>PVMS01151952.1_pt1 | contig 11361 bp, 7 predicted proteins | sample 1853461 | NCBI WGS metagenome assembly PVMS01 (sample SAMN08582032, study PRJNA380276) | Marine sediment metagenome, whole genome shotgun sequencing project. | isolation source: ocean sediment barecode stripped | collected 2017
AGTCGATCAGCTCTACCGCACGTTTGGGCAGTCCTGCATCCTGCACCGAGGTGAGACCCACTTTAAAACAGTTGGTCTTGGCCTGGTGGGACAATTGGTCCCCTCTGCCACCCGGCAGGAGATGGCCACTGCCCTCCTTCAGGCCCAGACCAACTGTTTTAAAGTGGGTCTCACCTCGGTGCAGGATGCAGGGCTGCCCAAACGTGCGGTAGAGCTGATCGACTCCATGCACAAAGAGGGATCACTGAAAATCCGCATCAACGCATGGCTGAGTCCCTCCACGGAAAACTTCAGCCACTTTGTGGAGAATGGGGTTTTTCAGACCGACCAACTGTCGGTGAATACCATCAAGCTCTTTACCGACGGTGCACTGGGATCCCGGGGAGCCCGTATGATTGAACCCTACTCGGATGATCCCCATAACCATGGATTGTTTGTCACACCACTTGATGAACTTGAGGAACTTTGCAGGAAGGCATATGCAAATGATTATGCGGTGGCCACCCACTGTATTGGGGATGCAGCCAATCGCGAAACCCTGAAAATCTACGCCAAAATCCTGGAGGGGGAGAACGATCGCCGCTGGCGCATCGAACATGCACAAATCGTTCACCCAGATGATTTCCACTACTTTGGAGATTATAACATTGTGCCCTCCGTTCAGTCTACCCATGCCACGTCGGACATGTACTGGGCCGGCGACAGGGTGGGCCCTGAACGAATGAAAGGGGCCTATGCCTTCAGGGAGCTGATGGAGGAAAACGGATGGATTCCCAATGGAAGTGATTTCCCGGTGGAACGGATCAATCCCCTCTTTGGATTCTATGCCGCCACCATACGGAAAGATCAGTCAGGTTATCCAGCTGACGGCTTCCAGATGGAGAATGCCATCAGTCGCGAGGATGCCCTGAGGGCCATGACCATCTGGGCTGCCAAATCGGGATTTGAAGAGCACCTGAAAGGGAGCATTGAAGTGGGTAAACTGGCCGACTTTACGGTTACTACAGAAGATTTGATGACCGCTCCCGGAGAAACGCTTTTCAAGATTGCTGTGAAAGCCACCTATTCGGGTGGAGAGATGGTTTATGACACCTCCGGAACAACTGATTGAGTAGCGGCTCCTATAGAACAATGTCATTGCCCATATAGAAGTCCAGAATCTTCGTATAAAAGATCAGGACAAACTTGGAGGTAATCATATCTGAAGCAGATTCGTATAATTGGTTACGGGCCTGCTGTAACTCCAATGCCGTTCCGGTACCCACTTTAAATCTCTCATCGGCAAAGCGGTGAGCCTCATCGCTGTTGGCCACAGCTTCCTGGGCCGATACATAGTTATCCATGGCGGCCAGAGCTTCCGTATGATACTGCTGAATAGACTGCTGCATTTCCAGAACTGCGGCTGAATACAGGTACTCTGCATTCTGAAGGCTCAGTTTGGCCTTATTGATATCGGTTTGAGTCTGCCACCGGTTAAAAAATGGAATCTGAATTCCCAGTGAGACTTGCTTATACTGGTTGTCCTTCACCTGTTGATTCAGTGGATAATCCATGGTGGGATTGGTGGGATCGGGATCAAGCGGGTTGGTCAGTCCGGAACTGTAGGTGGAGTAAAGCATGCCATTGGCATAGAGTACGGGAGAACGCCGACCCTGTTGAATGGCCAGAAAACGTTCCTGGCTGATGATCTCATATTCTGCACTTTTAATCTGAGGCAGGTTGATCAGGGCATACTGGAATACCGAATCCAACTCCGGGATTTCCAGCGCTGAGGGATCGGGAAGAACTGGCTTTTCAATTTCAAACTGGGTATCATTGGCCAGGTTCATGATGTGCTTCAGGTTCAACCGGGCAATCTCCCGGGCATTTTTGGCACGGGTCAGAGCCAATTTTTCGGCAGATAGCTGTGCATTCACCTCCAGTAGTTTGCCTTTAGGTTCATTTCCCACTTCAACCAAACGCTTCATGCGTTCCACCTGCTGACGGGTTACCTCTACTTTTTTCTCTGCCACATCGGCCAGCTCCAGGTTTCTGAGCAGATCCAGGTAACCAGTCATCACACTCAGGATCACATTGTCCTCCAGAGCATCCAGCTCCTCCACATTCATTAAGTAGGTGGCTTTATTCATCTTCATGTTGTTGAGCTGCTGCAATCCGGCAAATAGGGTCAGCCGACTCTGAAGTCCCAAATCCCCCTGGCTCACATTGGTGTTTTCCCACTGGTAGGTACCGCGGTCCAGAACACGTCCTGCACCCAAATCGTGCTCAAGGGAGCCGGTCAGGTTGGGTAGAAGATCCATTTTACTCTGAAAATGGTCCTGACTGGTGGACTCTAACATCAGCCCCTGTCTTTTCATATCCAGGTTGTAGTGGATGGCATAATCCATGCATTTCTCAATGTTCCAAATGGAATCGGACTGACCCCTGGCACTCATAGCAATGGTGGCCAGGGCTGCAATTGAAATCAATATTCTTTTCATGTTTGCTGGCTTATCTGTTATGCTTCAGTATCAGTTTATCATGGTCGGCATAGTTCTGGTAGGAGGAGACAATCACTTTCTCACCCGGCTCCAATCCACCAAGTACTTCGTAGTAACGTGGATTCTGCCGTCCTATGCTTATATCGCGTTTCACTGCAAATTCTTCTGATGGATCCAGCACAAAGACCCATTGTCCACCGGTGGTCTGGTAAAAACCGCCCTTGGTAAGCAGAACACCCTCTTTGGACTCGCCCAACTGTAGCCTGATCCTGGAGGTCTGTCCGATGCGTATCTGTGCGGGCACCTCTTTTGTAAAGACCATGTCCACAGCAAAGCGGCCATTCTGAACCTCCGGATAGATTTTAGTAATGATTCCTGTATATGGAGTACTGGCGAAATCGCACTCCCCATTAAGACCTTTTGTGATGCGTGCAATGTAGTGCTCATCTATATCGACCCTCAGTTTATAAGAGTCGAGTATGTTAATGGTACCTACCCGCGAACCGTAGGAGATCACTTCCCCGAGTTCGGGATTCAGGGTAGCCAGTTCTCCAGCCATGCTGGCCTTGATATTCAGATTGTCCAGCCTGCGACGAATAATCTTCATGCTCTCTTCCATGCTATTGACAGATGTTTCCAATGAGTTGATTTGAATAGACCTGTAGATGGAGTCATTGCGGTAGTTTTCCAGCATCAGATCAAGCAATTCCGTAGAGGATTCAAAGGCCTCCCTGGACTGATCAAACTCTTCTCTTGAAATGTGATCCTGAGACCTGAGTACCTTGTTGTTCTCATACATCCTCTTGTTCTGTTTCACTGTGACTTCAAGGTTGATGATTTGTTGCTTGTAATTCAGTTTGGTCTGGTCCATTTGCAACCTGGCTGTACGCAGTTCATTAATGGCCCTGACTACCTGAGCCTCATTATTGGTAATCTCAAGTAAGAGGTTATCGTTGCTTATTCGCAGGATCACATCTCCCTTTTTTACCATGTTGCCCTCTTCAATAAGGATCTCTTCCACCCTGCCGCCTTCCACAGCATCCAGGTAGATGGTGGTAATGGGCTCAACAGTGCCCTGTACCGTAATGTAATCCTGGAACACATCCTGCTTTACCTCTTCGATGGTAATGCGGGAAACATCCACGTTGTATTTAGAACTCTTATCGCCAAAGATGATCACTCCCAGTACGGCAAGCAGCAAAGCTCCGAAAAGAAAATACCAGATGTACTTACGGGGAATTCCCTTCTTCTCAATTTTTTTGTCCATTGCATCCATGTGCTCAGTATTTATTGTGGTTTATTGTTGCAGTTTTTGATACGCCGTTTTAATGCACTTTTTATGCCAAAAGAAATAAGGATTTGATTTCCATAAGATTAAGCCTAAGGCCCTTTGTGTATAAAATAGAAAAGTGTTCGATTTTGGAATTATAATGTACGATACCGTACGCTTGTCTCGGGAATTAGGCTATCTTTATATAATAAATGCACTGAGATTGAACCATTTGAACTCAAAGGCACTCTTTTTGTAATAAATAGGAATCAACAGAACCTAATTATAAAACATGGAACAAAAGATTGGAAGAATACTGGCGGTGGATGACAATGAAGACATCCTGTTTGCATTGAAGCTTTTACTTCGACCACATGTGGAAATTATAGAAACCCTTACCGGTCCTGAACGCATTCCCGAAGTGATGCAGAAGCAGGATTGGGACGTGGTGCTGCTGGACATGAATTTCACCAAAGATGCCATCAGTGGCCAGGAGGGATTTGATGCGCTATCACAGATCCTTGAAATCGATCCACAGGCAGTGGTGGTATTTATTACGGCCTATGGAGATGCGGAAAAAGCAGTGAAATCCATCAAAATGGGTGCCACTGATTTTATCCTCAAACCATGGCAGAATGAAAAGATACTGGCCACCATAAATTCGGCCATCAGCCTGCGCCGCACGCGTATACAGGCGCAGAATCTGAAAATGAAGCAGCAGGAGATCAGTGCAGTCCTGGATCAACCCTATACCGACTTCATCGGACAATCGCCCGAGATGTACGAAGTATTCACTACCATCAAAAAAGTAGCAGCCACCGATGCCAATATATTGATCCTGGGTGAGAATGGAACTGGTAAAGAGCTGGTTGCCAGGGCTTTATATAGGAATTCCCTCCGAAAGGATGAGGTATTCATCAGTGTGGACCTGGGCTCCATACCCGAAACCCTGTTTGAAAGTGAACTTTTCGGACATGAAAAAGGCGCATTCACCGATGCCCATAAGATGAAACAGGGAAGGTTCGAAATCGCTTCCTCGGGAAGTCTCTTTTTGGATGAGATTGGAAACCTTACCTACCCCTTGCAATCCAAACTCTTAACCGTACTCGAAAGACGGGAAATTATGAGGGTGGGATCCACCAAAAATATTCCCATCGATGTGAGAATGATCTGTGCCACCAACAATAATATTCACCAGGATGTGGCTGAAGGTGTATTCAGGCAAGACCTTCTCTACAGGATTAATACCGTGGAGATCCACATCCCTGGCCTTCGCGACCGTACAGGGGATATCCCCCTGCTGGCCGATCACTTTCTGAAAATATACAGCCGGAAATACCGCAAATCCATCCGGAACATTCAATCATCTGCCATAAAGAAGCTGAACCAGTACGGCTGGCCGGGAAATGTAAGAGAATTACAACATTCTATCGAGCGGGCGGTTATCATGTGTGATGGCAGCAGCCTCAGTCCGGATGACTTCAACCTTACGTCGGGTGTAAAAAACAGCGGAGGACTTGAGTTGGAGACATATAACCTGGAGGACATCGAGAAAACCATCATTGAAAAAGTACTGAAAACCAACCAGGGAAATGTAACCCAGGCTGCCACCCAGCTTGGGCTGACCAGGACGTCGCTTTACAGAAGAATGGAAAAACATGGTCTTTAAGCAATTTCGCTTTAATGTTGTCCTGAGGGTATTGTTGCTTACCTCCACATGCCTTGCCCTGTTCATTACCCTGAACAGCACCTTCACTTTTACGCCCATTCTGGTAGCGGGTCTGATCATCTACCAGGTGTGGTCACTGATCAGGTATGTGGACCGGACCAACCGCGAACTAGCCAGTTTTCTGGAATCCATTCGCTACTCCGAATTTACCCGTTCCTTTCAGATTAGTGATAAAAGCTCCTCTTTCGATGAGTTGAATACGGCTTTTAACGATGTGATGAAGGACTTTCAGCAGGTAAGGTCCGAGCGGGAGGAACATTTTCATTATCTGCAGAGCATTGTGCAGAACATCGATGTAAGTATCCTTGCTTACCAGAGGGATGGGACTGTGGAGATGATCAATCCTGCTGCCAAGAAGCTGTTCCAGGTGAACACCCTCAGAAGCATCCATAAATTAAGACCTCTCAGCGAAAAGCTGGCCAACACCCTTCTGGCCATCCACCCGGGTGAAAACAAGCTGGTGAAGGTGCAGGACGAGGAGGATATCCTCCAGCTGGCCATCTTTGCCACCGAGTTTAAGGTAAAGGATAAGGTCATCCTTCTGAGCACCATAAAAAATATACAGAATGTTTTAGAAGAGCAGGAGACCGCAGCCTGGCAGAAATTGATCAGGGTACTCACCCACGAGATCATGAACTCCATTGCTCCCATCTCCTCCCTCTCCTCCACCGTTGAGTCGATGGTTAAACCCTATGTTACGGGAGATACGGATAAAATTATGGTGGATATTGAAACTGTCAGGGAGATACAGGCTGCCCTTCAAACCATCAACAAGCGTAGCACCGGATTAATGACCTTTGTGGAAACCTACCGGAGCCTGACCAAGATTCCCGAGCCCAATTTCGCCGTGGTAAGCATGAAAGAGCTTGTTCAGAACGTAACCACCCTGATGAAAAAGGAGGCACAGGAGCGTAATATTATACTGACCACCACCCTTGAGCCCGATACCATCGAGGTACAAATGGACGAACAGATGATAGAGCAGGTACTGATCAACCTGATCAAAAACTCGGTTCAGGCGCTGAAGAGGGGTAAGAATGGAACAATACATATCCGCGGTTTTTATAACAAACGGGGGCGTCCCACCATCCAGGTCATTGACAATGGACAGGGTATCCTCAGCGATGTCATTGATAAAGTATTTATCCCCTTCTTTACCACAAAAAGAAGTGGTTCCGGCATAGGTCTCAGTATCTCCAGGCAGATTCTCAGGCTGCATGGGGGTACCATTACCGCCCAATCCATTCCCGATAAGGAGACCATCTTCACCATGACCTTTTAAGAGAATAACTCTTTCTTGTCTCTAATAGTGCAACCCTCCTATTTCTCTTTCGTATTAACAGGGGATATAACACCCATGTAACTGAAATGAAAAAGCTATTTCTTCTTCTCGCCCTTGCGATGATGCTCCAGAATGTTTCTGCGCAATTAAAAACCTATTTGACCTTTGAAGCCGGTCCCCAGTGGAGTATGATCAAAGTGGCCGATCCAAATGGAGTGTTCAAGAGTGCTTCTGTGAGAAGTTCTGTGGCAGGCTTCACCCTGGGACAGGAAATAATACCTAATCTCTCCATTGTGACAGGTGCCTATTACACCCCCAACAGGAACGGGATTAATATGGATGATAAACGTCCCCATCAATCCATGTGGGGTTCCTACAACTCCCTGATGGTCCCCTTAAGGGTCGAGTACAGGATTCAACCCACCGAATTTCCCTTCAGCATTACACCCAGATTGGGTTATATGTTTGGTTTGGTTCAAGCGGGAGACTCTTACCAGGCTTCAGGAATCCTTTCGGCACCTGATGGTACAGCTTACAGCTATGACCTGGCCGAAACATATTCCACAGACGACCTGCATATGCTGGAGATAGGTGTAGGACTGAATCTCAGGATTCACGGATTCTGGCAGGCTTCATTTAACATCTCTTACCTGGCCGGACTGTCAGATCCCTTCTCCACCTCATTGGAGTACACCGCTGATGGCACCACAAGCACCACAGCCACCTACTCTTCCAAAGGCAGCTCCCTTCAAAGCACTCTGGCCTTCAACATCCCCATCAGCAACCTATGGCAAAACGCTGATTACCGGAAGAGGAAAAGGATTGAAAAATCGATCTACGTAGGCAAACCCACCGATCGAAAAGGAGAACTCTATGTGGGTGCTGAACTGGGATCACTCTGGCGTCTCTTTAATGCCACCAATCCGGCCATTGGGGCCAGGCCTATGGAGGACCGGGGCATGTTCAAATATGCCAATCTGCATGCCGGAGGTTATCTGGGATATATGATTACTAATGAATTGGGGATCGATGTGGGAGCCTATTACCAGGGATCAAGTACCTTCTATGCCCTTATGTATGATCACCAGGTAAATTTCACCACAAAAACCACCGCACCCCTATACATTGAACTACCGCTGAGGGTAAGGTACCTTTACTATGTGGGCAAGAGATTCTATGTGGGCGTATATGGAGGTGCCTCTTTGCTGACCTCTATCTCAGGAGGTAGTTTTGCCACCGGAGGCGGCGATTTTACCTATAACACCCCCACCTCAACATCGCCTGTAAACGGAACCACCACCTACGAAGCCTCCAGGGTTTCGCACATCCGTCCCCTGTTGCGCATGGGCGCCGGAGTAGAGTATCGGCTCCCTATTAAATTGCCTCTTATTACCACCTTCTATGCAAATTATATGCATGGATTCTCATCCACCGACCAGATCGATGTGACCAACAACCTGCCTGATGAGACACCATCCACCTCCACCATCAATTACAATGGCAGCGGCTGGAGCCTGAATATTGGGGTGAAGTTACCCTTCAGGTTTGGAGACAAGGGCATCTGCGAAGATTTGCCCACAAGAGAGTAGATTTCGTATCTTAGGCGTACAAAAACCATGTACGTGATCTTCGTCCTGAAAACATCCAAAAAGGTGCTTTTGGCCAGAGTTCTCCCTCTGCTGGGTCTGCTCTTTTTGCCTGCCATCTATATGGATGCGCAGTCACAGGAGCAGGTACAGGATCGGAAGCACCGCCTGGTGGATTTCATAGAGGTGAGTGTTGCGATCCCGGGAGGCGAAGATAGCCTGCACATCCTCAAATTCCTGGAAGAGTGGGTTATAGATCCCATACAACCTTCCATCTCAAAACAGGTCCTTGAGTTTGATGGAAGCATTTCCTTCAGGAATATCTCATATGAGTTTCACTTGCTGGATCCTCACCTGGTGGCTTCCGGCAACAGAGCCTTTCCCGAACCCGATTCCATGGATGGGCCCACCAGGCAGCTTCAGGAAGAGTTGATCGCCCTGGTCACTGCCCGGAATAATTTAGAAAAGAGGTACCAGCTTGAGGACCAACTTCTTTCAGTAATTTTCCATGAGGAGTGGAGTCAGGATCCTGAGACCTTAAAGGTAACAAAGAGGGTTCGTGCCATCACGCCGGTAATCTGGCAGAGGAGGCAAACCGAAGCCGGTGATCCGGTTAATGAGGCCGACACCGGACTGCCGGTTTACTATAAAAATCAGTTGCAGCAGATCAACCTGCGCAACCCCTAGCATGGTTTTGTCGTCTTTATTTTAACAACTTTAACATAGAACCCATGAAACAACAGATATTGATCGCAGTAGCAGCCCTAGCCATGGTTCTTACCTGGCCCTCGTGCAACCAGGTAGAGGAGCAGGGTTCCATCTCCTTCGGACTGGAGTTATCTGAGGATGCTGCCCTGAAAAGCACCTCTGTTAACAACAGGATCGATGCTGCGCTGATCACCATCAAAGACAGAAACGGGGCCTTGATCTATGATAAGGAGTATCTGCCTGTCTATAAATTTGGAGATCAATTCACCACCAAATCGCTGAAGATCCCGGTGGGTAAATTCCAGCTTACCGAATTTATGCTGGTGGACTCCATGGGGGTCGTCTTATGGGCCACCCCGGCGGAAGGTTCCAAGCTGGCGCATATGGTCAGAAAGCCGCTTCCTTTGGAATTTGATGTGGTGGCCGATCAGACCACAAGCCTCCCCATCCAGGTGATTCGGGTGGCCGATTTTCGTCCAGGCGACTTCGGCTATCTAAACTTCGACATTGATTTTGTGGACAGGTTTTGTTTGCAGGTATTATATTCCACGCGCTGTGTTGCAGAATGGCCCGAGGGACTGATGGCTCCACAGCATCAACCACGTCTGACCATTGTAGCTGGAGATCGTGTTTTGGTGGAGCAAGACCTTAATCCGGGGCTGAACCGATACAGGGTACCCATGGTGGACAAGGGGTATGTAATTACAGCCACTGATTGTCACGGAGAGGTGATCTACAGGGAGAGATTCCAGGTTATGGATCTTCTGAAGCACAGGTGTGCAGATCCCCTGAAACCCCTTGTAATTCATTGGGGCCAATCTGATGTGACTGTCACCCCCGAAGGATTGACCGAGCCCACCATCAAACAGGGTTTATTCGGCAGAATCACTGTTCCCGTGGATGACTCCACAGACTTTGAGCGCTATGACGTACGCCCTGTGGTGAGGGATGTCTACCTCTTCCCCTGGGCAGTGATGGACTCCATTTATACATTTGCACCTATTAACTGTTACATCCACCCGGATATGATCGGAATGGATCCATTGGCCATCGTCAGGTCCAATTCCAGTGGCTTCTTTGAGGTGCCCCTGAGACAGGGTGAATATCTCTACGTGGTGAAGGTGGGTGATCAGTACTTCATCCCAGACCTCCAGCTAAGTTCCCGACGAGGGGGACATGTGATGGTTTACCCTGAAGAGATTACAAAACTTCTGATTCATGTGGTGGACTGCTCCATGTGGATGTAGGTGGTGATCTGAGCTATCCCACAAGAACGAAGATCCTCCTGACAAGCTGCGGGGAGTCGAACCTTAGATTATATTTTGGTGATTTGTTGGCACTTATGAAAGCTTGGATAAGATAGGTATCCGAATAGGTGTCTGATTTGAGGTATTACAATATATCATTCTCCTCCAGCCATTGCCTGACCCTCTCATGCTCTGCCTGGTATTTGGCTTCAATATCTCGAACTATCCGTTGGAAATCGGGATCATCCCTGATACTATCAAATACTGGATCATGGTTGATGGTGATAACTTCCCAGGTACACATCCTCGGTCTTTGATTAAAGAAATCTAAATTCGCTATTGCTTTCTCCGTTTCACCTAAAAATGCGAAAACACCAGCAACATTGTAATATGTCCAGAACATATTGGCTGACTCCCGATTCAGTTCAATAAATCTGTTATGAAAGTTAATCAGATCATTAAAATAGTATTCTGCTTCCTCCTCAAATCCGTTCTTCCAGTAAGCATATCCGGCCCAGGTTGCTGACATACCCACAGGACTGCCTGTAGCAATTCTTCTATTGATGAGTTCCTTATAGTATCTCAATGATTCTTCATCCCTATCTTGATACATACAATATCTTGCAAGTCGAGTTAAATAATAAGTTCGTATGTATGGAGCCAGTTCAAACGCTTTCTCTCCATACTCAATCGCTATTTCGAAATTATAATTATATCCTTCAATGTAGGATAATTGACTATAATACGCTGCTGAATCATTATCCGCTTGTAATCTTTCCCTATTATAATATCTGGCTTTTTCAAAGAAGCCAGCCCTGGTAAAATTTGAGCACAGTTTAGCTAACAAAACAGGAAATACAGAATCATGATTTAGTGATGCAGCCATATGAAGATCGCTTATGGCTCCGACTAGATTATCACTCATATCGTGCAAGTTCGCTCTCCCAGAATATGCCTGCCAATTGTTTGGATTGAACTCAATAGCTTTATCATATTCTCTAATTGCCTGATCGTGTTTACCTTTTTGGCTAAAATAATATCCTCTGAAGCTTCGTACAG
>PVMS01046704.1_pt1 | contig 11360 bp, 9 predicted proteins | sample 1853461 | NCBI WGS metagenome assembly PVMS01 (sample SAMN08582032, study PRJNA380276) | Marine sediment metagenome, whole genome shotgun sequencing project. | isolation source: ocean sediment barecode stripped | collected 2017
CAGACAGTTTGCAAACATTAGATTTAGAGACAGTTAACAAAGTAAATACCTATTTTTTAAAATCTAGGTTGATTCAAAATAAAAATACAGATTTATCCTTATTTATTAATTACAGAAATATAAACAACCTAAATTCTGAAAATGAAAATGTTTTAAATTCACGTATTGCATATAGACAAAACATATTTAATAACTTTCTTAATTTACAGACGCTTTATCAGGTACAATCAGGCAATTTACCACAACAGGAATTTGTATATGTTGAAGTAGAACCTGGAAAAGGATTTTATGAATGGATAGATTTTAATGAAAATGGCGTACAGGAATTAGATGAGTTTGTAATTGCACAATTTCAGGATCAAGCTAAGTTTGTTCGTGTTTTACTACCAACTATAAGATTCATAAAAACGAATCAGAACAAGTTCAGTCAATCTGTTAATATTAATGCAATACAGTGGAAGAACAAAGATGGAATTAAAAGAGCAATTTCACATTTTAGTGATCAGGCATATTTTTTAATCAATTCCAAAACTAAAAGAGAGAATGGGAAAATTAATCTAAACCCGTTTACTTCGAACGATGAGAATTTATTGGATCTTGATCTAGTTTATAAGAATAGTTTATTTTTCAATAGAGGCCTGCAAAAATATAGTACAGTATATACCTATATCAACTCGCACAAAAAATCAATCTTTGTATTTGGTGATCAGGATGTTCAATTAAAGACACATCAATTTCAGTTTTTGCATAAAATTGGAAAATTCTGGTTGATTGATACTAATGGTGGTTTGAGTGATAACATCAGTAAATCAGTAAGTTATTCTAATAGAAATTATGAATTAACCACTATAAATTTTCATCCTAAGATATCTTATCTATACAGTACCAACTCTCGTCTGGAAATTTTTTATAATTACAAAAATAAAAAAAATAAAATGGAAGATTTCGAAACTTTAAACATGCATGTGTTCGGTGCAAACTACCAATATGCCAATAAGGATAAGTTTTCTGTAAATGCAAATGTCAATCTTTATTTTAATGAATTTGAAGGCAATACAAATTCACCCGTTGCTTTTCAGATGTTAGAGGGATTACAACCTGGAACGAATTTCACTTGGCTTTTATATCTCCAAAAACGCTTAACATCATTTTTAGATCTAAATATAAATTATTTAGGTCGAAAATCTGAGACTACCAAAACTATTCATACAGGTAATATACAGCTTCGAGCTACTTTTTAGATTTAATATATGGTGTATTCCTTATACACCCTTAAAATATTAAGTTAATTATATATTATGGAACCAGTTACTTATGGAAATCTCTTTGTTAATGATATTCTTTAAATCGGTTATTTTTACACGTTCCTGTTCCATGCTATCTCTGTACCTAATAGTTACGGTTCTGTCATTTCTAGATTCATGGTCTACTGTGATACAAAATGGTGTACCAACCGCATCTTGCCTCCGGTATCTTCTGCCAATTGCATCTTTTTCATCGTAGCTCACCTCAAATTCAAATTTTAGTTCATCAATTATTTCTCTGGCAATTTCAGGTAAGCCATCTTTTTTAACCAGAGGAAGAACTGCAGCTTTCGTTGGAGCCAGAATCGATGGAAGTTTTAAAACAATTCTTTCCGATCCGTCTTCTAAAGTTTCATTTTGTAGTGCTGTTGAAAAAACAGCCAGGAACATACGGTCTAATCCTATGGATGTTTCTATAACGTATGGGACGTAACTTTTGTTGACTTCATGATCAAAGTACTGTAATTTTTTACCGGAATATCGTTCATGAGCTTTCAAATCGAAATCAGTTCGGGAGTGAATACCTTCCAATTCTTTAAACCCAAAAGGAAAATCAAATTCAATATCTGCCGCAGCATTGGCATAATGAGCTAGTTTATCGTGGTCATGGAATCGATATTTATCCTCTCCTAATCCCAACGAAAGATGCCATTTTAATCGCTTTTCCTTCCAATGTTCATACCAACTAAGTTCTTCTCCGGGCCGAACGAAGAACTGCATTTCCATTTGTTCGAATTCACGCATCCTAAAAATAAATTGCCTTGCGACAATTTCATTTCTAAATGCTTTTCCGGTTTGTGCTATTCCAAAAGGAATTTTCATCCTCCCGGTTTTTTGAACATTCGAAAAATTAACAAATATACCCTGAGCCGTTTCCGGACGCAAATATAGATCCATTGAAGAATCAGCAGATGCTCCTAATTTTGTACCGAACATTAAATTGAATTGCTTTACATCGGTCCAGTTTTTTGAACCCGAAACAGGACAAGCTATATCTAATTCAACTATGAGGTCTTTAACAGCTACTAGATTCTCTTCCTCTAAATATTTAGCCATTCTCTTGAGAACTTCATCACGTTTGCTAAAATATTTAACTACTCTTGGATTTGTTGTAACAAAATCATTTTCGCTAAAAGAGTCGCCAAACCTTTTCGCAGCCTTTGCTATTTCTTTTTTTGCTTTTATGTTCAGCTTTTCGGCATAGTCTTCAATAAGTACATCCGCCCGATACCTTTTTTTAGAATCCTTATTATCAATAAGCGGATCGTTAAACGCATCCACATGACCTGAAGCCTTCCACGTGGTTGGGTGCATAAATATGGCAGAGTCCAATCCAACAATATTTTCATTCATTTGAACCATGGCTTTCCACCAGTATTCCCGAATATTATTTTTAAGTTCAACTCCGTTTTGTGCATAGTCGTAGACAGCACTAAGGCCATCATATATTTCACTGGATTGAAAAATAAAACCATACTCCTTAGCGTGAGATATAACCTTTTTAAATTTGTCTTCTTGATTTTTCATTTGGCAAAAATAGAGAAATTATTAAAGTGAAAATATAAAAAAAACGGAAATACATTGTATTTCCGTTTTTTAATAGAGAATCTATTATATTTTATAATCCTAAAAAGGATTCACCCAGTGTAAACTTGTATTGAGCGGCTGAAATACCTTCAATGAATACTTGGATTCCGTATTCACCTTTTTCATATTTATCTCCTTTTCTTTCAATTAACATAATTACATCAAGATCAGCATTTTCATAATTGATAATAGTATGATCTGTATACTTTGCTTCAGTTTCATCTTCTAATAAGAAAGTACCTTTTGCATTAATAACTTGCCCTTTAGGATTTGTTAGAACGATATATGCTTCTTTATCGCCGGGAGATGCAATTTTGTTTTCAGATAATCGGAATTCTACTTTAATTGCATCCGTTTTTTGTGCTTTATTAGTTTCTGTTAATTTACCGTTGGTTCTAAGCTTCAAGGCGGTTACATTAACGTTCTCCACATTTAGAGCACCTCCGATTGCTACTTTCTCAGCTAATTCTATATTCTGAACCAACAATGAATCATTATATGTGGTTTGAATATCTAACTGACTGCTAATGCTGTCTTTTTCTTCAGTTAGTAAATTGTTTACTAATCTTAAAGAATCAACTTCAACCAGCAATCTTTCATTTGTCGCTTCCATTTTTGCTAACTGATTGCGGTAACGACGTAAAGTGCTAGAATTTATCTTCTTTAACTGTTGAACTGAATCTTTGAAAGCACCAATTCTTTCTTTTTCAATTGTTAATGAATCGGATAAGCTCGTATTTTGAGCAATTGCAATATCATACTTGTCTTCCATTGCCGTCAAGTTACCAATAATTTGTTCCTTTTCATCTTGTAAAAATTTTACAGCTTCCTTGTGATCATTGTTATTATAAAAGGTATAACCAATTAAAGCAAATAATAATACCGTTAAGGCTATTATTAGTACTTTGTTGTTTGAAGATTTGCTGTTTTCCTCCATAATTTCTTAATTAGTGTTTTAGTGTTTAAATTAATCCTAACTTATTGAACGTAAAAAATTGAAAAAATTGTGCCTAGTTTAGTAATTTTTTATAAATATTATACATTTATTGTTCAATATATATAATCATCATTTAAAATGAAATCTGAAATAAATGATCTACTAAGTTTATTTTATCCAAAAAATTGTTCAACGTGCGCAAAAGTACTAACGAAATATGAAGAAATTCTGTGTTTTTCATGTAAATTAGATTTACCGTATACAAAATTCTCGAAATTGAAAGATAATGAAATGGAAAAAATATTCTATGGTAGAGTGGAGGTAGAATCAGCAACATCATTACTTCATTTCAGCAAGAAAGGCAATGTTCAAAAACTAATCCATGATCTTAAATATAAAAACCAACAAAAGATAGGTATTTTGTTAGGGGAATTGCTGGGAGAGGAAATATTATTAAGCAAACGGTTTGATACAGTTACTTGCATTATACCCGTTCCTCTCCATCCATCAAAATTAAAAATCAGAGGATATAATCAAGTCACTAAATTCGGGCAGACACTGTCACAAAAATTAACTGTTCCCTATTATGAAGATTTACTTACAGGAAAGGTGATGGTCAAGACACAAACGCACAAAAATAGATTTGACAGATTGAATGATCTGGAAAATAATTTCGAACTATCGAATAAAGAATTCCTGGAAAATAAACATGTGCTCTTAATAGATGATGTTGTAACTACGGGAGCAACTCTAGAGGCATGCTGCATGCAATTAAGTCAATCAAACAATATAAAAATTAGTATTGCTACGATGGCGATCACGGATTGAACATCATAAAAAAAATTTAATTTAAGAGAAAATAAATTGTTAATTTGTAATAAATATTTTTGGATGAATTATCGCATTTTATTTTTCTCAAGTTTACTCTTATTAACGAGTTGTGCAAGAAGAGGAAGGCCTGAAGGAGGGCCAAAGGATTTTGATAAGCCAGTAATGGTTAAAGCGGATCCCGCTTTTGAGAGCTTGCATTTTGATGCAGATGAGATTAAAATTTATTTCGACGAATTTATCAAATTACAAAATGTAAATTCCCAACTTATTATTTCTCCACCGTTAAAAAATATACCGGTCATTACTCCCTTAGGAACTCCTAGCAAAAGAATAACTATAAAATTAACCGATACCTTGCAAGAAAACACAACGTATACATTTAACTTTGGACAGAGTGTTGTTGATAATACGGAAAGAAATGTTTTAGAGAACTTTAAATACGTTTTTTCTACAGGCGACTACATAGATTCTTTAGAAATAAGCGGAACTATTAAAGATGCCTTTCAATTAGAAATGAAAGAAAGCCCTTCATTTTTTTTATATCAAGTAAATGAAAATTTTAATGATTCTATAATATTTAATGAAAAACCAATGTATGTTGGAAGCTTAATAGATAGTGTGAATTGGGAAATAACAAATATAAAAGCCGGTAAATATTTACTGATTGCACTCAACGACTCTAATAAGAACTACAAATTTAATCCCAAGGAAGATCAAATTGCTTTTTCATCAAATTATGTCACAGTGCCTTCAGATACTATTTACAATCTTTCGCTCTTTAAAGAAATATTAGAATTTGATGTCCCCATAAAACCTGTGGAAGTTAATAAAGGGCACATTATGTTTGGCTATCAGGGTGATGGAAGAAATTTTAAAGTTAAGACAATGTCTGATACTTCGTCCACTTATAAATCAATATCAATATTCGATAAAGATTCGGATACGCTTCATTACTGGTTTAAAAATTACGAAAAGGATTCTTTAATTTTTTCACTTTCTAATAAAGTAGTTTTCGATACGGCAAGAGTTGTTTTACGTTCTGATGCAGTAGATTCTCTAAGGCTTAGTAGTATAACTCGTGGAACTTTAGACTTGAGAGATACATTTAAAATAAAGTCTAATGTGCCTCTTTCTATTATTGATACATCAAAAATTTCTTTTATAGACAAAGACTCCTTAAAAACAAACTATAGGTATGTAATATCAAAACACAAAGATGTCCTCACTTTTAATTTTGAAAAAGATTATCAAAACAGGTACGACATATTATTGTTACCGGGGGCTGTAATTGATTTTTTTGGAATTATCAACGATTCACTCAAAATTCGATTTAATACTAAAAAGCCAACGGATTATTCTTCAATATTTTTGAATCTTCGAAATATCAGGGAATATCCAATTATAATAGAGCTCATTGATAGTAGAGGAAATGTTAGGGCAAAAACCTATGCTACAAGTGAAAAAGAGCATCAATTTATCAACCTGCCTCCGTCAAAATATATGGTTAGAATAACCTATGACACAAATAAGAACGGAAAATGGGATACTGGAAATTTTTTAACCAGACGACAGCCGGAAGTAGTGTATTATTTTAAAAATGTAATCAATGCAAAGGCCAATTGGCAGGTGGAAGAAACGTTTAGGATGGAATGACTTTTACTAGGTTATTTTGTATTTTGATTTATATGAACTTCTGTAGCACCTTGACCATATTTTTGATAGGAAGCATCATAGGATTGGATGCTGTATTTTTTAAACAAAAAGTGAAGCTCACTTTTTAGCACACCCTCGCCAACTCCGTGAATAAAAACAACTTTCTGAATATTATTCTTTATTGCGAATTCTAGTCTTTGTTTAGCAGTATTTATTTGTATATCTAAAATATCATAATTTGACATTCCTTTCGTATTCTTAACCAGCTGATTTATATGCAGATCAACTTCCATCGGAGGAATCTTATCCTTTCTTGAATATTTTTTAGGAATATGCTTTTTTTTATCTGAAAAATTCTCTTTTAAAAATTCGTCGTGATTCTCATCGCTTAAGAAATCTTGAAGATTTCCCTTTTGAATAATATCTTTGGATTCACAGTGATAAATAAAACCATCTTCACTTTGAATAATAATCATGTCATTCTTTATTTCAACCACAACGCCTGAAATTGTATCATTGATCATAGATACATCATCACCAATTTGAAATAGATTTATTGACATGTAACAATAATAAAGTTTTTAATTAAACAAATATTTACAGGAATATCCTTTAAATATGTATTAGAAATTCTTTACTCGTCCACAACAACCGCAATTTTTTTGCCATCTGGACTAACGGCGAGGCGAGTTATATTGTTCATAGGAATTTCACTTTCGATTATTATGGCTTTCCATCCACTATCTCTTTTGGGATGAAATATATAAATAGAATTCTCTTTTCCCATTAAAATAGCACCATCAATGGTCCAGGTCAAATCCTCTGAGCCCTGAACAGGGTCAATGAGATATTTAGATTCACTCGTAAGAGGGTTGATCTCATAAATCTCAGGATTGCCATAACTTTTACTTATATAACTTATCCTATCCTGACCAATTGAAAAAGGGTTTGGAATTTTATTGAGGGATCTCCCAATATTTTGCGCTATGGGATATTTAATTTTATGCTTAAAATTTGAAACTTGTATGGTTTCAATATCTCCTAAAACAAACGTAATTACAATATTTTTATTAAACCAAACATAATATCCTACATTCAAATTTGGTATTAAAACTACCGGTTCCTTATTGCTATATGAATATTTATACAGGAATTGATTGTCATCCTCAAATCTAACACAAGTAAAATATTTTTTCTTTCCTATGTACGGCGCAGGAGAGTATTCATTAACTTCAGTATCGGTGATCCAGTTTCTGTATCCCTCTGCGATATCATATCTGGCAATGTCAGTTTGTCCATCTCTGGTAGAAGTAAATAAGATGGAAGTCCCGTCTTCGGTAAAACTAGGCTGATTGTCATACCCTGTGTTATTCGAAATATTAACTGGATTTGCTATAGTATAGGAAGTATCAGATTTTTTTAAATCAAACAAATAGATTTCGGTTGCTTTTTGCGCCAAAATATTCGCACAAAAGAAAAGCATAAAAACCGAGGGGATAATTTTTAAATGCATTGAAATTTTTTTAATAATAAATGATAGAACGAAAGTAAACTTAATAAATTGAAAATAAAACAATTTATTATCAATTTTAATTTAATTCCTTCGGCAGTAATTTAAAAATCACTTTTCATTCTAAAAATCAAGGATCTGTTGCTTTGATAAATATTTTGATACTTTCGGACTATAATTAGTACCCTTCGTCCTAATCTTCTTTGGTTTGTAAATAGAAAGTTGTTAATTTAAATTCTAATTAGACCTTATTGCTTAACATTATAAACTTAAATTCAATTAATTATGAAGAAATTTGCACTACTACTCGGTGTCATTCTAATCGGTTTTAATTCATTCTCTCAAGATAAACTATATCTGATATTTGAGTTTATGAAAGTTGATAATGAACAAGAAGGAGATTATATGGAAACTGAGTCATTTTGGCAAAAAATTCACGAACAACGTGTTAAAAATGGAGATATTATAGGATGGGATCTTTGGGCTCTGCAACCTGGTGGGGAAAGCCAGGGATTTCAGTATTTGACCGTAAATTTGTATGATGATCCGGTAAAAATGTTTGAAGGATCTGGTGATTTTATGAAAGCAGTAAAAGCTGCATACCCTGATATGTCTGAAGAAGCTCTAAGAGAAAAAATTGGTAAGTCCGGAAAGACCAGAGATCTGGCTGTGAGAATTTATTTGGAAGAAATTGCTACTACAAAGGGTGATTTTGAAATGGAAATTGGAACTGTTGCTTCAATTGACATGATGAAAGTTTCATTTGGAAACAGTGGTGCCTATGAAAAGGCCGAGAAAGAAATATTTCAACCAATGCATCAAAAACAGGTTGACGCCGGTGCTAAAGGTAGTTGGGGATTGTTAAGATTTATGTCGCCTGTTGGAAGTGAGACCTACGCCTCACATATTACGGTTAATATGTTCAAAGACTATAGTCACTTCTTTGGTGAAAATATGGCTTACGATGGCCCAACACTAACAGCAGAGCAAATTAAAGCTGTTCAAGAAGGAATTGCTACCCGAGATATGAAGTATGTTTATACGGCTAAGCTTATTAAAATGGCCCGTTAATGCTAACTATAAAATAGTAACTTTATATATTTAACCTTAGAACCTTTGCTAAAATTAAAATCCCAAAACATTCGTTTTGGGATTTTTTCAATCTCATTTTCCCTAATAAAACCCGACAAATCACTTTTCATAATGATAAGAATTAAGGTTCATGTAAATCAATATTCAAGTACTAATCTTTACTATTCTCCAAAAACCAATTATATATGTCTTCGCCTCCATAGACGCGCCGCCAGGCATCATGCCCCATATCTTCATGTATGGTAAATCTAACCTTATCATTTCCCAATTCTTCTAATTTATTGATGCCTGCGAAGAAATACTGTGCTTGAACCGTATTATCTCTTCCACCTGCAAATGCCCAAACCGGAATTTTATGATCAGCTATAGATTCCATTAGTCGTGGATCTCCCCAACCAACAATGGGATTTATAGCAGCAAAACGATTCGGATTTTTACTTGCGATATACCAGGTCCCAAATCCACCGTAACTCAATCCACTCAAATATACCCTGTTTACATCGGCATGATAATCTTTTAAGGTCTTGTCTATCATTGCCAGCAGATCCTCTTCCTGATTATCCCAACCGGCATCTGTATGAATGCTGCCGGGAATAGCGGCAGCCGCAATAGCACCACGCATTGGCTGATCTGATGCGAAAATATTAGGTCTCTCAGGAACTCCTTTTACCAATCGCTTTGGAATCCATTCTGTTGTTCTATTATCTATATAATTTATCCCAAGCGTATCCCGTCCAAACATATGCATTTGTGGTACGATCATTATAAAAGGAAGGTTTCTTTTTTGGATCCAAGCCTCATAAAGTGGACCATGTATCAATGTATAATCCAATTCATCTTTCCCATTGCCTCTTTCGCCATCTCCATGTAAGAACATTAACACGGGCCATTCTTTGTCAGAATTTTGATCATAACCTTTTGGAAGGTATATAAAGTAATCACGTTCAGCATTGTCCGTTTTACTTGTATAGGAAATACGCAATAATTGCTCCTCTGATTTTGGAACCTCTTTCTTTGTACAAGAGATGATGATGATGCTAAAGAACAGAATGATAGAGTATAAAAAGTTCTTCATGAAATTGTTTTTAGAGATAATAATTACATTACTTTAATGTAGATTTTTGTAAAAATAAATATTTTTTATTTAAAACAGGATATATAAAATTGAAGAAATATACCTTTCCCATGAACTCCATATTGATTCTAATGTTCTAATTTAACTGATTGAAAATAACTAAAAGACTTATAATTGATATAGGTAAAATTAAGGATAGAAATAAGATATTTTCTTACCTTGTTCTAAATAATAACACTCTACTTATGAGATTTAAATCTAGTTGAATGAAATATATGTTAAATGCAAAGTTATTTTGGCTTTGCTTTGTTGTGACTTTGTCTTTAAATGCGCAAAAATTGACATCTGAAACTTTTGAAGGATTAGAATTCAGAAGCTTGGGACCTTCCTTTACTTCGGGAAGGATAGCTGATATAGCAATTCATCCGGAAAATGAAAGCATATGGTATATAGCAGTTGGCTCTGGAGGTGTATGGAAAACTGTAAATTCCGGTACCACATGGAGTCCTATTTTTGACAAGCAAAAAAGTTATTCTATAGGCTGCATAACCATTGATCCGAATAATTTCAATACAATTTGGGTAGGAACCGGAGAAAATGTGGGAGGGAGGCATGTAGGTTATGGTGATGGTATTTATGTGAGTAAAGACGATGGAAAAACATGGACGAATATGGGTCTGAAAAGATCAGAGCATATCTCGAAAATAATTGTTCATCCGGAAAATTCTGATATTATTTGGGTAGCAGTTCAAGGTCCTCTTTGGAGCAAAGGAGGAGAAAGAGGGGTTTATAAATCGATCGATGGAGGAAAAACATGGAAAAAAACGTTGGGAGATGTGGTATGGACAGGAGCAACTGATTTATTAATAGATCCTGATAATTCAGATATTCTCTTTGCAGCTACATGGCAAAGACATAGAACAGTTGCTGCATATATGGGAGGCGGACCTGGATCGGGAATATATAAAAGTACAGATGGAGGTGATAATTGGCTTAAAATGAAAGAGGGCATACCAAAATCGAATTTAGGAAAAATAGGACTGGCAATCTCACCTTTTGATTCTAATGTAATTTATGCCGCCATTGAATTAGACAGAACAAAGGGAGGCGTATTTATATCAAAAAATGGAGGGATCAGTTGGACAAAACAATCAGATGCAGTAGCAGGCGCAACGGGTCCTCATTATTATCAGGAAATTTATGCTTCCCCGCATCCGGCGGGTAGGGTGTACCTCATGAATACTTATGTAAACATATCTGCCGACCATGGGAAGACATTTTTTACAATGAATGAAAAAAATAAACATGTAGACAGTCATGCTCTCGTATTTAAAAAAGAAGACCCAAATTATTTAATGTTCGGAACGGATG
>PVMS01132549.1_pt1 | contig 11359 bp, 9 predicted proteins | sample 1853461 | NCBI WGS metagenome assembly PVMS01 (sample SAMN08582032, study PRJNA380276) | Marine sediment metagenome, whole genome shotgun sequencing project. | isolation source: ocean sediment barecode stripped | collected 2017
CAGGGGGCGGAGGGCAGGTTGGGAATGGGTTGACTTTGAAGGTGTTGCGGAAGCATATTAAGCGGTTGGTTAATTATGCTGAAGCGGGGGATGGGGAGAAGATCAGGGAGGAGTTGAAGCGGATTGTGCCTGAGTATGACCCTCAGGGATGATTCACCACAGAGGACACAGAGAAAAATTTTTTGGCTGAGGATGGTCGCGCCGGTTGAACATCCCAAAAAAGGCCCGGTTCAACGGGGGACTGCGAGATGGATGAATGGTTTCCTATCAATAAGGTGTAGAGAATGACTAAGAAAGCAAAATTGCTTGAGCGGATCAGAAATAACCCCAAAGATGCGAAATTTAGCGAAGTTCAGCAGTTATTGAAAAACGTAGGGTTTAGCGAAAGGCAGCCAAAGGGTGGCAGCAGTCATTACATTTACTATCATGAATTGCTTGATAGAATCGTTACTCTTACAAAGGGGACTAAACAGCTTCCTGAGTATCAGGCTAAAGATGCCTTGAGGGCTATGCAAAGATTGGAGGGCAATTATGAAGAAGGATAAGAAATATTATATTTCTTTGAACTATCCTGTTCAACTCGAAAAGGTGGAGGAAGGGTTTTGTGCCTTTATTCCCAATTTGCGAGGTTGTAAAGCATTTGGTGAAACGCCGGAAATTGCCCTTAGGGAGTTGGAGGCAGTTAAAGAGGGTTTCATCGATGTGTTTCTGGAAATGGGAAAACCGATACCTGAACCGGTGATTCACCTTGATATCCCATATGGAGTCTTTCGCGGATTGAGGCAGAGGGAAGAGCTTGAACCGTTTGTTGTTTAGGGATAGAACACCACGCAAGTTGGCCCGTTTCTGAATTGTCAACACCAAAATAGAGAAAGGTCGAAGCAAGTTTTCATGCTGCTTTTTTCCACTCAGTTTCGATTACAGATTGACGGTTCACATTTAGCCGGTGCAAACGGGCCAGTCGCTTCCTTGCAGATCTTTCGTTCAAGATTGATTCGACCTGGCCTGTATGTTTCTGCTCCGGGGTCACATAACCAATGGCGCCATGATAGCGTTGAGTATTGTAGACAACCACAAATCGTCGTATGATTGCCTTAATTTGATCAAAACTGACATAATCTTTATACCGCAGCCAGTCATATTTAAGGATACGAAACCAAGACTCGATCCAGGCGTTGTCCTGGGGCGTTTGATATCGGGCAAATATCTGTTTGATACCCAGATCTTTGAAAAACTGTTTAGCGGTCTTTTTGGCCATCTGTACGCCATGATCAGATAAAGCGATCGGTAATTTCGGGGCTCCTGATGCGCCTATTAGATTCTCATTGACCAGGGCCTTATCCCAGGCCTTTTTCATAGATTCAACGCGGGCGTTAAACCCAAGATGCCAGCCGACAATCTTACGGCTGTAAACATCGATAATGGCAAACAGATAGACAAATGAAGGCCCCAGGGCGATGTAGGTAAGATCCCAGCTCCAGACCTGACCAGGACCATCAGCCTCAATTTCTGGCTTTACCTGCGGTGTTTTAGGCTTTCGCTGGCGGTCTTCCATTAACTGTTCTTGTTTCATTACCCTATAGAAACTGGAGGCGCTGGCCTCTACCTCGGTGAATTCTGAGGCTACCACAGAAAGCTGCCGGTGAGATAGATCCATATATTTGTCATCTTTTGCCAGCTTAATGATATTCTCCTTTTCTTTCGGCAACAGGCTGTGTGGAGCTTTTTTGGGACCTGGTTTTCCGCCCCCGTATCGGGCAGTTCTGCGGTATAAACGTACCCAGCGTTGATAGCGCTTTACATCAAGGCCAAGCTTCTCACAACAGTAATTGATGGGCATACAATGCTTTTTGCGGACCTGGTCAATGAATTGAACCAGGCTCCTCTTAGTTTCCTCGGAGATGTATTTGCCCTTGAGGTCACTATTTAGCCCGAGCGATCTTTTTTTTTCAGTAATGCAAGCTCAGCTGCCTGTTCGATTACGGTTGCCTCCAGGCGTTCTTTCTCCGCCTTGAGCTGTTCATATTGCTCTAAATTGAGCTTGGGTCTTCTGCTCTTTCGTTCTTTAAAAACATTAACCGCTCCTTCTTCAACTGCCACTCTGATCCGGGTAAGATCACTTGAGTGGATACCCCAACGACGAAGGACTTCACTTATTGAACCGTTGCCTTTTGCCTTGGCCATTGTGGCCTCAAGAAAAATCTGATACTTTACCTCAGGTGTCAGGTAGCGGCGTTTACGAACCATTTTTTCTTCTGTTTTTTCCATATGGCATTCCTCCAGGTTTTTTCGTAAACCAAAACCGAGAGGGTTGTCGAGCAGTCGACGCCGGGGCTAACTCCGGTCGCCCTACGGGCTCCCTCCGTTAGCCCCGAAAACTTGTTTCCACCTCAACCAAGAAAGGGAATACAGATTCAGAATCATAGTAATCGTCAAATAGTTGAGTCGTTGAGTTGGCAAATAAATGTGTGAAATTGCTCCATATAGAGTTTTAAATCTATAAGGTTTCCAATTTTTGGGTAAAGAGTGTGGATTAGAATGATAATAACGACTTAACCACTCAACTACTCAACCACTTAACGAAGTCTGTGCTTCGTACTTTCGCCCATCTTTCGTTTAACAGTTATGCGTCTTCTCCTTTTTTTGTGAAAAGCATTGCATAGACCGCCATTATAACCATAACAAGCGCTATGACAAACCAGAGTTCATCAAGCGTAGCCGACGCAAAGGCAGAGATGATGAAAATTGATGACATGAATACAATGATTTTTGTGCTGATGGATTTTGACCCTGTGGCCTTGTCTTTTTTCAGCAGGCCGATGCCTGACCAGAAATAGGGAAAGAGGAGTAAAAGAACCGAGATGGTTACGGTTATGTTGAATGCGGCTGCAACGTTGCTGCCAAGCATCATAAGTATCACTTCAACAACGGTCATGATAACACCGTTGATGACGAGACCTTTGCTGTTGATCCCATGTTTGTTGGTATAGGAGTAGGCCTTGGGGAGGAATCCATTGTCGGCGCTGGTTTTGGCGGCACTGGCGGATGAAAGGTTCCATACAAGGAAGCTGGCGATACAGGCAATGGCCATCACTGCGGAAACCACATCGGCTACTATTTTTGAGTTGCAGATGTGCTGCATGGCTAAAGCAAATGAGGCCGGTGCGTTCTGAATTTCTTTGGCTGGGAACATTCCTTCGATTACGGTGGTGGAAGCAATGTAGATGATTGCCACGATAACAAAGCCGACCATGGTTGCAATGGGGACAACCTTTTTCGGATTACGAATATGTTCATTGTTTGTGGCGACGCTTTCCACGCCCACAAAGGCAAAGATCAATATGGCGAATCCGGACATTATAGCCTTACCGGAAGGATCACCCGAGACGTTCCAGTTCTGTTTGAACAGGGCTGGATCAAAATCCAGCCATCCCGCCGTGCCAGTGATGATTACCGAGATAAGAAGTAATGTTACGGTGCCGGATACCACTTTGGTAATTATGCCGACCCCGCGAAGAGACAAGGCAACAAACAGCCAGATGAGTACAATTACAGTGATACCAAGTGCAATGGGGTGATTGAGTTCGGGGACAAACAGGGCCAGATAGCCCAAGCCCGCAATCAGAATGGATACGTTGGAAATCAGGTTCCCATAGACATAAAAAAAACCGCTCTTTGCCCCGAGAACCGGGTTTACATACGTTGCCAATGCTGTCGGACTGGGGTCATCAAAAAGGGTGCCCGCGCGAACATATACCAGTGTCAGAAACAGGGCTCCGATTGTGACCAGTATAAATGAAACCAATGTGATCGAACCGGTGGCTGCTAATTGCTGTGGCAAAGCTATTACACCACTCCCGGCCAGACTCGACACAATCAGAAAGACAGCACCTACTAATCCCAGTTTTTTTCCCTCATCTGTCATGATATTCTCCCTAAGAATAAATGGTCATTCAATTTATTGATCACGCAAAGCCGCAAAGCTCTCAAAGAAAAGCAATCAGATGAATTTGCCGAATCTATTTTAGAAATCAGAGCTTTACAAAAAAGGTTAAGAGCATTCCTTAACTTTAGTTCACTTTAGTCACTTTAGTCACTTTAGTCACTTTAGTTCACTTTAGTCACTTTAGTCACTTCCCTTTCATGCACTATTTTTTCACACATAATGTTCTGAAAAACTTTTTCCCATCCCGTTCAGTTCTCTCCACGCCGTGGATCTCGCTTTCGTATCCGGGAAAGGCGTTTTCGAAATCCTGTCTGAGTTTCAAGTAGTCGAATATGGGACCGGCCTTTTCATTCATCATTTCACCCCCCATCATGATAGGAATACCCGGTGGATAGGGCACCATCATCACGGCAGGCGTCCGGCCCATCATCTGGTCCAGTTCCACGAATTCCACGTTTTTCCGAACCACCTGGTGATAGGCCTCAGAAGGCTTCATGGCCTGATCGGGAATCACCTGAAACGCATCCTGCATCATTTCCAGAATTTTATATTCCTTCCAGTAACCGTGAATGTCATTACAGTGTTCCTTGAGTCCGACCTCTCCATATACATCCGGATATGCGCCCACCAGTTCAGGAAAGACCTGGCACAGCGGCGTGTCTGCGTCATAATGATCCTTGAACCGCAGCAGGGCCGAAAGCAGAGTGCCCTGCTTGGCCTCGGTGGTGCCCAAGGAATTGAGCAGCAGAAAGGAGTAGTAGTCTGTTTTTTCACAGACGATACCTTTTAAAATGAGGTATTCGGTCACGATGGAAGCGGGAATACCCTCATCCTGCATCTGCCCGTGATCATCTATTCCCGGGGTGGTAAAGGTCAGTTTGATAGGGTCCAGCATGGCATAATTTTCTTCCATCTCGTCGAACCCGTGCCAGTTGTTCTCGCTGCTCATAACCCAGGGGTTCTGGTGATCCGCCAGAAAATCGGTGTCCACCTGCTCAAAGGGCGTCAGCCTGCCGTCTACACTGACCTCCCGTGGCTGCCACATACCGAAAAACCAGTCGTCCTTGTTTTTCCTCTGGAGGTTTTTTTCGATGTTCACCACCTTTTGCCGCAGACGGATGGCCCCCAGGATAATATCGTTCATCATGATCTGACCGTTGTCGTCCATCATACGGGTAGCCACATCTAACGATGCGATCATGATGTACTGGGGAGATGTGGAACCGTGCATCATATAGGATTCATTGAATTCATCGTGATCGATCTTAATTCTGCCGCCGTTTTTGATGTGCAGCATGGAGGCCTGTGAAAATGCTGTTAGCAGTTTGTGGGTGGAGTGGGAACAGAAAATGGGTGGATGGTTTTCATCCAGATCATCATCGGTCATACCGTAGTGGTCTTTGTACATGGGATGAAAACGGGCATAGGCATACCAGGCCTCGTCAAAATGGAGGTTTTCCACACTCTTTTCCAGTTGCTTCTTGATGTTGACCACATTGTAGCACACCCCGTCATAGGTGGAATTGGTGAGGGCCGACATCTTCACCACGTTCCCTTTGAGCCCCTCGGGAATGAGGGTGTCTTCCCTGATTTTTCTCTGGATCGATTCGGGCGAGAACTCGGACAGACGCACCGGCCCAATGATACCCCGCTTGTTTCGCCTCGGGATCATGTATACGGGATAGGCGTCGGTGATAACCATGGAGTAGTTCAGGGATTTGTGGCAGTTCCGATCCACAAAGGCAATATCGTCCCGGACGAGCTGGCTCCGCCAGATGATCTGGTTCACATTGCTGGTGCCGTTGAGAACATAATAGGTCTGATCGGCACCAAACACACGGGCCGAGTTTTTTTCCGCATCCCCCACCACGCCGCTATGCTCTAACAGGGACCCTAATTCCGGCACGGAAACGGAAAGGTCCGAGCGAAACACACTTTCTCCAAAGAACTTGAACAGGGCCACCCCTGCGGGACTGCGCAGGAAACCTTCACCCCCCATATGTCCCGGGGTGTGCCATGCAAATTTGAATTCATTGGAGTACTGCACCATTGCCCCGAAAAAAGGTGGATAGACGGTTCGCACATAATCCACCACATGGGTTTCGATACGACCCGCCATAAAGGAGATGGTTTCAGACGTCTTCCAGAGGCAATCGTTGACATCCCTCAGGATTTCCGTGGGAATCCGGTCCATTGCCATCCGTCCCGTCAACAGAATAATGGGAACCCCCTGGTGCCTTTTCCTCATTTTGACAATCAATTCTTCGGCCGTTGTGGCTTCACCGGGATCCTCGTCAGGGATATCCCAATCCACCACAATGCATCCAAAATCAGCCCTGGAACGGAATATCTCGTAGCCGTCTTCATAGGTAAAAGACGGGATGACCCGGCAGTCCAACACGTCCTCTAATTGTTCGGTCAACTGCCGCAGCCTGTACCCTTCGTCGTTTCGGGTATCGAACTGCCCTGAAATAATGAGCACCGGCCATTCGCGCTTTGTGATTTCCATACCTGCTCCTCCTTGAAGTTGCGACATCTCTAAATCGTCTCCATGTCTCACCCAACCGAGTTGGAAATGTCATTTACGTTATCATGATACAGAAACCGTTAAACCCTTCAGGGCCTGACCGGACCCGATGAACAACTTCAGGTGCTGCCGGTGCATGGAGCGTCATTATCTGCCGGGCCGGCAAGAGTGCCTCCGCCAGGGAGCATCCCGGGCGATTTTCCCCCTGCTGCAAACAGCGATCTCAAACTCCGCCATATGGGAGGCACGGAAATTGCCAGTATGATTAATGCCCCCGTCCATTGGGCCCATGAGGGAATAATTTCACCGGCCTGGCCCACAACGGCCCGGGCGGAAAACCCGAGGTATCCATAGACCTGATCAACAGCCAGTCCGAAAAGTATGGATGACAGGGCAATGGTGCCGAGATAGATTGCCGTGGCCCTTTTTCCCAGGGTGCCCACAAGTACGGTCAGGGATGTAATATTAGTGGCGGGTCCTGCCATGAGAAAAACCAGAGCCGCACCCGGACTGATCCCTTTGAGTATCAGGGCCGCCGCAATTGGGGTAGAAGCAGTGGCGCAGATGTAAAGAGGGATTCCCACAGCTAACATGAGGAGCATGGCAGGCAGCCCCCCACCGAGGTAGCGGGTCATCAAATCCTCCGGAATCGCAGCGGTGATCAAACCTGCCAGGATTAGACCGATTAGAAACCACCCTGCCATATCGGCCCAGACCTCGGTAAAGGCGAATCGGAATCCGGCCATGATCTTTTCTGTAAATGTGTGGTGATGCAGATGTTCCTCAGGGGGGCAATCCGGGCTGTCACAACATCCGTCCACTGGACAGCTCAGATCCGGCTCCACCTGGTTTTCCCCCTTCCTGTAGCTGATGAGGTTTTCTGTGATACCGGCTGCCGCAGCGGTTACAAAGGCTGCAACAGGCCTGGCCACTGTCATGACAGGGTCTAAGAGGGCATAGGTTATGGCTATGGAATCTATCCCTGACTCGGGTGTGGATATGAGAAACGCAGTGGTGGCTCCCCTGTTGGCACCCTGTTTTCTCAGCGCCACTGCCGCGGGCAGGACCCCGCATGAACAGAGAGGGATAGGGATACCCAAAAGCGAAGCCTTAAGGACCGATCGGAAGCGTCCCTTTGAAAAATGGCGGGCCACAGAGGAAGGGTTGAGAAACATATGCAGCAGACCGCTTACCAAGAGCCCGAAAAGGATGTACACGGACGATTCCAGGAGAAGAGACCATGCCTGGGCAAATACATTGTCAAGAAAGTAAATCATTTTTTATCAGTTTCCACGGAGCCTATTGCCGTATATACGCATAGGCCCTCTCGGATAAGGTTTACCCCTCACTACAACTCTATCTGATGGAGTTACGCGAGTCAAGCGAGGTGAAGGAGCGGGGATAAAAGACCTGGCATCCACAATAATCCCTAACATCATCATTTAGAGGGTTCTCTCATGTGCCTTATCAAAACGAAACAGACTCCCTTCTTCCATCCAGTATCCAGTGCCCAGTATCCGGTATCTGCCCGTCAAAAGCACAACAAGACGTAGAAAGTTGACATAAATTTTTGGATCTTGATCATTATAGACGGTTAGAAGCCCGAATACGGAAAAATATCACATAGAGCGTGGGAATGAATACCAGGGTCAGGATGGTGGCAAACATCAGCCCCCCCATGATGGTGACGGCTATGGAGCCAAAGAGGTTGTCGTTGACCAGGGGGATCATACCGAGGGTAGTGGTGCAGGCGGTGATCAGAACGGGCCGAACACGGGTAATTGATGCCTGAATCACGGCCTGATAGCGGTCCGTGCCCCTTGCTATCCACTGATCGATCTCGCCGATAAGGATCACCTTGTTTCGGATCATCATGCCGATAAGACTCAGCGTGCCTAACATGGCCATGAAATCGAATCCCTTGTTCGTGAGGAGAAGACCGGCCGTGATACCGATAATGGAAAGGGGGAGGGTCAGAATAATAATCAAGCACTGACGGACACCGTTAAACAGAAGAACCACGAACACCAGCATCAGGGCCATTGCCAGAGGGACCTGGTCGTAGACGCTCTGGTTGGATTCATTGGCAAACTCGAACATACCGCCCCATGAAAGGGTGTAGCCCGGGGGCAGGGGAATGGCTTTAATTTTGGGCGCCAGCTCGTTTCGTAACTTTACCACCGTAAAGGATCCTTTCGGGTTGCACTGCACGGTGACGGTGCGGATACGGTCGTAATGCCAGATTATAGCTTCGTGCATTTGCACTTCATGACCCGTGATCAAAGAAGCCAGGGGCCGGCTTTCGGAGCCGTTTCCCCAGACCGGTACATTGTCTAAGTCGGAGGTAAGGGTTCTTTCGGCCGCGGGCGCCCGCACCAGGATGGGAATCAGGCGATCCCCTTCACGGAACTGGCCTATGGGAATGCCGTCTGTAAGACGCAGGAGAGCATCGGAGAGATTTGGACGGCTGATACTTTGTTGCCGGGCATCTATTTGAGAAAATTCGGGCGTCCACACGGGAATGCGATTTCGCCAGTTATCCCTGATATTCTTGGCCTCGGGGTGGTCGGCCATGATTTCCCTGGCTTTTTCAGAAAGGGCACGCAGGACCTCCGGGTCGTCGCCGGAAAACCTGGCTTCCACCTGGTAATCGGGCCCCCCCGACTCATTGAAAGGCGCCACCAGGGGATCGGCGTCAGGATAATGGGCCACTATATAAGCCCGGGTCCTCTCAACAAGGTCGTTCACGTCGTCGGGGGAATGGGTGTTGACGATGATCATACCGTAGCAGGCATGCTGCTGCTGGGGGGGTGAAGGTCAAAAGGAAACGAAGGGGGGCCGCTCCCCACAGTGGTAGTAATGCTTTCAATCTCCGGCCAGGACCGGAGTTCCTTTCCAAGTTTTTCAAGATCAGCCGATGTCCGCTCAATCCGCGTGCCCTCGGGAAGCCAGTAGTTGATCTGGTACTGGGCCCGGTCGGCCGGCAGCATGTAGAGCTGTTTTAAGAATTGGGATCCCCACACGGCCAGAAAAAGAAGCCCGGCCATGGCTAATACCGTCAGCCACCGGAAGCGCAGGGCGTTGTTCAGCAGAAACCGGTAAACCTTGTAGAATGGACTCTGGTACGGCTCTTTGGCTTTCTTTTGTTTTGAGGGTTTGAGAATCTTGCCTCCTATAACGGGCACTATGGTCATAGCCTGAAGCCAGCTGATAGCCAGTGCAATGGCCACCACGTCAAAGAGGGTCTTCATGAATTCGCCGGTGCTGCTTTGGGCCAGATCAATGGGCAGGAAACTGGCGCAGGCCACCGCGGTGGCCACAATCTGGGGCCATCCCGTGGCCCGGGCTGCATCCACACAAGCCCTGTCCGTGGCGAGATTGCCCTCCCGGAGCCGCACCATTACATTGTCCGTCACCACTACCGAGTCATCCACCAGCATACCAAGGACCAGGATGAGCGAACACACGGAGACGAGCTGCAGGTCGATGCCTAACCAGTACATGATTAGAAAAGTCCCGCAGATGTTGACGATGAGCCCATTGGCTATCACAAGAGCGCTCCTGAAACCGAGTGACACCACGAGCACCACGAACACGATGGCGATGGCCTCCAGCAGGGAAGTAATAAAATCCTTTATCGAATCCATGACCTCCCGGGACTGGTAGTTGATGATGTCTAAGGTGAGACCGGCAGGCATGTGAGCGGTCATTTCCTTGAGTTTTTTTTCCACGGCGTTTCCCATGTTAACCGCGTTGCCATGAATCACCGTGGAGATACCTATACCGATGGCCGGTTTTCCGTTATGGCGAAAAAGTACCTCGGGCGGATCCTGATAACGCCGTTCAATGAGGGCGATATCTCGCAAGAACACCTGCTGCCGGTCATTAGCCCTTGAAACCACCAGGTTCCGGATGTCTTCCACCGTTTGGAAATTGCCCGTGGGCATCAGGGAAACCCTTTGGCGGTGGGCGTTCAGACTGCCGGAATAGGTAAGGAGGTTCTGGGTCTGAAGAGAATTAATGATGTCGTCGGGATGAATTCCCAAGGTCGCCATTCGGGTGCGGGAGAGCTCCACTACGATCTGTTGGGGTTGGATGCCAAAGAGCTTCACTTCCGAAACATCGTCACATCCCTTGAGCCGTTTCTGCATGAACTCTGCATAGCGGCGCAGTTCCTCGTAAGAAAAGCCCTTGCCGCTCAAGGCCAAGAACACGCCATAGGTTTCCCCGAAATGGTCGATCACCTCCGATGGCCCGGCCCCTTTGGGAAGAAACCCTTGAGCATTGTGAATCCGCTCCCGCAGGTTGTTCCAGATCTGGGGCATGGCATCGGGCGGGAAAGAATCCTGGATGTCCACGAACACTGTGGAAACATCGGGCTGGCTCATGGAGCGTACATGCTTGAGGCTGCCCAGTTTCTGGACCGCCTTTTCTATCACTTCGGTGACCTGAAGTTCCACCTCCTCGGCCGATGCTCCCGGGTACTGGGTGATCACCACTGCCGTCTGAATGGTGAAGGTGGGATTCTTGAGCTTGCCCATATCGAAATAGGCGGAGATACCTCCCAGCACAATGAAAAGGGAGAAGATCATCACCGTTGTCTTATTTCGAATGGCCCACTCTGTGATATTCATGCAGACCTCGTTAAGTGGTTGAGTAGCTTAGTTGTTAAGTCGTTGTAATCCCTTGAATTCATATCCCTTTGGCCGAAAATTGGACATCTGATAGAGCTGAAGCTATACTTTACAGATTTCATAGATCTATTTTCCTACTCAACGACTCAACCACTTAACGAGGTCTGCATGAATATCACAGAGTGGGCCATTCGAAATAAGACAACGGTGATGATCTTCTCCCTTTTCATTGTGCTGGGAGGTATCTCCGCC
>PVMS01009898.1_pt1 | contig 11358 bp, 12 predicted proteins | sample 1853461 | NCBI WGS metagenome assembly PVMS01 (sample SAMN08582032, study PRJNA380276) | Marine sediment metagenome, whole genome shotgun sequencing project. | isolation source: ocean sediment barecode stripped | collected 2017
AGGGCCTGGATGACCGAAAGCTCCTCGCCTCGGATCGTGACCGTGTCCGCGAGGTTTGAGTCAGCGACTCCCGCCAACGAATCCTGCAGGATATCCCAGCCGCTGTTCCAGGCCTCCAGTACCTCGGCCCGCGATTCGGTACGGGCGAGAAACTCCGATTCCCTGTCCCGCCACGGCTTCTCACCATCGGTCGTCAGAAAGTCGGTGAACCGGGAGCGGAGGTTGCCTCCCACGTGCCAGGCGATCGTCGCCACGGAGCTCGCGGCGCCCGCTGCGACCGCTATCAGTTCCTCGTCCGACAGCTGGTCCATCGCCGCTTCGGCCGTCGACCGGTACCGACGGTATACTTCCTCGATCGATTCCATGAATGTACGCATTGAACCCTCCCCCTGTCGCCTGCTTCCCGAACTGTCCGTTTCCTGCTAGCCCTTTCGGGCCCGGATCGCCACGTAGTCACCGCGGTCGAATCCGTCGACCGGCTGTTCGACCGCATCGTTGGCAAACCGGGCGTGAACCGTCAGCGTCTGGGCGTACTCGAGATCCGTAAACCCGACGCGCTGCAGGAGCTCCGCCTTTTCCAGCGTCGTGCGCCACCGCGCCGCCGCCGCCAGTTCGACCGGGTACGGCAGGGCGGGTGCCAGTCCCTGCAGCGCCGGATCATCCCACGATCCCTTCGTCGCGGCGAACTGGTACAGGAGCCCGAACGAGCTCTCCGCCGGAACGTCCGCGACGACGATTGACCCGCCGGGCCGCAGGACCCTGAGCGCCTCGGCGAACGCTGTCTCGAGATCGGCCACGTAGCCGGGAATCCCGTTGAGCAGCGTCGTGTCGAAGTTCCCGTCCAGGTACGGAAGATCCTCTGCCGATCCACTCATGACCTGGATTCCGCGCTTTGCCGCTACTGCGCGCATATCATCCGACGGCTCCACGCCATATCGGATGTTGATTCCGTGTTCCTCGCGCAGGATCAGCTCGAACAGGCCTGTGCCGCACCCTACGCTCAACGTGTCGCCGGGATTGTGCAGAAACCGCCGCAGGAGCAGCACTTCGGACTCGAGGATCGCGCGGTTCTCGAGAAACCAGGCGTCATAGGTCTCTGCGTATTCGTCAAATGCTGGTTTCGACATCGATTCCGCTCTGTCAGGGGGAAGTGGCGGGTGCTTCTGAGACTGAGAAACGCCGGCGCACGTCGTCGTCCACTTTCATCGGCCGGCCTGTCTCGAGGTCGATCGGACACCAGACTGTCCGGGCCCGGGCCAGCAGCCTGTCGTCATCGGCGCGACGGATCTCCGTATGTCGATCGAACGCGTGAGTCGTGGCAGTGCCGACCCAGGTTCGCGCCTTCACTTCGTCGCCGAGACGGGCGGGACGCTTGTAGTCGATCTCGTGTCGAAGCACTACCCACACAATCTCCGCCTGCTGCCGGGCCGAAGCGGCATGCCGCCAGTGGGCAATCGCCGCTTCCTGCACCCAGCGCAGGTAGACGGTGTTGTTCACGTGATTCAGCTCGTCGATGTCCGCTTCCGTCAGTGAAACAGGGAGCTCGTAGACGTCGTGGTCGGTCTCGGCTTGCACGCCTTCTCTCTCTTCAGTGTTGAAAGCGAGGTCCCGAACTGCTGGCCCCGGACCATCTGGAGGCCCATCTTCGCCACAACTTCGCACAATCGACCATCCGCCGGAAGCGAGTCCGAACCATGCGAGATGTCCGCCTTGCTCTTCGCCACGCCCTGGCCGCAACTGTCGCAGGGATCGTCCTGTGCCTGCTCGCGGCGACCCCCGCGCCCCTTTCCGCCCAGACGGCCGGGGCGACCGTTCCGGGGCCGAGCTTCGAGGACGTCTTGAGTCTCGAGTACCTGCGTGGTTTCGACCTCTCTCCCGATGGCACCAGCATCGCCTACGAAGTCCAGACCACGAACTGGGAGGAAAACCGCTACGATCGGGAGATCTGGCTGTGGCGGCAGGGCCGGGACGCGATCCGACTGACGCGCTCCCCGAAGGGCACGAGCCGGTCTCCACGCTGGTCGCCGGACGGTACCTGGATCGCCTTCCTGTCGAATCGGGACGAGGAGCAACAGATCCATCTCATCCGGGCGGACGGCGGAGAGGCGACGACGCTGACGAGCCACGAGGAAGGCGTGAACAGCTTTCGGTGGTCCCGGGACGGGCTGCGAATTGCCTTCTCAGCGTCCGATCCCGCCGACTCGCTCGATGAGAAGCTCGAAGAGCGATACGGAGCATACTCGGTGGAGGACGACGATGACGCACGCACACATCTGTGGGTGGTCGATGTGATCGCGGACACGGCGTCCGAGCCGGAGCGGCTCACGGAGAGTGCCGCCTTTACGGTGAACGGCTTCGACTGGTCGCCTGACGGCACGCGCATCGGCTTTGGACATGCGCCGACCGGTTCAATCACCGCCCGCGGCGACATCTCCATGCTCGATGTCGAGACCCGGAAGATCACGCCCGTCGTCACGGGCCCGGGATCGGAAGGGAGATTCGAGTGGTCTCCCGATGGGGAATGGCTCCTGTACTCCTCGGCCGGGGCGGACACGACCTCCGACTACTACCTGAACCGCCGGCTGTGGAAGGTGCGTGCGACGGGAGCGGGCGATCCGGTCCCGCTCGCCGCCGAGCTCGACGAATCGATCGGCAGCTACTGGTGGACGGAGCATGACATCTTCGCGGTCGCCTGGAAGGGGACCGAGCGCCGGATCTTCAGAATCGACCCGGATACGGGAGAGTACAGCGAATTCGCCGATCTGCCCGAGCGAATCTGGGGCCTCGACTTCTCGGCTGACGGACGCACGATGGCGTTTGATGCTTCGACCGGAACCACCCTCCCGGAGCTCTACCTGACGGAGGTATCGCAATACGAGCCCGTGCGAATCACCCACTTCTCAGACCAGATCGCCGGCTGGGAAGTCGGGACGAGCGAGGTCATCCGCTGGGAGAGCGAGGACGGAACCGAGATCGAGGGCGTACTGCACAAGCCGGCGGACTTCGACGCGTCGAAGCAGTACCCGCTGCTCGTGGTGATCCACGGCGGGCCCACCGGGATCGACACCCCGACTCCCGTTCTCGGCTACGTCTATCCGGTGACGCAGTGGCTGGCGAAGGGAGCCCTGGTGCTGCGCCCGAATTACCGGGGCTCGGCCGGCTACGGCGAGGCTTTCCGAGCGCTGAACGTGCGCAACCTGGGCGTTGGCGACGCCTGGGATGTGATGTCGGGCGTCGATCACCTCGTCCAGCAGGGGATCGTGGATGAAAGCCGCATGGGCGCCATGGGCTGGAGCCAGGGCGGCTACATTTCGGCGTTTCTCACTACCACGACGGACCGGTTCGCGGCGATCTCCGTCGGGGCCGGGATCTCGAACTGGATGACGTACTACGTGAACACGGACATCCATCCGTTCACCAGGCAGTACCTGAAGGGGACTCCGTGGGACGATCCCGAGGTGTACGCGAAGACGTCACCGATGACGCACATCCTCGACGCGCGGACGCCCACACTGATCCAGCACGGCGAGAATGACCGCAGGGTGCCGATTCCCAATGCCTACGAGTTGTACCAGGGGCTGCGGGACGTCGGGGTGGAAACGAAGCTGATCGTGTACGAGGATTTCGGGCACGGAATCTCGAAGCCGAAAGAGAGGCACGCCGCTGTGTGGCACAACTGGCAGTGGTTCGCGAAGTACATCTGGGACGAGGAAGTGGAGCTGCCACTGCCCGAGCCGGATGCCGACGAGTCGGAGAAGGGGGAATCGTGAGCCGTTCGAAGTCCATCATCAGCCTACGGAAAAACGGCCGCGAGGTGCAGCTCGATCTGCACGGCTACTCGACGGAAACGGCGTTGTACGTTGCGCGCGATGTTATCGAGAGGGCCTGGGAGAGGGGATGTGACCGGGTGGTGATGATCCATGGCGCAAAGCACGTCGCGAGCCCCGCGGCTTCCAGTCAGACGGGGCAGGGCCGGACCAAATGGGCGCTGCGCCAGGCGCTGAGTCGCGGAGAGTACAATCGCTGGGCCGAGTCTCCGAAGTCCGGCGGCCACGACCGAAAAGCCGTGAGCGACAGGCTCAGCCTGGCCCTGAAACGGAATCCGAGCCCGGACCCGGGAGCGGCGTGGCTGGATCCACCCGAGCATGAGTACGACCGGGAGCGCCGGCGAGACTGATCAGCCCCAATACGGCATAGCCGGCGAGCAGGTACAGGATCCACTCGATCGGGAACCGGTAGCGATGCTGCCACGGAACCAGGTAGTAGATCAGCGGAAACGTCAGGAGCGGGATCAGCAGGGCCGCGGCCCGGGGGGCCGGTAGGGTCCGGAACGCCCGGACAGCCCCGAGGAGCGCGAGCCCTGCCAGCGGGATGAACAATAATGCCATACCTGGCGGGGTCCGGGGACCGAGCCAGAAGAACGCGATTCGCTCGGTAGTGAGCCGTGCAAACGTGCCGGGGTTCGATCCAATCCACTCCAGCGCGGTATCACGGGACTCGCGCATGTAGGAAACTTCTCCCCACTCCCTGATTTTGAGCGCCTCGGCCGGGTGAGTGCGCGGGTGTGGGGGCTCGCCACGAAAGTGCGGGTGATCAATCGAGGCCTCCGCCCCCTCGTGGTTTCCCATCCGCAACTCGAGACCGAAATTGCTGCGCACGAAGAACACGGCGTCGAACGTCCGGTAGTTCCTGACGCCCCACGGAACGCACGCCAGGAACGCGGCGAGAGCAACGAGCGCGGCCGACCTCCACTTCCCACGATCCGACCGCCACCACAGCTCGAACCCGAGGTATCCCAGCAGAACCGGGAGAAACGCCGGCTGGACGTGGAAGGAGATGCCGAACGCCGCGCCGAGGAGCAGGGATCCGGCCGGCCGGGGAACCGACTCCCACCGTCGGACCACCGCCACCACGAGCAGCCCCAGAAGTACCGCGGCCGGCGCCTCGCCGTGCGCGAGCCACAGTGGAAACAGCGCTCCGGCGATCCCTCCGATCAGGCCTGCCTTCCAGCCCAGCCCGGTTCTCTCGCCAATCCACGGCAGCAGGCCCCAGATCGCGGACTGGGCCAGCATCCGGAACAGCCACCCGGTGATGCCTGCCGTCATCGTGATTCCGAACAGCTTGTAGATCAGGGCGAGGATCGCAGGCGGGATCGGGGGCAGGTGCGCCGTGGACCCGGTCGGAAGGATGTAGGGGTTGGCGAACTCGCCTGTCGTCACGATCGACATCGCGATCGAATCCAGCTCCCAGTCCGTGCTCGGCCGGAAGGCGTCCTCGGGGACAAGCGTGAGAAAGAACAACCGGACCGCGAGTGCGACCAGGAACACGAGCAGGCCGGGCCACCACCGAGAACGGTCGGAGTGGTTCATGGCTCCGCGGTTCTCAGTCCCCGGAGCTGCAGGTGTAGACGCGCAGCGCGTCGCCGGTGTTGTCGAGGACGAGCAGTTCGTCGCGACCATCCCCGGTGAGGTCAGCGGCCCCGACGCCCCACGGATTCTCGCCGCCGGGAACCCGCTCGACGCGGATTCCTTCGCGCCCGCCGAACAGAATCAGCACGTCGTCGGAGTTCCAGTTCGTGATCGCAGCATCGTCGATTGCGTCACCATCGAAGTCGCCGATCGCGACAGCCTTCGCACCCGAGGCCCACCGCTCCTCGAAGAAGGGTTCGTCCCGAAAGGTCCCATCCCCCAATCCGCTCAAGACACGGACCGGGCCGGGCTCGGTGGCGATAACGAGGTCTGCCCGGCCGTCGCCGTTCAGGTCTCCGACCCGGACCTCAAATGGCCGATCGGCAGGAATCCCGACCGGCGCGGCGAATCCGCCGTCGGCCGTGCGGAGCATGATTGCCACCTCGTCCCCATTCGGCGTAACGAGATCGAGCCGCCCGTCGTCGCTCAGGTCCGCGAGGGCCATGCCCCGGTACGGGTCTCCTCCGACCGCGATCCGCACGACCTCCAGCTCAAACCGGCCGTTCCCGGTGCCCTCCAGCAGCAGGATCGATTCGCCGCGTCGGTCGTCCACGAGCACGTCCGGATGGCCGTCGTGGTCAAGGTCGGAGAGGACCACGGCGTGCGGGTGAAGTTCCAGGTCAAGGTGCCGCGGAGAGCTTTCAAACGACTCCAGCCCGCCGAGCCCGTCATTTCGGAGAATCGTGATGTAGTCCGTCTCATGGTTGGCGATCACCGCGTCCAGATCTCCGTCACCGTCGAGATCTCCGAGCGCCACGTCCACCGGGTTCTCACCCGCGGGGATGCTTACTCGGCGTGGAAACCGCCCGGAACCGTCCCCGACGAGCAGGGTCACGGTCCCGACGCCCGTGTTTGTGATGAGCAGGTCGGGGATGCCGTCCCCTGTCAGGTCTCCCGCCGCGACGGCAGATGGAGCATCGCGCAGGGAGACCGGTCCTCCGATGAGGCGCAGGGTGTCCACTGCCGGAAGAGCGGACACCGACTGCTGGGGCGGACTGCAGGCGATTGCTCCGGCGAGCAGCACGGCCGGGAAAGCGATCGTGCTGATGGGTGCCTCCTCTGGTTACCCGAGCGTCGCCTCGAGCCGAATCGGCACCGCCGCCAGCGCCCGGGAGACGGGACAGTTGGCTTTGGCGCCTTCCGCGAACTCCAGGAACTCCTCCTCGGAGATGTTCGGGATCACGGCGTGAGTCTTGAGCTCGATCGGAAATACAGCCTGTACTGCTTGTCGGCACACTATCTCGTCAGGTGTGCGCCGCCAGACCCGACGGGAGCCCCGACCGGTCCGCCGAACGCGGCTCGCTCGCGCTCACATCCTGTCCCAGTCCCACATCGCGTAGGTCGCGGACTTCTCTACCGGGTGACCTGACTGCTTGAGGGTCAGCAGGATATTGCCCCGGTGATGACTCTCGTGCGCCACGAGATACGAGAGGGTGGTGAAGATCCCCTTCTTGAAGCCGCGCCGCTTCGGTACTCCCTCGAGCACGTCGGTGAGGAACGACTCGATCGCGTCACCGGACGCGGTGAGTGCATCGCGTAGTTCGGCTTTTCCCGGGGAAACCGTCGGGGCACCCTTCGACTGGAACTTCTCAAGGCCAGCGGCGAGGTCCTTCGCCCGGTTCTGAAGCTGGTAGATCCGGACGTCGTGCAGATGCGCGAACTGGCGAGCCACATCCCGACCGCCGCGCTTCGAGAGCGTGCATGCGAGGCCCTCGTCGTCGATCGAATCGAGCAGGTGCAGCGTGATCCGGTTGTTCGTCCGCCAGGCCTCCCGCAGCTGGTCGATCATGCGATCCGCTCGAATACGCTCTTGAGATCGCCTCGCGCCAGGATCCGCCGTCCGTTCAGGGAACCGGGACTCCACAGCACCAGTCTGATCTCTCCTTCGGACAGTTCGATCCCGGTGATCCGGCCATCGTTGAAGCAACAGCAGCCGGAGTTGAACAGGCTCGGTTGCATGGTCTTCCTGCCTTCCGGCGCCGGCGGACCGCACGGGGCCGCATCTCCCAGCCAGCCGCGTTTCATGCAGTCGATGACGACGTCATCCCAGAACTCTTCGTCATCGAAACGGCTCGTGATCTCGTCGATGTCGATCCCGAGCCTGCGCTCGAGCTCGTCCAGGATGGAGATCGAACCGAACACCGGCCGGTGCGTGTGACCTGTGATCACGAGCATCTTCTCCTGACTATCGGCCCAGCGCCGGGTCGCGATGTTGTGCTTCTCGCGTACCCGCCGATTGGATGAGGGCGCATTCCTCGAAAGCTGAGTTACGTGCTGGATGGGTTTCCATACGAACCGCACCGTGAACCGGGCGAGGAATGCCAACGTGTCGCTGAATCCCGTTCCCTGGTGGCCGTGGACGAGGTAGATCGAGCCCAGGACTTCGTCGTCGACCAGGACCTCGAGCAGCAGGCTCTCGCCTACGAGCGGGGCCCCGGCAGGATTCACCGGGCCGAGTTTCTGCTCAACCAGGATCGGCGAGGCCCACTCCTCGTCGTGATTTCCCCAGAACCGGAGCATCCGCCCGTCGGCCTGGAACGCCGCCTCCCGTGAGTACACCTCCGGATATGCGGCGATGACATCGTCGGGGGGACTCTTCCACAGCTCCTCGACGTCACCGAGCATCGCGAGGGTGTATCCGTCCTGGAGGTAGTAGTCCAGCGCGCGGACGTAGGCTTCCTTGCACGGGAGAAAGTCGTCCGCCCGATCCCTCTTTCCACGGTGCATGTCGGAGAGAATGACCAGGCGATCGGTGCCGGCATCGAATTGCCTGGACACATCGTCGGGCCACCAGCGGAGGTGCCGGGCTCGCCACAGAGCGGCAGTCAGCCCCGCTCCCACTCGAGCCTCGTACAGGGATGCCCGGCCTCGTCTTCGGGTATGTCGGCTCATGCTCCGTTTTCGTTGGTCGCCGCCCGAAATCTACGCAACTGGACCAGCGGCGGCAGTCGATCCGGTCCAGCGGCTACGCGATCGAGACTCCCTTCCAGAACGCCACGTACCCCGTGATATGCTCCGCGGCTTCTTTTGGCTCGGGGTAGTACCAGGCAGCATCCCGATTGGACTGTCCGTCTACGACCACGTCCAGGTAACTCGCGAGTCCCTTCCACGGGCAGATCGTGTGGGTGTCGCTGTCCCGAAAGAACTCCCGGTGGAGGGAATCGGGTGGAAAGTAGTGGTTGCCCTCGACCACGATCGTATCCTCACTCTCGGCCAGAACCTGGCCGTTCCATGTCGCTTTCATACTCACTCTCTTCCGATTGTTCGGTTGCTCGTGCCACGGACCGGGTCAGGGAAGCAACCCGCTGCGCTCGAGCCACGACCGGATCAGCGGCCACTGCAGGGGGCAGTCGTTGTGCCCGCAGGGAATGGCGTGGAACTCGGCATCCGGTGCCGCCTGCGCGAGCGCCCGTCCGTGCGCCACCGGTACGATCGAGTCGTATTCTCCGTGCAATACGAGCACCGGTCCCTCGAATGCCTCGACGATCGGGAGATTGTCGAACGGGTCCCGGACCAGCGGGCCAATGAGCCCGAACCGTCGGGCGAGCGGACGGACTCCAGTGAATGTGGACTCGAGAATCAGCGCGTCCACGTCCCGCTGACCGACCAGCGAGCATGCCGCGGCCCCGCCGAGCGACCGGCCCCAGGCGACGATGCGTCCCGCGTCGACCTCCGGTCTCGCCGCGAGGTGATCGTACGCGGCCGCCATGGTGCGGGCGATAGACCCTTCGGAAGGCCGACCCCCAGACCTTCCGTAGCCTGGATACTCGACCAGCAGGACCCCGATTCCCCAGTCCGGAACGTCGGCAAATGCGTCGAGCCAGTGGTCGATGAGCTCGCCGTTGCCGTGCGTGAACACGAGCGCGGGCGCCCGGCCGTCGACATTTCGAGCCGGGAGATACCAGGCCTCGACCCCGTCGGAACCGAGTCGGATGATCTCCACTCCGGATCGTCCGGCTGCTGGTGACACGGACGGCGCAGGAGGCCGCGGAAACAGGGTCGCTCGCTGGAGAACCCAGGTTGCCCCGACCCACGCGAGGGCCGCGACAGCGAGAGCCCCGAGGAATCCGGTCAGCATCGTTACCTGCCGAGACATGGGTTCGATTTCGTGCCGGCGACTCGTGGCCCGGCTACCGGGGCCCCGTGCTCGCGTCCAGGAGGATCACGCTTCCCCGCCTCCGTCCCGCTCCGTCTTGAGAGCCGACTGGAAGGTGATCGGAAGTCCCGACGGAGCCTGGAGGAAGTAAATCCGTTCCCCGTGCGCGTCGACCGGGCCCTGGGGATCGAGGCCGTGCTTCTTTGCGTGCGCCGCGAAGGCCGTCGCGTCGTCGACCACGATCTGCAGGAGGATGCCAGCCGGCAGCTCCGGTCCTTCAGGCCAGATCTCGATCCAGCCACTACCCGCCGGAAACACCGCCCCCGAAAACCCGGAAGACTCGGATTCGAGATCGCCCTCGTCGCTCATGTCGCGCCGGGGTAGCCCGAGCGAATCGAGGACCGCGGCCAGTTTCTCGGCTTCCTGCGTCACCGAACAGAATCGAATTCCCAGTACTTCCACAGATGCCTCCTGAAATTGCCGTGTGCGATGGATCAGCCGGCAGTACCCAGAACATAGATCGCCCAGGGCGAGATCGTCATCTCGCTGACCCAGTCGAACGGATCCTCCGGACGCCCGAGGGGGCGGTACGTGTTCTCCGGTGTCAGGCAGGCCCGCTCGTAGACGTTCCGGTAGTCCTCAACCGTACACAGGATGTCGGTCACCGGGCGATCGTCGTCAACGTCGAGCATCACGATCCGGACCTCCTGGCCGCTGACGGCGGCTCGGTTCTCTGGAAATTCCCGCGTGGAGAACGAGGCCCACTCGTTCAGGTAGATCTCCGGCGCGGAAACGAGGTTCACGATCCGGCCGTCGCTGACGAGAAGCCCACCGAGTGCCCGGAGCAGGGCGACCTTGTGCTCCATCGCGGGGATGTTGTCGAACGTGAACACCGAAAGGACGAGGTTGAACGATTCCGGCTCGAGTCCCGGCAGCGCTCCGTCAGGGACGAGACGATAGTCGCCTTCCGGGTCCAGCTCCCTCGCTCTCTCCAGCATGCTGTCGGAGATATCGACGCCGATCACGTCGAATCCGAGATCCCGCAGGAAACGTGTGGAGCGCCCCGTGCCACACCCGAAGTCAAGGGCATTCTGTCCGCCGACGTGTCGCTCGATGATCTCCGGAAGATCGCGGTAGGCGAGGTAGTACGTCCCGGGAAACCCGAGCTCGGCGTATGAGTCCGCCCGCCGCTCATCTTCGTAGACGTTCGAGAATTCTGGGCTCATTGCGGTCCATTCCCGCCACCCGCGGCTGCTCCGACGGCGGCCGGGAGCACCCAGCGCTGCAGGATCTCCTCCGGCTGCCGTGTCCGTCCGTTGCGGAAGTTCCCGGAAGTGATCACGACCACCATCTCGAGCGAAGGCACGACGAATATGTACTGGCCGCCATTTCCCCGGGCTTCGACTGTCTCGATCAGCCGGTCGCCGACCTGGTACTGGTGGTGCCACCAGAGATATCCGTACTGGTGGCCGTTCCTGTCCAGTGGAGCCAGCCGGCCGTACTTTCCCCAAGACTCACGTATCCACTCCTCCGACAGGATCCGGCGACCGTTCCAGGTGCCGCCGTTCAGGTACAACTGACCGTATTTCGCCATGTCCCGCGGGCGCAGATACATCCCGCCGCCCATATACGGGATGCCTGTCGGGTCGAGGAAGAACCTGTAGTCGTCGATTCCGAGCGGACCGAACAGCGCTCGGTGGGCGAACCACTCCACGGGCTCACCCGCGACGTTGGCAAGGATCCCGCCGAGGATGAGGGGGTTGGCCCCTCCGTACAGGGGCTGGGAACCGGGAT
>PVMS01102560.1_pt1 | contig 11357 bp, 12 predicted proteins | sample 1853461 | NCBI WGS metagenome assembly PVMS01 (sample SAMN08582032, study PRJNA380276) | Marine sediment metagenome, whole genome shotgun sequencing project. | isolation source: ocean sediment barecode stripped | collected 2017
GGTTTGAATACTTGTCGGCTTCTATTTCATACCAGCTACAAATACAAGAGAATGAACATGAAATGCCCCAGGATCGCTAAACCATTGTTTCGCTTCCTCCATAGCCAAGTTTATTGTGCTTCTTTCTATAAATCCCTGGTCGATCATTGCTTCGTATTCTGCTTTATACTCCGCGTTATATCCGTATTCGTCTTGTGTATCCCAAGGCAAAAGGTCCCATGGCGACGTTTCCATTCCGGGTGCACCTGCATACTCTAGCCTACCCGGTTTGAATTTAACCTGTAGATTAATCAGTCCCAATTTAGAAAACCACTGCGGACAATGCCTTCCCGCTTCGGTATAAGCGAAGCATGGTCTTCTGTCCCCGTCGTAGCGAGCAGTACCATCAGATACCGCTACACAAAAGTTGTAGCGAGCCTCAAGCACGCTTTCCCAATTGGGACAGTTTGGATATCGCTTGACCAGACCCCAATCTCGGACACCCGCAGCAATTAGCCATCCACCATTTCGCAACACTCGTTTTTGCTCGGATAGCGCTTCAAGGGGATTCCAAAAATAGTGAAGAACAGTATGACTATAGACAACATCAAATTTGTTATCCTCAAATGGCAACTCATTTGCATCTCCACATTTAAAACGGACGTTTTCGCTTTTTTGTTCTTCGCCAAGTTCTCGTGCTTTCGCTATTCTTTCTTCACTATGATCTAGTCCTACAACGTTCCCAGGGTATACTACTTCAGCGACATCAAGTGTTATCGTGCCAGGTCCACAGCCCACATCTAGAACATTGTCACCGATTTTTAGGAAACGCTTAAGTTCGGGCGCAGTTTCATCTATGGTACGACTCAAGTATATCTCCACCTCGTTTTTTTCGGTTTCTGTCATCTTCTTATTCCTATTCCTTTCTCTATATATGTGATGCTCCAAATAATAGACACCGTACCGATCGATGTCCGATTTCCTAGAGTGAAATCAACTGAAAATTCGTATTGCTAATTATGACGACATTTCCCTTTTTGTGTCCCTTATCGAAATACCTGTGGACCTCGGCCCTTTGCTCCAACGGATACCCTCTATCTATGACCTATTTCAGCTTACCCGCCTCAATAAGCTCCTTGAGGAAGACTAGATCTTCAGCCTTTTCAGGTCCTGTCCCGGATTGCGATTGACTCATGCACCCATTCGGCCGGAAGGATTTGCGTCCCATTGTACTTAACATCGTTGAGATACAACAGGCCGAACCTCGCTAAATCACTTGAAGACAGGTGCAAATCAGAATAGCCGAGAAAGTTCCCATCCCAATCCGTTTGCCAGAATTCTGGTTCGATCCCAAGCGCTGAAAACAGGTGTTCCTGCGCAAAAGATTTGAGATTCGTATCACAAGCCCGTGCCATAATTATGCCGAGGATATGGGAAGTCAGGTTGCTGTGTTCAAAGTCGGTACCTGGATCGCGGACGAGCGGCACATCGACCAAGGTGGAGTTTCGGATACCACTACATAGAAGTTCAAAAAGTTCGGTTGTAAACTCCTACCAAGGGTACCCTGCTCGCATTTGCAGTAACTGCCGGATAGTGATCTGGTTCTTCCGGGGATCTGTGATCTGAGCCCTAAGTTTCGGGAAGAATTCCATCATTTTCTGATCCAGACTGGTGATACATCCTTCCTCAATCGCAATCCCCACCAACGCCGAAGTAATGCTCTTGGTCACCGAGTGGATATTAACCTGCAGATCGGATGACCCTTTGTTGAAGTAATCTTCAGCTATCAGGTGATCGTTCTTGGACACCAACAAGCTGTAAATGGTTTCCAGTTGAGAAGCGTTGTAGAAAGCTCTGCCACCAGATACGGATCAAGACCCTGCTCATCAGCGTTGATATCTGCCAGTCATCCCCAGGCAACGGCGCGTAATCAATCGCTGCGAGGTCTTCGGCCGATGGGCCACAGGTCACAAGCATAGATAGAGTGACAAACACAAAACCGAAGAGGAGAATGAACGGTGGAGACTTCTTCATTGGATTCTTCTCTATAGCATTCATCAAGATGTTCCTTAATGGCAACAGGTAAAATGGAACAAACTTCACACTGCCAGCATAGCTGCCAGTCCTGGTTAATGCATCGCGAATTTTGCGCAGGATATCTAGTGATAATCGTCAGGTTTTTCAGGGAAGGAAGTCAGATCGAGTCCTTAGTAGACAATGGTCCTTGGTCCATCGATGTGGTCGCTCCCGCGAATACTGGCTCTCTACAACAGTAAGGCCGATACATCGAGCCGAAATGGCTTTCAACGTGAAGATTCTGAAGTTCGGTCGGATGTCCTATAACGGCAACTGTAGTTAACTATGGGGCATCCGTTCAAGAGAGCAACTATACCCTGTAACGAAAAGAGCCCTCTTGAATAGAGAGCTCTTCAAATCCTTATAACTCTTACTATAGACGGGAGCGACGGGAGTCGAACCCGCCTACTCCACCTTTTCCATTATGAACTAGTTCGAACAATGGAATAAACGCATCGGAAGGATCAAGGAAATTACACCCTCGGCAGGTGTTGATGGGTTCACTCCTTGGGATGGTGAAGCGGTATCTGGCGATTATATTCTTGTCGCAGTGTAAGTTCTTATTTCTGTCTCTATCTCGATTGAGAAAAAAATCAATACACAACAATCACTCATACCCGAGAATTATTCCCACCAGATGAATAAGGATACCCACACCGTGGTTCCTTCTCCACCATCAACCAAAATCACCAATATGGGATCATATTCATAGCCAGCAAATGCATTTTCAGAACTCGTACCTGTACCAGATACCCAATCGCGAATAAGCATTGGAATGACTATTGGCGCGGTAAAGATTAACATGCTGGCCATGATCGAAATAAAGGCAATAGCGGCTGCAGCGTCAATTAATCCACGCAGAACGATTTTGATATATGGAACAATGCGCTCATCCGATGGTAGAGTGATCTTCGGCCTGTCAGGTGTAGGTGAGGTTTCTAAGCTACGCTCATCGTCAGCAATGATGACACCCTGGATTCGAACCCCCGCATCAATGATCTTTTTCAAGCGACCTATTCCCTGAGTTGGTATGCTATACTCATATAAATCAGCAGGTATAAGTTTCCAGCCCATTACTTCCAGGGGTTCCGTGATCATGTCACCATAGCCGAAAATCTCGCAGTCTTCCCACCCTTCTTGATAGGCGATTTCAAGAACACTATCGATCTCATTCCTGACTTTAAAATCTTGCCAACGAATTTGTTGCGTAATGGGTTGTGCGGACATTTGGACCTCCTTTGAATGACCATATTATTTACATTTGGGTTTGAGGTTTCCATACAGTTCATCTACAGTTTTCCTCTTAATACCCTCCAAACTATGAATAACGAGAGTCAATATGGCTAATAGAGAAAACATTGTCCTTCTATCGAAGCATCAAATGAGGGTTCTTTATTACAAATGCAAGGAGGGATTAACACATGCGGAAATCGCCGAAAAACTGGATCGGGAAGTTAATACAATTCAGTATCACATGACAAATATTTATGCAATCCTGGGGATAAGAGAAACCGGTAAATCGAAAAACGAAATGGATTCTGAATTGAAAAATGAGATATGCCCGATCATTCGTGACATGTTTAGCTCTTACGAGGATATTAATATTTGGGCACCCCAACTGTCATACAAACCCCCTCCCAGCGTAGAGAGAATACTTAGAAGTGATGAAGACCAACCAACACCCCCTGAGATAATTGAACCGCCACCGCCAGGCAGGCGTAGGATAAACTGGTGGCTGGTTATCGGGGGCACGATCATTGCCCTATCGGTTATAGTTCTCTTGTCGATAATCGGAAAACCTCAAGATCCGACCGGTATCCTTACCACAACACCTATACTTAGTGTGCTCCCAAGTCCAACCCGAACTCATTCGCCATCGCCATCCCCAAGCCCCACATATACTGTGCCCCCAAATCCTACGCAAACTCATTCACCTTCGCCAACCCCGAGTCCCACATCTACGCCTTTAGAAATAATCACCGAGATCTCCGATTTTGATGGAATGGTGCTGGTCAAAATTCCAGAAGGTGAGTTTAAGATGGGCAGCACGAGGTCCGAAGATCCACAAACTCTTGATGAGGAAATACCACAGCATGTTGTATATCTCGATACATACTGGATCGACCAGACTGAAGTAACCAACGAACAGTATGCGTCTTGCGTGGCGTCCGGTGCCTGTGCACGGCCCGCAAATATTTACTCTTTAAGCCGCGAAAGTTATTATGATAACCTTCAATATGCCGATTACCCAGTGATCTTTGTCAGTTGGAATCAGGCAGCCGCTTACTGTGTCTGGGCTGAGCGCAGGTTGCCGACGGAAGCCGAATGGGAAAAAGCCGCCAGTGGGTCAAATGAGCATATTTACCCCTGGGGAAATACTTTTGATGGAACCCTTACAAATTATTGCGATATTAATTGCCAATGGGCTTGGAGAGACGATAGCTATGATGACGGTTATTTCGATACTTCCCCGGTGGGGGATTATCCAGGCGGAGCCAGCATGTACGATATACTGGATATGGTTGGTAATGTCTATGAGTGGGTAGCTGATTGGTATGAACCTTATAGTAGAGACAGTCTAACTAACCCAACCGGCCCAGATTCAGGTGTTGACAGAATTATGCGTGGCGGCTCATGGGGTGATGATCCTGCCCACGTGCGTTCAGCTGTCCGCTCACCAATCAATCCTGATAATTGGATGGATTTTATCGGCTTCCGCTGTGCGCGCTGATCCTGTTCGACTAGAGACGCAGAAACAAGAATCGCATCTGCCTGTTTTCATAATTGGACTGACTATCGGTTGATTTCCTGGATTTGAAACGAATATCAAACCGTTGGCAATCCGGTATTGTCGACTTCGCCTCAAGTTCTATCCCTAGTTTTTCCAGTTTCCCCCCTAGATTCAAAACGAACTATAGATAAAGATCGTCGTTCTTCATCTGTAAAACAATATACTTGAGCGTGTACTCCTATGGGAGCTCGAACCTAATAATCAGAATTAAGGAACAGTCGACGATTTTCTGGAAGGACAGATCTAGTAGCTTCAACAAATGTGATTATGAGCTCTTCCTGTTCCGGCTCCAATAAGATGTTTTTGATCATGCATAAAGAACAGCTAGGAGACCTGTTCCTAGCTGCTGAGTGGACGAGACGGGAGTCGACCGAACACGCGGATAAGGTCAACTACCTTTGTTCCAAGCCATGTAACCCCCTGTTTTGCAGGAACCTTACAAGCATGGCATACCGGGAAGCCTTAATTCAATCATAAGAAGTTTCTTGCTGTTTTTCTGCCATCTAATCAGTGGTGCTCCTAGGATGTCAAGTGACTCAATTCTAATTGGAAATTGCAAAGTTCGGTTTCCATTTTAGTTGAAGCCGTTAGTTTTCGGTCGTCTTCACCAAATTAAGGCAAATAGACCTTATTCACGGCTCCCGGACGCGACGCTTTGCCGGCGATCCTCTGAGCCTCGCTTACCAGCAGATCAAGTTCCGCTATGTTATCCTGAACCTCGGTCTCAACCGTGCTTAAAAAAGAGAACATCTTTTTGTCGGAAGCGTGAATAACCGTTTTCTTGAAAGCTTCATCTTCTCCCGCCGCCTTCACCATCTCGTCCAGCTTATTTACCAACTCAGCGGTAGTTAGAGCAGTTTTCTCCGCCGTGGTCAATTCGATATTTGTGTCTGCCTTACCCTCCAAGACTAGCTGCGTCTTACTCGCGCTTGAATTTGGTACCACCTCGCCCTCTATCGAGTCTAAATCCGTTTTGGCCGTGCCCGTTATAGTTGATGGCTTTTGTGGCTTTTCGGCTGGAGGAAACAAATTATTTTTAAGATCCTCAAGCCCTCTTTGCATTGCTAGCAGTTTGGTTATCGCTTTCGTCTTATCCGCTGGTTGATAGGTATTGAACAGTGTCACTAAAACGCTAACGATCGACAATACCGTAATATTCGGATCATCTCCCTTTAGATTCTCCAAGACCTCTATTTTGACACCGTCCACATCGTCATAATTATTCAGCATGTCATCAGCCATAGTCGCAGGCGGATCATTGGCCATTGCCTCGACCACTTTCTCCATCAACTTCGTCAAAACCGTTTTCTTGTTGCTAGAGGCGATGATCGTCCCCGAGGAGCGCACAGACTTTTTCACGGTGTAAACGGTGGCGGCAATGCCCAATGCAAGCAGTAGTAGTTGAATCAGCAGTACTGCCGACGCATCAATTGATTTCGCGATCCTAACTTCCTCAAAAAATAAATGCATCGTAAGGAAGACACCTGCCACAGCCCACATGACAATCGAGACTGCAAGAAAATACACCCAAACTTTCGTCTGATCTTCCCCATCGGGATGCGGCCAGATGGTGGTCATCATCGCCCCCACTAGCGGCGCAACGAGGATAAGAATGCCGAACATCGCCGGCAGTACAGTATATTGATTAATTATTGCCGTCTTCGTCAGCAGCTCTGTTGTTTCCGCCAGGATGGCCAAACTCACCACCGTAGCTGCGACGGCAATCAAGCCCGTTACATTCGAGAGCCAATTCTCTTTCCAATCCCAAGATATCTTGCCCAAATTTTTTCCCAAGAAATTCGTCCATTTGAGGTCTTTAGTCGATAGATTGAGCGCAAAAAAGCAGGCAACAAACGTCCCAAAAGCGATGAAGAAACTTAACCAAATCACCAGCCCCGCACTGACATTTAGCAAGCCGAACGCCTTCGCCTTAACTCCGTCATCCATTTTCAACTTCAGCAGTTCAGACACTTTGCCTTCAGTCGTCGCGATCTTCAGGTCCCCGCTCACATCAGTCGGCAGATCGCTGGGAAATACCAGCCCGATCTGTGCTACACCTGCCGCGTCGATGCAATTTTCTGTGTCACAACTACCGGCAATATTCGTTATCGTTTCCGTAACCTCTATATTGCCTGTGTAGGGCTGATTATTCTTATCCCGCAGTACCGGAATGATATCCACTCCTGACACGACTTCATCATCTTTGTTATGCACCGTCACAATCGCTGTGATCTGCCCATTCTTGGGCACAAGTGTTTATTCTTCCTCGATAAAATCCAACGTGGGATCGCTCTGGGCCATTACCCCAGTCGTCTTCAGCGTTAAAATGAGCATGATCACAGCAGCAACAACCAACCACTGCAATTTCAGGCCATTTGAAATGCACCAATTACCATTCATAATGATCCTCCCTTAGGCCTCTGATCTGCTCCGCTGAAAACCTGCTCCGACAAACACAAATGACTTCACCACGAGACAGTGCCCCAAAGCGCCCCCACCCTGTTCCCACTGCTCATGTCACAAATCTACGGAAACGAAGACACCCACTCATGCCAGCTACCTTACATACAGAGTAGTCACTCCCCACCCTCCTTGTCAAGGCTTCCCATCTCCCACGCTTCCCATCTCCCAGCCCGTATTGCAAATTTCTATCTTGTGGTTGCCGAATTCCTGTTTGCCGCGGCGGTCGAGGCAATGGCCAATGATCCGCCTGCGGCTATGGCTGATGACATGCTGAATAATTATGAAGATGTGGACGATGTTCCCCAGGGTGGTGCCAATCAGGCCCTAAGTCGTAACAGAGATGAAGGCGAACCAGCCGTCGATGCTTGTCCAGTCATAGATGCCGTGGACGCCACTGATCAAACCATTCATGCCGCCCATGACGACACCAATGACGCCGGCGACATTCCAGCCTAACCAGGCGCCAGACGCTGTAATAAGCCTGGCTGCGCGAATGGTCCTGATGGTCGACGGCCGCTGCCTTAAAGTTGGTATATTTCAGGCCATCGGACATCGTTTCCAGGTAATGACGCCACGCTGGCCTGGGAATGAACACCCGTCAAGCGTAAAGATCCGCATCGCTCACTCTCCGTCACCTTTGCGCTACGAGCGCCCATCAGATTGCCTCAGCTTAAACGGCCGGCGCTTCTGGCCGGGGCGCGTCTTTCATGCGGGTAATGAGCAGCACGCTGATGATCATCAGGACCGTGGTAATCAGTAACGAGGTCGTGAATGAACCGTCGGTGCCGCTGACCAACTCCATGATGAAGACAACCAGCACTGAAGCCTGGCCGCAAAGTTGGATCAGGCCATTGGAGGTGCCTTCCGGCGTGGGGTAGGTGACCTCGGTGGCGTACTGCAAACCGATGGGGCTGGCCCCGATCAAGAAAAAGCCGAGAGAAAAAGCGGAGACAAGCAACACCCAGAATTGATCGGCGAAGGCCAGGCCCAGCAGACCGGGGATGGCCAGAGAAAAGCCTATCAATAGGTAGCGCTGTCGCTTCTGATGTTTATCGGAGATGGCCGGCAATATCACCGCCCCCAATATCCCCCCGACCAGCATCAATGCGCCCAACGTGCCGGCCTCGGTAGGGCTGAAGCCCCTCGGCCGGACGATGGCCTCGACCCAGGTGGTAATCCCGTTAAAAATGCCCATGCCAATAAACCAGATAATCAAATAGAGGATGAAGGATTTAACCTTCAGGGCGTGTTTTAGCCCATCCAGCATCAGGGCCCGCACCTCCAGGCCCGGCGGGCACGGCGGTGTGGGTGGATTCTCCCGGGCCAGGACGATGAACAGCACGGCCGAGAAGGCCGCAATGGCGCCGTAGATGAGCTGGACGGTGGGGATGGCTACCCCCATCTCCTCTACAAAAATAGGCGTCAATACCAGGCCCAGGGCCGCGCCGACCAGGTTAGACAGAACGACCAGCCCCACGGCCGTGGCCCGCCCATCAATAGAGAACCACTTGGCCGGCACGGTTGTCCAGGCGTTCAAGAGAAAGGGCTGGGCGATGGCGATACCTAGCGTGCTCAATAAAACCAGGGTGTAATTATCCCCGGCCAGGCCGCGGGTAATGCCAAATAGACCCATCAAGATCACGCCGATACTCACCGCCTTACGGTAGCCCTGGGTATCGATCACCCAGGAGACGGGTAAAGAGAGGGGTATGAATACAAACATGAAGGACATGGCCAGCAGCCCAATTTGCAGATCGCTGACGCCGTAAAATTCCGCGGCCGGGCCAGTGATGGAAGCATAACTAATCCACAGGATCTGGATGGTGAGGTTGACAAACATGAAAACAGCCAGCACCACCCAGCGGTAACCGTACAGACGATAGTCGCGCTCACTCATGATATCCCCAATCCTTTTCGAAACTGCTTTCGAGTAAAAACCGGACGCTGGCAACAATCAGATCCTATCTATGACCGGGCGCTTGTCAAGATGCTCCCCGGGCACAGCGACCGGGACCGCTATCATGGCTGGTGGTCACTCCTTTAGTCTCTAAAGAACGGTGATAATGGCACCTTGTTGGCTCCAGTCACTAATGGGATAATCTTGCCTGATTTATCCGCTTACTGGCAGCAGGCAATTTTCAATGTCAACATCACATTTATGGTGACACTGGATAGTCCTGATGATTTGCCATCGAGCTTACTTTTAGTTCAGATGAGGTGGGTTAGTTATGGATCTGTTAGATAAAGTAATCGTAATCACCGGTTCAGGACGTGGGCTTGGCGCGGCGGCCGCCGAATTATGCGCGCATCATGGCGCCAAAGTTGTACTGTCGGATATCCGGGCTGACTGGGGCAACGCGGCAACGAACAAGAATCGGGAACAAGGTCTGGAAGCCAGCTTCTTTGAGGCCGACGTGGCTGATGAAAATGCGGTCGCTGCGCTGGTCGAATTCGCTGTTGACGCCTACGGACAGCTCGACGGGTTCGTGAATAACGCAGCAGCCATGATCGTGGGAAAGGTGGCCGACCTGAGCGCCGAAGATTGGGATAAGGTAATACGAGTCAACCTGACCGGTGGATTCTATGGCTGTAAGCACGCCATTCGCCAATTCCAGTCCCAGGCCAGTGGCGGATCGATTGTAAACATAGGCTCAATCTCGGCCGTGGTCGGCCTGCCTGAACAACCCGGTTACTGCGCTTCCAAGGGTGGCATCTTCCAGCTCACCCGCCAGGTGGCCATTGACTACGCCACAGAGAACATCCGCTGCAACAGCGTTGGCCCCGGCTCGATAGTCGGCGAATTTGTCCAGGACTATATTGACGGCCAGATTGACCCGGTCGCAGCCGAAAAACAACTCGTGGGCGGGCATCCTATGGCCCGGATGGCCGCTCCCTCTGAGATAGCCGAAGCCATTGTCTTCTTGCTTTCCGACCGTTCATCTTTCGTGACCGGGGCCAATCTCCAGGTTGACGGCGGCTATTCGGCAATCTGAGGTTCTTTACTTTGGTAAGAAAATCAAGTTGGCAAGAGGAGGAACGATGTTTCGTCTGCTTTCTTATCCATTAACAGAAAGTGCACCCGTTTGGCCTGGTAATCCGCCGGCCGCCCGAACCGAGGTCTTTAGCTCGATTGCCCGGGGCGATTTGGCCAATATGACGGTGATTCACCTGTTTTCCCATTCAGGCACTCACCTTGATGCGCCCAAACATTTCAACGACGATGGCCCGGCGGCGGTAGATGTACCCCTTGAAAGATTTATCTTCTTTGAACCCCTGGTGGTGGAAGTTCCCAAGCCCGACGGCGGGATGGTTCAACGCGGGGAGCTGGAAGCGTATGCGAAGCAGTTGGCGGCGGCTGATCTCGTCTTGCTGCGAACGGGTTGGAGCGAAATGCGCGAAAGTGATCCGGAACGGTATACCAATGAGAATCCTATGTTACATCCGGAAGGGGCCCGTTATTTGATGGAAGGCTTTCCCCATATTCGCGGCGTGGCCATTGACACGCCTTCCGTCGGCGCGCCCAACCACATTCCGGAAACGGTGGAAACCCACCAGATTCTAACCGGCGTCGGCCGGATGGACGGCCGGTACATTATAATTCTTGAAGACCTGCGTATTGATCCTGACCTGGGGCAAGCGTCACGCATCTATGCCTGGCCCTTGTTCATCGAGGAATCGGACGGCAGTCCCTGTACCATCGTGGCTGAATTCATGTAAGAGGACAATCCTTTGGAGGTTAAAGCATGTTGACACGGATATTGGGCAAAAGCGGCATTGAAGTGAGCGCGGTGGGGATGGGCTGCTGGGCCATTGGCGGCCCGTGGACCTGGGCCCAGCCCGGACAGAAGTCGTTTCCGGCCGGCTGGGGGCAGATCGACGATGAGCAGTCGATCCAGGCCATTCGCGCCGCCCTGGAGGTCGGGGTCACCTTGTTTGATACGGCCGCCAATTACGGCGCAGGTCACAGCGAGATGGTGCTCGGCCAGGCACTCAATGGCCGGCGGCAACAGGTGGTGATCGCCACCAAGTTAGGCCATATCGTCAATGA
>PVMS01144013.1_pt1 | contig 11357 bp, 8 predicted proteins | sample 1853461 | NCBI WGS metagenome assembly PVMS01 (sample SAMN08582032, study PRJNA380276) | Marine sediment metagenome, whole genome shotgun sequencing project. | isolation source: ocean sediment barecode stripped | collected 2017
AGGTAGGACTCGCTGGCTGGAGCAGGTCCGATGTTCCATGCCTCGTCGGCAAGGTCAACATGGATGGCAGCTCTATCGAGTTCGGAGTACACGGCGATGGTCCGGAGTCCGATCTCCTGGGCAGCTCGTATGACCCTGACCGCTATTTCGCCGCGGTTGGCTATTAGTACAGATTCCACGGCGTTATCCTAGAAGGTGCGGTCATAGCGGGATGTTGCCATGTTTGCGCGGCGGCATCGCTTCGCGTTTTGTCCGCAGCATCTCGAGCGCCCTGATGAGGCGAGGTCGGGTCTCCCGCGGTTCGATTACCTCATCAACAAACCCTCGTTCTGCTGCAACGTACGGGTTGTTGAATTCGGCCTCGTAGGTCTTGATCAGTTCGTCGTTGCGGGCAACCGGGTCTTCGGCGGCCGCAATCTCGCGGCGATGGATGATGTTGACCGCTCCCTGGGCGCCCATGACTGCGATCTGTGCGGTAGGCCAGGCGTAGACCACATCGGCGCGGACCGCGCGCGAGTTCATAACGACATACGCCCCGCCGTAAGCCTTGCGGGTTATGACGGTCAGCTTCGGGACGGTCGCTTCGGCGTAGGCGTAGAGGAGTTTTGCTCCGTGGCGGATGATCCCGCCGTGCTCTTGTTCGATACCCGGCAGGAAGCCGGGAACGTCGACGAAGGAGACGAGGGGGATGTTGAAGGCGTCGCAGAAACGAATGAAGCGAGCGGCCTTGGTGGAGGATTCGATATCGAGGGTGCCTGCCAACACTGCGGGTTGATTGCCGACAATCCCGACGGCGTATCCGTCGAACCTGGCGAAGCCGACAACGATGTTGGCTGCATAGTGCTCGTGGACTTGATAGAACTCGCCGTCGTCAACGACCATTTCGATGAGGTCGATCATGTCGTAAGGCGTGTTGGTGTTGTCCGGGATGATGGACGTGAGGTCTTCTTCCATCCGGTCTGCGCTGTCCATCGGTGTGAAGTAGGGCGGAACCTCCATGTTGTTGCGCGGGAGGAACGAGAGCAGGTAGCGCGCCTCTTCGAGAGCAGACTGCCCATCAGTCGCAACAAAATGGGTGACTCCGGACTTGGTGGCATGGGTATGGGCGCCGCCGAGGTCTTCGAAGGTCACATCCTCACCGGTGACCGCACGGATCACGTCGGGCCCGGTGATGAACAGATGGGAGAGCCCCTCCACCTGATAGACGAAGTCCGTGATGGCAGGCGAATACACCGCGCCGCCGGCGCAAGGGCCCATGACGATAGAGATTTGTGGGATAACACCCGACGCTCTGACGTTGCGTTCGAAGATGCGGCCGTATCCATCGAGGGCTGCGACACCCTCTTGGATGCGTGCGCCACCGGAGTCCTTGAGCCCAATGATGGGGGCGCCGGTATCCATCGCCAGATCCATTAGCTTGCAGATCTTGTCGGCAACGACCTCGCCCAGGCTTCCTCCGAAGGCGGTGAAGTCTTCAGCGAAGATGAAGACAGTCCGGCCATCGATGGTGCCCCATCCGGTGACCACGGCGTCGCCGAGGGGGCGTTTGTCTTCGATACCGAATCCCGATGCCTGGTGTCGCACCAGCATGTCGAGTTCCTGGAACGACCCTTTGTCGAGGAGTGATTCGATTCGTTCGCGCGCAGTCAGCTTGCCGAGGTCGTGTTGGCGATCAACGGCGCGTCTGCTGGCGGGTTCGTGGGCCTTCTCTCGCAACTGACGCAGTTGTTCGATTAGCTCATCGGTGGTCACAACGGGGTCTCCGGTAGTGTCGGCGTATCTATCTATGACTCTCAGGAACGCAGAATGGCTACACCCTACGTCACTATCGTTTGCGATGAGGTGAGTTCTACTCAAGACCTCGCCGCCACCGAGCTCTTGCAGCGCGCTGATCCGGTGCTGATCGTAGCGAGCCGGCAGACGCTCGGACGAGGCCGCCACGGGAATGAGTGGTGGCAGGCGCCGCGAGCGGTGCTGGCATCACTGGCGTTCCGTAACGACGAAATCCCGGTTGCCGAGACCTTCTCCCTCACCGTTGGGCTGTCCGTCCGTGCCGCTCTGGCGGAGTTGGTGGAGGTTGACGTTTCGCTCAAGTGGCCTAACGACCTCGAACTTCCAGGCGGCAAGGTCGGGGGAATCCTCATCGAGAGTGATGGCGATCGAACCGTCGTCGGCTGTGGAATCAATCTCTGGTGGCCCGACGCTCCGGAGGGGGTCGCGGCCGTTTGTGGGACGGAGCCAGTCGATGAGCTCGGAGTGCGCGTTGCTGAAGGCTGGGCAAGCAAGGTATTCGCTTCTGGCGGACAATGGGATCGGGATGTCTACCTTGCCGCGTGCTCGACTCTGGGCGCCGAGCTCACCTGGTACCCCGACGGCCAGGGAACCGCGGTCGATGTCGACTCTCGTGGCGGACTAGTCGTAACGACCCCCCAGGGGAACCAAACGTTGCGCTCTGGGGAAGTAAGGACAATCCGCAGGCTTTAGGTGGGTACCAAATACCCGGTGCCAAGTACGGGAGCGAAGCGACCCCTTTATCTCCGCCGTCTGATCTTCGGCGGTTTCCGCTGCGACGTGCGAGACCTGACCTGTTTCGCTTCCGAGCGAGCCCGGAAGGAGTCAGCCATCTCGGTATCGCGAATCCAATTGCTAAGCCTGCGGAACATTGATGGTTTCGGCGGCTTTGGCTGGGCGCCGCGCATCGTGATGTTCTGAGCCACCTTGGTCCGGCGCATTCGTTGGCCGACCGTGGGTGTGGCCGGTTTCACGTCGCGGGAACCAAACGACCGTCGCTTCACGTGGCGGCCTGTGGGACGGGCACCAACGCCTCCAGCAACACGACCGCCTAAGCCTTGTCGTTGTGGCTGAAGAATCGCCAGGGTTGCGATGAGCGCCATCAACGTCAGCCCGACGATGGTGAGCCACCACCAGTTATTAGTGAGGAAGCTGTCGTCGCTGCCGGGTGGCAGGACGATCGCTGCAATGGTCGTGGTCGTGGCAGGCGCCGCCGTCGTTGTGGTCGTTGTGGGTGCGGCCGTCGTCGTCACCGGAGCGGCGGTGGTCGTCGTCGTGGTGGTGGGAGCGACGGTGGTGGTAGTGGTCTCCGGGGGCAGCGTCGTGGTCGTAGTCGTGGTGGTCGGCGCCGCGGTGGTGGTCGGCGCTCGGGTGGTGGTCGGCGCTTGGGTGGTCGTGGTGGTTGTCGTGGTTGTCGTGGTTGTGGTGGTCGGAACGATGGTCACCGAGATGCTGCAGGAGTCGATGCCAGGGTTCTCGAAAACCGGGACTGACCCGGACCCGGATGCGGTCGCCGAGGCAGTGATCGATACGGTTGCGGTCCATGTGCCGCCGCCGGATGGGCTGGTGCCTCCTCCAGAGATGAATGCGGTGAGGCCGCGGAGGAACCCTGTGCGACGCTTACACCCGGACACGATGTGATTGTGGCCCCTGCCTCGGTCGTGGTGGCGAGTGTGATACCGGCCGCTGCGAGCAGCATTAAGACCGCCATCACCAAGGGATAGCGGGGGGTAGTCTCTTGTGATCTGTATCGGGTCAACGAGTCACCTGTCCTTGGTTGCCCAAGATTAGACGCACGAGTCATAGCCGCGTCCTCTCACCGATATCGGTACTGGAAGACATTGCTTGAGCGGTTATGGCCACCGACCGATCCACCGGGGTCTTCACCCTTTCCGCGGCGGTCAACTAGCTTGCGATGGCGGCCTGCCTGCCTTTGGGCGATGGGCAGGTTCGTAGGCGTACCGGATCGCTCTGGAGTTCCCGACCAGCCGGGAGGCGTTGCCAACGGCCAGGCTGAGAGGTCGGGCAAATGCCTCGGTGACGCCCGCGGTAGCGGCAACGGCCAACTGTAAAGGAGCCGAAACCAGGCTGACGATTGCAATGGTGCGCGCTCTGCGGGCTGCCATGAGTTCCTGGATGACGAGGACCACAGCCGCCATCATGACGTTGGCCGCGATCGTAGCCGGTACCAGCCACGCCACTTCAAAGGCATCCGGTACCAGGACCGTCATTGGATTGCCCGCCCATCGCCAGCCAGCGACGGCCGTGTATATGAGGGCAGCCGCCAGCACGATGCTGTTGAACCGCAGATGGCTCTTGCGCGAGACCGACCGGTCCCGGGCGATGGCTCCCCTCATAATGCGCGGCCCGAGTACGTATCCAAGGCCGGTACCGAGGACCAGCACCGGGTGGGCCACGATGCGTGCGGCCTCGGCAAACCCCAGCGCTTCGGGCCCGGCTGCGAAGGTGATGATCGTTGCTGCACCGAAAGCACTGATGGTCGGCGTTCCGACACCGATCAGGAGCCATAGTCCCGACTTGGTGAGGTTGCGCAGATGAAGACGTTCGGGGGCAAGTTCTGATGTGAGCGACATCCGGACGAGCACGAGGCCGACTAGCAGAGACACAACATTCGCGATCGCCAGGGCCCCGAAGGGAATCCAGGCTGCAGGGACATCGGCCACCAGGAGAACGCCGATGGTAAGCGCGGCCACTGCCAACTGTGCCGTGGAAACCGTAGCTGCGGCCCAGGAACGGTCGGCGATGTGGAGGGTGCGTCTGATGTGATCCTGGGTCGGCCAGACCAGGGTCGTAATGCCGGTAGTGATCGTCAGCGGCACCACGATGGATGCCTCAGCAATCTGGGCTGTGACCAGGCTTGCTATGCCGATTGCCAACCCGCCGGCCAGTGACGGGACTATCGATAGTGGGATGCTTTGTGAAATCACCCGGAGTCGAGAGTCAACCGGCCAGGCGACCGCGGCAACCTCAGCAGGTATGTACACCAGGTTGTTGGCTATCACCTGGCCAAAGTTAAACGCCGTGAAAAAGACGGCATAGACACCAAGACTCTTGGCATCGAGGATATTCGCCGCAACCAGTCCGGCAAGGAAAGTGGCCAGTGACGATATCGCGGCGTCTAGCACGCCAGAACCGAGACGAACCTTGCGATGGTCGGTGTCTTCGCCGGCTGTTGGCACGAGGTCAGTCTCTTGCATTCCTGTTTCCCGTCCTCAACGCACAGCTAAAGGCGCGCTGGGTTTGGCCTCAGCAAGAGCAGGATCCGATTCGTCGAAGTACGGGAAGCGATCCTGCTGTGCCAGGATGACCAAAGCGGATCCTGCGCCGACCGCTGACCAAAGCAGCATCGCCACCTGAGCACCTTCGAGGGTCGGGTCGAAGATCGCGTTTATCAGGAAAGGTATCGGGGTCAGCATCAACCATCCCACGAAGGCTGATTCCCGAGTTCGACCTCGATAGCGCAGGCGGCGACGAAGCGTCTGCATCTCCGCTCCCCAGGTGATCCAAAGCATCGCCCACAAGATGATGCCTACCCAGCCCATCCTGGCCAGGACCCCGACGTGCGAGTTGTGAGGATTGCGCAGCGGGTTGGCCGGATCGGTCGATATGTCATAGCGCTTGCCGAGGTCGGGGCCAGGCCCAAAGCCCATGATGGGGGAGTCGTTAGTGACGTCATCGAGGACCTTCCTCCAGATCTCGATACGCCAGGCAGTGGTCTTGGTCTGTCGTTCGCCGCCGGCCTCTTGATCGAAGATGCTGGTGATGTTGTTGGCGAACTGCTCGATAGAGACGTCGCGGTTGTCGAAAAGTGCGATCTTGACATCAAACACGATCCCGATTGAGGCGACCAACACGAGGGCTCCGACCATCAGCATCATCATCTCGGTCCTGCGTTTGCTCAAAAGGAACAGCACAGCGGCGATAACTACGGCACTCGATACCATCCCGCCACGATTCTGGAGTCCGGTGAACACAATCACCAGCGTCGCTAGGCCGGTCAGCCAACCTCTTTTCCGTGGCGTGAATAACCGGCTGTCGCCGTCCGCCACCCACATGAACGCAATAGCCAGGACCGCCAGCACTGCCATATTCCCGGTCCGGTGGAAGAAGATTGGAATGTTGGAGTCAGGCACAACAATCGACTCCGGCATGATGCGGGGGAGAACGACGGCAAGTGGAAACCAGATCAGGTAAATGGGTATGAAACGCACGAAGCCACGGATAGCTCTTGGGACCCGACTGGGTCGGGATGCGAACAGGATCACGACAAAGAAAGCGACGAGTCCGTAGTACCACAGGGCAGCATCGCGGACTGCGTCTAACCCGTACGGGAGGATGGCGAGAGCGAGCAGGATGAGGCCCCACATCATGTAGCTCCGGAGGGTTTTCAGGGACCCGCTGCTTCGAATCAGGCTGTTGATCCCGGTCGGCGTGGTCAGCATGACCGCCACGCCCAGGGCGAGGACCATTTCCCCGATGAACAGTGGTGTGCCGGGTATATGGATCCAGGCAAACGGTCGATCCAGCATCACGTACCCGATCAGGAGCACGACCAGCGCCCGCTCCAACCAGATCATAATGTGAGGCTCCGGAGCGAGATCGCCTCGCCCAATCGGAACGCGGACGTGAGGGCTGGTTTTGGGGGTGCTGCCGACCGTCTTCCCGCGGGCGACCACCGCCAGTGCTCCGATGAACGCAACAGCGGTGGTGACAACAATTAGCGATGTTGAGTTGCTTGTCGCCGCCAGCACTGCTGTTCCTATGATCGGCTCAATCATTCGTCCTTCTCGTCCCTCTGCGGTGACGCACTCGTTTTCGGAGCGATGCCGATGATGCGGACCGTCCCCGACTTGGAGAGACTCTCACTGTACCGCCGGACCGGGTGCTTGGTGCTACGCGCGCGACCCAAAACGAGGTCTACTCGGAGGTCTCGCCGCTATTGCTGCTGGACCCGCCCCCGCCAAGCATCTCGCGGCGCAGCGGCGCAAGGTTGTATACGTAGCCAAGTACCGGCACACCAACTATCGCGAGGTATCGCTGCAACTCATCGGCCGTGGCGACATCGCTCCGGTGCGCAACAACGACCAGAACTCGCTGGGCGAGTCGGACGACCGAGCCACTGTACGCAAGGCGCAATACGGGAGGCGCATCGATGATGACGAGATCGAAATCAGTCTCAATCGCTTGGAGCAACTCCACGGATGCCTCGGATGCGAAGAAATCCAGCATGTGGTCCGATTCGGCGCCCCGCGGGAACAATGTCACTGACTCTCCGTTTGCTCCCGCAACCAGTGTCGCAGCATCGTTGAGATCCGCATCTCCCCGTGCCACATCCAGGAGACCGATTCCCGATCCATGTGATGGCGCGAGCAGTTCAGTTAGCGAGGGGTTCCCGAAATCGGCATCGATGAGAGCCACCCTGCTTCCCCCACCGGCCGCGGCGAAAGCTGTGTTGGCGGCAACTGTTGTCTTCCCGTCCGCCATTCTCGCGGATGCGACCACGATCGTCTTGAACGGGTTTTCAATTGCGGATCGCTGTTGTCTCAATCGTATCCCGGTTGCAACGAACCTGAAGGATTCGGCCGCTGCTGAAAGCGGGGCCTCGGTTGTCGGCAATGCGGTTTGCAGGCGTTCAGCCTGGAAGTTGGGAACGTCGGCTATCAACCCTGTCTGGAGTGTCGCCTGGGGCTCGCGCCGCCCGTGGAAGTTGCGACGACGACCTGCGAGCGATTGGGCCAGCCCGGCACCTACCATCGTGCCACCTATCAGGCCGAGTGCGACGAGCAGCGTTGTGCTCGACAGTTCGGCAGTCTCTGCCGGCGAGGAGAAGACAACGCCGTTGCCTGCGAGTGCGGCGTCCACAGCCAACTGGTCCCTCCGTACCTGCAGAGCGCCGAGCCTGGAACGCACCTCATCTTGTTGCGTCTCCAGCGATGTGATCGATTCGTTATCGCCGAAACTGCCGAGGGCAACTCCGAGCAGGTCAACCCGCTCTCGAAGCGCGGCAAGTTCCGCATTTGCCTGGTCGAGCACTTCCTGGTCTGCGGTGAGTCGGGGCTCTTCGAAATCTAGGAGTTCGTCGATCGCGGCGAGGAGACGTGCCTCGATGTCAAGACGCTCCGTCTCCTCAGCCCGCAGTTGGGTCAGGGAGGCGTTGATCGCTACGAGCTCGCTCTCACGTTCTACGATCGATCCGTCCAACTCGGCGAGCGCATCGCTGAACGTGGCCTCGGCGCCGTCGCGGTTGGTGGTTTGATAGGCGATGGCGAGTGCGTTCGCGCCGGCCACAGCGGTCTCGGACTCCGGGCTGGAGAAAGAGACCGAAATCAGATCTGTCGATGGGGCCGCGCCGACGGATATGTTGTCGAGGATGTCTTCTGCGTCTAGGAGAATGGGTGGATCCTGTTCCGCGAGCGTCGCGGCGGCCTGTTGCGCTACGGCTCGAGACTTTATGATCTCGATCTGGTCGGCAACGTATCGTTCCGGGTCGAGTCGGAGGTTCTGGTCGAACACGATCGACGCTCTCGGATCCTGAACAGCAATCGTCGCAGATGCAGTCCAGGAAGCCGTGCTGTCCGCGTAGAACCAGCCGAGGCCCCCAAACAGGAGGGCCAGGATCAAGACGAGCCATTTGTAACGCCATGCCGCTCCGGGCAGCGTCGGCTCAATGCTTAGATTTGCGGGAGAGTCCATTCTTCCTCGATGAACCGGGAACTCGGGCGAGGCTACTACATGCGCCGCTGTCGCCTCCGTGGCTGACGAGATTCGGGCTATATCCTGTTCCCTGGCGATCGTACCTCCGCAAACGCATTGCGACGGATCTTTCGGCTGGCCGTGAACGGGCAGCGTTTGCGATCAACCGCGGATGGCATGAGCTCGTTGGCTAAGGCATGACCAAAGGTGGGGCGCGGAGTTGCCGTCTTCAGCTTCACGTATCCCAGGCTCACGTAGGATGGCCTTGGCCGGCTCGGATTGTCTCCGAGCGGGAGCAAGTGACCCAAACAGGGGCGGGGGACTGATCCCGTTTGTATAGAGAGGTAGGAATGCTGTGAAGCTTGTCATCTTTGGGGCCGGTGGGTTCATCGGTTCGAATCTGGTCGAGCATTTGATCGAACAGGGAGTCCACGAGGTTGTCGGCGTCGATATCACCTCAGAGAAGCTCAAGGGCATCGAAGGGCCCAACTTCAAGTTCATCGAAGCGAACATTGGTATTGAGACTGACCTGGCTGATGAGTTGGTGGAGGCGTCCGACGTGGTCGTCGACCTGATCGCATACGCCAACCCGAGCATCTATGTCGAGACCCCGCTCGAGGTGGTGCGCCTGAACTTCTTTGAGAACATCAAGATTCTCGACTACTGCCTGCGCCACAAGAAGCGCCTAATCCAGTACTCGACGTCGGAGGTCTACGGCAAGCGGACCGGGGATGAGCGTTACAGCGAGAACTCCTCGGATCTTGTCATGGGCCCGGTTCAGAAGCAGCGTTGGGTCTATGCCTCTTCCAAGCAACTGCTTGAGCGGATGATCTACGCACACGGTCTCGAGGGTGATCTGGAGTACTCGATCATTCGGCCGTTCAACTTCGTTGGACCCCGCTTTGACTACCTCGTCCCGTCCGGTACCAAGGGTGGTCCGCGGGTGTTCTCGCACTTCATGTCGGCGCTGCTCACCGGTGGCCCAATCTACATGGTTGACGGTGGCCCGCAGCACCGCTGTTTCACCCATATCCATGATGCCAATGAAGCGTTTACAGCGATTCTCGAGAATGAGAGTGGGATCAACGAGATTTTCAATATCGGCAATCCAGACACCAACATCTCGATGCGGGGTCTGGCCGAGTTGATGCAGGAGATCTACGAAGAGCTGACCGGCAAGAAGCCGAACAACAAGTTCATCGACATCGATGGCGAAGAGTTCTACGGCAAGGGTTACGAGGACATGGACCGGGTCCCACCAAACGTGGACAAGCTGATGGCACTTGGTTGGAAGCCGACCCGTGACCTGGACACCATCTTCCGCGAGGCGATCGAGTTCTATCTCGAGCCGGAGCGGCACGCCGCCATTCTGTAGGAGTATGTCTATGAGGGGTGGAGCTGTGGTTCAGTGTGGAGTGAGGTGGCGGTGGGCCTGGTTGTTCGGGCTCGCAGTTGCTGCCCTCATCGTTGTCCCGGTCGGATCGTCCGGAGCAACGGACGTGCCGACCGGTGACATCATGGTGATCGCCGCCCACCCCGACGACGACGTCATCACCGCTGCCGGCGTCACGCAACGAGTCAGTGACGAGGCATCGGGCGATGTCACGATCGCCTTCATGACTAACGGTGACAGGTGCGAATCGCAAAGCCAGGTAGACAGTGGCCGATGCGCTGCGTTGATCCCGGGTATCGGCACGACGAGACAGGCGGAGGCGGTTGCTGCCCAGACCATTCTCGGAACCGTCGGGGGGCAACGAGGACAACCTGATCTTCCTCGGCTATCCCAACGGCTTCGTCGATGCCGTCCGCTACAACTCGCCGTTGCCCGTGCTGGAGCACACCGAGACCTACGCTTTGCGCGGTTTGGGATCGACCGACTGGCATGACTATCGGACCGGGCCAGGTGAGGAACACGCTGCCTATACATCGCAGAACATGCTGGACGATGTCGAGGCGCTTATCGATACCTACCAACCCGACCACATTTTCACCCACTCGCGCTGGGACCGGCATGAAGATCACCGGGGCACCTATCTGACCGTGATCGATGCTGTCAAGAGGGTGCAGGACTCAGACCCCTCCTACCAGCCGTATGTGCACGTAGCGATTGTGCATGTCCAGGACGCGGCCTACTGGGGTCTGTGGCCCAACGCGGCTGACCCCACCAGCCCCGTGAACGTATACCTGAAACTCGAGAACGACACCGACGGCGAACTCGTCTGGGACCAGCGAGAGAGCTTCGAGGTGCCGGCCAGTATGCAGAACCCGTACTTCTCGGGCAACAATCCCAAGGCGGACGCGATCGAGGCCCATGCCAGCCAGGTCGCCGACGGCGGATACTTCATCAGGCGCTTCGCCCACAAGGACGAAGTCTTCTGGGTGGAGAAACTCGGTGCCGCCGAGGGTCGTGCGGACTCCTACGACGTGGACGAGGGAGAACCACTGATCGTTACCGGATCCGGGGTGTTGATCAACGATGTGCGCGGCATCGGGACGCCAAACGGAGTCGCTCCCGGCTTCGACCCGGATCCTCTCGGCCGGATGACGGCTTTGAAGGTGACGGATCCGCAATACGGCTCGGTCACTCTCAACTCCGATGGGTCGTTCACGTATACGCGCGACGGGTCCGAGACCACCAGCGACTCTTTCACTTACAGGCCGGAACAGGGATCCGATCAGGGCTCTGTGGCCACGGTGACCATCTCGGTGAACCCGATCGATGACGCGCCGACGGCCGCACCGGAAGGCCCGTACGACGTGGTCAAGGGGGGAACCCTCTCGGTACCTGCCCCCGGGATCCTCGCAAATGACTCGGATCCTGAGGGAGGGGGACTCTCTGCCGTGCTGGCGTC
>PVMS01154143.1_pt1 | contig 11356 bp, 5 predicted proteins | sample 1853461 | NCBI WGS metagenome assembly PVMS01 (sample SAMN08582032, study PRJNA380276) | Marine sediment metagenome, whole genome shotgun sequencing project. | isolation source: ocean sediment barecode stripped | collected 2017
ATTGGTTGCTGGTTGTTGGTTTGAGCATGCCTGTATATGGTTGCCCTTTTTCAGGTTAATAATTAATTTTAAATATAGGTCTTTGCCCCTTTGCCCCTTTCAAGATTGGTTGCTGCCCTTCGACAAAGCCTGTCTTGAGCCTTTTGCCTTTAGTTTATCTTGAGCGAAGCCGAAAGGCTCAGGGTGACAGTTGTTGAACTTTTAACTTTTAATATCTAATATCTAACTTTTAACTTTGTCCCTTTGTCCCTTTGTCCCTTTGCTACTTTTTCTTATTTACCTTTTTACCTTTACTATGGATAATATACGTATTCACATTTTCATAGTTTCTAATAACAAAATCAAACGCTACTTTTAAAATATCACCCATTGAATCACAATTCTTAAAATTCTTGTCACTGGTATATTTCATCAAGTCAGTTTTCAGCTGATTTATTTTTTCAGGTGTAGAAATCTTGTCTTTCGCCATGCATACCAATAAATCATTCACTCTATCCTGAGATCCTTTCAGTCTTCTAGCAATCACCGAACGTTCTTCTCTTTTATATTGCTCAATAGATTCATCCTGTAAGCTTTCAGAAACCATTTTTACAAACGGGTAATTTTCTTTAAAAAACTGCGGAAAATATACTTTTAAATTTCCTTCAAAACTTTGCTGATCAAAATCCATTGCACGAATCCGGTATTCTACTTGGTCAAAATCATACGACGCAACGATCACATAATTATAAGAGCGCATATCACCCAGTAATCGTATCATACAGCGTTCGTTAAATTTTACAAATTCCTTTGAGAGTCTTTTTTTACCACTGTCTGAAACATTTTCATAGTTTTCAGTCAAAAATTGATCTCCGGGTATTCCTAAAACATGTTCTTCAATTAAGGTATCCTTATAAACAAGAAAATTGATATTATTTGGTGATAAGATATGTTCTAACTCCAATCCGTAAACTCTCGAAGAATCCGCTTTTTTAATATACAGATAGGTATGATTGTCATTTAAAATATTTCTGATTTTTATTCTAAAAGGCTTTGAATTTCCAAATGTGCAGTAGTCTATAGCATCTACTGTTAAAAAGAGTAAGGAATCTTCACTTCCATCTCCATGCAAAATCATGTACATCCGTTTCAAACTTAAATCAATTTCATCACGTTCATGATCTGCATAATATACGCTAATCCACAAGGTATCTTTACCATATTTATCATAAACAGATATGGCTCCGGCAAAACGAAGTAAATCCTCATAAAAAACAGGAATTTTAATATTTCTATTGTACACTGTTAAATATTTATATAACTGATCGTTTATTGGATAAGCGGGTTTTTTCTTTGAAATTAATTTTTGTTCTTCCATAGTAAAAATCTCATGTTCTCACCAAATTTAGTATATTGCTGTAACAAAATTCAAAAATTATCGTCTTATTTTAATACAAAACATAAATAAATTGGAAACAATCATATCTCTAAAAAAACTCAATAAAAAATTTGGGAAGATTCATGCTGTAAACAACTTGTCTTTTGATATTCAAAAGGGGAATGTTTATGGAATTTTGGGTCCAAATGGTAGCGGTAAATCAACTACCCTGGGTATAATACTAAACGTTGTTAATGAAACATCAGGAAGTTTTAGCTGGTTTGATGGTAGATTATCTACCCATCAGGCACTTAAAAAAGTTGGTGCTATTATTGAACGACCAAATTTTTATCCGTATATGACTGCCATTCAAAATCTTAAATTGGTTTGTAAAATAAAGGAAATTCCTTTCACTAGAATTGAAGAAAAACTTAAAATGGTTAATTTATACGATCGAAGACATAGCAAATTCAAAACCTACTCATTAGGTATGAAACAACGTTTAGCTATTGCTTCAGCTTTATTAAATGATCCTGAAATTTTAATTTTAGATGAACCTACAAACGGATTAGACCCACAAGGAATTCATGAAATTCGCCAAATAATCAGAGATATAGCTACCGATGGTACAACAATTCTTTTGGCATCGCATTTATTAGATGAAGTAGAAAAGGTCTGTTCGCATGTTGTTGTAATCAGAGAAGGACTTAAATTATATTCAGGAAGCGTTGATGAAATGACAGCTTCTCACGGTTTGTTTGAACTTAAAGTAGATTCAGGTGCTGAAAAAATGCACTATTTACTCACAGGTTTTGATGGAATTACAACAATCAAAAAAGAAGAAGACAAATTTATTGTCACTTTAAGTAAACCGATTAATGCTTCTGAAATAAATAACTTTCTATTTCAGAACGGTATAGTTTTAACACACTTAGTGAAACGCAAACCTAGTTTAGAGGAACAATTCTTAACAATTACAAACAACTAATCACTATGCTACGATTATTAAATATAGAAATTCATAAATTAAAGCATAATAAAGCGAGTAAAGTGTTGATCATCATATATTTTGCTTTATTAACTTCCATAGCATTGATTGCTGCTATAAAATTTGATATCGGTCCGGTGCAGTTTCATTTGGCTGAACAAGGGATTTTTAATTTCCCGTATATCTGGCATTTTAATACTTATATGGCTGCGATTTTTAAATTCTTTTTATTGCTGGTAATTGTATCAATGATGGCCAATGAATACAGTAATAAAACATTAAAACAGAATTTAATTGACGGTTTGAGCAAAAAAGAATTTATTCTTTCAAAGTTCTATACGGTTGTTCTTTTAGCTTTAATTTCAACCTTTTTTGTGTTTTTGGTTTCCATAGTACTTGGCTACAGTTATTCAGACTTTAATGAATTTTCAATAGTAGCCACAGATTTAGAGTATTTATTCGCCTTTTTCGTAAAACTTGTAGGGTTCTTTTCGTTTGGATTGTTTTTAGGAATTTTAGTGAAACGCTCTGCTTTTGCAGTTGGTGCCATGTTGGTCTGGGCTATGATAGAAGGTTTTTCAAAAGGAATGCTATATTGGAAATTTAAGCCAAATGTTGATGATGTAATGCAGTTTTTCCCTTTGGAAGCAATGGCTAATCTTATTAAAGAACCATTTACACGATTGAGTGCTGTTAAAACTATTGCGAAGCAGATAGGTGAAGATCTATCCAAAGACTTTTCAGTGCAACCAGTTGATATCATTATTGTTACTGTTTGGACTGCTATTTTTATCTATTTATCTTATGCATTGTTAAAAAAACGTGATTTATAGTATTAAATTAAACCTTTTATAGATTTCAGTGTCTTATTTTTGCGAAAATAAGCTATTTTCGCAATTCATCATTTGTATGAAGTACGGGGGTATTAATTTTATTTGAATCATTAAGTGTATTATAGTAACTATATAAAGGGTTTTATTTTAATAGTAGCTTTTTTTGTAGCAGAGCAAACCTTGGCTCAACTCAGTAAAACGCATTACATTCCTCCATTAACAAGTGCAGAATTTGGAAATGCCAACCCTGAAAATCAGTGGTTGTATTTATCCACTCCAAATGGAAATGATGTTCCCTATACCATAAAACCTGTTGGTCAACCAGCGTCGAGTTATATCACTGGACTTGTTTCTAATTCCAATTCAGTGGATATATTTCTTGGATATGGGAATGGTCAATTATTTGTTACTTCCAGTGCAACAGGCAAAGTAATGAATGACAAAGGTTATATTATTGAAGCCGAAGATGTTATATATGCATCTGTAAGAATGGAGGCAGGAGGTGATAACCCACCCCAAGCAGGGGCTTTAGTCAGTAAAGGAATGAGTGCCCTTGGAAATGTTTTTAGAGTTGGAAGTTTTACAAATGAAAATCCACAAAACAATTATTTGAATTTTGTTTCGGTTATGGCAACTGAAGATAATACGGTAGTAACTTTTGACGATTTACCGACTGGAATTATAATTAAAGGCTATTCAGGTAGCTTACCCATATCGCAATCACTTAATAAAGGAGAAAGTTTTATAGTTGCCACCAATAGTTTTGATTCTCCAATAAATAGAGACGGATTGATAGGTACTCTTGTTGAATCTGATAAACCAATTGTGGTTAACTGTGGTTCGGCTAACGGTAGTTTTCACAATGGAGGGGGTAGAGATTACGGAATTGATCAAATTGTTGATTTTTCAAAAGTGGGAGATGAATACATTTTCGTTAAGGGCGATGGAAGTGATGATTGGGAAAACGTTCTGATTGTTGCCCATTTGAACAATACTCAAATATTTGTCAACGGATCCGCAAGTGCATCAGCAACCATCGATGCAGGTGAATATTATGTGATTGAAGGTTACCAATATAATAGCAACGGGAATATGTATGTTCAAACTTCAAATCCTGTATTCGCATATCAGGAGATAGGAGGAGGTAGTTCTGAAGCCAACCAGGGTATGTTTTTTGTACCTCCTCTAAGTTGCAATAATAGAGGAAACGTTAATAATATTGCTAAAATTGATGAAATTGGATCGGCTGTTTATCCCAGTGGTGTGACCATTGTTACCAATATAGATGCAACTGTAACAATAAACAATCTACCACTTTCAAATTTTAACACAAATGGACCTTTTTCAGTGGACGGAAATCCAAATTATGAAACGTATAAGGTTACAGGCCTTTCAGGAAACGTTTCTGTGGAGTGTAATGCCGAACTTTATTGCTCCTATTTCAATATAAACGGTGCGGCCTCATCAGGAAGTTTTTATTCAGGATTCCCTTCTGCACCTGAAATTAACTTTGAAGCTGAATTTGAAACTTTAGGAAATTGTATTGATAATATTACATTATCAGCCACTAATACAGAAAATTTTGACATATTTGAATGGTATTTTGACGATGGTACCGGCTTTAAACCAACAGGTATTCATACTCCTGATTTAACACCAATTGTTCCCGGTAAATACAAATTGATTGGAATTATAACCTGTTCATTATTAGAATTAGAATCAATTGAAGTCCCCGTGAGTATTTGCCCTGAGGACAGTGATATTGATGGTATTATTGATAATCTTGATATTGACAATGATAATGACGGTATATTGAATTGTCAGGAATCAAGAGGTGATGTAACCTTAAATATAATAGGAACTCCTCAACTTCTTTTCCAGGATGGCAGTAGCAATACATCGTTGGCAACAGCATCTTATTCACAAAATAGTAGTTCTGGTAATACAAATTCTTTCACAGGCACCAATCTTGGAAGTTTTACCAGCACAGTACAACCTGCAATTGATGCCTGGGGTAATTATACAATTAATTTTGCAGAACCTGTAAACATAAAATTTATGGAAGATATCTCTGTAAATCACACTTCCGTTGATGGCGAATATTTTATTGCAAAAATAGTACCTGCAGGCAAAAATCTTACACTTATAGATCCTGATAACAGGTTGCTTGTTGATTCAAATTATGATGGGATTTTTGAAAATGGTGTTGTACAAATGTCTGGATCTGAAATTCATTTCAAAATAAATCCAACTCCTTCAGGAAATACCCCATTTGAATTGGTTGGTGACAGAATTGATGGATTTTCGTTTATCCATAAACTATCAAACAATTCTGAAGCTTCTACATTTAGTGGGATACTTTCTCTAACATGTTTTTCAATAGACTCGGATGGGGATAACATCATTGATAGTTTGGATTCTGACAGTGATAATGATGGAATTCCCGATATCATGGAAGCTACCGGATCAAATTATCTTCCACTTTCAAATACTGATGTAGATATAAATGGTTTAGATGACATTTTCGATATAAATGCTATACCTGTTGATTCAGATACTGATGGCGTTTTTGATTATTTAGATTTGGACAGCGACAATGATGGTGTTTACGATCTGGAAGAATCTGGAAGTTTGTTACCCGATATCAATTTTGATGGAATTATTGATAATGCCTTGGCATCTATAGGATTAAACGGATGGGTTGATGCGGCTGAAACTAGCCCGGATAGTGGTGTTATTTCTTATACAATAAGTGATCTTGATACTGATTCTTTATTCAATTATATAGATAGTGATAGTGATGGGGACTTGTGTAGTGATGTAATTGAAGCAGGGTTTTCAGATGGGAATAGAGATGATCAATTAGGTGATAACGCTGTTGCTGTAGATAGCTCAGGAATAGTTACAAATGCCGGTGATGGATACAGCACTCCAAATCCAAACTATATAGTAGCAACCCCTATTACAATAACAACACAACCATTTGATACCGTGGTTTGCGAATTAGCAAGTACAATACTTTTGGTTGAAAGCTCCAATGTAGATAGTATTCAGTGGGAACAGAGTACCGATGGAATAATTTGGAATACAATCACTGACGACACAATTTATAGTGGTTCAACAACCGCTGAGCTTAGCATTGGTGCGGTTCCATTGAGTTATGACCACTATCAATATAGAGTCCGTCTAGACAAAATAAATAATCGCTGTGGATTGTATTCTGATGAGGTAATTTTAACAGTGAATCCTCTTCCAATGGCTAATGCAGTTAGTACTATTGAGATTTGTGATAATTTAGATGACGGTGATGACACCAATGGGATTGTTCAAACTTTTGATCTGGAAAATCAAACCAATACAATACTTGGTCCTTCTCAATCATCAACTGACTTCACTGTTACCTATCATTTATCTGAAGTTGAAGCAATTTCCGGGGCAAATGCACTTTCAAGTCCACATGAAAATAATTTAAGTCCGAACTCTCAAACAATTTATGTTCGGGTACAAAATAATGCTACACTTTGCGTTAACTCAAATTTAACTTTTGATCTAATTGTGATTCTGCTTCCAATTGCCAATTCAGTTAGCAATATTGAGATTTGCGATAATTTAGATGACACTGATGACAAGAATGGAATAGTCCAAAGTTTTGACCTGGAAAATCAAACCGGCACCATACTAAGTGTTTCTCAATCACCGTCTGACTTTACTGTTACCTATCACCTATCATCAGCAGATGCAATATCCGGTGCAAATGCACTTTCTAGTCCGCATGAAAATAATGCAAGCCCTCATTCTCAAACAATTTTTGTAAGGATTTTAAATAACAGTACAGGCTGTATTAACCCACATTTGACTTTTGATTTGATTGTGAATGCACTTCCAATTGCGAACCCTGTAGCTAATTTGGAATTATGCGACAATTTGGATGATGGAAACGACACCGATGGAATTGTTCAAACTTTTAATTTAGAGAGTCAAACCAGTTTAATTTTAGGCACCCAAAACCCGGCTGATTTTACGTTGACTTATCATTCGTCATTTAACGATGCGTCAACCGGAAACAATCCTTTGGCAAGTCCGTTTGAAAATAGTTCAAGCCCCTATTCTCAAAAAATTTATGTGAGAATCGTAAACAATGCTACCGGATGTGTCAATCCTCATTACAGCTTTGACTTAATTGTGCATCCGCTTCCAATTGTAACAACTTCGGTTAATTTAAAACAATGCGATAACGATGCAGATGGAATTTCCTATTTCAATTTATCAGAAGCAAATATTTTAATCTCTACAGATTCAACCAATGAAACTTTTACTTATTATTTAAGTGAGGCACAAGCTCAAAAAGGCGCTATCAATGATCAAATTACAAATTTTATCAACTATGAAAATCCAACTGCATTAAACAGTTCAGTATTCTCAAGAATTGAGACCGTACACGGTTGTTATAGGACAGCACGAATTGATTTAGTTGTAGGAGTTTCACAAATTCCATCATCATTTAATACGTTGGTTTATAATGTTTGTGACGATGAACAAATAGATGGAAATAAGAGAAATGGGATAGCAGCGTTTAATTTTAGTGATGCAGAACAAACAATTGCCAATGAATTTCCGTTACCTCATAACTTCACAATAAAGTTTTATAATAACGAAGCAGATGCATTAGCCGAAATAAATCCCATTAAAGATATTAGCAATCATAGAAATGAACTTTACCCAACAACACAACATATTTATGTAAGATTGGATAGTGATGTTGTAAATGCCTGTTTAGGGCTTGGGCATCATATCACCTTAAACGTTGAAACCTTACCTGTTGCTAATCCGGTAACCTATAACAGGCTTTGTGATGATGTTCCTTCAGATACAGAAATTACAGCTGAGTTTAATACTTCCAATCTTGAAAATGATTTACTATCAGGACAAACAGCTATTACAGTAACATATTTCAATGCTAACGGAAATTTGTTGACAGATAGCAATGGAAATCCTGTCAACAGTCCCTTTCCGGCAACCTTTAGGACGGCAACCCAAACAATTACTGCACGTGTTACAAACAACACTACCAATGACCCGGGAGGTCCTTGTTTTGATGAAACACAAATAGCGTTTGTTGTTGATGTGACTCCAATTGCACACACAATTGATATGGCTCCTGTTTGTGATGATGAATCAAATGATGGCTTATATGATTTTGACACTTCAACAATTCAATCGACACTATTAGGAGGTCAAACTGGCATGGAAGTGCATTATTATGATGGAACCGGTAATGAATTATCCAGCCCTTTACCAAATCCTTTCGTTTCTTCTTCACAAACCATTACGGTAACTGTTATAAACCCAATAAATACCACCTGCTTCGCTACCAATACTTTTGAACTTGTGGTAAACCCCTTACCTGATTTTTCTGTAAACACACCACAAATACTTTGCTTAACAGAACCAGCCTCTACCATTATCCTTGATATTTCATTAGAAGATGATCCCCAGGAAGTTTTTGATTATGAGTGGACTGATCAACATGGAAAACTACTTTCAAACACATCAAGTGTAGCCGTAAATGCCCCGGGAACCTATTCTATCGCACTAATCAAAACGGATGGAACCAATTGTTCCAGAACGAGAGATATTGTCGTAAATCCCTCTATGATTGCTGATATTGATCTTTATGATATTCAAATTGAAGATGATTCCAATAATAACACCATAACTATTAATAACGAAAATAGCAACCTGGGTGTTGGAGATTATGAGTTTTCTTTAGATGATGAATTCTTTTTCCAGGATGAACCTTATTTTGATTTTGTAGAATCGGGAATCCATACAATTTATATAAGAGATAAAAATGGTTGTGGTGTAAACTCCATTGATGTTTCAGTAATAGGTTTTCCCAGATTTTTTTCTCCAAATAACGACGGATATAATGATACCTGGCAAGTTTTAGGTGTAAATGAGATTTTTTATCCAGAAGCTAAAATTTACATTTTTAACCGATTTGGAAAATTAATCAAACAAATTGAGCCTAATAATGATAGTTGGGATGGAATTTTTAACGGTGCTATTTTGCCGGCAACCGACTATTGGTTTTCAGCTGAGTTAGTTGATATTAACGGAAATATTAGAATACGCAAGGGGCATTTCAGTTTGATTAGAAAGTAATAAATGCATTCTAATAGTTTTTTTATCCTAACTTCGTAAAAGTTAAGATTTCTTTAATAATTTTATTCCCCCACTATTTATATCTTTGATATCTAAATGACTTGCCTAAATGAAAAATATATACGATAGTATTTTTTTTAGTTTCCTTAAATCTTTTTGCACAAGGAGAAGCAAATTTTTGGTTTTTCGGACAAGGTGCTGGGTTAGATTTTAATAGCGGTTCACCAATTCCAATTTCCGGAAGCTTAGATACATATGAAGGATGTTCTACTTTTTCAGACAAAGACGGTAAGCTCCTTTTTTATTCAGATGGCATTAGAGTTTGGAATAAAAATCACAATACAATGCCCAATGGAGACAACCTTAATGGCAATCCTTCCAGTACGCAATCGGCAATAATAGTTCCTCATCCCGGAAATGCCAACCTATTTTATATTTTTACTGTGGGCGCAAATTTGGATGGCGGTACTTCTGGCTTAAATAGTTATACAGTTGATATCACTGCAAATGGCGGATTAGGAGATGTAGTTGACGGCCCCATAAACTTATCAGATGGAAAAGACAGCGATTGGACCGAAAAAGTCACTTCGGTAAAAGGATCTGCCTGTAATACCTTTTGGGTGATGTCACTGGTTCACAACACCTATTACGCTTATAAGGTTGACATCAATGGATTGCATACAAACCCCATAAAATCAGTTGTTACTGATTATGCTGTTGATCGTAGAGGCTATTTAAAAGCTTCTCCTGACGGTACAAAATTAGCAAGCGCAACTTATAACTTTTGGTATGATGATAATGATGTTGGTCATCCAGGAAATGGAACATTGCGCTTGTATAGTTTTAACGATACCACCGGTATAGTTAGCAATGATGGTATTGATCTTATCTCAAATACAGCTTTAGACGGGGAACCATATGGTGTTGAATTTTCACCCAACTCTACTAAATTGTACAGTGCTACACATGATGGAACTAATAACAGACTGTATCAATTTGATTTAGAAAATTCAGATATGATCAATTCTAAAATACTTATTAAATCTCAATTTGGATATAGAGGTGGATTACAACTTGCTCCCAATGGTAAAATTTACGCAACAGTCCCTCCCCGATATTCTGAGGGTACTAAATTTTTAGATGCAATAAATGCACCCGATGAGTTGGGGGTTAATTGTGATTATCAGGAGAGTGCATTGGATTTAGGTAACAATAGAGCAATGCAAGGATTGCCACCGTTCATTGCTTCGCTTTTATTGCCTATTGAAATAGTTGATAACGTTAGTTCTCAAAATATCAATAAAACAACGGTTAAACGCTGTATTGGTGACAATTATACTCTGACTTCAGAAAACATTCAGGGAGATCCAATTTACAAATGGACTGTTAAAGATTCTATAATTAGTACAACCGCATCTATAAGTATACCTAGTTTAAGTACAGATTCCAATGGAACCTATTTTTTAGAAGTTTTGACAACTGATGATTGTGGTTTTAGAATATTATACAAAGGGGAAGTTACTTTGGAGGTTTACAATCCACCTACTATAAAGAAACCTTTAAATATTGTGCAGTGCGATGATGATAATGATGGTTATTATACTTTTGATTTGAATTCTTTAAAAAGTAGCGAAGTGTTGGATGGTCAAAGCAATACTGAATTTGAAATAGTGTATTTTACAAATCAGGTCGATGCAGATGCAAATACAAATCAGGTTGAAAATGGTTTGTATACAAATGCAGCACCTTTGAGCTATGATACATTAATAGCGAGAATACAAAACATTCAAAATCCTATTTGTTATAAAACTGACAGCTTTACAATACAGGTATTTGAAACTCCGGATCCTCCTGCTGAAATCTCTGAATTAACTAAATGTGACAGCACTAATTTTGGTACTGATACAGATGGTATTGAAGTCTTTGATTTAACCCTAAAAGAAGTGGAAATATTGAATGGACAGGCGGCATCAGATTTTTCAATATCCTATTATACGGATGCTGCTTTTACAA
>PVMS01084790.1_pt1 | contig 11355 bp, 7 predicted proteins | sample 1853461 | NCBI WGS metagenome assembly PVMS01 (sample SAMN08582032, study PRJNA380276) | Marine sediment metagenome, whole genome shotgun sequencing project. | isolation source: ocean sediment barecode stripped | collected 2017
GCGCCCATTGGCGCACTGAAGCTTGAACTGGTCCTGACGCCCCCTCCCACCGAGATTACGCGTCGCACGCTGATCCACAAGCATACTGAGATTGGCCATTGCCTGGGGCGGCTTGAGTTGCAGGGCCTCACCGAGCGCGAGCGCGAGCGACTTCACATACGCCTGCGCGAGCTGATAGCGCAAATCTGGTACGGCGATGATTTTCGTGCGGAGCGCCCCTCGCCGGTGGATGAGGCCAAGTGGGGCTTTGCTGTGGTGGAGGATTCCCTGTGGCATGCGGTGCCTCAATATCTGCGCCGTCTGGATACGGCACTGTTCGAAAATTGTGGTGTGCACCTGCCACTGGACGCGGCGCCGGTGTCTTTTGTGTCATGGATGGGCGGCGACCGGGACGGCAATCCCAATGTCACGGCGCAGGTGACTCGGGAAGTGCTGTTATTGAGCCGCTGGCAGGCCGCTGACCTGTATCTGGAAGATGTCATCCACCTGGTAGAAGAGCTGTCCGTGACCCACTGTAGTGACGCGCTGCGGGATATGGCCGGTGACGGCCGCGAGCCCTATCGCAGCGTGCTGCGCCCCCTGCGCGACATGCTGCGTCACACCCGCGAGGCGATAGAGGCTCAACTGGACGGGGAGGCACCGGCAGAGGAGGAGATACTACATAGTACGCAGCAATTGTGGCGGCCGTTGCAGGCCTGCTACCAGTCTCTGGTCGAGTGTGGCATGGCAATCATCGCCAACGGCGCCCTGCTGGACCTCCTGCGTAAAGTACGGTGTTTTGGTGTGCATCTGGTGCAACACGATATTCGCCAGGATAGCGCCAGGCACACCGCGGTACTGTCCGAACTCACCACTTACCGGGCCTGGGAGACTACGCCAGCTGGGACGAGAGTGCGCGGCAAGCCTTCCTGTTGCAGGAGTTAGCCAGCCGCCGGCCGCTGATTCCGTCTCACTGGGAGCCGGGCGCGGAGGTGCGCGCGGTGCTGGACACCTGTGCGGTTGTCGCTGAGGCGCCGGCCGAGGCGCTGGGCGCCTATGTTATCTCCATGGCGCGACAGCCATCGGATGTTCTGGCGGTACACCTGCTGCTGAAAGAGAGCGGCTGCACCCGGAAGCTGCCGGTTGCCCCGCTGTTTGAGACTCTGGACGATTTGTCACGGGCACGGGAGGTCATCGATAGCCTGCTGCAAAACAGCTGGTATCGGGGCTATATCGAGGGCCGCCTGATGGTGATGATCGGCTATTCCGATTCCGCCAAGGATGCGGGGGTGCTGGCCGCCTCCTGGGCACAGTACCGGGCCCAGGAGGAACTGCTGCAGGTCGCTGAGCAATACGATGTCAACCTGACCCTGTTCCACGGCCGCGGAGGTACCATCGGCCGCGGTGGTGCACCGGCGGCAGAGGCGCTGCTGTCCCAGCCCCCCGGCTCCTTGCGCAACGGCCTGCGGGTCACTGAGCAGGGGGAGATGATCCGCGCCAAGCTGGGCTGGACCTCCCTGGCGGTGAAAACCCTGGCGCTCTATACCAGCGCTATTTGCCGCGCCAATCTGTTGACACCACCGGCACCGCGAACCGAGTGGCGGGAAGTGATGGAGGCCTTGTCTGCCGGTTCCTGCGCCGCCTATCGAGCGGTGGTGCGCGAAGATCCGGATTTTGTGGCGTATTTCCGCCATGCCACGCCCGAGCAGGAACTGGGAAAATTGCCACTGGGTTCCAGGCCTGCCCGGCGTGGCGGTGGCGGGGGGATAGAGAGCCTGCGGGCCATTCCCTGGATTTTCGCCTGGTCGCAAAATCGCCTGATGTTACCCGCCTGGCTGGGAGCCGGTGAAGCCCTGCGTCGGGCACTGGATCAGGGACGGGGTGAAACACTGCGGGAAATGGCTGCGACCTGGCCGTTTTTCACCACCCGCCTGTCCATGTTGGAAATGGTGTTTGCCAAGACCGACGCGGGCTTATCCGCCTACTATGACGAGAGCCTGGTGCCGGCGGAGCTGCAACACATCGGCACAACCCTGCGCAGGCAACTGGCACTGGATACGGCCACAGTATTGGAAATACGCGGCGTCACGGCTTTGCTGGAGGGTGAACCCTGGATCCGCGAGTCCTTGCAACTGCGCAATATCTACACGGATCCGCTCAATATGCTGCAGGCCGAGCTGTTGCAGCGCAACCGGCGGGCGCCTGAGCCTCTGCTGGAGCGGGCGATCATGGTCACTATCGCCGGCATTGCCGCCGGTATGCGTAATACCGGTTAAACCCGGAAACCGTGGTTTCGGGATTAATGTGACTTGACCTTACCCCGTCGGGTAAACAAAATAGGGTCTCTGCGTATTGGCCTGCGGTTTTTGGGTCATCGTGAGCAAGCTTCAGAGCCGGATGCAGAGTCCGGCGCGCATTCCGTATTTCTATTCAGGTGTTGTGATATGCAAAGAACTTTAAAAGCTGTTTTCCTGTTGTCTTTTCTACTGGTGGCAGGCCCCCCGGCCTGGGCGAACAGTTACAGCGACGCTATCAAATCTTTCAGTAATGCCGGGGAGAGCGGCGCTTTCTTCAAGACCGCCTACGGTTATGCGGTGTTTCCCACTATTGGTAAGGCCGGCTTCGGTATTGGGGGCGCCTACGGCGAGGGTCGTGTATTCGCCCGCGCCAGGCATGTGGGAAATTCTTCCATGGCGCAGTTGACGCTGGGCTTCCAGTTGGGCGGCCAGGCTTTTAGCCAGATCATATTTTTTGAAAATGAGCAGGCCTTCGTGGATTTCACCTCAGGCAACTTCGAATTCAGTGCCCAGGCCACGGCCGTGGCCATTACCGCGGGTGTTTCCGCCGAGGCCAATCCCGGCGGCGGTCTGTCGGCGGGTGCCAGTGGCGGCCGCAACGATGCCACCACGGCTCACGGGGGCTATCGCAAGGGGATGGCTGTCTTTACCATCGCCAAGGGCGGTTTGATGTTCGAGGCGGTGTTGGGCGGGCAGAAGTTCAGTTACACGCCCCTGTGAGCAATTGCGGTGCACTGCGCACCCACTCCTTACAAGCCGGCGATTGAGCGGGCCTCTTGCAGTGCGGTCGCGGGCACATCGCCCATCAGAATGACGTGCCAGCTGTGCGGTCCGTGGGCGCCGTACACCAGCTGCCCTTCGATGTCGGCAGTGCTGGACGGGCCAGCGATAAAATTAATGCCCCGCGGCCTTCCCAATTTTTCCATATCCTGATTGATGCGATCCCAGGCCTGCTCCGTATTGGCCACCAGGTCCGCGCTGTCCACTAATATGATGTGATGTTCGGGTGACAGGTTGTTGGCGGCCGGGTTGGCCTTGCCGGTCCAGGTGACAATTGAGCCGGTTTCAGCCACAGCCAGCCTGGCGAAACTGAGGGCGACCGGTTCGCCGGATTCCAGGCTGCCGAAACGGGGTAACACACCCGCATCGCGCCAGGGCATTGCCGCCAGGCGCGGGTCGTTGCCAGCCACCAGACGATGACTGCGGTAGTGCTGATAAAGATACTGCCCCACCACTTTTACGGTGTCTGAGCGGTCGCTAGTGCAATCGACGCTGCCCTGGTTTTTGAGGACGTTGGCCAGGAACGCGGTGCACAGGTCCGGGCAGGGCAGGGCGGCTCCGGGTGCTCTGCCCATGGCCTGCAGTTCCCGTTCCAATGTGTCGGCCGGGGCGCCGCGACAGGTTTGGCGCAGTTTAGCGAAAACCCGTGAGCGGGCGCTATCGTTCATCAGCTCGCTTCCTCATCGCCTTGTTCCGGGCTTTATATAACTGCATAAAGGTTTTCCCCTGGGGTGCGGGCAAGTCGCGCTGGCTGGTCCAGCCGCCCGCCATGGGCAGGCGGGAGAAGCTGCCCCGTTTACGGCCCAGCAGGTGCAGTAGCGGGATGCCAATTGCGGTCAGCGCATGGTATAGCCGCGGGTGGCGCAACAGCCAGGCGTGTATTTTCATTCCCACACGCCAGGACGTGGAAGACAGTTTTTCCGTGACCTCCTCGTGGCGCAGGTCGCGGAGCAGGTCAGGCAGGGGAATGTCGGCCGGGCAGACCTCGGCGCAGCGGCCGCAACTGGTGCAGGCGTTGGGCAGGGACACGCTCTGTTCCAGGGAGGTCAGCAGGGGCGTGAGCACCGAACCCATGGGGCCGGGATAGACCCAGCCATAGGCGTGGCCGCCGACGCTGGCATAGATCGGGCAGTGATTGAGGCAGGCGCCACAGCGTATGCACTGCAGCATTTCGTGGTAATCGCTGGCCAATATGTCGCTGCGGTTGTTGTCCAGCAAGACGATATGTGTCTCCAGCGGGCCATCGCTATCTGACCCGCGGCGCGGGCCGGAGTAATAGCTGGTATAGCAGGTCTGCGGCTGGCCGGTGGCGGAGCGCACCAGCAGGCGCAGCATGGCGGTGGCGTCTTCCGCCCGCGGCAGGACCCGGTCCATGCTGGTGCAGACTATGAGCACCGGGGGCAGGTTGGCGCAGAGATCGCCGTTGCCTTCGTTGGTTACCAGCATGGTATAACCGCTCTCGGCGATCAGGGCGTTGGCTCCAATAATGCCCACCGCTGCAGTGAGAAAATGTTCCCGCAACACCCCCCTGGCCTCGCCCACAAGATCCGCGGGCTCCGCCAGTTCCCTGGGTCCCAGATCATGTTTGTCCAGGAACAGCTCGCGGACTTCCGCGGCGGACTTGTGCAGGGCGGGACCTACAATATGGCTGGGGGTCTCTCCCGACTGCTGGATAATGTATTCCCCCAGGTCGGTTTCCATCACATCCAGGTTGGCCCGTTGCAGAAAGTCATTGAGCCCCGTCTCCTCGGTTATCATGGATTTGCCCTTGGCGATGCGGTGGGCGCTGTGCTGTTGGCAGATGTCCAGTACGATGCTGTTGAGTTCGTCTCCATCCCGGGCGAAATGCACCTGGTTGCCGTTTTTCACCGCCTCCTGCTCGAACTGGGCGAGATAGTGGTCCAGGTTGTCCAGGCTGTGTTGTCGTACTTTTTTCACATGCTGGCGCAGCACCTCGAAATTATCGAAGTCGTTTATCGCCGCATCGCGGGCCAGTGGCATGAATCGGGCCAGTATATCCCTGCGCTGCGCTTTGCCCACATCCTTGAGTGCCGCGCTGGCATTTTCCAGAAATGTCTCACTGGTCTGTTGCATCGGGTTTATTCCCCCTCGCCGATAGCGGGACCGTCGAGGTCACCGCACAGAAGTTCGGCGATATGGCGCACTTCAAGTTCCTGGCCCTCGCGTATCGCTCTGCCTGCGATATTGAGCAGGCAGCCCAGGTCGCCGCCGGCCAGAATTTTGGCCTTGGTGGCCACTGCGTTGCTGAGCTTGTCGCCGACCATCTTGCCGGAAATTTCGGGCATCTTGGCGCAGAAGGTGCCGCCAAAGCCGCAGCACACCTCGGTTGTTGCAGCTCCGTGACCTGTGTGTCACATAATTCCCGGAGCAGCTTGCGCGGCTGATCCTTGATGCCCAGTTCGCGCAGGCCGGCGCAGCTGTCGTGGTAGGTGACGGCGGGTAACGCTACGGGCGTGTTGCCGTCGCGCTGGATATGAACGATATCGCTGAGAAAGGCGGTCAGTTCAAAGGTCTTGGCCGCCAGTTGCAGGGCCCTGTCGCGCCATTCACCTTGCAATAACCTGGGATAGTGATGGCAGATCATGCCGGCGCAGGACCCTGAGGGCACCACGACATAATCGGCCGGTTCAAATAGCTCTATGATTTGCTGTGCCAGCGGCGTGGTGGATTCATAGTCGCCGGTGTTGTATGTCGGCTGACCACAGCAGGTCTGTTGCAGCGGTACCGTGACTTTACAACCCGCTTGTTCCAGCAACTTGATGCTGGCGAACGCCACCGATGGTCGGAATAAATCGGCGAGGCAGGTGACGAACAGCGATACCTTGAGACCCCTCGGTTGCGGTGTATTGTCCTGTAGATTGTCCAGGTGTTGTTTATTCATGCAGGCCGTGGCCCCTTATTGTAGTCCCGGTTTGTAGTCCCGGTGTGGCGCCTGGCTGTCGGCAGTGCGCGAGGCACAGTATATCGAATACGGTGAACCTGTGTCGCCCGCTGCCTGGCGAATGTAAGGCGTCGATCAAAAAAATCCCTGTAGGGCGAGCACCACGACCGCCCCGGTGCACGACAGCAGCACAGCTACCGCGCCCAGGGCCAGTGGGTGCCTGCCTTGCAGCAGTTTGACGAGCACTGTATTGCGATCCACCCGGATGCCGCCTTCCGCCAGGGGCTTAACCGCGCCTGCAATCTGTTTGGCAGAGAAAGCCGGCAGTAACCGGGTGCCGGTGAATACCACCACATCATCAAGCAGCAGAAAAGGGCCGCGATACTGTATCCGTGGGCCACCTCCCACATGATACATTCCCCTGTGGTCTACCAGCAGCAATTGGCCCTGCAGGATGCCGATGTGCCCCACCGAGCTCCTGCCTACCAGCAGCAGGGCGACGGCCGGGCCGCACAGTGCGATCAGCGCGGCGGCCAGCTGTGCTGGCGCGGCCTGCCGGGCGATAGCGAGCAGTAGCAGTGCCACTGCCAGAGCAGCATAACTTACGGCAGTGCGACCTAGGCGCGCCCTGCGTTCAGCGATCGGGTCGACCCAGAGCACCGCATCGACATATTCATCCACCGGAGCGGCGCCGTGTTCCCGATGAGGTTGGTATACCAGACTGCGCAGGCGCTGCAGGCTACCCTGGCACAAGCCGGCGATGACCACCAGCACGCACAGTATCAGGCTGCTCCTCCACGCCATTCCCGTCAGCCTGGCATCGCGCTGTCGGCGCTCGACCAGGGTTTTCAGCAGGTCAGAGACCAGGGGCGCTTCCAGCGCGCCACCGGCATTAAAGCGTTGAATCGGGATGTGGTGTGAATCCCTTACCAGTGTCTTGTCACCCCACGTGGCCAGTTGTTGCACACGGGTGCCCGCGGGCAACTCAGCCTGCTCGATAAAGCTCCACTGGGCGTCAAACCGGTACAGGCCGGCGCTGTCCGTCTGCGGTTTGTACATGCTCGCCCAACAGCTATCGGCGCTCCACACGAAATCACCGACCCGGGACTGCTCCGCAGCGGTGGCCGCCGGTGGCAGCAATAAAATCTCGTCCAGTTGTTGGCCAAAGGCGCTGTCGTCGTAGCGAAATACGCTGACGGCGGGCCCCAGAGCGCTGTTCATGAATAACAGGCCGGATTCCAGTCGCAACACAGGGTGGTCGGGTATGGCGGCTGGCGCCCGGCCCAGCACGGCGCCGTCGGTACTGACCCGCAGTAGTTGGCCTTTGCTCGCGTCCGCCAGGAAAATCGATCCATCGAGTGTGTGGACAGCGAAGCCGGCGATATCGCTGCTCGCCAGTTCCATCGAAAAGGGACGGCACAGAGATTGCGTCAGGTCACAGCGCAACAATTGTAAGGGTTCATCGCCGGTCGTTTCCGCGCCTGTAGTTTTGAGCCGGCCCAGTGCCAACAGTTCCCCGGCCGCGTCAAAAGCCATGGGTGCTTGCAGGGCGCTCAGCCCCAGTGATTCCCAGGCCAGGGCGGTGGTGCCAACACCGGAGCGGTCGTGAAACAGCAAGCTGTCGCCCGCCAGCAACGCAGGCCGTCCTTGCGCATCGATGGCCATGCCTGTAGCCCCGGTGATGGCGGGTGCCGTGGGCAGGCTCAGGAAGCGCCCACCCAAAAGCAGCAGGCCCGCCAGTGCCAGCGCCGCCGCGATATACCCCGACCGCATACGGCCCCGGGACTGCTCGGCTCTTGCGCGAACCTCCGGGGTATTGCGGAACGGATGCAGGCTGTACAGGTTGGGTTCACCGGATTGGCGTCGCCGCGTTGGGGCGGCGGTTTCTGCGCTGCGTCTGTGGCTGCGTTGCGGCAGCTCCAGCCGGGTCTTGACCCTGGCCCTGGCCGGTTTCAGGGAGGGCTGCTGCGCCAGTTCCACTGCGGCCCGCTGCACGGCCTGATCTTCCATGGCCTTGCGCTGGGCGGCCTGTTCGGCTTTTTCGGCTCTCTTCTGTGCCGCCTGCGCCGCGACTTCGCGTTTTGTTTCCTCTTGCGCCGCCTGGCGGGCGGTGGCTGCCTGTTCAGCCTGTAACCGGGCTATACGGCGCTGCTCGGCCTTTTGCTCCCGCAGTTGCTCGGCGTGTATTGTGGCGACTTCTACGGCGGCTTTACGCGCCACCTCCTCTTGCTCAGCCCGGAGCCGGGCAACTTTTTCAGCCGCCTCGCGTGCCACTTCTTCCTGCTCGGCTTGTAATCTTGCTACTTCTGCCGCGGCCTTGCGTTTCGCCTCCTTGAGAAGCGCCTGTTCACGGGCAGCTTCTTTGGCCGCCTTGCGTTTCGCTTCCTTGAGCAACGCCTGTTCACGAGCAGTTTCTTCGGCGGCTTTGCGTTTCGCTTCCCTGAGAAGCGCCTGCTGCCGGGCAACTTCTTCGGCCGCCTCGCGTTTCGCCTCGTCGAGTAGCGCCTGCTTGCGGGCAGCTACTTGTGCCTCCTGGCGTTTTTTCTCCGCGATTTCGGCCTTGATCCTGGCGGCTTCCTGCGCGGCTTTCTGCGCAGCTATGCGCTTTTTCTCCGCCAACTCCGCTTTGCGTCTGGCCTGTTCCTCTGCGGCTTTACGCCGTGTTTCTTCCCGGAGTTTCTTCTTGCGTTGCACCTCGGCTTTGCGCCTGGCCGCCTCTTCGGCCGCCTTGCGTCTGGCCTCTTCTTTGAGGGCATTTTTCCTGGCGGCCTGCTCTGCGCGCTGGGCCTGCAATCGCGCTTTCTCCTGCGCTTTTTTGCGCTGCTCTTCAGCCTTGCGTACGGATTCCTCAGCGGCCTTGCGCGCGGCTTCCTCGCGCAGGGCCTGCTGTCGCGCCGCCTCTTCTTCCTCCCTGCGTTTTTTCTCGGCCAACTCGGCCCGTTGGCGGACGGCTTCTTCAGCGGCTTTACGTGCGGCCTCATCGCGTCGCGCTTGTTCTCGCTCTGCCTCCTCGGCCTGACGTTTAGCCGCTTCCTCTGCAGCTTTGCGCTCGGCTTCTTCGTCTGCCTCGCGCTCGGCCTTTTCGCGCGCTGCTTCTTGTGCTTGCAGGCGTTCTTGCTCGATGCGTTCGGATTCCTGTCGGGACGCTTCTGCCGCTGCCTGGTCACGCTCGGCCCGGGAGAGGCGTCTGGTGGCGCTGGAGCTGACGGCCCAGCTCTGGTCAATTTGCCCCGGCCGCCGCTGCATTATCTCCTGATCCATGCCTCGGGCACCCTGCCTGGAGGCTGCTTTTTCGGCTACTTTTTCGACTACATCGGTTTTTGGGAGGGGTGGGGGGGCTGCGGCGATTAACGCTGCCGCCTCCTCAGTTGTGGCCTTCACCAGTTCCACTTCCATGCCCAGTTGGCGTAGCTTCTGAAAATGCTCGGCAGCGGTTTTACGGTCGAGATTGCGGCGCAGGATGATCGTCTGGCCGGAAAAGAAACGGTCCAGTCGAACAGGATCGTCGATGGCGAACATTTTGCCGAAGCGCAACTTCACCTGCTCCACCTTGCGGCCGGGCAGAATTTCGCCACTAAACGTGAGGTTGAACCTGTTCACCCCGCGCCCGATATCCCCTGTTGGTTTTATAGTAATACTGTAGGGAATGTACGGGTTTTCGCGGCGCTTTACCAGTGCCGGGCTATGCCCGGTTCCGCAGGGGGGTAGCCGGCGATTTTTCGGGTCAAACCGCAGAGGGGTCGATAATCTCGAAAGTCAGGCCGGCATTGGCGACCAGGCGGTCCAGCAGTTTTTTGTTCAGGGCAGAGGCCGGTGTCCAGAATCCGCCGCCTGCGGTGAGCTTGTCCCGCGCCAGGCACACCGCGGCTTCACCCAACATTTTCGAGGTGGAGCCGTAGCCGGGATCCATGTCCCCCGTGACTTTGGCTAGCAGGTCTTTGCTGCTGTCCTGTGGGTGCGCGCCGTGGAATAAGATTTCGTAAAAACCCGCCTCGCGTTCCTTGCGGGAGGGGCCCTGGCCCGGTTTGGGTAAAAAGCGTTGCGCCAGTTTGCGGGTGGGACCCAGGGCGAGGGCGAGCATGCCCGCGCCCGCCGCCACACTGTTGCGCATGGCCTGGTAGCGGGAGCGATTCAACACGGCTTCGTCGTAGCGAAAATCCTCACCCCAGGGAAATCCCAACAGGGCATTGCTGCGCCGCACGACTCGCGTATTCACCACGGCCATGATGAAGGGTGAGGTCCACTGGTGGAAATCCGGGTCGAAGCGAACCCCGCTCTGGTCTGCTCCATCCTCGCCGGCGGCTACGCCCTGCGGATACAAGGCATACGGGTCGGCTACCAACTGCCGGATAGACGGGTCGCGTCCGGCCTCTTCCAACATATTCAGTATGCTGGAGATGGTGCCGCCACTGGCCGTACCGCGGTAACGTCCGACCCGGGCCTTTACCCGGGGAGCCGTCACACCGTGACGCTCCTGCATCGCCTGTTGCAGGTACCAGGTGCCCAGGTCGAAGGGGATGGAGTCGAAGCCGCAGGTATGGACGATGCGAGCCCCGCTGGCCTCGGCCGTGGCCTGGTATGCGGGGATGACCCGCGCCATCCAGTGCACTTCGCCGGCCAGGTCGCAATAGTCCGTGCCGGCCTCGGCACAGGCGGCGACCAGGGGCGTGCCATGTTTGGCGTAGGGTCCCACCGTGGTGCACAGTACACGGGTGCGCGATACCAGTGTCGCCAGGCTGGGCGGGTCGTCGCTGTCGGCGATAAGAATGGGCAGTCGCTCGCGCTGTGCCGCGCTCAGGCAGGACTGGCGCACAGCCTCCAGTTTTTCCTGATTACGCCCGGCGATGGCCCAGTGGATATCGTCGTCCACGCCGTAGGTCTTCGCCAGGTATTGCACGACCAGTTTCCCGGTAAAGCCGCTGGCCCCCCAGATGATAATATCGAATTCACGTTTGGCCATTTATTGGTGCCTCTGGCTGTATCTAGTGTTTACACTAGGGTGGCGGCACATCCGCTTAGCGAATGCCGTGCATCATTTTTTTCAGTAGCGGTGACACCAGCAACAACAGAGCCGCGAATGCCAGGCCTACATAAAACAGGTTTCCGAACAGTTCTGTGTAGCTGGCCAGGGCCGCGCTGACATCCGCCACGGCGCCATCCACGGTTTCGACGGCGGCCAGTTTCGCCAGCTGCACGGCCACGAATTCTGAATAGGCGGTGGCCAGAAACCATGAGCCCATCATCACGCCCACCACGCTGGGCACCGCCAGCTTGGTTACCGCGGATAATCCGACGGGGGACAGGCACAACTCACCGGTGGTATGTAGCAGGTATGCCAATACCATCCAGTAGCCGGCCACGAGGCCCGCGTCACCCGGCGTAGCGGCACCGATAACC
>PVMS01105103.1_pt1 | contig 11355 bp, 9 predicted proteins | sample 1853461 | NCBI WGS metagenome assembly PVMS01 (sample SAMN08582032, study PRJNA380276) | Marine sediment metagenome, whole genome shotgun sequencing project. | isolation source: ocean sediment barecode stripped | collected 2017
CATCGAGCCGACGAACCCGCCGAGTGCGCGCAGTCCGCGCTTCGCTAAATCACCTGCCGCGACCTTGCGGTCCATCTTTAGCAGCGCGGCGCGCAGCGGAGCAGCGAGCAGCGCTGGCAACGACCGCTTCTCGGGTGCCTCAAGAAGCACGGTGTGAAAACCACGCGCTGCGGCGTCACGGCACATCTGGTTCAAGAGCACGGTCTTGCCTACTCCGCGCAATCCCACCATCAACAGGCTCTTGGATGCCAGCCCATTGCGGATCCGGTCGAGGGCCACAGCGGCCCGCTCGATAAGGTCATCTCGGCCCGCGAGCTCCGGTGGGGGCGTTCCGGCTCCTGGGGCGTATGGGTTGGTCCTTGGATCCATATCAAGTGAAGTTAGTATGAGTTATTGATTATCGCTAACCTAATATAACTTCACTTGAAATTCAAGGTGATGGGCGTGTCGTCCGCTACCAAGTGTTGGCGGTACGGCTCTAACGTGCTCACATGCAAGAGTTTAATACAGAACCCGGAAATGGATAGTTTGGGGAACTCTCTTGAGGTCTTCGATAATCTTCGGTTTGTATTTTTTGGCGACATCGGTGATGACGTAGCCGATTTGTTCGTTGGTCTTCAGATGTTGACCGAGGATGTTGACTTTGTTTTTCGCCATGACCCGGTTGATGGCCGCTAAGACACCGGGCTCGTTGGCGTGAATGTGGATGAAACGATGGGCCCGCCGCAGGTCGGGTAGAGCCACGTTCGGGAAATTGACACTGGTGAAAGAGCTTCCGGTGTTGATGAAGTCGATGAGCGCCCGGGAGACGAACCGGGCGATGTTTTCTTGAGCTTCCCCTGTGCTCCCCCCGATGTGCGGCGTCAGGATGACGTTGGAAAGCCCCTGGAGCTCCGAGCGAAAGGCAGGGTGTGACGCCTGCGGCTCTTCGGGAAAAACATCCACCGCCGCCCCACCTAGTTTCTTGCTCTCGAGAGCCTTGGCAAGGCTACCCATGTCGGCAACGAAGCCCCTGGAGAGGTTCAAGAACAACGCCCCGTCTTTCATGAGACGAAACTCCCTCTCGCCGAACAAGTTCCGATTTCTGGCTCGGTCATCCACATGGACGCTCACGATATCCACAGTCTTTAATAGCTCGCTGAGTGAACCGCACTTCGTGGCATTGCCAAGGGGAAGCTTCTCCACGATGTCGTAGTAGGAAACATCCATTCCCATCGCCTCGGCGAGAACCGACAACTGAGAGCCAATGTTTCCGTAGCCCACGATGCCGAGCTTCTTGCCTCGCACTTCGAAGCAGCCGGTCGCCGATTTGATCCAAAGTCCTTGATGAAGCTCGGTGCTCTTCTCGAAAGTGCGCCGCGCCAACATGACGATCTCTCCAATGGCCAGCTCCACCACACTGCGGGTGTTGCTGTAGGGTGCGTTGAAGACGATGACACCGTGACGGGCGCAGGGATCGAGCTCCATCTGGTTGGTTCCAATACAGAAGGCGCCGATGCACTTGAGCTTGTCGGCGGCCTCGAGCACTCGCTCGGTGATCCTCGTACCCGACCGAATGCCGAGCAGCGTTATGCCCTCGAGCTCTCCTACCAGCTCCTCCTCGCTCAAGCTCACCGGCATTCGTGTAACCGAATAGCCTTCCTTTTCGAACTGCTCACCGGCGGCGGGATGAATGTTCTCGAGGAGCAACACCCGAATCCGTGTCTTCGGGTAAGACACCGACATGGGGAACTTACGAAGATAGAGAAATTCGTCCAGGCTGGGCAGCACATGGTCGGCTCGTTCCACCACCGCCTCCCTCCGAACGTTCTCGGTGAAGGCGTAGAAGCAGGCGGCCATCTCGTGCTCTTTGATCTGATAGTCGCTGTAACCGTCTCCGATGACAACGACTTCCCCGTCCAAGCCCAGACGCTTCACTCTCCGAGCTTTTCCGTCCTGCCGGGTCAAGGGATTTTTAGTGTCGAAACCGATGATGTCGCCGTCGCTTCCAAAAAGGAAAGAGTTGGCAAAAACATGGTCTCGTCTTATGCCGAGAGTTTCGACCACCGGCCAGATGAACTCCTGGAAGCCGTTGGAGATGACGTAAATCTGATCGCGGTACGACTTGAAAAAAACCTTGTTTCGCTTGACCGACGGAGTCAGAGTGCGTTTCAAGGAACGGACCAGCGCCTCTATGTGACTCCGGTGCGCATCAAGCAGTTCGATACGCAGCGCAATCCCCTCCGCCATGGACATTTGTCCCGATGCGGTGAGCTCGGTGATGCGCTCGATTTCCGCCAACCGCTCGGTCCGTTCCGAGTGGTTCTTCAGAGAGATGCGGGCTAACTCGGGGAGTGATTCCACCTGGACGAGGGTGGAGTCGAAATCGAAAATGATATGGAAGGGTGACGGGTTGTTGGGCCGCCCCCCTAGGTTGTTTCTCACCGCTCGAATACGACCTTGCCCCCCACCACCGTCATATCTACTTTGACGTCGCGCAATTCTTCGGCAGGAATGGAGAACAAGTCCCGCTCGAGGATGACAAAGTCGGCCAGGCGCCCTGCGGAGAGCACTCCCTTGTCGTTTTCCTCGAAAGAAGCGTAGGCAGCGGTTACGGTGTAAGCCGCGAGCGCTTCCTCGACGGAAATCTTCTCTTCCGGCACCCATCCGTCCGGGGTCGCCCCGTCCAGAGTCCGCCGGGTGACGGCGGCGTATATACCTTCGACTGGGGTGGCTGGCGCCACCGACCAGTCGCTCCCAAAAACGAGCTTTGCTTTTGCGTCGAGAAGGGACCGGAAGGCATAAGTGCCTTTGAGGCGCTCGGGTCCGATGAGCCTCTCGGCCCAGCGGCCGTCGTCGATAGCGTGGTACGGTTGCATGGCGGGTATCACACCGAGTTCGGCAAACCTTGCGAGATCGGAAGGCGCCAGATGCTGGGCGTGCTCGATGCGAAACCTTCGATCCCGCTCGCCGTTCTCCTCGGCAACCCGCTCGTAGGTATCGAGGAGCATGCTATTGGCGCGGTCCCCGATGGCGTGAACCAAGGCGTGCAGGCCGGCTTCGTCGGCGCCGGAAATCCACTCGTATAGATCTTCCTCGGTGTTGATATAGAAACCCGAATCGTCCGGCTCATCGGTGTAAGGATCGAAAAAAGCTGCGGTGTGCGAGCCGAGCGATCCATCAACGAATCCCTTCAAGCCGCCAATACGAAGCCAAACGTCGCCGCGGCCGTCGGGCCCGCCGTACTCACCCGCGGCAACCGTGTCGCGCAAACGCTCCCAAGTCGACAGGGGCACGGAGTCGTAAATCCGCGTCGAGAGGCGACCCGTTTTCCAGGCACGAGCAAAGGTCTCCAAGTGACCCCAGGACCCGACGTGGTGAACGGAAGTCACGCCTTGCTCGTTGACGTGTTTCATCGCGGCGTCGAGGGCCCGGTCCTTCATCTCCTGAGACGGCTCGGGAATGGCGGGATAGATCAGCTCCATGGCGTTGTCTTTGAATATGCCCGTGGGCTCACCGTTGTCGTAACGGACGATGGTTCCTCCCTCAACGTCTTCCGTGTCCTTGTTGATTCCAGCCGCTTTCAATGCGGCGCTGTTGGCCAAAGCCATGTGCCCGTCCAAACGACCCACCCAGACCGGATGGTCCGGAGTCACTTCATCGATCCAGTCCCGCCTCGGCAACTCCCCTCCCCAAAGCTCATGGTCCCAGGTGCCTTCCAAGATCCAGGTGCCCGGGGGGACGGTGGCGGCAAAGGCTTGGATGCGGGCGGTAAACTCCTCCGGCGTAGCAGCGTCCCGTAACTGCACCGAGGACAATCCAAATCCTCCCGAGATGAAGTGCAGGTGGGTGTCGATGAATCCCGGGACCAGCAAACGTCCTCCGGCGTCGAGAACCTGAGCCTCGCCTGCCAGCTCTTCTATCTGTGCGTTCGAGCCGACCGCAATGATTCGCTCGCCGTTTGCGGCAAGTGCTTCGGCCCAAGGCTCCGACGGATCGCCGGTCCAGATCTTTGCATTGACAACGGCCAAGCTCACACCTTCCGTCGCCGGAGTGCCCGGCTCCTGCGGTGTGCAAGATAGGACTGCGAGGCAAATGGTGATGAGAAAACAGGAGAATACCAACAGGTTCTTGTGCATGTTGTAAACCTCAGCGTTACCGGGTCACACGTTCCACGAAGAGTTGGATGAACCGTTCCCAGTCGAGATCGTATTGAACCGACATCTTCCGTGCCCCCTCGGCGCCGGGCCAAATCTCCCGCCCACCGACCGAGACACCGTAGTTGATCCCATGATTTGCGTCGACATCCACGTAGAGCTCTTCGGTTTGGACCAGCGTCGGGTCGATCAAGCTGGCCACCGCCACCTGGTCGTACATCAACATCTTGCGATCGGGATCCTTTGCGAAGCGTGGCCCCACCGTTTGCTCGATCAAGCGGGTGAAGGGCGTGTCACCAGCAGTCATTTTTTCATACCACTCTTTGGTCAGCGCTGTCTTCCGCGACACGTTGAGCGGCGAGAGACTAATGGGGATGCCGGAGCGCAAAACCGCTTTGGCAGCTTCGGGATCCACCCAGAAGTTGAACTCAGCATTGGGGGTTATGTTTCCAGCGCCATCGGGCAAAAGAGCCACCGCGCCTCCCATGATGACCAGTTGCTTGACGGCGGCGATAAAACCGGGCTCCATGCGCATCGCCATGGCCAGGTTCGTCAAGGGGCCGATCGCGATGATAGAAACCTCCCCCGGCGCATCCATCACCGTTTTCACGATGAACTCCACTGCGTTGCCGGGCTCGGCTTGCTTTTGCGCGAAGCCTCCCGGCGGGGAAGGGGGTGGCTCATCCGACCACCACTTGCCGTAAGTGGTCATTGCAAACTCGCTCTTCTCGTGAAGCAGCGGCATGTCGGCGCCCCGGTAAACCGGGATGTCGTTGCGGTTTGCGATTTCGAGCAGCCGAAGGGCATCCGCCGTCGCCCGCTCCACGCTTTCATTCCCAGCAACCGTGGTGACGCCTAAAATGCTGAGCTCGGGTGAGGTCAAGGCAAGCATCAGCGCCAAGCCGTCATCGTAGGGCGGCATCACGAAGTCCGTGTCAAAAATGACCTTGTGGGACTCGGCCGCGGCAGGCATAGCGAGGCTCAAGGCTAAGAAAACAAGGGCGGCGACTCTCATGCAGCCTTGTCGGATAAAGGTGCTAGGAACTGCAGCACGCGAATTTTCGATAGGATAGGCGTTAGCGGTCATCTCCGCTCATAAATGACGTACCACTCCCGGATCCCTTTGAGGCTGAATCCCTCGATCTCCTGGATCGGGTAGAAGTCAACTTCCGCCATCAGCTTGGCCGCTTCCTCCTGGCTCAACATGACGTCGGGAGAGTCGTGGAATTTGAGGCCGGCAGGGTCGTTCTTGTCCCACTCCATCAAAGCAATGCGGCTCTTGGGTTTCATGTAGGAGACCAGGTTCTTCAACATGATCTCTTTCTTCTCAACCGCATGGAAGACATCATGGAAAAAGGCCACATCCACATCACGGGCCGGCAGCTTGGGATCATCGAACTCACCCAAGATCGCGGTAATGTTGTCGAGGCCTTCTTCTTTCGATCGTTTGTTGATGTAATCGATGAGACCTTGTTGGATGTCTTCGGCATAGACTTTGCCCGTCGGCCCCACCGCCTTGGCGAAGGCCCGAGTAAAGACTCCGGTGCCGGCACCGATGTCGGCGACCACATCCCCGGGTTTCAACTTCAAAGGAGCCAGTCTCTCGTCCATGCGAATCTCTGCCAATCGCTCCGGTTGCTCCAGGCTTATGATCCAGTCTTTGTAGTCGCGCCACTCCAGTTGAAAGGCGGTGGCCGTCGTCAAGCCAATCACGGTTATCCCGAGGCATACCAAGAAGATGAATCGAAGCTGTCTCTGATGCAACATACCGTCCTCCCGGCCCTCCCATCCAGAGAGAGGGCAAGACTATCTAGCCGAATTTCCGACGGTGAAGATAACACGAACGTTACCGTCTTTCAAAAAGCTGGTTGTGGCGGGAGAGACCATGCTATCCTGCGGCGCCAGCACTCGAGTCTCGTAGGTGGATCCGATTTCCTTCACTGGAGGTAAACGATGATCAAGGCCACCGACAAAGCAGCGAGTCGCCGTCTTTTCCTTCGGTTTTTAGCCCAAAGCCCTTTGTTCGCCTACCTGGGACTCACCGCCGGCTCGGGTGGAAGAGCCTTGGCAGCCGGGGGCTTGCCTCTGGACGAGGATTTGATCTCGTCTCCAGAAGAAGCCATCAACGTTTTCGACTTCCAAGCGGTGGCGCAGAGAAAACTCCGGCCGGCCCACTACGGCTACCTGGCCACCGGGGTCGACGACGACGCCACATTACACGCCAATCGCGAGGGATTCTCGCAATTCCAGCTACGGATGCGCCGCTTGGTCGACGTCCGGAAAATCGACATGTCTACCGAGGTTCTTGGAACGAAGTGGGACAATCCGATCGCACTGGCACCGGTGGCAAGTCAAAAGATGTATCACCCCGACGGCGAAATAGCGGTCGCCAAAGCAGCCCAGGCCAAGGGCCACTTGCAGATACTGTCGACAGTGGCCACATCTTCCGTTGAAGACGTCACCGAAGCGAGGGGAGCACCGGTATGGTTTCAGCTCTACCCCACGGACGTTTGGAACATCACTCGAGCGCTTCTGAAGCGTGCCGAAGCCGCCGGCAGCCCGGTGGTGGTGCTGACGGTGGATCTGCTGGGAGGTAGAAATACAGAAACAGCGAAGCGGTTCGCCAAGGCTGACTACAGCCCTTGCGGCGTTTGTCATGAGCCCAACAGCGGCTATACAGGGTATGTGAAGCGGAAGCCCATGTTCGACGGCCTGGACGTATCGGGCGTGAAACAGAACTCACCGAGCGGTTTGACTTGGGACTACCTGCGCCGTGTCCGGGAAACCACATCGATGAAGATTTTCATCAAAGGAATTGTTACCCGGGAGGATGCCGAGCTCTGTGTCGAGCACGGAGCTGACGGTATCATCGTCTCTAATCATGGGGGCCGCGCCGAGGACAGCGGGAGGTCGACCATCGAGTGTTTACCCGAGATCGCTGAAGCGGTCTCCGGGCAGGTTCCGGTCTTGATCGACAGCGGGTTCCGGCGGGGCACCGATATCTTCAAAGCGCTGGCCCTGGGTGCTCAAGCGGTTTGCATCGGACGGCCCTATTTGTGGGGGCTAGCGGCCTTTGGCCAAGCGGGAGTGGAGGCTGTTTTGAACATCCTGACAAGCGAGTTGGAGCTGGTGATGAAGCAAGCAGGAACAACTTCCGTGGATCAGATCACTCGAGCTCTGGTGAAGGAACGTTCTTGATGAGCTCCCGACTGGAATAGGAGCCGCCGGCCGGTCAGGCGGTGTCGTTCAGAACTTCTTTGATGACCTCGAGCAAATGGGTAGGGCTGAAAGGCTTGGAAAGGGTACGGTCCGCTCCAATCTTGTCGGCCAGGTCGAGGTAAGTTTGTGGCTCGAAACGCCCTCCGCCAGAAATGGCGATGACCTTCACCCCGGGATAGTCACGGCGAAGCTCGAAGATCGTCTCGATACCTTCTTTCTCAGGCATGAGAATGTCGGTTATCACCAGATGGGCGGTTTGTTCTTTCATGACGTCGAGGGCCGCCCTTCCGTTGGCCGCGGTGGACACATTGAAGCCCTCCTGCCCGAGAACCTGCCGTAGCATTTCCCGTATGGCTTCGTCGTCTTCGATGACGAGAATGTTCGGCACGTCGGTTTTCCTTCACCAGACAGCGCCAGGACTCTGATGCAATCTAGGTGTTTAGGTTCTTCCTTGAAGTCGCCCACACGAGGCGCGTTTGATAGATCCAAAGGTAATCCATGATCGAATGAAAGTCAATATGGCTGAAGCTTTTACATGCGCTAATGAAGTCTTGACAACCCGCCGGTTCGAGGCGGGGGATGGAGAACTTCAAAATGCGGTAGAATGGCGATGAACAACGGAAACGGTTGGAGGATCCGGACGGATGTTGATGTTGATGTGGATGCCGGCCAAGCTGGCCATTGGCTTGCTCCTGTCATTCGCCTGCTCCGGCATGCAGCAAGAAAAGCCGTCGATCTATGTCTACGTGGAGGCGGATTCTCAAGCTTTGGAAGCAATCTCGAAGTCCAAGGCAAAGGAAATAGCCGACTCGGCCGGCGATCTTCGGCAGCAGATAGGAAAAAGACAGGGTATCGTGCTCGCCCCCCATCCTGAAATGGCGGACATCACGGTGACCATTTTGAGTCGCGGGATCGAGGTTGCCCAAAACCGCCAGACCTACTCAGGCGGGCACAGTCAACCCCATTATCAAAGCCGCCACATCATTACTTACCGGATAGAGGCGGGAGACTCCAGCCACAAAGCCGAGTACTTCAACGCCGGATCCCTGGTGACCTGGAAACGGGTGGCCACCGGGCTGTCAAAGCACATCGAGAGTTGGGCGAGAGATAATTCGGATCAACTTCTGCAATACAGATCCCGGAGATAACCACCAGCCATCACCCCGACGCTTCTTTCTCCCCTATAAATTCGAAAAATCTCCACACACCGAAAAAGGCCCTGGAAACCTCTGTGAACCGAGAGGTAAAAGCCTTCTCCAATCCCCGGAGCAAATGCCCGTCCAAACGCACGTGCTGAAGCTTCATCCACCAGGAGAAAAGGGAAATGGGGGTGTCGTGAAAGTCCACCACGGCGATGTGGCCGCCGGGCACAAGATCCTCTCGAGCGCAGCCGATCGCCCGCTCCCATCCCGGGTTGAACATGGACAGGCTGTAGCTGAACACGACGAGCTCGAACCGCTCGCCCAGCCGCTCATCATAGGCGCGCTGGACGAGCCGAATCCGGCCGCCCAACCCGGAAAGCTTCCGGTGGGCGCGGGCCAGCATGTCTTTCGAGAGATCGAGCCCGGTCAGCTCCGCCCGAGGGAATAAACGGCTGAGGTGGGCCAGATTCGTCCCCGTCCCGCAGCCGATCTCGAGAATTCGCCTCGGGCTCGACCGGGCTGCGACCTTTTCGATCAAGGCGGATCGACCGAAAAGAAAGCTCCATCGCGTGGCGTCGTAGATTCTGGAGTGGAACCTGTAGTAGCCCGTCAGGCTCTCGTAAGTATCCCGCGTACTCACCTACCCGCAGTTGGGAATTTTCAAGCGTTGCCCCACTCGAATCATGTAGCGCGGCGTTTGAATGTTATTGAGGGCGGCAAGCTCACGAACCGTGACACATCGAAATCGCGACGCGATCCGCCCCAAGGTGTCCCCGGGCTGGACGACATAAACGGTCATCTCGCCGAAAGGATAATTCGCATCGTGGAGCAACGCCGCCCTCTCGACCAGCCCTCCCTCGAGGCATTCGCTCTCGTAGTAAGGAACGAGAAAGGTGGGAATCTCTATGCTTTCCCCCGCTTTGATACGCTCACCGGGATTCAAACGAGGATTGAGGTTTCGGAGCGTTCGGAACCATCCGTCACGGGTCCCTTCTTGCCCAAGACAGATGGTCAACTCGCCGAGGGAAATGTCCTTCTGGACGACCAAGCCGGTCGATTCGTTCTCCCAGGTCGGCCATTCCAGGTTGTAGTCTTCAGGATGTAGGAAAAGCCATGCGGCGGCCAGGACCCGAGGTACGTACTCACGTGTTTCCCGGGGCAGCCGGTAGTAGATGCGGCTGTCCCACAAGCTCGTTCCCTTGTGCTGTCGATGAAGTCTCCGCATCCGGTTCTCGCCCCCGTTGTAGGCGGCCAACGACTTTTCCAAGCTGTTGTTCAAAACCTTGAACTGATCATTGAGATAACGAACGTTGGCTTTGGTCGCCGCAACCGGATCGAGACGCATGTCGAAACCGTCTTCGGCCTTGAGCCCGTAACGGCGTCCCGTCGATCTAATGAACTGGAGCGGTCCCACGGCTCCCGCCCGCGAATAAGAATGAACCTTGCCGCCCGTTTCCGTGGCCAGGATGGCGAAAAGCAGCGCTTCCGGCAATCCCGCTTCCTCGTAAACAGGTGCTATCTGGTTGCGAAGAAACATGTAGTTTTCGTACGACGCCATGAGCATGGGCCGCATCCAGGTCAACCAGTCATCGAGTGCCGCCTTGACCGGCCCGTTGAGCTCGATGAGGTCCCGGAGATCGGCGCCATTGAGGAGCGCCACCGCGGTGTCGAGCTCGGGCATTTCCGAAGCGAAGGGCGATGTGCCGGGCTCGCGTGCAAAGTCCTCCTCGGTGTCGTCTACTATGTTCTCCATCCGAGAAACCTGGCTTCTCAACAAGGAATCCTGCTCGCCCAGCAAATTACCCAGAACATCCAGAAAGCGACCCGAGTCGCAGCTTTCCATTTTCATACACTCGCGGGCGCCCGCTTGAAGACGGTTGGTGATGACTTGAAGATCGCCTACGTCTTCGCCGAAGCTCAAACGCACTATGGCCTCTTCGTAGGCGCGTTGATCGGCGGCGAGCTGGGTGTAGAGGCTCTCGACTTCAGCCAGCTCCCGTAGCTCGACCGGGTCATCCGCAACGGAAGTATCAGTGTCGGTGACCGGTTCCGCGGCCGGCGGCTCCTCCGGGTTCGTCTGTACCGATTGTTTCGATGCACAAGCTAGGACAAGCGAGATGCAAAGGAGAAACAACCAAAAGATGCCGCGTGGCTCTGGCGTTTCGAATACACAGAATTTCATTGGGCGCGCCTCTCTACGACCCGGCCATCCGGAAGCCGGGACCTATCTTGAATTGTATAGCTGCAGTATAAATGGATTCACGTAGAAGGCCAAGTATTCCCGGAAGTTTCTGAGGTAAAGTGGGTAGCGTGACCCGTACCACTGAGCTTTCGATCAAACCACTACGACCTTACTCACTCGCCCACACCGGGACCAGACTCCAGGACTACCCGGAAGCGGTCGACCGCTTCGACGGCAAGACCTACCGCCGGTGTCTTTTCATCGAGCGGTCACCGGTTCTGGTCCAGGTAAACCAAATAGGCTCTCCGGCCCGGGCGCTGCTGAAGGTACAACTAACCGGAAAAGCGGCTTCGTCGGAACGATCGCCTGCCGCGGTCCGTGCACTGCTGGCCAAGGTCTTGGGAACCGAAATCGACCTCCGCCCCTTTTACGCCAAATTCCGACAGGATCCTCTTCTGGGCCCGATCCTCCGCTCGTTCCGTGGGCTACGGGTCGTCGGACGTTCCACCGCCTGGGAAACAATCGTCCAAATGGTGGCTTCGCAGCAAATCCATCTTCACCTCGCCCACGGCATTCTTAGTGACTTGAGCTACGCATTTGGTCGGCGCCAAATTCGAGGGCGAGCTCTACGCTACATTCCCTTCTCCATCCCGGCTGGCACGGCTTACCGAGAACG
>PVMS01176648.1_pt1 | contig 11355 bp, 14 predicted proteins | sample 1853461 | NCBI WGS metagenome assembly PVMS01 (sample SAMN08582032, study PRJNA380276) | Marine sediment metagenome, whole genome shotgun sequencing project. | isolation source: ocean sediment barecode stripped | collected 2017
ACGATCTCTTGCCAATGGGCAAGCATATCGGGCTCACGCTTGGGCAATTGTGCCTTCATGGCAAAATCGGTCTGTGGTAGCCGAATGGTCGATTTATAGTCGTTCGTCATGAGAGTGACGCTCTTCAATTCAAGTTTCTGCAAATCAAGTTGACGGGCCAGTGGTTAACCCGTCAATTTTGGTGGCCTTGTTTATCAAGCCCACTGCCCCCTGTCGAGCGACTAACGCCGGACAACGGGAAAGCGGTCTGCGCCGAATTTAGACTGCTGCAATCGGGCCCGGGCTTTGTCGCTGTCGGTAGCGATTTGCGCCTTGAGGGCATCCAGTCCGTCGAATTTTTGTTCAGGACGAATGAATGAGACCAGATCGATCCCAAGGTGAAGGCCATAGAGGTCGCCATCAAAGTCGAATATGTGCACTTCAAATGACAGGGCGGTTTTGTTGAATGTGGGCCGCATGCCCAAATTCGCCACTCCGTCATATTGTCCTTTGAGGCGGCCTTCCTCGACATAGGCACGCACGGCATAGACACCCAGTTTTGGCTCTAGATATCCGTCCCAAGCTACATTTGCCGTGGGAAAGCCGATAGTGCGGCCGCGTTGATCGCCCATTTCGACCCGACCTTCAACACGCCACCAATGGCCCATCAGCTCGGCGGCCTCGTTCGGTTGGCCCTGGCGCAACAGGGCCCGCACTTCCGTCGATGAGTAAGCTTCGTCGTCATGTTGGACGGGCTGGACCACGGTGACGTCAAAGCCCAGTTCTGAGCCCATACGGATCAACAGATCAGTGTCGCCTGTGCGGCCTTTGCCATAGCGTTGGTCATAGCCGGTAACGACGTGTCTGACGCCAAGCTTGCCGACCAGCAGGTCCTCAACGAAGGATTCTGCGGGCATGTTGGCCAGCGCGTCATCAAAGGCGAGGACGAACATGACGTCGACGCCATAGGCATCCAGTGTATGAGCCTTGTTTCGCAGTGACATCAGTCGAAAATTGGGGGCGTCGGGGGCAAAGTGTTCGCGCGGGTGGGGCTCGGTGGTCAGGGCCGCCAACGGGGCGCCCAATTGGGCTGCAATTCGTGCTGTCTGGTGAAATACAGCCTGATGACCACGGTGGAACCCATCAAAATTGCCCCACGCAACGACGGCGCCCTTGATGTCGACGGGAAGGTCATCAGTATGTCGGAAAAGTCTCATGTGAAGGACGTCCACTCAGGTCGGCAAAATACAACCACACAGGCACGCAGTGCCACACAAGCACAATTGCTGCAAGGGTTGTGTTCGGCTGGCCACTCGCTATTTCTGGCTAACTCAGGCTGCGCTGATCGCGGCGGCATCGACAAGGCGGATGAGTTTCCCAAATTTTCTGCTATGTTTGGCGGACTGCGTCATATTTGAAAGGTGGCTACTTTGAAGATACTTCGCAATTTGGTAATTTTAATCGTTGTGCTGGCTGCTGTCTTAGTGGGCGTTGTCATGGTGATGGGCGAATCGCTTGTCGCGGAAGGCATCGAACAAACTGGCCCCGCAATCACTCGAACCAGCGTCCGGGTCGGCAATGTCTCTATTGGTCCCATTCGTGGCACCGCTGCAATGGAAGATGTGACCATTGGCAACCCGGCCGGATTTTCCGAGCCCTTTGCGCTGAGCCTGGGAAAAATTGCGACTGAATTGGATGTTCGATCGTTGTTTACAGACGAAATCGTCATTCACAAATTTGACATCATCAATCCGGTGATCATTTTCGAGAACGCAGGTGCAGGGCAGAACCTGCAGATTATCAACCAAAACGTACAGTCCTATATAGGCCCCACCACCGACGATGATACCGAGCCATTGACGTTTGTCATTGAAGATTTTCAGTTGATAGGGGCAAAAATCAAGATTACGGGTCTGGGAGTCGAATCGCTCAATCAGGAAATTACGCTGCCTGATCTGCATCTGACGGACATAGGCCAAAAAGACAATGGCGTGTTGGCAGCTGATGCTGCCAAGCAAATATTCCAGAAGGTCATGGCGATGGTTCAAAAAGAACTGGTCAAAGCCCAGGCGATGGGAATATTAAGCGACAACATAAAAATCCCTGGCGGTATGAGCAAAGGCGGCATCACTGACAAGATCCGCGGTTACTTTAGTCGCTAGACCAGACAGGACGCCAGAATGTCAGACAGTGAAGAAATCTACCAAGTGATCACCGCAAACCGCCTTCGGGACGGGTTGATCGTCTATATGACAAAGGACGACAATGTCACGGGTTGGACCGAAAATATCGCCTATGCTCATATCGGGGGCGAAGACGAAATCGAGGCACTGCTGGCAACGGCCAAGTCCTACGAGGATACCAATGTCGTGGTGGGGACCTATGCAGTCGAAATTGCGGCTCAAAGATGCCTCTGACGGCGCGCGAAAGAATCAGGGCGGCGGGACCCAGCATTCGATACGGCGACGACGCGGTACCATTCAACAGCTCGGATTTCGAAATCTAGCGCAATTTAGTCATCGTCAGGACAGGGGCAATATGATCAGCGGCAGGGGACATGAAGGATGAACCAGCGCTCTGTGAAAATTGTCCTTGCTGTTTTTCTGTGTTTTGCAACGACGTCGCATGCTGCCCTGGCGGCCAGCCAGTGTATGTCCAAGACCGAATTCAGGGCAGAACGGGTTAGGGCACTGCAGTCTGGATTGATGTTTGCGGCACTCAAATGTGTGCACAAACCGCAACTGGGCTTACAGGGCAATTACAACGAAATTATGCTGCGGTTTGGCAAGGACCTGGCTAAACACTCAACCACCGTACAGCAATATTTCCGGCGTACCCAAGGGGCTGCACATCGCCGCCATCTACACAAATATGTTACGGGTATGGCCAACAGGTATTCTATTCTCAGCTTTAGCGAACCTAATTTCTGTGAAGGTATGTCAGCCTTGGGCCAGTCCATTCTGGACGGGGCCGATGATGTCATCGCCTTGGCGCGGTTCAATCGCAGGCTCTTGCTGCCGGTGTTGGCCGAACCGTGTGAACCCGAGAAAAACCCGGCCCTTCTGGCGCTGAACCGGCGGGTGCCGGATCCTGTCAGTATCCATATGCCCGATATTGACGACAGGTTGCGGCGCGAAGCCGAGGCTCAGCGCCAATATTAACTTGAACGTCGTCGAAGTTGATCGCAAGGCCCAACAGCCTTGGCAAATCCGTGCCCAGCCTATAAAGCTGTGCCCCGCAACGACACCGGAAACAACACCCGCCACACAATTGTGCACCACAGAATGGGAACGGCATCATGGATTTCAGTTTTAGTGATCGCGTCAAAGATCTGCAGCAGCAGGTCACGACGTTTATGGATGATCATGTCATGCCGGTTGAAGATTTGTTCTACGAACAGATCGACAACGCAGACAACCGCTTTCGCACACCGCCCATTCTTGATGAACTGCAGGAAAAGGCCAAGGCTGCCGCCCTGTGGAACCTTTTTCTGCCGCACACATTCCGGGGTGAATATGGCATCGGCCTGTCCAATCTGGAATATGCACCATTGGCTGAGATTATGGGCCGCGTTGATTGGGGAGCAGAGGTGTTCAACTGTCAGGCTCCAGATACCGGTAATATGGAAGTATTCGTCAATTACGGTACGGAAGAACAGCAGGACCAATGGCTGATCCCCCTGCTTGAAGGCAAGACACGGTCGGCTTTTTGTATGACCGAACCTGCCGTCGCATCGTCTGACGCGACAAATGTCGCCACGCGTATCGAACGCAATGGTGACGAATATGTCATCAATGGCCGCAAGTGGTATTCCACCGGCGCCATGCGCGAGACCTGCAATATTTTTATTGTCATGGGCAAGAACGATCCTGATGCCGCCCGACACCAGCAGCAATCGCAAATCCTGGTGCCCAGGGATACCCCAGGCGTCAATATCGTGCGGGCCATACCGGTTTATAACGATGACCACGCCCCTTTCGGCGAAGCCGAAATTGTCTTTGACAATGTCCGAGTGCCGGCCAGCAACATGTTGTTGGGCGAAGGTCGCGGGTTTGAAATTGCCCAGGGGCGTCTTGGCCCTGGTCGTATTCATCATTGTATGCGTCTGATCGGAGCCGCCGACCGGTCAATCGAGCTGTTGTGTCGTCGCGCCAGCAGTCGAGAAGCCTTTGGCAAGACATTGTCGGAGTTTGGCACCATTCGCCATGACATCGCCCAGGCCCGTATTCAGGTAGAACAAGCTCGCCTGCTGGTGCTGAAGACTGCCGCCATGATGGACGACGTGGGCGCCAAAGGTGCCCGCAAGGAAATTGCCATGATCAAGGTGCTGGTGCCGCAAATGGCGCAAAACGTTATTGATCGCGCGATCCAGGCCCATGGGGCCATGGGCTTTACCAATGACACCTATCTGTCCCGCGCCTGGGCCTATGCCCGAACAACACGCATGGCCGATGGTCCTGACGAGGTGCATACGGAAACAATCGCCAAGCTGGAATTACGGCAATATTCCAATCAATAGTGTGGGCCTAAAATAGTCGAGACAGGGCATCAGAGGCAGACTTGAGCGCTCGGCCAAAGACAAAGATCACAGTATACATGATCAGGTTTTCGTTGGCCCAGCTGGTGGCGCCAGCGCTTTTGTAGACAGTATAGGCCAGCATAAACAGGCCGAACATTGCCAGGACAGTGCCAAACATCTCCAACCGTCCTTTGACGGCCACTTGCTTGGGTGTTCGCGAAGGGGTGTCTTTGATACCGGCCTGTCGGTCGGCAACACGCTGGGTCAGGCTTTTTCTCGGTTCACTCTGGGGCATAGGTCTATTGTTATTGGCTCTAAGGGTCGCTATCAACCCTTACAGAGAATATAGGAGGCTGAATCATGAAATGTCGTGTCACATTAAAGAGTGAAGTATCGCGCGGCACATTCTATTGGGTGTGCGATTTGGAAGCGAATTCAGAAGACGAAGCCCTGGTCTCAGCACAGCATTTGTTCGACGCCCAGACAGAGGCCAGCGAAGAATGGGTGTTTTCAGACTACGATGTTGATGTCAGCTAGCGCCCTACAAGTTTGATTCAACCAGTTTTTTCATTGCGTTCAAATTGTGGGTCACGTTTTCGTCGCCCCGGTCTTTGACCACAAAGGCAAAATAAGGGGCCAGAAAACCGTCGAGGCCCCGTATCGCCGTGATTTTTAATCGCGTGCGCAGGCCACCAGCGCCAGTCGGTCGTAATTCATAAGTGGTCGACAGATTCAGCACACCCTGCGGATCATCAATGGTTGTTTGCAACAACAGGGGAGGTGCAGACGTGTTCACATCTTCATAGACATGGCGGAGCACACCTTCCTGGCTGACACTTAACATCAGGCTTGATGCGGCCGTGCCATAGACGCCGACGGTCGGGACAGCATCGGTGACAGATTCCATCCAATAATGGCGTTGACCAGGGTCGACCAGAACTGCCCAGACGACGTCGGGGGGCGCGCTGATTTCGATGGTGCCGACATTTTCGACGGTGTCGGCGCGCATAGCAAAGGCCAGCGCAAACACCAACACTACTGCGCCGATAGCTATCCTGATGATCAGGCGATCAATCGCCATAAATTCTCTCCGTAGATCAGATGTCGTGTGACTATTGTGTCGCTTGTTGCTGCTCGACCTCTTGCCGGGTCGCGCCGTTTTTGAAACCGTCTGGATGCCACCCGTCCATCCAGATATCCAGTTCGACGACGTCTGCCGGTGCGCCATTCAAGCCGAACCACGAATCTATAACATAAGAATTACCGGTGTCGTTCTCAACGACCACGGCGGTGTTGTGAAACCAGCGGTCAATGATCATGCCGCGTTGGGCCACTGGTCCAATGCTGTGCCATTGAAACAGCTCTTCTTCCTGCATGAAAGTCAGGAACATATGGGTGTTGTGTGATTCGTCGATGCAATCCAGCTGTCCGCGGGTAGAACTGAACGGGATTACCTTGGCGCCTGCCTCATCGTCGGAAGTGTGGGCTTTGGGTCCAACAATGTCTTCAATCCTGCCAACGGCTTGGGCGATCAGCTGGCGTTCAGCCGCTGCGGATGCCGGTGTGACGTTGAAAATGGCGCGGACAGTTTCCCACTCTTCGTCGTTGATCACCATGTTCCAACGCTGAGTGCAGCCGTAGCCCGTGCAATAGGTGAAATAATCTCGGGTTGATTCGGGCATGGTCGTCGCGAGGATGCCCGGCGTCGGACTTGTGCAGGCGGCCATCAGCGTCAGGTACAGGGTCAGCAGAACAGCGCGCATACTATATGACCCCCTTTTCCCGAAGGGCGGCTATTTCCTGTTCGTTCAGTCCCAGCATATCGCCAAGAATACGACCATTTGATTCGCCCAGTCGAGGGCCAAGCGACATCACCTTGCCAGGACTGGCTGACAGTTTCGGCACCACACCAGGGATCGTGATGTCGCCCAGCACATCATCTGTAAGAGTGGTCAGGGATCCCCGCCTTACTATGTGGGGGTCCTCGACTATGTCGGCAATGGAATTGATTGGCGAAGATGGGACTTCGCCCGCCTGCAACTGCGCCAGGGCATCATCTCGATCAAATCGACCAACCCAGGCACTCACCAGGCCTTCAATATAGTCTGACTGCGCCAATCGCTGTTGGGTGCGACCAAATTGATCAGCCGACGAAAGGTGCACCTCGCCCATGGCACGGGCCAAGCGGGCAAACATTTTGTCGTTGGTACAGGCGATGGCGATCCATCGTCCGTCGCGGGCCTGAAAATGACCATGCGGGCAGGCGACGGTCGTCATCACGCCTTGTGCTTCACGAATGGTGCCATTCAGCAGATATGCGGGGGCCAGATCATCCAACGCCCTGAAAATGGGCTCATAGAGTGCAATATCGATGGACTGGCCTTCGCCGGTTTGATCGCGATGCCGTAGGGCAACCATGATGGCAAAGGCCCCATAAACGCCCGACATGTAGTCGGCCAGAGACGTTGATCCGGGAGTCACCGGGGCTTCGCCTGGCATCCCCGCGAGATGGCTCAACCCGCCAAAGGCGTGGGCGATCCGGGCAAAGCCGGGCCGGTCTCTATAGGGGCCCGTCTGGCCATAGCCCGAAACCTGCAGCAGGATGATTTTAGGGTTCACAGCTTTGAGCGCATCATATCCAAGGCCCCATTTTTCCATCGTGCCAGGCCGAAAGTTCTCGCAGACCACGTCGGACTCAGCCACCAATTGCCTGAACAGCTCCGCCCCCTCTGGATCGCGCAGATTAAGGGTAATCGAAGACTTGTTCCGAGCTTCACTTAGCCACACCAGGGAATCGCCGGTCTCGGTGGGCGTGCCAAAAGCCCGTAGCGAATCGCCAGATCCAGGTTGTTCAACCTTGATCACTTCGGCCCCGAATTCCGATAGTGTCGAGGCCGCCAAAGGTGCAGCCAGAAATGTTGCGCAATCAAGAACTCGGATGCCGTTAAGAGGGCCGGGGACTGGACTCATGAAAAGGATCTCTGAATTGATGGGTTTGCTGACGATCAAGAATGTGTCGACGTTTAGTTGCACCTTGACCTGTAATTCCATGAGACCATACCATCGGTGCGCTCGCAAGGGCATCAGGGATTGGAAGACAATGGGGGAGAATAGTCATGTTTGATCAAGTAACACAGATGATGGGACCATCCATCACGCTGACTTATGCCAGTATTTTGGCGCTGATATTCGTGGCGCTTAGTTTGAATGTAGGCATCAGGCGAGGGACCGGTGGCCCACCTTTTGGACCTGGCGACGACAACGAACTGATGGGCATCATGCGGGCCCAGCAAAACTTTGCCGAATATGTACCGCTGATACTGATTGTCTTGGCCGGGCTTGAAATGACCGGCGCCGACGCCACCTGGCTGCGCATCCTTGGCGGCAGTCTGGTGGTTGTCCGCTTGTTTCATGCCGCCGGGCTAATCATCGGTCCGGGTTTCCTCATTCGACGCGGCATTGGCGCGTTGGGGACATTGCTGATATTGGGCGGTGCTGCCGTGTGGGCCCTGATAAGGGTCTTATCCTGATCTTCAATATCGGTTAGGAAGAAGCCGGGCCTATGTGGGCTCGGCTTTTTTGTTGACCAGGCACCCTGCGTGCGGAACGGACCCATGGCCTATCTGGCACCAGATGAAATATTTGTCGTGTTGGAAAACAGCCTGGACCCTGAAGGGGTCTCGTGGCTGTATCGCAATCCAACGCGTATTATAGAGTGTTGGGATCCAGACCAATTGGAGTCTTGTCTGGCAGAGCTGCAGGTTGCTGTGTCAAACGGGGCCTATGCAGCGGGTCTGTTATCTTATGAAGCTGGGTATGTTTTGGAACCGCGCCTGAGGGCGCATTTGCCTGAAACGATCGACCACCCCCTGATGTGGTTTGGGCTGTTTGACCGGCGCGACAAGCTAACCCGCACGCAACTCGACAATTTTTGGCAGGAACAATGTCGCGGTCGCCACGGATCGATGGGTCCCCTTGCTGAGCAGCTGACCCAATCGAGCTATCTGGAGAATGTTCGGATTGTTCAGGACTACCTGGCGGCAGGAGACATCTATCAGGTCAACTATACATTCCCAATGACAGCCCAGGTGGACGGTGACCCGGCTGTTGTCCATGTTCAACTGCGCCAGGCCCAGCCCGTAGGGTGGGGGGCCTATATCCAAACGGCGAACATGACGATCTCCAGCCATTCGCCCGAGTTGTTCTTTGAAAAGAAACAGGACGCCTTGCGCCTTCGGCCCATGAAAGGCACCGCCCCGCGGGGCCGATGGCTGACAGAAGATGAAGCGCAGCACCGGCAATTGGTCGAGGACGCCAAATCACAAGCGGAAAATCTGATGATCGTCGATTTGGAACGCAATGACCTGTCAAAGATTGCCCGACCAGGCAGCGTGTCCGTCCCTGCGTTGTTTCAAGCCGAGACCTATCGCTCTGTCATCCAGATGACGTCGACGGTTGAGGGAATGGTGCGCCCAACGGCCAGCATTGGCGACATTGTATCGGCTCTTTTCCCGTGTGGCTCCGTCACCGGCGCGCCAAAGATCAGGGCGATGGAAATTATTCATGAGCTCGAGCCAACGCCCCGTGGCATCTATACAGGGGCCATCGGTCATCTGACGCCACAGGGGGACATGGCCTTTAGTGTCCCCATTCGGACGATCGCGATTGATGGCCAAGGTCTGGCGACGATGGGGATAGGGAGCGGCATTGTCGCCGATTCTGACCCGCAAGCCGAATATGAAGAGTGCGCCCTGAAAGCGGCCTTTGTACAACAATCAGATGCCCCACCTTGTTTGATCGAGACCCTTCGCTGGCAGGCAGAAGACGGATATTGGTTGCTGGAGGAACACCTGAAACGCCTGCAGGCGTCAGCGCATTATTTTGGCTATCCCGTGGATATGGCTGACGTTGGGTCTACGCTGGTGCAGCATGCAGAGACATTGTCATTGATGGCAGAAAACCTGAACCAGGCATGGCGTGTGCGATTGTTATGCTCTGCGGGCGGGACAGTGTCGGTTAAATCCGTCCCGCTTGATGTGTCTGTTGCCGCCAACGGGCCGCAGACAGTTGCATTGTCCGCCACGCGGGTTAGTTCGGCAGATATTTTCCTGTTCCACAAAACAACCCGGCGGCAATTGCTGGACGTGGCCTTTGAAAGGGAAGCAGTCCCGCAAGGTCACCACGATGTTATCCTGTTGAACGAACGAGGCGAAGTTTGCGAAGGCACGCGAAACAATATTTTCATCGAAATTGATGGCACTCTATACACGCCCCCAATCGAATGCGGGCTGCTGCCAGGCACGTTAAGAGAGTCATTGATAAAGAAAACCGATTCTCCTGCGTGTGCTCGAATCCTTTTACCAGAGGACCTTAAACAGGCCGACAAGATATTCCTGGGAAATAGTTTGCGGGGCTTGGTTGAGGTTGAATTAGTTTAAACGATACCTAATTTCTTTTTATGGACAATGCTCTGAGGGTATAGATTTGAATAGTTCTTATGGTTAAAATTATCTCGATTTGATGCGTAGCCAAATTAAAAACAAGTTGTTAGTATGCCGCCTCACTCGCAGATGGTTGACTCTCGTTGCCTTTGCACGGCAAAGATTACGGATCAATATTGCGCTTGCTAACCTTAAACCTCTGGGAAGGTGCTTGGGATTTCAAGAATGAAAAGATACACACCCATCGGACTGTCGATTGCGGCCTCCATGCTACTGGCGTGGACCCCCGCGAACTCCTCGCAACTCGACGATATTCTCGCCGCTGAGAAAAGTTCTAATAGAACACTCACGCAGGCGCAGAGCCAAATCGACACGCTGGATGATCAAACCAATGATTTGGTTGAATCATACCGCGTTGTCATTCAGGAAAATGAAATATTGCGGACCTACAACAGGCAGGTCAGCGATCAGATCATACAGCAGAACAGCGATATCACGCTGATCGCCAGCCAGCTCGACGGCATCACGCAGACACGTCGTGAAGTTATGCCGCTGATCCAGGACATGATCGACAGCTTGCGCACCTTTGTTGAAGGTGACATCCCGTTCCGTCGCACTGAGCGGCTGGAACGCATCGCAGCACTGCAAGATCTGATGGATCAGCCTGATGTCTCACCATCTGAGCGTTATCGCCTGGTATTGGAACGGTATCAAACCGAAGTAGACTACGGTCAGAAGATCGATGTCTATGAAGGAAGCGAAAACATCGACGGCCAGGACATGAAAGTGAATTACCTGAGCGTTGGTCGCGTCGCCTTCATGTTCCAGACTCCGGACAGCAGCCGCAGCTTTGTATGGAACAATGACAGCCGCGCCTGGCAAGAACTGGACAGCGAATACAATTCACGTATCCGCAAGGCCATTCAGATGGGCCAGAAAGCCGTTCAGGCTGATCTGGTGCGCATCCCGGTCTTCGCACCGCAGGGAGCAAACTAATGAGAAACACATTCAAAATACTTGCTCTCGCCGCTCTCATTGCCGTGCCAGCGAATGGTGCCTTTGCCCAGAGTAACGACAACCCAGCCGTTTCACTAGAGCGTCTGATGGAACTGGTTCGTCAAGGCACAGCTCGCGAACGTACGGATGAGCAAAAGCGAATTTCTGATTTCCAGAAAGAAAAGAACACACAGCAAAAGCGTCTGGCTGACTCTCGTGCTGAACGCGCACGACTGCAGCGTCGTTCCAAACAGCTGGAAGATCAGTTTGACACCAACGAGCGTCAAATCACTCAGTTGGAAGCGCAGTTGAAAGAACGTCAGGGTAACCTGAATGAGCTGTTCGGCGTCGTGAAGCAGTCTTCAGAAGATCTGCGTGGCTTTATCAGTGAATCACTGGTCAGCCTGCAATTTCCGAACT
>PVMS01099829.1_pt1 | contig 11354 bp, 11 predicted proteins | sample 1853461 | NCBI WGS metagenome assembly PVMS01 (sample SAMN08582032, study PRJNA380276) | Marine sediment metagenome, whole genome shotgun sequencing project. | isolation source: ocean sediment barecode stripped | collected 2017
CGGGTGTTAAACGTGCCCGGTCAAAATCGATCAGGAACACCTCTGACTGGTCATTCAGCATGATGTTACGGGCATTCAAATCCGCGTGCCACAGGCCGGCATCATGAAACTGACGGATGCACTTGCCGATACGGCCCCAAACCGCTACATTCAATTCAGAGTCTTCGTTATTGGCTGGCAACAAGTGTGCAAGTGTTTGTACCGCAGGTATGCGGGCTGTGATCAGAGCACCGGTAGAAAACAACCCCTGATGTTCACATAATGCCGCCACTGGCCGTGGCACTGGCAAACCCTGCTCAAGCAAAGCAGCGAGAATATTGAATTCACGAAATGGCCTGGAATTCTCAACACTGGTAAAAAAGTAGTGTTTGCGACTGATTCTGGCCACCCAGCCACCACGCAAAAACTGCCTGAGCACTACCGGCCCAATTGGGGCATCGATAAACCACGCACTGCCCCGGCCAATAGCCTCGCCGACCAACGAATTTCTGGATTTCCAGTATTTCACTTTGAAATAATCAGGACCAGGAACATCCATCACACTTTCGTCATGGATGACCGCAAATGATTTCCCTTTATGAATGACAGGCTTCATAGACGGCATATTCTAAAGCAGATTGCTTGTGCGTGGTCATCCTTGAACATTTGTCGTGCAAAACTCTTGGGCAGGCGCGGCATTTGTATTAGGGTGGTCTTGCTTGTCTTGATCAGGGGCTATGGGTGTCTGAATTTCCTCAAAACTTGTCAGTTTGCATCGTGCGTCTGTCGGCGATTGGCGATGTGACCCACGTGGTGCCGGTCATTCGTGCGATTCGACAGCATTACCCCGAGGCGAAAATAACCTGGATTATCGGCACGCTTGAGGCACGCTTGTTAAGCGGACTAGAAGGCATAGAGCTTATTGTCTTTGACAAAAAAGGCGGCTGGTCGGCGGTGCGCAAACTTCTTAAAGACCTCGACAGGCGCCGCTTTGATGCGTTGTTACACATGCAGGTCGCCTTGCGCGCTAATTTATTGAGCACTTTAATCAGGACACCCAGACGCATCGGCTGGGACAAGCCACGCTGGCGTGACCGGCATGGGTGGTTTATTACCGAGTCGGTTCGCAGCGTACCGGGACAACACCAGGTAGAAGCTTTTCTGGAATTTGCGCGAGCGCTTGATATTCCTTCAGGACCACCTGTGTGGGATTGGCCGGTTTCAGATCAGGATATCAACTGGGCGCAACAAATCCTTGGAGATGGTCCACCCATCCTGATGATCAGCCCCTGTTCCAGCCACATATTGCGCAATTGGTCAGCAGAGCGATACGCCAGCGTGGCTGATTATGCGATTTCAGAATTGAATATGCGTGTGGTATTGATTGGCGGGCCATCGGAGCTGGAGTTACAAACCGGCCGGGATATTGAATCAGCCATGAGCAACAGCGCTCAAAACCTCATCGGCAAAGACACCATCACTCAATCAGTGGCACTGTTGAAAAAAGCCACCTTGGTGTTATCACCGGATTCCGGCCCCGCACACATTGCATCCGCCATCGGCACACCCGTTTTAGGCCTCTATGCGGCTACACCGAGCAAGCGTTCAGGGCCCTATAACAGCCTGGACTTGTGTGTAGACAAGTATGCTCAGGTTGCGATGAAATTCAGAAACAAAAAACCGGAAGAGTTGCGCTGGGGACAAAGAATCGAATTACCCGGCGTCATGGATTTGATCGAAACCGGGGATGTAATTGAAAAACTGAAAGGTTTTATGCGTGTTAGTCAGCATCCGACCTGAGAGGTGCTCTGGGCATGGCGTCGAGGCCGCGATCGCTGCCCAGTGCGCGGGTGAGCAGGGTGCGTTCTGGATTTACCACGACTACCTATTTGTAAAGGCGCAGGGGCTTACAAAAGCGGAGTTGGCAGACTACGCTACCGAATTAGGGCTGGATACACAGACGGGAAGCGGAACGTCAACTCCTGGCACCCCACCGGTCTGAAGAGAACTTTCCTAACTCGTTGTCTTTTAGTTTTGACAATGTAGAACAGCTGCAAATGCTGTAGGCTTAAAGGGAGAATATTATAAGGAATGTGGATATGCCCAGAACAAATGCTGAAAAACTAAAAGCTGAATTAGTGGCCGCGAAAGTCAAGGGTGACCCACATACACTAAAGAAGCCAATTCCCGTTATAGCGACTTTGGACAATGGGGAGACATACAAAGGGCTTGCTTATGAAGTTCGCCCGAATGGATTGGTAATGGTGCAAGCCGGAAACTGCGATTTAGGTGTTCAACTCTCAAGTATCAACTGTGAGGCATCAGCTAACGTGGCAGAAAACGACATCTAGTGCATTTGGGTGTCATTGTTCCGCTGTTGGCCGTAAACAGCCCATAACAATAGGTGGTTTATACCCCGACTTCCCGTCCTTAATTGGCCAGCGTTACGAACAGAATTGTTTATTTAAGGACACCCATACATCAAATTATTGGCTGCAGCCACAGTGGCAAGGCATCGTTTAAGCTGAGAAACGGAATTTGACTGCAACGGGAGGGGGCTGAGGCATAATTTGGCTACAATTGGCCACAGTACGAATATACACGCAAACTTAGTGGCCGGCAGGGGCTCTATTACCGCCATTGAACCAAGTCCAGAATGTCTGCTTGTTAATGGAGACGGTATCTATATTATTGCAATATGGCGACACGCAAACCCAGCATTTCGAGCGAAGTGCATGTTCGCCTGCGCTTGCTTCCTGATTCTCGCCGCAACCAGTTGCGACCAAAGCGACGATCGTGCCTACTCCCGCCCATCCACCATCTCCGTCCTGTATCCGACCGACGAACGGGGGCTCGGGCCACAGTACGACTTACCCGCTCAGTTTCTCATGTTCCTCCCACTGGTGGCCCGCAACGCAGACGGTGAACTGGAGGGGCGGCTCGCTCAGAGTTGGGAACCCTCGTCCGACTACCGCACCTGGACGATCCGGCTCCGAACAGACGTGCGGTGGCATGACGGTGTACCGGTCAGCGCTTACGACATCGCGTTCACCGTGGAACTCCTGAGTCGACCCGACGTGGGCTACATCTCCCCCGGGTCGGTTTCCATCACCGTTCTCGATGACTCCACATTAACCTACACATCGACGGTTGAAGACCCGATCAACGACTATCGCACCTACTACCCCAGGCACCTGCTGGAGAACCTGAATCCGGCGGAGTTCTACAACTGGGAGTTCTGGACGCACCCGGTCGGGAACGGCCCGTACCGCTACGTCCGTCACATACCCAAGACGATGATGGAGCTCGAGGCCAACCCGGACTACTTTCGGGGAAAGCCCGAAATCGAGAGAGTAGTCCTCAAGTTCAACCCGACTTCGCTCCCGGAGCTCTTGAGTGGAAACGTGGACGTACTTCCGCAAGTCAACCCGATGGATCTTCCCAAGCTCGGAGAGGACCCCCGGTTCCACACCTACTACCTGATTAACCCCGAAGTGGGCACGATTTACTGGAACCATCGACATCCGGTGTTCGATGATCCCCGAGTCCGTGAGGCGCTGACTCTCGCCATCAACCGCCGTGAGCTGCTGGCCGTCCTCAACCTTCCCGACGACCTTCCCCTTTTCGATGTGATTTACACGGAACGCCAGTGGGGTGGGCTACCGCAGCCGCTGTCCTACGACCCTGAGAGGGCGAAACAACTGCTCGAGGAAGCGGGCTGGCGCGACGTGGAGGGAGATGCGATTCGCGAGCGGAATGGGGAAGAGTTTAGCTTTACCATGCTCGTTGCAGGGAGCAGGGTGCGGGAGGCCGTCTATATCCAGGATCAGCTCCGGAGGGTAGGCGTCCGAATGGAAATCAGCATAAGGGAGAGTTTCAGCTCTGTTTTCAGCGAGATGCGAAGCGGTAATTTCCAGGCGGCGATCTCAAGGCATTTGATGACCCTCTCAGGTGTGAGAGGCCACCTCGCGTTTTTCGGCGAGGGATCCATTATCGGCTATCGAAATATGCGGGGCTTAGAGCTTTTAAACGCCGCAGCGGGCACCCGGGACCCCAAAGAACTCGACGCCCTATATCGCGAGCTTATGCCCCTTTTCCAGGCGGATCTGCCCGTGACTTTCCTCTACCCAATGACCTGGACCCATGTCGTGCACCGCCGCGTGCGCGGGCTGAGCACTCCCTGGCGTGCCGATCCCGTCTGGTATATGGAGCACCTGTGGCTGGACAAGAGCCCGTGAGTATTATTCTGCGTTTTTCTTACTATACTTAAACTCATCAGGTAGTTTAAAAAAACAGAAGCTGATTGGCCGGAACATGAAGACTGCGCATCAGAAGATCGAAAAGTATGGTGGGAAAATGAAAGTACAGAAAACCAAGCCTGTTCGCGCGCAGGGTCAAACATTCATTATCCTGTGCACTTGTCTGCTTGTGTTTGCAAGCATCCACTGCAGCCGAAGCGATTCGACCCGCGACTCATCCACACTAACCCTTCTCACCCCCTCGGATGAGTGGATCCTGAGTCCCGCGCGTCGCGGCTCAACCGCTCTACTGGTGTTTCTCGCGCTGGCGACACCCAACGAGCAAGGCGAGCTGGAAGGCCGATTGGCCAGGAGTTGGGAGCATCCGCCTGGCTCCCGTGAATGGACGATCCACCTCAGGACCGATGTACGATGGCACGACGGCGTGCCGGTCACGGCACACGATGTCAAGTTCACCTTCGATCTCTTCAAGCATCCTGACGTCATCACTTCAACCTACAACACCGGCTTCAACCAGATTGAATCGCTTGTCGTATTGGATGACTACACAGTCATAATGACGTACAAGCCGGGTTCTATCTGGCATTACTACTGGTATCCCGGCTATTGGCAAATTTTCTACCCGAAGCATCTGCTCGAGGATCTCGATCCCGCCAACATCACCGAATGGGAGTTCTGGACACATCCGGTAGGGAATGGACCGTACCGTTATGTCCGGCACGTCCCGAAGACCATGATGGAGTTCGAAGCCAACCCGGATTTCTATCTGGGCAAGCCGAAAATCGAACGCGTGGTTCTCAAGTTCGGGAAGGAGTCGATCACCGAGCTGTTGGCAGGAAACGTCGATGCAATGTATCTCGATAAGCAAATTACCGTGGAAATGCTTAAAAAGGACCCGCGTTTCAATATCTACTACGAATCCTGGGACGATATCAGTTCCATGCTCTCAATCATCTACAACCATCGCAACCCGCTCTTCAGTGACGCAAGGGTCCGGCGCGCAATAGCTCATGCCATCGATCGGCATGAGTTGGCACGGGTCCTCAACATGTGGGAAGACCTCCCGGTGGTGGATGTTCCGTTCACCGAACCTCAGTACTGGCAGGGGGACCTGCCCAGGCCCTTGCCGTACGATCCGGCGCTGGCGCGGCATTTGCTGGAGGAGGCGGGCTGGCGCAATGAGAACGGTGATGAAGTGCGGGAACGCGATGGCAAGAAATTCCGCTTCCCGTTGATAATCTCAGAGGGAAGTCAAACGCCGGCCGTATATGTGCAGCAGAAGCTGAGGGACGTGGGAATCCGGGCGGAAATCACAACACTGGAGCCCGGCACTCTTCAGGGTCTTACCTACGGCGGTGACTTCGAGGTAGATGCAGCGGCCATCGCCTTGGTATGGATATCACCCGACGACGATGACATGGGCTTGGAAGTGATGATGGGAGAAAATTCCACCATCGGCTTCCATAACCCCCGGGCCACTGAGCTGGTCAAGGCCGCGATGGCAGCACCAGACCTGGAATCGTTGGGTGTGATCTACCGGGAACTGGCGCCGATTGTCCAGCAGGAACAGCCGTTCACGTTTCTGGTCTTCGGTGTCAATACCTGGGTGGCTCACCGACGCATCAAGGGGTTGAGCTCCCCGTTTCACGCCAATCCACAATGGATTGCCGGGTCCCTCTGGATCGAGGATGAAGAGTGAAATACCGTCACGTTCCGAAGCACGTCCCAAGCGGAAATTTGATGAGAAGAATAACCATACGCAAACAACCGCCATGACACGCTGTCGCCGATTGCTGCTTGTCTATGTTTGCCTGGTCGCACTTGCAGGCATCGGGCGCTGACGATGGCGATCAACCGGCGCGAATTGATCCAGGTGCTGAACTACCCTGAGGATACCCCCATCTTTGATGGACTTTCTTCCTGGCGGAGGGCGCACCGTCAGTACCTGACTGGTAAGCTTGGCGAACCACTCTCCTACAATCCCGAAACCGCGAAGCGGCTACTCGAAGCCGCCGGTTGGCACGATCAGGATGCAGACGGGGTCAGGGAACGGGCCGGTGAAGTGGGCAGGTTTACGATGCTCGTCGGCGGGGGTGGTATTTTGAGCGGCCTGGAACTGGCCATCTATATTCAGGAACAGCTCCGGCGGGTCGGAACCCAAATGGACATTAGACTTGTAGACAGGCGTGTCGCAAGAGATATCTTCCGGACGGGAGAGTTTGATGCCGCAATCAGGAGTTTTGAGAATAACCCGGTTAGCTTGCTTCGTTTGCAATGGTTCGGCACGGGTTCGCCGATCGATTATACCAATCCGGTACTTGTGAGACTTCTGCGGAAACTGGAATTCACAATCGATCCAGAGGCACAGGATCGACTTTATCGTGAGCTCTGGGAGATATTTAGCGTGGATATGCCCATTACCTTTCTCTTCCCCTGGCCTGAAACCTTTGCCGCACACCGGCGCCTTCAGGGACTCAGCATCCCTCATCGGGCCAATCCGATCACGTACATGGAGGAGTTGTGGCTGGAGGAGGAGGAGGACTGATGGGTTGGTATATTAGCAAGCGCCTGCTTCAGGCCATACCACTCTTGCTGGGAATCGCAACGGTTAGCTTTTTTCATTGTCCATCTGGCGCCAGGCGATCCGATGGACTTTTTCCTCGAGCAGCGCTTCCGCCAGAACATTGACCCTGAAGTCATCGAACTCCTGCGTCAAAAATACGGTCTTGACCAACCCATACACATCCAATACGTGAAATGGCTGGGCAACTTGCTCCAGGGTGACCTGGGTGAGTCGTTTACCTACCGGCGTCCGGTCAGCTCCCTGATGGCTGAAGTTATTCCTTACACATTGCAGTTAACCATCTTGGCGGTCATCTTCGATGCGCTGATCGGGATAACTCTCGGAATCATATCGGCCGTTAAACAATACTCTGTCCTGGACAAGACCATTACGCTTGGTTCGCTAATCCTCTACTCGATCCCGGGATTCTGGTTAGCCCTTATGCTCGTATTGGTGTTTTCGGTGAATCTTGGCTGGCTTCCCACTTCCCAAACCCGGTCGTTTGACTACGAATTTATGTCCTGGTACCAGAAACTACAGGATTTGGCCTGGCATCTAATTCTGCCGGTTTTTGTCCTTGGTATCGCATCAGCAGCCGGGACCGCGCGCTATATGCGCAATCGGCTACTGGAGGTGTTGAACGAGGAATATATTCTGGCCGCCCGGGCACGCGGGCTTCGGGAACGGGCTGTGATTCTCAAACATGCCCTTCGAAATGCGCTGATTCCCATCATCACCATTTATGGCCTTTCTCTGCCTTTTTTGTTGGGCGGCGCAGTCATCATCGAGACCATTTTTGCCTGGCCCGGAATGGGACAACTCGCGGTGTCAGCTATCCAGGCCCGTGATTACCCGGTAATACTGGCGACCAGCATGATCGCGGCGGTTTTGACTGTAATCGGCAGCCTCGTCGCGGACGTCGCATATGCACTTGCAGACCCAAGAGTCTCCTATGAAAAAAAGAAACCAGCCTAGTCACTCCCATCTGCAAGCAGCTTCTTTACTCCCCGGAATGGGTCATATCCTGCTTGGCAAAAAAAGTCGTGGCATACCATTGCTTGTGTTTTCGCTCATGATCGTACTGGTGCTGTATTGGCGCTGGCAGATCTTTCTCAATGTTTTTTCCAGCAACTTTCTTGACCATTGGGTGGCCGCGATTTTTCTGATCTTTTCGTTAGCAACAAGTGTGATCTACTCCGTATGGGATATACATCGGCTGCTGACGGCAAAGCCGGAAGATCAGCGTAGAAAGAGTCCATTCAAGCTTGGCATCCGCAGGTTTAAGGCGAACCCCCTGGCGGTCGCGGCACTTTATCTGATTGTTTTTTTCTACATGCTTGCCATCCTTGCACCGATCCTGGCTTTGCATGACCCTTCAGCGATAACAGATGTGCTTCAAACTCGATACCTGCCCCCTTCGCTGGCACACCCGTTTGGCACCGATGAATTTGGACGCGATTTACTCAGCCGTGCTCTTTATGGCGCCAGAATATCCTTGTCTGTGGGTTTTCTGGCGGTTGTCATTGCCATCTCCATAGGTACCATTTACGGTGCGGTAGCCGGCTACTTTGGAGGACTCATCGATAACGTCCTCATGCGGCTCGTAGATGTCATCATTTCATTTCCGACCTTCTTTTTAATGCTTACATTGGTGGGTGTTTTTGAAGCAAACGTTGTTTTTCTTGTACTCATCCTCGGCTTGACTTCCTGGTTGGGAACTGCTCGTTTCATCCGTGGCGAATTACTCTCTTTGAAACAGAGGGAATTTACCCAGGCAGCCCGTGCCATTGGGCTCCCCAGCCACCTCATTATCTTTCGGCATCTGATTCCGAACGCCTTGTCGCCGGTGCTGGTCAGCGCCGCTCTGATGGTGGGCGGGATGATCTCCGCCGAAGCCGGGCTTTCCTTCCTCGGGATCGGAATCCGGCCGCCGACACCGTCGTGGGGAAATATGGTGAGTGCAGGAAAAGACACCCTTTTGGTTGCCTGGTGGGTTGCCTTTTTTCCGGGGGCTTTGCTTGCGCTCACCGTCATTTGTTTCAATTTGCTGGCGGACGGACTCCGTGATGCGCTGGATCCAAAGCCCCTGATGCAGAGGTACATTTGAGCACCCTATTGCAAGTCGATAACCTGGTGAGTTCCTTCTTCCTGGACGAAGGGGTCTTGAGGGCCGTCGACGGGATCAGTTTCAATATCGATGAGAAGGAGGTCGTAGCCCTGGTCGGTGAGTCGGGCTGTGGCAAATCGATTGTTGCCCTTTCCCTGCTCAATCTCATCCCCTGGCCGGGGCGAGTCGTAAGCGGCAGTATCATATTCAACGGTGTAAACCTGTTGCGCGTTAACAGAGAAAAACTTCGCCGAATTCGGGGAAGCGATATTGGAATGATTTTTCAGGAACCTGGCGCTGCTCTTAACCCGGTAGTCACGATTGGACGCTAAATCACGGAAGTGCTCCGTCTACACAGGGGGTTGGGGAAACATGAAGCCGACATGGAAGCGATTCGACTGCTGGGGGAAACCGGAATCCCCGAGCCGGAGAAAAGAATCAAATCTTATCCTTTCGAATTCTCCGGTGGCATGCAACAAAGGGCTGTCATCGCACTGGCAGTCAGTGGACGGCCCAGGCTCCTGATTGCAGATGAACCGACCACGGCATTGGACGTCACGGTACAAGGCGAAATTCTCGATCTGCTCAGCTATCTGCAAGAACAATGTAACATGGCCATATTGCTGATCACGCACGATATGGGCGTGGTGACCAGGATGGCCAAACGCGTGATGGTCATGTACACGGGTAAGTTGCTTGAAGTTGCCCCGACCCTGGATATCTTTCGTGAGCCCAAACATCCGTACACGCAAGGCCTCATTCAGTCCATTCCGCGGCTTGGCACAGGACGCAAAGAACCATTACGTGGCATTGCGGGCACCGTGCCTGATTTTCTCGGACTGCCTTCCGGATGCACATTTCATCCCCGTTGTCCCATCAGCAATACTTCCTGCACGATGGAGTTCCCTCCGATGAACGATATTGCGATCCAACGCAAGTGTGCTTGCTATATGGTAGAGGCTGACTGACATGAGCGACACATTGCTATCGGTATCGAAGCTAAACACATATTTTCCTTACGGCAGCCGCTGGTTCGGGACCCAACAATGGACTAAAGCGGTCAATGGCGTGGATTTAAGGATTAAGCGGGGCGAGGTGTTGGGCCTGGTGGGTGAATCCGGCAGCGGCAAGACAACCCTGGGGAAGTCCATATTGCGGCTGGTGGAGCCGACCAGCGGACAAATCTGGTTTGATGGAAAAGACCTGATGACCATCAACGCCAGTGCGCTTCGGCTGCTTCGCCGCCGAATGCAGATCATTTTTCAGGATCCCTATAATTCGCTGAACCCACGAATGCAGGTCAGGCAGATCATTGCTGAACCTCTGAGGTTTCATCGCATTGTACCTAAACATAAAATCGAGGAGAGAGTCGTATCGTTACTGGCTAAAGTCGGCATGGAAGACTATTTCATGCATCGGTATCCTCATGAATTCAGTGGCGGGCAACGCCAACGTATCGCCATCGCCAGGGCCTTGGCCCTGGAACCTGATTTTATTGTGGCAGACGAACCCGTATCGGCACTCGATGTCTCGGTGCAGTCACAGATTCTCAACATCTTTCTTGACCTTCAACAAAAAGAGGGTATTGCCATGTTATTCATCTCTCACGACTTAGCCGCCGTAGAACACATCGCTGACCGAATCGCGGTAATGTACCAGGGAAAGATTGTAGAGGAAGCAGATACTCATCGATTGATTTCCAATCCACGGCATCCTTATACCCAATCGCTACTGGCTTCCGTCCTGAATGTGGCCCCGCTTGAAATCGAAGTGAGGCAAAAGCGGGAAAAGCTATGATCGTAAGTTGGAGGCGGCTCCAGGTGCGATCGAAGATGTGCTGGAAGCAACGGTTAACGCGGAGTAACCGCAGCGCCTGAAAATGAAGGGGATTATGTTCTCAAGCCTATGCAGGCCTAGGAGTAATCCTGGTAGGACTTCTCTTCGACAATCTCTGAACCAAGGTAGACATTCAGCTCTTTCTTGGCGTTTGCACGCTGATCATTGGTGACGTAAACACTTCGTGCCAGATCAATAAATACCTGGTCAAACTCCCTCGCACGTTCCTTGTCGCGGATATCATCCTCGATTTCCCATAAGGCCTCATTGATGGTTTTTAACTCCGCGTGGATACGGCGAACCGTATCGTCCTCAGCCACGGCCCCAAGCCATGAAGCACTTAATAACTCCAGTTCACGTTTGACGTTGGCGACCTTGCCCGCATCCTTGATGCGTTCGGATTTGATCTCCAGAATGGTGATCTTGTCGAGTACTTCACCGGGTGAAACCGGTACCTGAATAATATCCATTTTTATACCTTGAATGAGTAATCTTTATGCGGATCTCTTTCGACATCCGGCGGGTAATTAACACGTTTGTCGGCGTAGTATTTTGCCCGCTGATCACCTTCGGAAACGCCATTGAAGGTGATATACAACACCCGGCGGGC
>PVMS01077649.1_pt1 | contig 11353 bp, 10 predicted proteins | sample 1853461 | NCBI WGS metagenome assembly PVMS01 (sample SAMN08582032, study PRJNA380276) | Marine sediment metagenome, whole genome shotgun sequencing project. | isolation source: ocean sediment barecode stripped | collected 2017
ACAAATAGAAGTATCCTATCGCGAAATTGCAAAAGCCTTAGAAAAATCCATCATACGAATTGAGGATGCGGTAATGGAAACTTTGTCGAAAACACCACCTGAATTAGCTGCGGATATTTATAATACAGGAATATACCTGGCTGGGGGTGGTTCGATGTTGAGAGGTTTGGACAAGCGATTATCGCGAAAAACAGATTTACCCGTTTATGTGGCTGAAGACCCGCTAAGAGCTGTGGTTAGAGGTACAGGAATTGCATTAAAAGATCTTGAAAAATACAAAAGTGTATTGATGAAATAGTAAACTGAAGCTTAAAAATGCAACAAATTCTGTCATTTTTTTTTAAGAATAAACACATTTTACTCTTTTTGTTGCTTGAATTAATAGCTGTTATTTTTACAATTCAAAGTCATTCTTTCCATAAAAGTAAATTTGTAAATTCTGCTAACTTTATAACTGGAGGGATCTATAACAAAATAAATAATGTAAGAGAATTTCTTTTTTTAAAGAAAGAGAACATTCGATTGGCACAAGAGAATGTTGAACTAAAAACTTTATTAAACCTTCAAGGCATAGTGGATTCTACGATTAGTACAACAGTTATTGACACTGCCAAATATCATCAAAAATTCAGCTATATCGCAGGCAAAGTGATCAATAACGAATTTAGAAAAAGTAATAATTACCTCACACTTAATAAAGGCGCTTCCAGCGGCATTAAATCTGATTTAGGTGTTGTTAACAATAAAGGAATAATTGGAATAACCAAGAGCGTATCGAAACATTATGCTACCGTACTATCTGTTCTTAACGTTAATTATCAAATTAATGTCAGGTTGATAAATAGTGATCATTTTGGGAGTTTAAGTTGGGATAATAAAGATTATAGAACCGTCCAGCTGCTATACTTACCAATTCAGGCTTCCATAAAAATTGGTGACACCTTGATAACCGGAGGAAAATCGACGATCTTTCCAGAAGGAATACCTGTTGGCACTATAAAAAGTTTCAGCACCAATAATAACAACTATGAAAATATCAGTGTGACACTATTCAATGATATGAGTGCGATAAGTTATGTTGAAATAATTGACAATTTAGACAAGAAGGAAATTAAGAACTTAGAGGCAAAATCTTCTAATGAATAGAGAAAATATCAATATAACCCTATTATTTATTGGTTTAGTACTACTACAAGTAATAGTACTGAATAATATAAATTTCTTGGGCTATATAAATCCTTTTTTATACTTACTTTTAATTTTTTATTATCCACTTAAAAAAATAGATTATAATCTTATATTTTTAAGTTTTTTCCTGGGCCTGGCCATAGATTATTTTTCAAATACAGGAGGGGTCAATGCTGCTGCAACACTCTTTATTGCCTTTGTTAGAATTCCAGTATTAAAAGTTGTCATTGGTAAGAGGGAACTTGATTTCAGTTCTCTAAATATAAATAAACTACCCTTTGGAAGGAAATATACTTATATTTTAGTTTTAACTCTTATCCATCACTTTATAGTATTTGGCTTAGAATATTTTAAATGGAATAGTTTTGGAATTATAATACAAAAGACAATATTAACGACCATTTTTACGATGATATTGGTATTGATAAGTTTTACTTTTGTATCCAAAAAATAAATAAAATGCAGAGAAAGTCCGTATTGTTTTTTTTAATAATATTCGTTGGTGTAATTTTTATTACCCGGCTTTTCTATTTACAAATAATTGAAGATAAGTACAGGCAAAATCCTTTAAATAATTCTGTAGTCACTGTTAAATACATCTACCCTGACAGAGGATATATTTACGATAGAAATGGCAAACTATTGGTGGCAAATGAGAGTTCATATGATATCATGGTTATTCCAAAGGACGTTGAATCTATGGATACTGTAGAGTTTTGCAGCCTTTTAAAAATTTCAAAAAAAGACTTTATAAAATCATACAAAAGAGCACGTAGATATTCTCCGGTAATACCCTCTATTTTTTTGGCTCAATTGTCAAAAGAGGACTATGCTTTTTTACAAGAAAAGTTGTACAAGTACAAGGGCTTCTATATTCAACAAAAATTTCTTCGCCAGTATCCACTCAACACATCATCAAATGTACTTGGTTATCTAAGTGAAGTAACACAGGGCGCATTAAGGAATAACAATACCTACCAGTTGGGAGAACTTAAAGGGCATCAAGGCGTTGAAAAACAATACGAAGAAGTTTTGCGAGGTGTAAAGGGTGTGAATTTTGTTCAAAAAGACAGGTTTAACAGAGAGATAGGCCCTTATAAAAATGGTGTTTTTGATACCCTATCCATACCCGGAAAAGACATCACGCTCACTCTGGATATAGAGCTACAGCAATATACCGAAAGGTTAATGTTTCAAAAACGTGGTGGCGTAGTTGCTATTGACCCATCTACCGGCGAGATATTAACTCTTGTGAGCACACCTAGTTATAATCCAAATATGATGGTTGGCAGAAAACGATCTAAAAACTCCGTGATGCTGTTTAATGATACGATTAAAAAACCAATGCTCGATCGTGGATTACAAGGGGAATACCCACCTGGTTCGCCTTTTAAATTAGTAAATGCCTTAATTGCTCTTCAAGAGGAAGTAATTACACCCCAAACTCCTTTTTATTGTTATCATGGATATCGATATGGCAGAGGTGGCTTTATGCAATGTCATTGTGGGGTTGTTGGTTCGCCAATTTCTCTAAATATGGGTATTTACCGCTCTTGTAATTCTTATTTTTCGACTATTTATCGAAGAACCATAGAAAAATATGATACACCTGCTGAGGGAATTGATGCATGGAGCAAACATGTGAAAAGCTTTGGTTTAGGAAACTATTTGGGCTATGATCTTCCATCAGGTCAAAAAGGGCTTGTTCCAGATTCTAAATTATATAAAAGATACTATCCTAATGGAGGATGGAAGGCCATCACAACGATTTCAAATGCCATAGGGCAGGGTGAAGTTTTAACCACGCCGATCCAATTGGCCAATATGACTGCGGCAATTGCCAACAGGGGCTATTATTATACACCTCATATCATTAAAAAAATTGGGGATAGTACAATTACTTTAGAAAAATATACCAATCGAAAATACACCACTGTTGATCCAAAATATTTTGAACCTGTGGTCGAAGGTATGTTTGATGTGTTTAATATAGGAACTGCTCGATACTCACAAGTGAAGGGAATTGAAATATGTGGTAAAACAGGAACTGCAGAAAATTACAAAAGAGTAAATGGAGAACGAATTCAGTTTACGGATCATTCCATTTTTATTGCTTTTGCCCCAAAAGATGATCCAAAAATAGCAATTGCAATATTTATTGAAAATGGCTATTGGGGGTCGCGATGGGCTGCCCCTATTGCAAGTTTAATGATCGAAAAATACATCAACGGTTTTGTTGACAGAGATCTGGTGGAACAAAAGATGCTTACACAAGGATTGGAAGATGAGTATAATAAACAATTAGAAATAGAAAATTACGTTGCGCAAAAGGAAAAATAACATATTCAAAGGAGTTGACTGGATATTAATCCTGTTTTACCTGATTTTTATTTTTTTAGGTTGGGTAAGTATCTATGCTGCAACCTATTCCGATATTCAATTTGAACTATTTGACTTTTCATCGAAATACGGTAAACAACTAATTTGGATAATGCTGAGTATCATACTCATCATCATAATATTGGCAATTGATAAGAAATTTTATGAGAACTTTTCAGGAGTTATCTATGTCATATCGATCCTGAGCCTGGTAGGTTTATTTATATTTGGCAAAAATATAAACGGTGCCACGTCTTGGTATAGTTTTGGTTCTTTTGCAATACAGCCCGCAGAATTTGCGAAAACTGCTACGGTTTTGGCAATTGCGAATTTTTTAAACGAAAGAAATCAGGATCTCAAAAAATTACCGAATCAGCTAAAATCTTTCGGAATAATTTTTTTACCTGCTTTGTTAATTACACTTCAACCTGATCCGGGATCCGCTTTAGTGTATGGGGCACTAATACTAGTATTGTATCGTTTTGGTCTCCCATTATATTATTTAATAATTGGAGTGATCGCGGTTATTTTATTTATCCTGACATTATATTTTGGTTATATCAATACTTTAATAATTACTGCAATTTTAATTACTTCTCTCATAATTTACCTCAACTATAAGAATAAAAAGATCATTCGACATCAATGGATGCGGTTTTTATCGATATATTTTTTTACCGCACTATTTATTTTTAGTGTGGATTATGTATTCAATAATATTTTTGAGCAACGCCACAGAGATAGATTTAATATACTACTCGGGAAAAATGTCGATACTCAGGGCATAGGCTATAATACGGACCAGTCTGTAATCACGATAAGTTCAGGCGGATTCAACGGCAAAGGTTTTTTACAGGGAGATAGGACACAGGGTAATTTTGTTCCGGAACAACAAACGGATTATATTTACAGTACAATAGGTGAAGAGTGGGGATTTTTAGGAAGTAGTCTGGTAGTGCTCCTATTCATGGCCTTTCTATTTCGTATACTATATATTGCTGAAAGACAGAAAACTATATACACAAAAGTCTATGCTTATGCAACTTTTGCCATTTTTCTATTCCATTTTACCATAAATATTGGAATGGTATTGGGCCTCTTACCTACTATTGGTATTCCACTGCCATTTTTTAGTTATGGTGGATCCTCCCTTTGGGGTTTTACGATATTACTTTTTATTTTAGTGAGATTGGATGCCGATAGGATCTATGAATGGTAATATTAACCATAAAAAAAGACAGACTACATGGTACTGTCTTTAAAATACTTTATAAGTTTATCAATTATAACGCAGCAACATGCTTGGTCAAATTGGACTTTAGATTGGAAGCTTTATTAGCATGAATTATATTATTCTTTGCCAACTTATCAATCATTGATAAAACGCCTGGTAAAATTCCTTCCGCTTCTTTTTTCTTTTCAACTGCACGTAAGTTCCTAATTGCGTTACGAGTTGTTTTATGTTGAAATTTATTTCTTAAATGCTTAGCCTCGTTACTCCTAATTCTTTTTAAAGCTGAAATATGATTTGCCATAATACTATATTTTAATTACATGTTTTCTTTGTCTTTAAACAATGTAGCCCGTAGGGGAATCGAACCCCTCTTACCAGGATGAAAACCTGGCGTCCTAGCCGATAGACGAACGGGCCATATGCTACTTTCTGTTTACAAAAGCGAGTGCAAAATTAATACAATTTTCTTTCTCTGCAAGAACTTTTTATTTTTTTTTCTGCATTTTAATATGCCTTCGCAAATAAAACTCTTTTAAATGACTTTTTCCCACTCCAAATACATTTCCCTTCTTCATCTTTTGTTCCTGATGGAATACATCTGATGGTAGCTTTTGTCTTATTTTTTATTTGTTCTTCAGATTCAGCTGTTCCATCCCAATGTGCTGAAATAAAACCTCCTTTGTTGTTCAAAACCTCAACAAATTCATCAAAGGTATTGACCTCCGTAATCAGACCATTTCTAAATTCCAATGCCCTATCGAATAAATTAGTTTGAATTTCATCCAGGAGATTCTTAATCCGTCCGGAAATATCGTCCTGCACCACTATTTCCTTTGTCAAGGTATCTCTCCGAGCCAGTTCAAGCGTGCCATTTTCCATATCACGGGGACCTATGGCTATTCTTAAGGGTACTCCCTTCAGTTCATATTCCGCAAACTTCCAACCTGGTTTATGTGTTGTTCTATTATCATATTTAACCGAAATACCATTGGATTTAAGCTCTCTCTGCATTTTTTCAACCTTCGCATTAATGGCTTGCAGCTCTTCTTCTGTTTTATATATCGGAATTATAACTACCTGAATAGGAGCTAGTTTTGGGGGTAACACCAAACCTTTATCATCACTATGTGTCATCACTAAAGCACCCATTAATCTAGTTGACACACCCCATGACGTAGCCCATACAAACTCTTGCTTACCCTCCTTAGTGGTGTATTTAACATCAAATGCCTTAGCAAAATTTTGTCCTAAAAAATGTGATGTCCCCGCTTGTAATGCCTTACCATCCTGCATGAGCGCTTCAATAGAATAAGTATTTAATGCACCTGCAAATCTTTCATTTTCACTTTTTTCACCCTTAATTACCGGCATGGCCATAAAATTTTCTGCAAAATCAGCATATACACCCTGCATTTTTAATGCTTCCTCCATAGCTTCGCTTTCCGTAGCATGAGCTGTATGGCCCTCTTGCCATAAAAATTCTGCAGTACGTAAAAATAATCTCGTTCGCATTTCCCACCGCAACACATTGGCCCACTGATTGATTAACAGAGGTAAATCTCTATAGGACTGGATCCATTTTCTATAAGAATCCCAAATAATGGTCTCAGAAGTAGGACGAATAATCAACTCTTCTTCTAATTTTGCACTTTCATCAACGATAATTTCTTTTCCGTCATCCGAGGTTTTTAACCGATAATGTGTAACAACTGCACATTCCTTGGCAAATCCATCTACGTGGCTTGCCTCTTTGCTAAAATAAGATTTCGGAATCAGCAATGGAAAGTAAGCGTTTTCATGTCCTGTATCTTTGAACATTTTATCCAACTCGGCCTGCATTTTTTCCCAAATTGCATATCCATATGGTTTTATTACCATCATTCCTCTTACACCGGAGTTTTCCGCGAGATCTGCAGTAATAACCAATTCATTATACCATTTTGAATAGTCTTCTTCTCTCTTTGTGAGCCTTTTAGCCATATAAAAAAATTTTTGGCATAGATATTGCGTTATTATTTTCGAATTAAAGTAGCTGCAAATCTAACTTTTTTTTAACTTACAACCATAAAAATCTACCATTATGAAAAAGTTCACCGTGATTAAGAGTATTTTTCCTTTTTTTGTATTTGTAATTTTAATTTTCAGTATGGCTTCTTGCGGTTCATCTCAAAAAGCGACTAGTGATGATGATGGTATTTATGATTCGAATCAAGCACAAAAAATAGTTGTTGTTAAGGACACAAAATCTGATTATTATCAAAATTACTTTTCAAATGAAAACGATTACTATGAAACTGAAGAGGGTGAAATATTTACGGATATAGATGAATATGGTTATTCAGACGCTGAACAAGATACCATATATGTTGCAGATCAATACAATTCCGGAGCAGCTCCCTGGGAATACGCCACAGACGTAACTGTTAATTTTTATGCAGGTTATGGCGGTGGATATTGGGGTGGTTACTGGGGCGGATGTGGATACTGGGGCTATGGATGGGGATGGGGTTATCCTTGCTATGGTTATGGTTATGGTTATGGTTATGGTTATGGTTACTGGGGAGGCTACTGGGGTGGTTACTATCCGCATTATCCCTACTATCCTTATTACCCTTATTATGGAAATTCAACCTATGGAAAAAGAGACACCTACAATACAAGCAGATATGGCGCCAGAGATACTTATAACAGAACGTCGTCTGATAGAAATAATAGCAGATATAGTACTTCTGCAATGGGAAGATCCGCATCTCGATCCAATGATAGGCTAAGTTCGACCAGATCAACTTCACGTAATTTAAATTCCGTTGATACCAGGAGATCATCCACTAATAATATTGCCTCAAGAAATTACGACAGCAGAATGTCTAAATCAAATTCTGCAAGACCTTATACCAGAGGGAATGGTTCCTCTTCCAGAACAAATGCATCTAAAAGTGTAAATGTTAGAAGAAATGCCAACCGACAATATACCAGAACGAATAATTCAAAAGGTTATTCAAATAACCTGACTTATAATAATTCCAGGAGTAAATACAGTACTTTAAACGATATGGTGTCAAAACAGAGGGTTTCTTATTCAAGATCAAGAAGAGCAAGTAATAATACAAACGCAAGAGCACAAAATTATTCCTCGAGTAGATCGAGAACAGGGAATTATCAAAAAAGTTCCGGCAATTACAAACGATCCACAAATTCGAGATCGTCCTCGCCGTCTTCAAGATCATATTCTCCTTCATCCAAATCATCAGGTGTGTCTAGCGGATCAAGAGGAGGTTCCTCAGGAGGATCAAGAGGAGGTTCCTCAGGAGGATCAGTTTCAAGATCGTCTGGTTCATCCAGAACTCGTTAATTGTGTAATCTTAAATAAAATACTATGAAAAAAATATACTTTTTTACATTATTGCTATGCTCTTTATTTACAAATGCACAATCATTGAGCTATTCAGATATCGCAGTATTGTTCTCAACAGAGGATAACCTGGGAACCGCCAGGTACATGGGCTTAAGTGGAGCCTTTGGTGCTTTGGGCGGAGATATGACCGCAGTGGACATTAATCCGGCTGGGCTGGCTGTTTATAAGAATTCTGAATTTTCTACTTCTATGGGTTGGAGAGACACAAAAAATGAAACTACTTTTTATGGAAATACACTTTATAACAATGATGACTATTTCAGATTCATCCAGGTAGGTGGTGTGTTCTTTACCAAAATATATGGAAATTCCAATTTTAAGAAAATGTCCTTTGGCTTCAATTATAATGTAATTAAAGATTTTAACAACAATTATGCAGTAGAAGGAAATAGTGGCGTTCCTGATTTTGTGGATGACCCCTATCTAAATTATGACGGTAATGATTTTAATAATGTATATTATGATAATGTTGACAATCAGTTCTTTATAAACTATACTTCGGGAATTAACGACAGGTTCGCCTTTAGTTTTGCATCTCAGTATCAGGATATTCTATATTTTGGTGGTTCTTTAAACTTCCAACATATCAATTTTTACCAGAATACAACTTTCGAAGAATCAAATTATGACGGTAGTGGAAACACTTTGGATGCCAGATTAAGGCAATACTTATCCGTTTATGGAAATGGATTTAATTTTGGCTTAGGTGCCATTGTTAAACCCGTTCAAAATTTGCGCATAGGACTGTCCTATCAGTCACCAATTTGGTATAATCTAACGGAGAGGTTTCAAGAAAATCTTGATATTATTGTGAGTAATGACTCAGAACCCTACCAGGAATATAATGATCCTAACTACTTTGATTATCAGCTAAAAACTCCAGCTAAGCTGACGGGAAGTGTTGCTTATGTTTTTGGAAAATTGGGCTTGATAAGTCTGGATTATGTCTATCAAAATTATACAAATACAAGACTACAACCTTCAAGCGTTTTTATTGACGACAATCAAGACTTATCCAATGGTTTAAGAAGTACTTCGACTGTACGACTAGGAACAGAATGGCGAGTAAAAATAGTAAGCATCAGAGGTGGTTATAGATTTGTTCAAAGTCCTTATAAATATGATGCCTCGTCTTATGATCTGAATGGTTATTCTTTTGGACTTGGATTCAAAATTACAAGAAATGTTAATTTGGATTTCGCTTATGATAGTTCGAGTCGGGCTGATCAATATAGTTTCCTGAATATTGATGGAGTTGAACCTGCATATATTGATGTTAAAAATGACCGTTTTACGTCCTCGTTAGTACTCGTTTTTTAGAGGATATATGTCTTAAATTATAAAGCTATATTAATAGTTAGGTGTAGATATCACCAAGGGTTGAATTATTTTCTGACTAAAGATGAATTTTACCCTTTTTTTGACCTCAATCCTAAAGGAAGAAAAGTGAAAAATTATTGATCATCCCCTAGGAACAATGTAAAATCAAGAATTTTTAACACATTGTATTCAACCCTTAATTTGCATTATAAATTTATTTATCATTTTTCATTCACATCCATATCTACCATACATTCCACCTCAAGCAACGAAATTAATCGTGGGGACATTACCTCCACCCCGATTTTCTTCCGCAGAACTTTTTGAAAACGATGTCAATTTTTGTTATGGCAGTAAGTACGGGTTACTCTGGCCAATTCTAAATGAAATATTTGACCTTAATCTAGAATATAAAAATTCGCAATTCGCAGTCAAACAGCGAAAAGAATTTTTAATCAAACAAAAAATTGGAATTTGTGATATGGTACAAAACTGTGAACGGGAAAAATTCAATGCTTCCGATCTAGGAATGAAAAATATCAACTTGCGGAATACAATAAAATATCTTCGTCAACACCCATCAATTGGCACTATTCTTTTTATGGGAGGAAACAGTAAGAACGGACCTGAATATCTTTTTAGAAAACACCTTAAAAAAAATTTCTTAAAATTAGACCTAATTGCAAATACTTCTCCCAAAATTCATCAATTTAATTTAGATTACAGAATTATTAAAACAATATCACTAGTGTCTCCTTCCAATGCGGCTAATCGTTCAATAGGTTCAAATCCAGCTTATAAAGACCTAAAAGAAAACAATAGTTCATTTACTACTTTAGAGTTTAGAGTAATGCAGTATAAAAAGTTTTTTTAAAATTTGTTTTGTAAATTAGCATTCCAAACCTTAATAACCACATGCAAAAAATTACAAAAGTTCAAATAATAACCATTTTTTTAATATTTGCCTATTTTATGTGGGAGTTGGTCGTTTGGTTCTGGGCCAGATCTGAAGACATTAATGGCGCGATTATTAGGGTAGACTTACTCATCATTTATCCTATATTATTAATTTTTATAATAATTTCCATTTATCAATTTTTTAAAAAGTAGATGCTAAAAAACGATTCCGGATGAAAATTTTCAATTATCTGCCTTTTATATTATTCTCCTTATTTTACGGCTGTAATGAACTCAAAAAAGAAAATCCTAAATTATTCGATGAACGAACAATAGAGATTGATAAAAATGACTTTCAAACAAAACCGGAGGCAAAATCTCATACCGGAATAAATTTTTTAAACGAATTAATTGGAAAATATCCAACACATGAGAAAATTTTTAATAACGAAATACTATCCCATCGACTAAAACAGATTGACAATTTAAATTTTGATAAATTAATTTCCAATTGGAATACTGAAACTCCTCTTGTCATTGAAGATCAAATAATTCACGCCAGTGGATGTAATGATAGCGATTGCCCATCAAATGCGTACGAACTCTTCATTGATCTAACAAATGACAATATCAATGTTTACCATTTTAGAGGAAATACCTTAAGAGTTTATACTGAAAAAGAATGGATAACTTTACCAAAAAAATTTAATAATGAAATAGAAATAAAAAAATATTACGCTAAAATAGGCGACTTTAATAATTCTGAATCAACCTATTCAATTTATCCAAGAACTTATTCACCGCATAATTCGAATGAAGAAATTGCTAAAAAAATTAGCCTCTTTTTAACGGAACTATTGAAAGATGATCTGGCTGCCATGACAGAAGACCAACGAGAATTTCAATATGAAGAGGTGGAT
>PVMS01094173.1_pt1 | contig 11353 bp, 12 predicted proteins | sample 1853461 | NCBI WGS metagenome assembly PVMS01 (sample SAMN08582032, study PRJNA380276) | Marine sediment metagenome, whole genome shotgun sequencing project. | isolation source: ocean sediment barecode stripped | collected 2017
GGTTTAAAGATGAAGAGGGGAACAATAAGCTTGTCCACACCGTAAATGGAAGTGCTTTATCTCTTCCTCGGGTAGTAGCAGGAATTCTTGAAAATTATCAAACGCCGGAATGCATAAGGATGCCAGATGTACTTATTCCTTGTTGTGGGTTTGATTTGATTTGATTTCTTAAATATTCACTTTGTAAAATTAAAGATTCATTGACACGAAACAATGGTTTAATTTTTGAGATAATTTTAAGAATTCCTGCTAATACACGAGGAAGAGCTAATGCACTTCCATTTAAGGTGTGGACAAGCTTATTGTTTCCATTTTCATCTTTAAAACGAAGTTTTAGTCTATTTGCCTGAAAAGTTTCAAAATTAGATACAGAAGAGATTTCTAACCAACGATCCTGGGCAGTTGAAAATACTTCGAAATCATATGTTAAAGCAGAGGTAAACCCTAAATCCCCACCACATAAACGAAGAATACGATAAGGTAGTTTCAGGTCTCTTAAAATATCTTTTACGTGGTCCACCATACCGTCTAAAACCTCATAACTATTGTCAGGGTGTTCAATGCGTACAATTTCAACTTTATCAAATTGGTGTAACCTGTTTAATCCTCGAACGTGTGCACCATAACTACCCGCTTCTCTTCTAAAACACGGCGTGTAACTTGTACAAGTAATAGGCAAATCATCCTGTTTTAAGATATCATCCCTAAAAATGTTGGTTACTGGTACTTCGGCTGTAGGAATTAAATACAAATTATCCCCGGTAACATGATACATTTGCCCTTCTTTATCGGGTAATTGACCTGTTCCAAATCCAGAAGCCTCATTGACTAAAAGAGGTACTTGATATTCAGTATAGCCAGCTGCAGTGTTTTTATCTAAAAAGTAGGTGATCAATGCACGTTGTAATTTTGCTCCTTTTCCCTTATAAACAGGAAAACCAGCACCAGTGATTTTAACACCTAGCTCGAAATCAATGAGATCATACTTTTTGGCTAATTCCCAATGAGGTAAGGCATCATCTGAAAGAGTTGGAATTTCACCTTCCCTAAATACTTCCTCATTATCATTCTCGTCTATTCCAGCAGGCACTAAAGTGTTGGGTATGTTAGGAATTGTAAACAACAATTGTTGTAATTTTTCAATTGTATTGGTTAAGGTTTCAGTGAGTTCCTTAGAAGTTTCTTTAAGTTGAATGGTTTTCTCTTTTAATATATTGGCTTTTTGAACCTCACCATTTTTAAAAAGCATTCCTATTTCTTTTGAAAAAGCATTGGATTGTGCTAAAGTATCATCCAAATTTGCCTGAGTGGATTTTCGTTTTTCATCAGTGTTTAATACATCTTCAAAAATTTCATTTGCATCAAACCCTCTTTTGGATAGTGCATTAATGAATTTTTCCTTGTTTTCGCGTATTTGATTTACTTGTAGCATTTTCTAAAACTTTGAGCTGGCAAAGTTACACAGACCTGTTAGGTTTTCAAAACCTGACGAGGCTTAATTCTGATAAGGATTTTTACGACTATTTACCATCCCCCCGCATACTCAAGGTTTTCACCTGAAATAAATTTTAAATAGTCAAACTTTAATTTTAATATTTGTCTGAAATGTAAATAATCGTGAGCCAACCAATTGGATAGATATAATTTAGCAGACATGGGGCCTAATTTTGGATGTTGATAATAATTATCCCATTTTGGATTTTTGAGTTCTAACAGCCATTTAATTGAAGCTTCCCTTTCTTCTAAAAATCTATTTAAGTTTGTTTTATAGTCTTGTTCTAGATACTTTCTGTCTTCCACCCATTTAGTTGGATCTATAGGAGGCAACTTGCGTTCTGGGTTTTCAAGAACATATTTTACTCTGGTTCTAAAATCCTCAATTTCTTCATCATGGAGATGGCATATTATTTCAAGCAAACACCATTTATTTGGCTTTGTTTTCCAAAGGTACTCGTCTTTATTAATATTAAATAACAGCTTTTCGAAAACAGTTTTGTTTCTTTCTAATTCTTGAATTATTTTCTCGGAGTTCATTTTTTTAATTTATTATGATATTCCTCAGGCGAAGGTAATATCCATTCAGTATGTTTAAATGGATCCCATTTTTGGGAGGCAATATCAACATCTGGATTTGTAAATTGAAAATAAGGGCCACCATTTACACTAACTTTTACATTCATATAAACGGTAACATCTTTGCCCTTTTTATTTTCTTTGCTTTTTATTTTCTGGGCTAATTGCCAGAGTAAATCGGGTTTTGTTTTAATGTTTTTCCTTTGCTTTTTTGAAAGTATTTTACCGTAATCATATATTTTTCGTTCTCCAGTAGATTTGTCTTCAGTTCGGATTGTTAATGTTCCACTTTTGGAGCGGAGCATCATCCGCCAACTTAGTCGATGCCCTTCCTCGGTCCAGAGAACATCATCTGGTATAAACCAATGTCGTAAAGGCAACCCTATTTGAAAAATAAAATAGACGATAAAAATACCGATCAGTATATTATTATATTTTGGAATGGAAATTTCATTGCCTATATAGATTTCTTTTTTAGGAAGAAATCTTTTTTGTAAAGTTTCAGAGGTAAAGAAAAATAAGGCGAATGAAATAGACATATACGGAAATATCCCAACCTGAAAGACTATGGAATTAAATAAATGAAAAAACAAGGAAAGATAAAATCCTAGTAATCTGGTCCGTTTCCATAGTAACATTGGAATTATTAGCAAATCGAAAATGATTCCGAAATATGCAACCACATAATGAACCCAAGTTTTTTGCAATAATCCACCTATAAGCCAATAGTCTTTTTTCGATTTTAAGATTATACCTGGAGCTGTTCCATCTAACCAATCTGGATACCACTTTGCTACAGAACCATATATAAATACAATTGCAACTTGAAGAATTATTATCCATTTTCCCCATTGTGGCATTGCAGATGATTTAAAAGAGGGATTTAATTTTGCATCAAGAGAGAAGTCTTTATTAGCTGGTAAAAAAACCATCAACCAACATAATAGCATCATTAAATAATAATGGTTATTGTAGGATGTTTTTTGCATAAAATATACACCAGACCAAAGTAATGCATAGAAAAACATACTGTAGCGGTATTTATAACCTAGCATAACCATAAGCCCAAACATGCCCATAGTTACAAAGTATAAATACATGTAACCACCTTGTAGCTCTTGTAAAAAATCGAAGCCAATAAAATTAAATGTAAACTCAGGCTCAACTAAAACTCTCTTTACCCATCCTGTCGCTATAGCTCCAAAAGCCTCTATAGAAATTAATAATCCAAATATTGCCCTAAATAAGACAAGCCCTGTATTATCAATTTGTTTGAAAAGGAATTTATTCATTTGTGTTTAGAAAGTTTCTAGCAAAAATTTCATCATTTTGGATGGCTTTTTTTAAAATTTCCACCGTTTCAAAAGTTTCTTCGTCTCTTATTCTGGTAAGAAATTCCAGCCTGATAAATCGGTTATATAAATCTTCATTAAAATCTAAAAAGTATGTTTCTATGGTTTTTTCTGATCCTCCCACTGTGGGATTTGTTCCAATATTTGTTAATCCAAAAACTTTTCTTCCTGAAATTTCAGATTGTACCACATAAACTCCATTTTTTGGAATGAGTTTATATTCTTCTTTAATTTGAAGGTTTGCGGTAGGAAAATCTAATGTTTTTCCAATGCCCTTACCGCTTTCTATAGTTCCTGAAATCATAAAAGGATATCCCAAATATTTATTTGCAACACTTACATTTCCAGATTCTAATGCATTTCTAATTTTAGTAGAACTTACTGATACATCATTGAGTTGCTGAGCACTGATTTCTATGATTTCAAAATTATAAGTCTTTCCAAACTCTTTTAGGTCTTCTATGGTTGCATTTCTATTTCTTCCAAAACGGTGGTCATAGCCAATGATAATTTTTTTAATATTTAATTTATTTACTAAAATATCTCTAACAAATTCTAAAGCTGTTAATCGAGAAAATTCTGTTGTAAAAGGATGGATTATTAATTGATCTAAACCCGTTTCTTTCATTAATTCTTTACGTTCATCAATGGTATTGATTAGTTTTATTTGTGCGTCTTTTTGTAATACCATTCGAGGATGTGGAAAAAAAGTAAGTAGTACCGATTCTAGATTTTCTTTCTCTGCGGTTTTTATTAATTGATCTAAAATTGCCTTATGACCAATATGAACGCCATCAAAAGTGCCTATTGTTACTACGCTTGGTTTGGAATTTGTATAGGAAGATACAGAAGAAGTTTCGATCATGTTATTTTCCATTAAAAGTATTCATAGTGTTTGAAATTCCAGCAAGACCAAAGGATTTAATAACTTCTAAAGCTTTTGTTAGTCTTTCTGGGAGCAATTTTTTTTCTTCTTCACTCCATTCTCCCAGAACATAATCAACTTGCCTACCCAAGGAATACTCATTACTTATTCCAAATCTAAATCGGTTGTATTTTGTAGTGTTCAGTATATGCTGAATGTCTTTTAGACCGTTATGTCCACCGTCACTTCCTCCGGATTTTATTCTAATAGTCCCAAAAGGAAGATTTAAGTCGTCTGCAATAACCAACAAGTTTTCCAAAGGGATTTTTTCTTTTTCAAGCCAATATCTTACTGCCTTTCCACTAAGATTCATAAATGTACTGGGCTTTAATAATAAAAAGGTCCTTCCTTTCAGCTTATAAGTGGTAATGTCTCCAAGCTTTACACTTTCAAAAATTAAAGATTCTTTATCAACTAAAAAATCAAGAATATTAAATCCTACATTATGTCTAGTTTTAACATATTTAGGGCCAATATTACCCAATCCAACAATGAGAAATTTTTTCATAGGATCGCCTTCAGTTAGATTTCTGACTGGAGTTTTTGTAAAAAGTTTTCTAAAAAATGAAAACATATACTTTTTAAATTCTTTTGTAAATGTAAAAAAAAACATCCCGATATATCGGGATGTTTCAAAAGTATATTATTTTTTGAAAATACTATTCTTCAGCAGGAGTATCAGATTTTTTGTCTCCATCAGTTGATCCTTCAGCACCACCTTCTTTACCTTCCGTACCTTCAGCACCTTCTTCACCTTCTTCTCCCTCAGCACCTTCTTCACCTTCTTCATCTTCAACTTCTTCTACCTCAATAACTTCTTCTTCTCTTGGAGCTAATACTTGACAAACAACAGCATCCTCTGGATGATTAAATATAAAGTCGGCTTCTTTTTCTATATCATTTAAGTGAATATTATCACCTATATCTAAGTCAGCGATTTGTAATAAAATAAAATCGGGCATATTATTAGGAATAGCGGTGATTGACAATTTACGTAATGTAAAACGAAATACCCCTCCATTTTTAACGCCAACAGATTCACCCTCTACTCGAACAGGAATATCCAATGTAATTTCTCTTCCTTCACGAAGTACGTAGAAATCTATATGTAGTATTTTATCAGTTACAGGATGAAACTGGATATCCTGCATAATAGATTCTACTCCTTTGCCATCATCAAGTTTTATATCAACTGTGTAGATATTTGGAGTGTACACCAATTTGTTAAATTCTAATTCATCTGCCGAAAAGTGAATTGGCGCGTCTCCTCCGTATACTACGCAAGGAACCTTTCCAGCATTACGTAGGGCTTTGGTAGCAACCTTGCCTACGCTTTCTCTTTGAGATCCGTTGATTGTAATTGATTTCATTTTTTTGTTTTAATATTTAAAAATTATATAACCAGCCTTTCGGCTTAAGCGGGTGCAAAGATGCGTTTTTTTCTGAATAGGAAAAAGAAAATTGAAGTCTTTTTTTATGGGTATTCTTATTGAATTTCCGAAGATTACATCAAAAATTTTGAACTGATAGAAATGTTTGAATTTACACTCTTCATTACTTCAGCAAAAAGATCAGCACATGTTAAGACTTTAATTTTTTGGCTTTCCTTTTTAAGTGGAATAGAATCTGTAACTATTAATTCTTCCAATTTCGAATTTTCTATACGTTCATAGGCATTACCGGAAAGAATGGCATGGGAACAGATCGCTCTTACGCTTATCGCACCTCTTTCAATCATTAAATCGGCAGCTTTAGTAAGTGTTCCCGCAGTATCCACCATATCATCAACCAAAATAACATTTTTGCCAGTAACATCACCAATAAGTTCCATATGTGAAATGATATTGGCTTTTTCACGTTGTTTGTAACAAATTACCACATCACTTTTTAAAAATTTTGAATAAGCGTAAGCACGTTTAGATCCACCCATATCTGGAGAAGCAATGGTGAGATTATCCATTTTTAATGATTCTACGTAAGGCAGAAATATAGTAGATGCAAAAAGATGATCGACAGGTTTTTCAAAAAAACCTTGGATCTGATCAGCATGTAAATCCATGGTAATAATGCGGGTTGCTCCAGCGGTTTCCAACATTTTGGCAACTAGTTTAGCTGCAATAGGAACCCGTGGTTTATCTTTTCTGTCTTGTCGTGCCCACCCAAAATAGGGTAGAACAGCAGCGATATGTTTTGCGGAAGAACGCTTCGCAGCATCCAACATTAAAAGCATTTCCATTAAGTGATCACTATTTGGATGTGTAGATCCCACAATAAAAACACGACTGCCTCTTATAGATTCTTCAAAAGAGGGTTGAAACTCACCATCGCTGTAGGATGATGTGATTACGTTTCCTAAAGAAACTCCATAGGCTTTGGCAATTTCTTCTGCAAGGTGTTGACTTTGCTTGCAAGCAAAGATTTTAGGATCAAGAATTTGTGTATTCATTTTTGGCTTGTGTTGGTTATCTACAAAAGTAAAATTATTAGTATTGGATTACCAAAAAATGAAAGAAATAATTATTAAAAAGTTATTAATTGTTTATTTTTGCCTTCCGATTGCCGAAGTGATGGAATTGGTAGACATGAAGGATTCAAAATCCTTTGCTTCACGGCGTGTGGGTTCGAGTCCCACCTTCGGTACAAAAATAACTCCCTATATTAAGGGAGTTTTTTATGTATTATGTTTATGTAATATCTAGTATTAATAAGAAATATATTTATGTTGGTATGACAAATAATTTAGAGAGGAGATTGAAACAGCATAATATGGGATATGAAAAAACTACAAAACCAAATTTGCCTTTCAAATTGATTTATACAGAAATATGTGACTCAAGAATTGAAGCAAGAATTAGAGAAAAATATTGGAAATCTGGAATAGGAAAAGAAAAATTAAAAGAGATATTAAATAATTAATGTGTGGGCCTGCCTGCCGGCAGGCAGGTTCGATTCCCACCTTGAGTACATAAAAAAACCTCAACAATGTTAGATGTTGAGGTTTTTTTGATTGATGTTCTTTTGATTGATGTTTGTAAGCACTTTATTTTCTGTATCGTCTTTTTGAATTCCAAAGAAAGGCCTTTGTAGTACTCATTTTTTCTGAAAGTTGATCACTATTTAGAGTTCTCATGATTAATTTTTTTTATTGATTATATTGTTTTTTAGTTTTCTACAATTATTATTTGTAACGTCTTTTTGCATTCCATGCATAAGCTTTAGTTGAGCTTATTTTGTGTATGATCTGATTGTTGTTTAGTGTTCTCATTTTAAATTTATTTTATTGATTGGTTGTGATGTTTTTATAGTTTCTATAATTATTATTTGAAACGTCTTTTTGCATTCCATGTAAAAGCTTTAGTTGAGCTTAATTTTTGTGTAATCTGATTATTATTTAGAGTTCTCATTTTAAATTGTTTTATTGATTATACTGTATAGACGAAAGAATTATAAAAATGTTACAGTACTATGCATAACAAAGTAATAATTTAACATATTTTAACACTAAAAGACTTGATTGCAGTTGAATATGTAGTTTTGATTTTTGCGAAACTGCTAAAAATTAAAAGATATTGTTGCTAACTACAGATGAATGGGACTGTTTTGTTATCAAAAAACATTGTTTATTAGTCATTTCGAGTGAAACGAGAAATCTCATTAAATAAAAGTGTTAAACTAAAAGGAGTTAAGATTTCTTCCTCTGGTCGGAATGATAATGAACTTATTTCTGAAACTTCATAAGGGTCATTTAAATCGGTACTTAAAACAAATCTTGCATACCAAGTACGAAATAATTCTGGATCTGGTTCCTGTGCAAAGCCTTGAAAGCTAAAAAAACTTATCAATAAAATAAGTATTGATTTCCTCATAATGTTAAAATTATTGGAGTGCCTTATAAAAGTAAGAAATTTATGTCATTTTTCTTATCTTTGGTAATTAATCTGCTAAATCCCCACTCCCTATGTCAGATTTTTGGCTTTATTTAAAGTTAGGACTCCATCATGTTCTTGATTGGCAAGCCTACGATCACATTTTATTTTTGATTGTATTAGTTGCAGCCTTTAATTTTTCAAACTGGAAACGAATTTTTGTACTGGTTTCTTTATTCACTGTTGGCCATACATTATCATTGCTTTTGGCGAGTTATAATGTGGTCAGTGTTTCAAGTACTTGGATAGAGTTTTTAATACCTATCACCATTTTAGTTGCAGCCCTATATAATGTGTTTTCTTCTAGAAAGGGTAAATCTTCAGAAAGATCAGGTCTCTTTTATCTTATAACCGTTTTCTTTGGATTAATTCACGGTTTTGGATTTGCTTCCTATTTTAAGATTATTAACGATGATGCAGCGATTCTTCCCCTTCTTGAATTTGCTCTTGGAATAGAATTAGCTCAAATAATAATTGTTTTTATAGTATTAATTGTTTCATTTATTTTTCAAAGAATTTTCAGATTTAATAAAAGAGATTGGGTATTGGTGGTGTCTTCCATAGTTTTTGGAATGGTAATTCCTATGCTTCAAAGAAATTGGCCTTTTTAGTGAATCTCATTTTTAAACAGTTCTAATACCGTTGAATTGGGATCTTATTAGTATTAGCATTTTGATACTTCGACAAGCTCTTAATAAAATAGAATTTATACAATATTTAACGCCTACAAGTTTTGATGGCTGCTAACTTCCTATTACATTCGCTTATTATCTTTAACTATACATGAGCTCAAAAAAACAATATAAATACGATATTGCTTATCTCCGTATGGCTATGGAATGGAGTAAACTTTCCTATTGTGAACGAAGACAAGTAGGCGCATTGATCGTAAAAGATAAAATGATAATTAGCGATGGCTATAATGGAACACCTTCTGGTTTTGAGAATATTTGTGAAGATAATGAAGACAAAACTAAATGGTATGTGCTTCACGCAGAAGCAAATGCTATTTTAAAGGTAGCTTCTTCTACACAATCTTGTCGTGGGGCAACATTGTATATTACTATGTCACCATGCAGAGATTGTAGTAAACTTATCCATCAGGCAGGGATTGTACGTTTAGTGTATATGGATGGATATAAAGATACTTCTGGTGTTGATTTTTTAGAAAAAGCAGGTGTTGAGATCACACATATTAAGGATTTAAAGCAATAGATGAGTTTTCAGAAAAAATATTTACCCTTATTATTAGGAGTGGCTGTAGTCATTGGAGTTTATATTGGTTCAAAACTCAATTTTAATGATACTACTGATAAAATTTTTGCCACTAATTCTAAAAAAGATAAACTCAATCGGCTTATCGATTATATAGATTACGAATATGTAGATGAAGTAAACACCGATAGCATTGTAGATATTACGGTAAATAGAATTCTGGAAAATCTAGATCCTCACTCGGTATATATTCCTATGGATCAATATGAAGATAATGCAGATGATATGCGTGGGAATTTTGTGGGTATAGGGGTTAGTTTTTATGTTTATAAGGACACTATTGCGGTTATCAGAACTGTAGATGATGGCCCTGCAGCAATAGCCGGAATTAAATCTGGAGACCGAATTTTATATGCAGATGAAGTACAATTATTTGGTGAATCTTTTGACAGAGACAGTATTACCAAATATTTAAAGGGAGAAATAAACAGTAAGGTAAAATTAAAAATATTTAGACCAAGCAACACAAAAGAGAATAAAGGAGAGGAAGAGTTGCTCACTTTTAAGGTAAAACGAAAACGAGTTCCACTTGTTAGTGTTGATGCTTCCTATAAACTAACAGATGAAGTGGGATATATAAAAGTAAACCGTTTTTCGGAAACTACCTATGACGAATTTAAAGAGGCTCTCGATAAGCTTTTGGATGAAAGTATAACGAAATTAGTTCTGGATCTACGAAATAACCCCGGAGGATATATTTCTTCCGCTGAAAAAATTATTGATGAGTTTTTAGATGATGATAAACTTATTCTAATAACAAAAAATAAAAGTGGAAAAGTAGATGAAACCTTTGCTACTAAACGAGGTGACTTTGAAGAAGGCAATCTTTACGTGTTAATAAACGAAAACTCTGCATCAGCCAGTGAAATTGTTGCCGGAGCATTGCAGGATAATGACAGGGGGATTATAATTGGTCGGCGATCTTTTGGTAAAGGATTGGTTCAGCGCGAGATGTCACTAGGTGATGGTAGTGCTGTACGACTTACAATTGCCAGATACTATACTCCAACAGGGCGATCTATACAACGACCTTATGGTAATGGGAATGAAGCCTATTACAGAGATTATGAAAAACGGTACCGTGATGGTGAAATGATTAGTGCAGATAGTATAAAAGTAACAGATTCATTGCGATATAAAACTCCCAAGGGAAAAGTTGTATATGGAGGAGGAGGAATTATTCCGGATGTTTTTATTCCTAAGGATACCAGTATAGAAAATGAAACCTTAGAATATATAACCCGCAACGGTTTTGTGAGTTATTTTGTTTTTGAATTTTTGGAAAAAAATCGAAACCTCTTTAGTGAAATGCCACTAAATGATTTTATTGACAACTATAAAGTTAATGATAAACTCGTACAAGATTTTATCGAGTATTCTAATTTTGATGAAGCTCATATTGGTTTTGGAAAATATACAGATCAATTTAAAAATGTTTTAAAAGCTAGTATAGCACAGCAATTATTTGGCAGTAATACCTATGAATTTATTTTAAACCAGAACGATGTAATGCTAAAAAAAGTAATTGAATTAGAGGCTAAAGATGATTTAAAATAAATGAATGTCACTTCGATACCATTTTAGACAAAAAGTTCAATACCTCTTTTAATTATTTTTCTTCTTAGCTATGATACGTGAAGTACGTAAAATAAGCATCAGTAAAATTACGCAAGCTCCTGTTATAATTCCAATTAGTGCAACACCACTTTCTCCTTCAGTTAGATTAGAAAAGTTTAAAAATGTGACATTATAACCGATTAGAATTATTGCAATTCCTATAAAAATGTAAATGATATATTTCA
>PVMS01095377.1_pt1 | contig 11353 bp, 6 predicted proteins | sample 1853461 | NCBI WGS metagenome assembly PVMS01 (sample SAMN08582032, study PRJNA380276) | Marine sediment metagenome, whole genome shotgun sequencing project. | isolation source: ocean sediment barecode stripped | collected 2017
ATGATGAACATGCCCTGTTCGCGCAGGTAAACAGTGAAATCGAATGTACCCGACACAACGCCGCCGAGCGCGCCGACAACCTGCAGGAACCATTGCGCGCAAGGCCTGGGTCGCGATTGCGATTCCATTTATCGTCATGATTATCGCGCAATGGTTCCTGCAGGTTGTCGGCGCGCTCGGCGGCGTTGTGTCGGGTACATTCGATTTTACTGTTTACCTGCGTGAACAGGGCATGTTCATCATGTACGCCGGCATTATCGGCATGAGCCTGGCGCTGTGGACGACCGGGAATGCCAATCTCTATCTGCCGGTCATTCAAACGTCGAGCGTATTTCGGCGCCCTCAGCATGTCATGACCGTGATCTGCGGCGTACTCGGTACCATACTGGGTTTGGGGATTTATCAGCATTTCATGGACTGGATCGAATTCCTGGCGAGTATCGTGCCGCCCCTGATTGGCCCGGTCATCGCTCACTACTATGTGATTAAAAAGATGCGCTTCGAGCCGGAGATGCTGGACCGTGCGCCGGCATGGAATCCGGCTGCGGTCATCGCTTACCTGATTGGCGCCGCAGCGGCGGTTATGAATTCGAATGATGTGCTCATCAGTGCTGATTCGATGGTACCGGCCTTAACCGGCTTACTCGTGTCGATCGTTGTATATGTCATTGCGGCGTTCGCTGGACTTGCATCTCGCCGGAGTTGACGCAGGGTTCACTATACGCCTGCAGGTTGGCGGTGACTTGGACCCGTTGTTTTAATCCGTTACTGTGCATGCTGTGATTTTCCAGGTGATTGCTTGAAAGGTTGAACCGAATGACTGGTAGTACGTCCGAAGTCCGCGCCTATCGCTGGGTCATTTGCGGTTTATCGTTCCTGGTGATGTTCATCGGTCAGGGCATGAACTTCGGTGGAATCTCGGTCTTCGATGTTCAGCTCATCGACACGCTATCGCAGTCTATGGGCGAGGATATCTCGAAGTCGGACATCAAGCTGCGCGACACCATCATGCTCGCGACCGCCGCGTTGTGCGGCATCGGTTCCGGTTGGCTCGCGGACAAAGTGGGCGTCAAGCCCCTGATTCTCGTAGGCCTGGCGCTGCTGGCGGCCGGCAACTTGCTGTACGCCCGTATTAATGTCCTGACGGATATCTATTGGATCAGTGTCGGCATGGGTGTGATGCTTGCGCTGTGCGGCCTCATGATCAACATTTACCTGATATCGAGCTGGTTTGACAAATACCGGGGGCTGGCCATCGGTATCGTCCTGGCCGGGACCAGCCTCGGCAATGCCTTCTTCCCAAAGCTGAACACCTGGTTGATCGCCATCGGTGGCTGGCGTCAGACATTCGAGTGGCTCGCCTGGATTGCGCTGGCGCTGGTGCCGATCACTTTCTTTTTGCTCAGAAACGGCCCGATGAGTGCGGGAAAACGCGAGGTCTCGGCAGCGGGCGGCACGCCGGCCGTCCTCACGGGTTATTCGCTGCGCGAGGCGCTGATGAGCAGAAACTTTTGGATCCTGGCGACGATCGCGATGTGTACGTTCTATTCGATTCTTGGCATGCAGGCTAACGTTTTTATCTATATGCGGGAATCGGATTTCCCGCCCCAGGTCGCCGCGACGGCTGTGTCGATACTGTTTCTCGGGGGCTTCTTTGGCAAACTGCTAGCCGGTTACCTGGCCGAAACATTCGGCCACAAGCTGATATTGCTGACGGGGTTGGCACTGATGCTCATAGGCGGTGTCTTGTTGATGACAGCGATCAAACTGTCGAGCACGACAACGATGTGGCTCGGGCTCGTCGGCTTCGGCTTCGGCTGGGGCGGCATCTATACCCTGATCCAGCTGCTTTCGGCGGATCTGTTTGGCATGCGGGCGCTGGGCAAGATCCTGGCTGCCGTGAATATCCTCGATGCGATGGGCGGCGCAGCCGGACCGTTCGTGACCGCGAAATTAGCCGATGTGAGCGGCTCCTATTTTCTGCCGTTCGCTGTCATCACCGGTTTACTGTTGGTGGCGGCGGTCGCTGCCTCATTCCTCGACATGAAGCAGGCAATCATGAGTGGACAGCCTGACGCTGCAGGGTCCGGAGAGAGGACATGACGAACCAGGTTAAAACCAGTTCAGCATTACATGAAGTTCGGTATGAGATTCGTGGCAAGCTGGCGAATCGCGCGCAAGAAATGGAACGTCTGGGTTACGAAATTATTTCCCTGAATATCGGCAATCCGGGTGCGTTCGGTTTTCGCACACCCGAAACGATGCGCCTGGCGATGATCGAGAACCTGCAGAACAGCGAAGGCTATTGTCACCAGAAGGGCATCTTCCCGGCGCGTGAAGCCGTTGTCATGCAGCAGCAGGATCGGGGCATCCCCGGAGTTACGGCAGAGCACGTCTTTATCGGTAATGGTGTCAGCGAATTAATCGACATGACGCTGCGTGGGTTGCTGAATTCCGGTGACGAGGTCCTCGTGCCGAGTCCGGATTATCCGCTGTGGACGGCCGGAGTTACGCTGAATCAGGGTAAACCGGTGCATTACCCGTGTCCGCCGGAAACCGGGCACGAGCCGGATCTCGAAGCGCTGGAGGGACTGGTCAATGACAAGACCCGTGCGATCGTGGTGATTAACCCCAACAATCCAACCGGCGCCGTTTATTCCCGCGCGTCGCTCAAGGCAATTGTCCAGATCGCCAGGCAGCACGATCTCGTGATTTTCAGCGACGAGATTTACGACGAGATGATCTTTGATGACAATGAATTCGTGCCGATGGCGACGCTGGTCAATGACGGAATCTGCGTGACGTTCAGTGGTTTATCCAAGGTCTACCGGGCATGCGGTTATCGGGTCGGTTGGGCCGTCGTGACCGGCGATATGGATAGGGCCGAATCGTATCTCGATGCCCTGGAACTGCTTGCCTCGCTGCGCCTGTGCAGTAACGTGCCTGCCCAATGGGCCGTGCAGACGGCGCTCGGCGGATACCAGAGCATTGCCGAACTCGTTGCACCGGGTGGGCGGCTGTACGAATCACGCCGGGTTATCGTCGATCGTGTCGCAGCGAGTCCCGTTCTCGATGTCGTCAAACCGGCCGGGTCGATGTATGCCTTTGTCAGCGTAGATCAGCAAAAGTTACCCGGCTTCGATGACAATGAGTTCGCACTCGATCTGTTAGAGCAGAAGCATGTGCTCATCGCGCCCGGAGTCAGCTTCAATGTGGCCTATAACAATCATTTCCGCATCACGCTGTTGCCTGATGGCAATCAGCTTGAGGACGTTTTCGATCGGATTGGTGACTTGCTGGACAGTTAACTCGCCAAATAGCTCGAAAAATACTTAAGTAAGATAAGTATATAACTGTTTATAAACAAAATAATATAGATTTAACCAAGGCCATGACAGCCGGGGCAACGGTGTTGACGCCAAACGGACGTCTGGCGCGACACCTGCGCTGGCGTGCGGGCATCGAGCACCGGCGAACCGGGGCGACGGCGTGGCCGACACCCGATATCCTGGCCCTGCCGCAATGGCTGGAACGCTGCTGGGAACAGTCTCTCGTCACGGGCGGAGATGCCGGGCGACGTTTGCTGCTGTCTGATACGCAGTTCCGCCACGTAAGCCGCGAAATTATTCGGGACATCACCGGAGATCAATTGCCCGGCGCAGGAATTGAGCGCCTGATTCGCAAGGCACGCGTGATTTCCGCCCAGTGGCGTATCAGTTCACGCGATCTCCGTGCGTCGGTCACCGGCCCGGATACAGAGTTTTTTGCGGACTGGATCGAGCGTTTTAATACCCTGTGCACCGAACGAGGGTGGGTCGACGTGGCCGGGTTACCGGAATTGTTGTTGCCCGAACTCGATACGTTGCTTGCGAAGGACGAAAATGGGATCGTCCTCGCCGGATTCGACCACCCGGTCGCCGTCGAAGTTCGCCTTTTCGAGCAACTCGATAAATCAGGCAGGATTGAGGGGCGACTTATCACCCCCCCTGCGCCAGAATCCAAAAGTTATCAGTTGCGATTCGACGAACCTGCCGATGAACGGCGCGCGGCTGCCAGCTGGGCAAAGACCCAGCTGGCAGCACAACCGGACGCCCTGATCGGAGTTGTTGTACCGAATCTTTCGACCTCATCGGGCAGCTATCGCCGTGATTTCCTCGACATCTTTGATCCGCTTTGGCGGGAACGCGACAACGTATTGCATCCGGTATCCATCGTTGACGGACAGCGCCTGTCCGAGACCGGGATCGTACGTACGGCAATGCTGCTGATGCGGGTTCCATCCGGCAGGCTGGACTTCACTGAACTCGGCTGGCTGCTGCGCTTACCGTTCGTGGGTGATTGGGAGCATGAAATTGATGCGCGGGCCCGATTCGATTTAAGGATCCGTGATGGCGGACTGCAGACGGTCGGTTTGCACTCGTTACGAAAGCGGTTCTGCAGTCCCGAAGAACCGGGGCCACGGAAGTTTCTGGAGCGTATCGATGCGCTGATCGAACTTGCGGAGACGACCCGTGGTGCGCAAGAACCGGCCGAATGGGCCGGGGTTATCGAGCAACTGCTCACTGCGGCCGGATTCTGTCACGGCAGGCCGTTGAGTCGGCGGGACGATCGAACGCTCAAACAATGGGAAAGACTGCTGGAAGGATTTGCATCGATGGGCGAAGTCACCGGTCGGATCGGTTACCGGCGAGCGCTTGCATTGCTCGACGATGCGGCCCGTGAACAACTGCTCAATGAGTCCGGCCGTGATGATGGCGTGCATCTCGTCGCACCCGCCGACGCCAGGGGTATGGATTTCGACGCCGTCTGGGTCAGCGGCATGACCAGTGCGGCATGGCCGGGAGATTCCCGGCCATCGCCGTTGATTCCGATGGGTCTGCAGCGGGACCGGGGGATACCCGATGCATTGCCCGATGTATATCGGACCCGTTCGCTCGAGCAGTTACGGTCGTTGCTGGCCGGTTCGCGTCTATGCATAGCGAGCTGGTCCGCGCAGGAAGGCGAAGAGACGTTGCTGCCATCTTCGCATATTACGCACCTGACACCGATGCAGCCGGTGCAACTGGGTATCAATTCGAATCTGAATTTTCGCAACAAGCAACAATGCGCATTGGTCAATGCGGTAAATGACACGCCGCCACCGGTCGGCACGGAAGAGAAGATTCGGGGCGGCAGTCGGCTGCTGACCCTGCAGTCGGTGTGTCCGGCGCGCGCATTCTTCGAACTGAGACTAGGCGCGAAGGAAATGCCGACCCCGCCATTCGCGCTCGATGCGCTGACACGTGGCAGCCTCGTACATGATGCTGCCGAGTTCTTATACAAGGAACTGAGAGATGGGCCGGCGACGGCTGCGGACGAAACCGTCGATGCCGCCATTGAGGTGGCAATAGGTCGGGCACTCGATCGTCGCATACCTCCCATGCACCCGCTCGCCGAGACGTTGCGCGTCACCGAAGCGCCTCGTCTGCAGCATTTGCTGCTCAATCTGCTTGAATTCGATCGGGCACGCGATGCGATCACCATTAAGGACGTCGAAAGCAAACAAAATATCAGGGTCGATGATGTCGAACTGATGGTCCGGTTCGATCGGGTCGATGCCGATGCCGCCGGCGGCCGGCTCGTCGTTGACTACAAAACCGGCGGCAAGAGCAGTGTAAGCAAGTGGCTGGGTGCTCGACCGCTCGAAATGCAGATGCCGTTGTACGCGGCTTACGGAGATTTTGACGGCATCGTGTTGTATTGGATGCATGCATCCGGGCTGAGCATTACGGGTATGGGCGATCGGGACTGGGGATTCGGACGTAATCGATCGTTTAAATGCCTGTCAGCGGAAGACTGGCGTGAACGGGTCGGAACCTGGCGTTCGATCTGCGAACAATTGATCGTCGAATACCGGGGCGGCGATTGCCGGATTGACGTTGATAACGACGGGCCTGCCACGGGTGATTACGCAATGCTGACGCGTCGTTGGGTGCTTAACGCCGATACGGGGCACGATTCGTCATGAGTACGGCGATGGAACTGCCCGACCGCCAGGCACGGGAGGACGCGATCGATCCGCGGCTGTCATGCATCGTGCAGGCTCCGGCAGGTTCGGGAAAGACCGAATTACTGATCCAGCGTTTTTTGCGTCTGCTCGGTGTCGTGCAGACGCCGGAAGAAATTGTGGCGATTACGTTTACGCGCAAGGCGGCCGGCGAGATGCGCGAGCGAATCGAAGGTGCACTGCGTGCCGCCCAGGACGGAACAATACCCGCACAGAAGCATCTTGAGATCGGCTATCGGCTGGCCTGTGTCGCGCTCGAACGAGATCGTGAACTCGGATGGGGTCTGATGGATTATCCGAATCGACTTCGAATCAGTACGATCGATGCCATCAACTCGAGTCTTGCGCGGCGGGCGCCACTGAGCGCCGGCATCACATCCCAGAATTCGATTGCTGATGATTGCATGCCGTATTACCGCAATGCGATACGCGAGACATTGTTACTGGCTGCAGATAGGGACGAGGTGGGTCACTATGTAACTGTTCTTCTCGAACATTGCGACAACCGGTCCGACCTTGTGGAACGGCATCTGCTGCTGATGCTGAAGCAACGCGACCAGTGGTTGCGGCATACCGGTTCGGGGCAGGCAACGAGTTCCGCTGAACGCCGCGGGTTTTTCGAAACTTCTCTCAATGTATTGCTGGAAGCTTTCCTGCATGCAGCTCATGCTGCCGTGCCAAATGTCGAACGGGACATGCTCGTCACTTTGCTTCGTTACGCCGGTAAATCAATGGCGGATCTGCAACCGAAATCACCGCTCGTCAAATGGTGCGACTGTGATGAACTGCCCGCGCCCACAATTGGCAATATCGATCTGTGGCGCTCGCTGGCATCCTGTCTGCTGAGAAAGAACGATGGAGAATGGCGAAAGAGCGTCACCAGGAATGACGGCTTCCCGCCGGGAGACGGCCAGGCGAAAATGCGCAAGAAGCAGATGAAGGAACTGCTTGAACGCCTGATCGGCTATGAAGATTTTCGTCGCGCGCTCGTCGATGTGCAGTTTCTGCCCGATGCACATTATGACGATGCACAATGGGCGCTCGTCGATGCGCTATGGCAGGTGCTACCGCTCTCGGTTGCGATACTTAAAGGTGTTTTCGCCCAGCACGCCGTCACGGACTACACCGAGGTTGCACAGGAGGCTATCGCCGCCCTCGGAATCGGCGACGAAACTACGGATCTGCGGCTGGCGCTGGACTATCAGATCAAGCACATACTGCTCGACGAATTTCAGGATACGTCGCTGTCGCAGGTTCTGCTCATCGAGCGCCTCACGTGTGGTTGGGATTCGGAGCCGGATCGCAGCGTGTTTCTGGTCGGTGATCCAATGCAGTCAATTTACCGGTTTCGTGAAGCGGAAGTCAGACTTTTTCTCGAGGCCTGGGAACACGGAATCGGTGAAGTGGAACTCGTTCCTCTGCGACTCGAAGCGAATTTTCGGTCCGACCCGAAGATCGTGAACTGGTTTAACGAGATGTTTGCAGAAATCTTTCCGCGACAAAATGACTCCTCGATGAGCGCGGTTAAATTTGAGCGCAGTGTGCCGATGCTGACCGGGCAGGATGAAGAGTGCGTAACGTGGCATCCGGTACCAAGCGGAGATTTTTTGCTCGAGGCGCGGAAGATCGCCGGCATCGTTGACGATGCACTCAGAGAAAACGATAAAAATCGTATCGGAATACTCGTTCGCAGCCGCAGGCATGCGTTCGAGATCGGCCGATGTCTGCGAGAAATGAAGATACCGTTCACCGCGACGGGACTCGAAAATCTCGATGAGCAGTCGGTCGTGCAGGATCTGGTTGCGTTAACGCGCGCGATACTGCATCCGGCCGATCGCATCGCATGGCTTGCCTGCCTGCGTTCGCCCTGGTGTGGTTTGACACTGGCGGACCTGCATGCGCTGGCGGCGCAAGATCACGACAGTTGCATCTGGACGCTGATCAATGACGATTCGAGTAAGACGCGCCTGACGTCGGATGGTCAGGAGAGACTTGAGCGATGCCGGCCGATCTTTGCAGCGGCGCTGGAACAATTCGGCACGATGCCGCTGCGCGACCTGATCGAATCGGCATGGCTGCAGTTGGGTGGTCCGGCCACGCTTGGTGCCGGACGGTCGGCGCAGGAAAAGGCGGAAATGGAATCGGTGATTGCGAACGATCTCGTCATGACCGATCAATTTTTCGATCTGCTCGATACGTATGACGGAGATTTAAATGATGAGTCCGAGTTGTTACGGCTACTCGGAGAAAAATCGATCATCCGGGGCGATGCCGCCGACCGGGTATTCATCATGACGATTCACAAGGCGAAGGGGCTGGAATTTGATACCGTGATTTTGCCCGGTCTGGATCGACGCACACGGCAAAGCGATAAGCCACCGTTGCTGTTTCACGAATTCGAAGCCGCCGATACGTCACCCGGTCTTGTCGTTGCACCGATTGCGGGTGGGGATCAGGACAACGATCCGATCCATGAATTATTGTGGCGATTCGAACGCGACCGCGAACGCCTGGAGCAGGACAGACTCATGTACGTTGCGGTTACCCGGGCAAAGAAAAAGTTGCACTTGTTTGCCGGATTATCGGCTCGGGACGAAAACGAGATGTCCCCGAAACATCCGGCCGGCGATACACTCCTGGGCAGGTTGTGGCCGGTAGCCGGCGATCAGGTACTGAAAACGCTGGACGACTATGAGCAAGAGCATGGTATCCCGCTCGCGTTGCCGGTCCGGAAAATAAATGCGGGTGAAAACCGGGTAAACGATCTGCAATCCGTACGGTTATTCAGGTTGGCGGCTGATTGGAGGCGATCCGATATGCCTGTGCCCGTCGGCATGATTACGCTACCCACCGATGAAGACGACGATAATGAGGTCGAATTCGACTGGGCATCTTCATGGGCCAAACACGTCGGTTCGGTTGTTCATCGCTGGTTGCAGCAAATAGCGGAGGAGGGTGTCGGTCTCTGGGACGCCGAACGTGTCCGGGGTGTCGAACCGGCTCTGAGGCTTGCTCTGTGTCGTGCCGGGGTCGGTCGAGATCATCTGGACGCAGCGCTGGCACGTACGATGGAGGCGCTGCGTGGTGCGCTCGAAGATGAAAACGGACAATGGATCCTAGGTAAGCAAAACGAAGCCAGGAATGAATTTCCGGTTACGACGATTGAGGCCGATAGCGCCCTGTCCCGTAAAAATATTATTGACCGCACGTTCATAGCCGATGATGGCACGCGCTGGGTTATTGATTACAAGACCGGAATTCACGACAGCACGGACGTTGCCGAATTTTTGCGTAGCGAAGAAGAGCGTTACCGTCCGCAGCTTGCACGTTATCGTGAAGCATTCCGCAGACTCGAGGATCGGCCGGTGCGTACCGCCTTGTACTTCCCGCTATTGCAGGTATTTCACGTCATCGATTGCGACGAATTATAAAGATCCGGCCATAGAGATTTCGCGGCGTCCATCCGGCCCGACGGCGCCGGCGAAAGTCAATGCCTGGGTGATTTCAGCAGGTGCGCCTGGTCGGGCTTTCACCTTTGCCTGCAGTTCATAGTTCATCGGCGGCGTCAGTACGATTTTTCCGCCAATTTCGACGGGTCCGCCGTCATCTGACAGCGTTCCCGACAGTTGACCGTCTTCCGGCACCGTTTCGGCATTGAACACAACCGCATAATTGCCTGTCGGTCCGCTTGTGTCACCCCTGAAATTGAGTGGGACTCCGGTGACCCGGCCGGATCCAACGAGGCTCGTTGGCCAGGCATCGGTGATATCCAATGCGGATAATTGAACCTGGTATCGCCCACCGGTTACCGGCAGGTTAAATAAAGCTGCAATCGGGAAAATCGGACCGGCAGCTTCGAGATTACGTACGGAAATGGCGCCGGACATGCTGATCGAGGCATTGGCCGTAATCTCGCTGTCCGCGATGCTGGTGACAATACTCGCCGATAATCGTCCCAGTAGCAGGGCGGCCGGATTCAGGTTCCAGCTCGTGTCACGTAGTTGCCACCCGTTGATATCGAGCGAATGTATATAGCCGTTCCAGAGCGTTCCTTCGACGCCGCCAATCCGTATATTTCCAGGCATCCTCTCGGATACGCGCTCATTCAGCTGGTTGGTCAGGGTGCTGGCAGGGATGTAAGCAATCGTGAACAGGGCAAAGCTGGCGATACCGATGCCGGAAAACAGATATTTTCGGCGCATCGTTCTCAGCCAGCGCCGCGCGATAGCGTCAGGTTGCAATTGACGAGGCCTGTCACACCTGACTTGTCAATATTAACCGCCGTTGTAATCAATCCATGCTGATTTTTAATGATACCAAGCCATTCTATGACGGCATCGAATGGCGCGCCCTCGAAGCGTAACCTTATACTGCTCGAGCCGTCCGGCTGATTTCGTTTCAGGTATGGCGCCAGACCATGGCTGCGTGTTGTGCGATCGACGATGACGACAAGTGACTGATTACCGACTACCGGTGCGCCCTTACCGGAACTGTTTTGCGGACCGATCCTTCTGGCTACTCGTTCAATTCAAACAACAGTTCGCGCCCAATGGTGACCCGGTTTTTCACCAGCCGCTGCTCGGTGACCGCAGGCTGCGGTTCTGTGCGGCGCTCTACCCGTCTTTCGACATAGTCACGCCGCGGCTTGAATACTTCGCCAAAGCTGTAGCGATAGAGCAATACGGCACGGGTATCGGTTTTGTCGATTTCAAAGCGTCCTGATTTATCCAGGTACTCGGCGGTCAGTGCCAGGCTGTGACCGGTGTTGGCGAAAAACTTTTCGGCCCCAACACTGAAAGTAAGCTGATCGGTAGAAAATTGACCTTGCTCATAATCAATACCGCCACGTACACGCCACAGATTGCTATCGAAATAACGCCCGATCCGGGCACCGGCACCGTAATCATAGGGGCGTTCGAAAAAACGGGTGGTGGTATCGGTAAACTGATCCTGGATGAACTCCTGGTTGCCTTCGAACCCGCTGATCCTCTCAACTTCCGTAACCAGGGATTCATTCACCAGGCGGCGACCGGTGATCGACTTCATCCCGTAGACACCCCAAAACCACTTCTGCCCTTCCGATCCAAGACCAATCGTCACTTTGCGATCATCAAACTGGTTCTGATCAATCGCCAAAAAACTTTTGATGATCTGAACCTCACCGCCGGTGACATGGTGTATGTTGTCCGCACCTTTGAGCCAGTGGTAATTGAGTTTCAGGCCACCCCGTTGCTCACTGGCCCAGAGTTCGCCGATCCACGCAGAATTCTCGTCGGCCCCGAATACGCCAAACAATTCACCGTAGGC
>PVMS01027107.1_pt1 | contig 11352 bp, 7 predicted proteins | sample 1853461 | NCBI WGS metagenome assembly PVMS01 (sample SAMN08582032, study PRJNA380276) | Marine sediment metagenome, whole genome shotgun sequencing project. | isolation source: ocean sediment barecode stripped | collected 2017
AATCGCCGGGTAAACCCGTTTCTCTGCGATTCGGCGATCCAGGTGAATTTCCAGATTCCCCGTTCCCTTAAATTCTTCGTAAATTATATCGTCCATCTTGGATCCTGTATCGATAAGCGCAGTAGCCAGGATCGTTAAACTGCCGCCTTCTTCAATATTACGTGCCGCGCCGAAAAATCGTTTTGGTCTCTGTAATGCGTTAGCATCGACTCCACCAGTCAGCACTTTCCCGGATGCTGGCGCTACGGTATTGTAAGCACGGGCCAGTCGGGTAATTGAATCCAGCAGGATAACCACATCCTTCTTATGTTCTACCAGTCTTTTCGCTTTTTCTATTACCATTTCAGCCACTTGTACGTGGCGAGAAGCGGGTTCATCAAATGTTGACGAAATCACTTCACCGCGAACCGTTCTCTGCATCTCCGTAACTTCTTCTGGCCGCTCATCGATCAACAGCACCATGACGATTATCTCCGGGTGAAGAGTGGTAATAGATTGTGCGATTTGTTGCAGAATTACAGTCTTCCCTGTTTTAGGTGCGGAAACAATCAGACCTCTCTGACCTTTACCTATTGGTGCAATCAAATCGATTACCCGGCCAGCGAGATCTTCCGCAGATCCGTTTTCTCTTTCCAGGCGCAACCGCTCATCAGGATGCAAGGGCGTTAAATTTTCAAATAGAATTTTTTTCGTGGCTTCTTCGGGAGGCTGGAAGTTTATTTCTTCCACTTTCAGGAGAGCAAAGTATCGCTCAGAATCTTTGGGTGGGCGAATTTGGCCTGAAACTGTATCCCCTGTTCTTAAGTTGAATCTCCGAATTTGGCTCGGCGACATATAAATATCGTCAGGACCTGCCAGATAGGAAGAGGTAGCAGACCTGAGAAATCCAAACCCATCCTGCAGGATTTCCACTACGCCCTCCCCCAAAATTATTTCACCTTTTTTGGCTTCGGCTTTAAGGATAGAAAAAATCTGGTCCTGTTTACGCATTCGACTGATATTGTCGAGATTAAGAGAACGCGCTAATTCAGCAAGTTCGGTAGGAGATTTTGATTTTAGTTCACTAAGATTTATTGCCATGAGGAAAGGAGTGATGGTTACGCAGATTGCTGGCACCCAAACACAGATATCATCACTGAAACTGCCTGAGGGCGAAAATGTTTTAAGGAAGTATTTTGTTGCTCGTAATGCAGCCTGAACGACTGCATTACCGATGTTATTCGGGTATCATATAGGGCTTCAGCACATATGTCTAGTTAGTGTCGAAGAAAATTTGTTATCCCAACTTGGGGGTTTTGGAATTAACGAGCTTAGAATATTGCGCTCGTTTTACAATCCGTGTCGAGAACTAGGCATTGTCGACGTTGCTGTCTATAAATTCGGCTAACTGGGATTTTGAAACTGCACCGACCTTGGTTGCCTCCACGGCCCCATTTTTAAATAACATTAGAGTAGGAATACCGCGAATACCGTATTTGGGTGGTGTTTCTGGATTATCATCAATATTGAGCTTGGCTACTTTTATTTTGTCACTATACTCGTCAGCAAGCTCTTCAAGTATCGGGGCTATCATTTTGCAGGGACCACACCATTCTGCCCAATAGTCGATCAGCACTGGACCGTCGGCATTGAGTACTTCTCTTTCGAACGATTCATCGCTCACATGCACAATTTTATTTGACATACGAAATATTATTTATCTAAATTATTGGATAGGCTAAATATGCAGTCACTACAGCCAGTAATCAAGTATTAACCGAAAAAATTTTTACACCCCAGGATTTAATTGTTTAAAGAAAAATGACGAAAAAACATCTTACAGATCAAAGGTTTACTGATTTAGACTTGATCGACCCATTGAAACAGGGAATTGCCGATGCCGGATTTGAGTATTGCACGCCGATCCAGAAAAATAGCTTACCCATTGCATTGACCGGGAAAGACGTTGCTGGCCAGGCACAAACAGGAACAGGTAAAACTGTTGCCTTCCTGCTTGCCTGTTGTCAACACCTGATTACCAATCCAGCGTCTCCAGAAAGAAAACCAACCAATGCACGGGCGTTGATTCTGGCACCAACAAGGGAACTTGCAATTCAAATTTACAATGACGCAGAAGTTCTTGCCAAACATACCGAGCTTAAATTGGGGCTGGTATATGGCGGCACAGGTTATGACGATCAAAAACGCATGCTGTCTGAAGGCATCGACATATTGATAGGGACGCCTGGAAGATTAATCGATTTTTATAAGCAACATTTATTTGACCTCAGTCACACCCAGGTTGTCGTACTGGACGAAGCAGATCGCATGTTTGATCTTGGATTCATTAAAGATATACGATTCTTGCTACGTCGTATGCCAAATCCGGAAAATCGCTTAAATATGCTGTTCTCTGCCACCCTGTCCTTTCGAGTGATGGAATTGGCATACGAACACATGAATAATCCCCAGGAAATAAAGATTGACGCAGAAACACGGATTGCGGACAAAATCAACGAGTATTCCTATTATCCTGCTGATGAAGAAAAATCAACGCTGCTAGTGAATTTGATTCATCGGGATAGTCCTGAACGCGTGCTGGTATTTGTCAATACCCGACACAATGTTGAAGAAGTATCACAAATATTAACTGCAAACGGAATTGGTAATGCAGCTTTATCTGGAGATGTTCCCCAACGAAAACGCGAAAGCCTTCTTGAGGGTTTTAAAATTGGAAAATACAGAGTACTGGTTGCAACTGATGTTGCTGCAAGAGGTTTGCACATCCCGTCTGTAAGCCATGTATTCAATTACGATCTTCCCCAGGATGCGGGCGATTACGTTCATCGCATTGGCCGTACCGCAAGAGCCGGGCAAAGTGGAGAAGCCGTCAGTTTTATATGCGAAAAATTCGCTTATTCGATCATGGAGATTGAATCATTTATTGGTCACACTATTGATAAGAGAGAAATTGACCCCGGATTACTTACACCAATCGAAGTGGCTACAAGGCGGTATAAAAGCAAAAAACCTCTGAAGGAAAGAGGATCTGGCAAACCCGATAATCGCAACTCGAACCAGAAAAATTTATCAAAATCCAATGATAAAAGCCGTGACAAAAAACCCCGTTATAAAGAATCCAGGCCAGAGCCAATCCAGGTTAATGCAATCAAGCATGAAATGACTCAACCAGCAGATCTGCATCCTGTCCTGGCACAACAAACCGGCAAAAATGAACGTGATATTGATTTACAAAGTGAAATCCCAGGAAGCGCACTAAAGCCTGATTTAAATCAGCCTGGGCAAGAATTATTATCTGACACTGCATTGGATGTTCAATCTTCAGACAAACAACAATCCGCAGAGCCAATCCCGATGCCGGAAAAACTACCTGCAGTGGAGATAGAAGTACCCGCTGAAGTAAAGCCCCGGAAAAACACAAACGAACAGCCGGCACCATCGTTATCGAAAACCAGGTTTAGCCGGCGATTCGGCGAAATTCCACTGGTAGGTTAAGCTTTTATCTTGCGGGTTCCTTATGAGAACAAGAAAAAGTCCAGTCCTTAGTATACAAATTACTTCAGGTGGGTCTCTCGCGCCCTGCTCAAGAGACGCTTCTAAGCTAGTCGCTAAAAACGCTTTTGTGCGCCGAATTTAACTTGCGTTGATTCTTCTTCCAATCCGTTTGGACCACCACCATTCTGGCCAACCAGCTCGAGTCCAAATTTGGTACTCGGCCACGGACTCCAGCTATAGCCCATGTTCACAGTATCCAGCGTATCAATTCCAGAGATACTGAAAGAATTTTCTGAGGTATAGTGTCCGAGCGAAACATGGAAATTTGAATTGTTATTTAAACTGAAGTACAAACTTGGCTGTATAGCAAGGGAATCAGCTGAAATATCTAGATGGTTCGGCGAAACAAGCAGATCGTTTCCAAATCTTTGCAGAATATAACTATTAATCCCCTTGCCAAACGTGACTGAAAGCACCGCAAACAGGTCACCCAACTCCCATCCACCCTCCAGGTTTAGTCCCCAATCCAGAATATCACTACCATCAAAATTCTGGCCACTTGCAGCAGCATCAAATTTTTTGCCCATTGCGGTAACACGATATTCCCCGGCCGTACCGCCGGGACCACCTTGCCAGGATAAAATCAGACTGGGTGAACCGTTGGCCGTATCGCCAGCTGAAACAGTATTGTCTGTAGAATATATCGATTTTTCAGGAGAATTTTCCAGGGATATTGCAAAGCCGTTTGGAGACAACCATTTTATCTGACTGGTTACGCTTCGATTTTTATCTGAGTTATTGATCGCCTCAGGCCTCTTATTTAAACTCAAGAGGTCTTGGAAATTTGTCCAGTCATTGCCAACAGTTAATGTCCCTGATTCGGTTATCCAGGATGTACTCAACCTGTTCAACTTGAATCCCTGCGATTGATATGATGATGTAATTAAGTCAAGATTCTCAACTCCCGTACTGGTTACGGACCCGGTGTTGCCAACGGCAACCGCTTCCAGATTGGTTTCAATTTGTACAGAGCTATTATTCCCATAGGATAAAGTACTGTTTCCCTGTAATTTGAACCCTTCCGAAAATAGATTATCATCTATAATCGCATTAAATCCGAGGTCATCTATCGTATCAGGTTCCTTTGCATAGGTATCCATGGTCAAAACCATAGCCAGCGCAAGAATAATCAGGAATCCCAACGATAAATCCCCCAATATTCCCCTTGCTGTAGACGGAGTTCCCAACTCAGTTCTTATTTGAATCTGATCCACTTGCTCAATAATGGTTTAAATCTTACAAATTTACTGAAAATTTTATTATGAATCGTCTGCGTTGCAAGCTGCAGCACATCATCAACGGCTGATTATATGTGCTTGGCGTGACTATATCCACCGAAATTACTGTGAATAACTGGAATAATCGTAAATTTTCGTATAAAAATTCAGCCGCCTGATTGACGCTATATCGTCATAAAATTTGCGCTATTTCAAAGTCAGTATCATTTCAATTCTGCGGTTCTGTTGCCTGCCAGTTGCCGTTTCATTAGAAGCAACGGGCCGCGAAGCCCCGAACCCCTGCGCAGAAATTCGGCCTGATTCAACCCCCAGTGCAATCATCGTCCCCATGACGGCGTAGGCACGCCGATCACTTAATAACTTATTCGTATCCAGATTGCCCCTGGAATCCGTGTGCCCTTCAATAAATATTGCAAAAGTGGGGCATAACATTAATAATTTGTATATTATTTCTATATTAGTGTAACTATTCACAGATATTTTTGCACTATCTGAAGTAAATGTGATGGGATGAGCTACTAAAGACGTATTTAGTTGACTTTGGCATTTTTCCAACACCAGATCATCATTCGGTAACTTTGATTTTTCCTGGGTAATATCAACTTCCACATCCATTGATCTTGCTGGCCGAGTATATTTTTCTACAGACATCATTTCAGGTTGACTGGCTTCGCTTTCACTGGATTCCAATTCCGCTTCCACAAAATATCCCGGAGCCGGTCTGATTCCAATCTTATTTACGAATAACAACTGCTGCTCACTTGTGAACTGCTGGACGCGTTTTATGAGTACATTGTAATCGGACTCCCTATCCATCAATCCACCCAATGCGAGTCGGCCAGCACCAATTTCAATATTCATGCTCAAAAGCCGGTTCCCCTCCTGCATGATACCTTCCACTGCTCCCACCCAAATTGGATCAGCAACCTCCGGATTCGCATGCAGAAAATTTACAAAGCTGTCATGAGAAATAGTGGACTTCGCCAGTTCCACAAACTGGTCCACCAGGTTTTGAGCGGGCACTTCACCCTCCAATTTCAAATCCCTGTTCAAATCTCTGGAAATAATTAGATGCGGCAATCGCAGTGGCGTAATTTGCAGTTGCGACGTCACCGATCCGACACCATAGATACTTTTGGAATACTCCACTGCAAGTTTTTCCGCCGTCCGGCTCGATACTGCCCCATTTAGAGCAACTTCTCTGCCATCGACTACTACTGCAATGCGGCCATATCCCCGCTGTTTTAATATAACTGAAGCCCGGGATGCAATATCAGATTCAATGCCGGGTTTTTCCACAATCACCAAACCCATTTCCAGCATCAGCAACCCAACCAGGCCTGCAACCAAATACCACCGATGCAGCCTGCAAAAATCTACCAGGTTATTGATTAATACACACATTGCGTTTTTGATTGCTTGTATTTTCCAGAATTGATTTCCTTATGTTTGGCATCGCGGACAATAATAAGTCGAGCGCTGGGAAATAATCACTTTTTTAATCTTCGACTGACATTTAACACAAGCTTCATTTTCCCGCCCATAAACGGCAAGTTCCTGATCAAAATAACCTGGCAAGCCATCTGTACCCACGAAATCCTGTAAAGTCGTACCGCCCTTATCAATCGCCTGCTGCAAAATTACCCGGATTGAAGTCGCCAGCACGGCATAGCGCTCTAGTGAAATTCTGGCGCATTTACGCAACGGGTGTACCGCCGCATCAAATAGCGCTTCACTTGCGTAAATGTTTCCAACCCCGACCACCACTTTTCCGTCCATTATAAAAGTCTTTACCGGAATCACCCGGTTTCTGGACAGTCTGTGGAGCAATTCCCCATGGAAGTGACAAGTTAGTGGTTCTACCCCGAGAGACCGTAATCGCGGGTGATCGTATAAATTCGTTGCCGAAAATAGTAAGCAGCCGAATTTTCTTGGGTCATGGAAGCGAATAATTTCTCCCGTGTCGCTAATGAGATCGAAATGATCGTGCTTGCCTGGCTCCCGGGGCTCGCACAATACCCTCATAGAACCAGACATTCCCAGATGGATAATCAGGCCGCCCCTGGAAAGATGGATGAGAATATATTTTCCCTTGCGTTCAATTTTAGAAATCCTTTTTCCCTGTACAATTTTCTCCAGCCCACGCGGAATCGGCCACCTGAGTCTTCGCTCTCTTACTATTAATTTCCGAATGGATTTCCCTTCCAGGTAGGGGCGAATTCCATTCATCGTGGTTTCTACTTCTGGCAGTTCGGGCATATCATTGACAAGTCGAAAGTTACTCTATATATAAGGCTACCACTTTTTACCTGACAACCCGTAAATGTCTTTTTCCGTAACAAATCAGCGCAATAATTCCAGCTTCGTCACCAACGAAGATGAAACGATTCTTGAGGCCGCACTGAGGGACAACCGAATATTCCCCTATGGTTGCCGGAGTGGGGTATGCGGAGCATGTAAAAGTAATCTGATCAGTGGCCGGGTCGACTATGGTGATCACGAAGATTTCGCATTAAGTGACGTGGAAAAAGAACAGGGAAAAGTTTTGCTGTGTCAGGCGATTCCCCTGGAGGACGTTGTAATCGATGTAGAAGAAGTGATGTCAGGTACTAACATTCAAATAAAAATGCTGCCCTGCAGAGTCGGGAAAATTCATCGGCTGGCAGAGGATGTTATACAGTTATTTTTGACATTACCTAAAACCCAGCAGTTTAATTTTATAGCCGGCCAATACGTTGACATTATTTTAAAGGATGGCCAGCGGCGTAGTTTTTCCATCGCCAACCTGCCTGAGCAGGCAACGGAACAGGGACTTGAATTGCACATTCGTCATGTTTCCGATGGCCATTTTACGCCCAGGGTATTCGACTCAATGAAAGAACGGGATTTGTTGCGATTTGAAGGGCCGTTTGGCACCTATTTCTTGCAATCTGATCCTGGAAAACCCATTATTATGATTGCTGGCGGTACCGGTTTTTCCCCCATAAAAGGCCTGTTACAACAAGCGCTGGCACAAAACCGTGACCAGGACATTCATTTATTCTGGGGTGCAAGGGATGAACAGGATTTATACATGGATACGCTGGTTACAGAGTGGGTGGATAAGCACCCAAATCTTAAATACACCCCGGTGTTGTCAGACAACACCACTGATGGCTGGAAAGGTGACACAGGATTTGTCCACGAAGTGGTCCGTATAGCCTACGACAATTTCGGAAAATTCGACGTATATGCCAGTGGGCCACCCATTATGATTGATGCAGTACGCGATAGTTTGCTGGATAAAGGTATGAATCAGGAACGATTTTTCTTTGATTCTTTTGAGTTTGCCAGTCCAGTCCAGTGAATACTGAGAATTGCCGTAGCAGCAAAAATTTCAGGATTCTTTAATCAAGGAACGTCTGAACAACCAGTAACCGGGAATTCGCTTTAAACCCGCCGAGCCAGAAGCACCTTATTCCAAGAAAAAACCCCACATAAAAGTTGGGTTTTCAGATTCAATTTGTCGACTATTTTCCGCCAAGCAGAAACATTCACAGCCTGAAGTCCTTTTGGTCCGTTTTCAATTTCGAACTCTACTGTTTGACCTTCTGTCAGAGTTTTAAATCCTGTTCCGGCAATTGAGCGAAACGGTTGCGTTTCTTCGGCTAAAAAGATAGCTCGCCGCCGCCCGGCTCGGCCCCCTATCGATGCCGCATTGGTCAATTATGAGTAATCGAACTCTTATAGCACCAATGTGGTAATCGGTGTAATATGCATCGTTGCTAAACGGGGTCACCTTCCTAAAGATCCGAAATGCGGACCATAAATTTTCCCGAAATAATATTATATGACTAGCGAACTCTCTCCCGATATCAAACAAATTCAGGAATCCGTTGTTGGAATGTATTCGGAGCATCCATGGCCACTAAACCGTAATACCGATGAAGAAATGGGGTGGCGCCTTAAATGTCTCGGCATTACCAGAGAAGATTACGAAGGCAAGCGAATTTTTGATATGGGATGTGGCACCGGAGAGTATACTTTATGGTATGCGATGAATGGTGCCAAGGAAGTTGTCGGCGCTGATTTATCAGATGGTTCGCTAAAGGTAGCGCGCGAGCGCCAGAAGGAAATCAACGCTGATCATGTCACGTTCAAAAAAATGGATATTCTCGAATGTCCTGAACCCGATAACTACTATGATTACAGCTATTGCATCGGCGTATTGCACCACACCGGAGATCCACGCCGAGGTTTTGCTAATCTGGTGAGGATTACCAAACCCGGTGGCGTTGTTATGGTAAGTGTATACAGTAAATACAGTCGTAGAGTGTTACGAGTCAAACAATCAATTTGTAAATTACTCGGAGGTGACGATATAGACAAACGTGTGGAGTGGGGATATCGCCTTTTCGGTCGCACGTTACGGAAACTGGATAAACGCTACCACGGACTAAACACCAAACAGATTGCGTATGATATTTTTGGCTTTCCCCACGAATCGCTGCACTCCGCCCAGGAGATCCTGACCTGGTTCGATGCTAACAATGTCGAATACAAGGGCGCGTTCGCTCCGCTACGTATTAAAGATTATTTTTATGCATTTTCTCTTCCAGAGTACGAGACATTTCGTGGGACATTCAGCGGATTTCCCGTAATGCGTTTGGTCGCCGATTTGATGGATTTCGTCTCAAAAAAGCTATTCCCTGAAACAGAAATAATTCGCAAATTCCCAAGACCGAAATGGTACTCATATTGGATTTCACAAACAATGTGGATTCCGTTTGGCCTACGTTTCAACTGTTTCACCATGGTTGGCGTCAAAAACAAGATTGAAAATACCGACGGCCCAGAAAAATAAAATTTCAGAGAGGCAAATGCACCCCGTCAGTGGAAGTTGGACAAAATAGTCTGATTGCATATAGAGACGGTTTTAGCTCATCGTTAACCCTAAGAGGAAACGATGATGACAAACAGTAAAAAATATAAAGGCAGCGCCAGCCTGATACTTATTCAGTGCTGACCCGGAATCGGTTACGGCGCATGGGTATTGTTCTTCGCGACGTCAGCGCTTTCCACGGGGAATTAAGCTGCGAGTAAATTCGTTCATCTGATCAATGCTCATGCCTTCATAGTAAATGCGATACCATAGTTCGAGGTTGATCAATATCCATAATCTGAAATTATGATCTGAATTGCCGCTGACATGTTCGCTAACGAGTTGATCGATATAGTCGTTGTTAAACAAACCAAGTTCGACAAACCTCGATTGTTTAAATAAATTCTTCATGTATTCGCTGAACTCGAATCGCATCCAATGCGCAATAGGGAATCCAAATCCCTGTTTACTTCGACCAACCAATTCAGGCGGAAGATGTTTACGCGCCACTTTCTTGAGAATGTATTTAAGTTGCATATTTTTTATCTTGAAAGCTGACGGTAAGCGTGCCGCAAACTCGACTAATTTGTGGTCGACTAAGGGTGCCCTGACCTCAAGTGAATGTGCCATCGACATCCGATCTGAAATTGTTAATATATGATCTGGCAAGCGTGTCATCAGATCACATTTAAGCATTTGATCGACTAACTCAGTGGCATTACCTGCATTGAAATAACACATTAGTTTTGCCAGGGAGTCCTTATCATCAATTCGGTCCTGCCCATTTCGGGTAAACAACTTTTGTTTAGAAGAGTTTGGAAAGCGTAATATCGACATGCTATGCATGTAACGTTCGCCACCCTGATAAAAGGACATTTCGTTCAGCCATTTTACTTTGGCCACTGCCGATTTGTATCCAAAACTGTCCGGAGCAAGGTCAATCAATCGTTTCACTAAATGCTTACGAAACCAGTTAGGCAGAATCGAGTAAAGTTGCGCCAGTCCCTGCCCCGAGTAGCGATCATAGCCAGCGAAACTCTCATCACCACCATCACCACTTAGAACCACCTTGACATGCTCGCTGGCCAGCTTTGAACACATATAAACGCCAAATGCATAAGGGTCGGAAGGTTCATCCAGATGATAGATCAATTGTGGAATCATATGGATCAGGTTAGGGCTTACGATCTTCTTATGATGCTCCATGTTGTATTGTTGTGTGACCATCTCCGCCCATGGAAGCTCATTGTATTGCGGGTCTTCTACACCGATGGAAAAAGCAGGAACTGGATCGCTGGTATGCTGCGCCATCTTCGCTGAAATTATGCTCGAATCAATACCGCCACTAAGAAACGTACCGACGCGAACATCGCTCAGACAATGCAGGTCAATGGTTTCACTGAGCATTGAATCAAGTTGCTCGGTAAGATCTTCAAGGCTGCCCTCAACCTTGGGTTCGAAACTCGGGTCCCAATAGCTTTTTACTGTTATTTGATTATTTTTATAGCTCAGCCAACTCGCTGCAGGCAGCTTGTGGATGTCTTTGAAAAATGTTTGCTGGCCCGGGACATAGCGCATGGATATGTAGTGCCAAATACACTCAAGGTCGATTTCTGGTGGCGAGTCCTCGATCGCTAATAACGCCTTGACTTCGGAGGCGAACGCCAACCCATCTGTAGTATTGCGAAAAAAAATGGT
>PVMS01063193.1_pt1 | contig 11350 bp, 12 predicted proteins | sample 1853461 | NCBI WGS metagenome assembly PVMS01 (sample SAMN08582032, study PRJNA380276) | Marine sediment metagenome, whole genome shotgun sequencing project. | isolation source: ocean sediment barecode stripped | collected 2017
ATTGCCTGCATAATTTCCTGAGCCAGGTCTCCGGTTTGCTTGACGGCATCGCCTTCCTTGCCTTCACGGCCCTGAGCTTGAAACGGATTTTTTTCATCGTACGGACAATGGACGGCAGAGAAAAAATCGTATCCTCCGGTTCCATTTCCAAATCATTCAACAGCGGCGACAACGAATGCACCTGGATTATTTTTTCGGATTGATTCTTCGGGATCACCGAAACGATGCTCTCCACCTCAGCAACTTCCGGTAAAGCCAGCAAGGCTTTTTCCATTTCCCTGGCTTCCTCGAAACTATCGGTGATCACTGCCGTGGACCACGCCGAGCGGCGAACACTATCGAGAATTTTCATTTCATATTTTACCGCTTCGGTGCCTTTTGCCTGCAAGTGAAGCAGGTTGTAATCGAAGGCCATATCTTTAAGGGCAATGGAAGCAATCAGCACCAAGGCTGTGGAAAGGCCGATGATCCATTTATAGTGGTCAAAAATGTTTTCGATGCGAGAAGGTTTCTGGCTGTCATTTGTTTCGGCCACATCCTCAGTAGAGCGACGCCATTTTTCTTCTACAGTAATCAATGCGGGCAGGAGGAGAATCATCGCCAACATGCAAATCAGAATCCCTGATCCGGCGATCCAACCCAGTTCGGCAATGCCAATGAAATCCGTCAAAACCATCGCTCCAAAAGCCATCGCCGTGGTGATAGCTCCGGCAAAGTTCCCCCGACCCGTCCTTTGTACAGTGATTTGCAAGGCCTCGGCGGTATTACGTCCAGCGCGTTTCTCTTCGCGATAACGTTCCAGAATATGGATGCCAAAATCAATACCCAAACCGATCAGGATAGTGGTGAACACCACCGACAAGATATTCAGATGTCCAACCGTCACCGTGGTGAACCCCATCGACCAGCAGAGCGCGATCACCAGGCAATAGATTGCTAACAAGGGTTTGACCACGCCACGAAACGCCAGGATAAATAAAAGCGATACTCCTCCCAGAGCCAACAGGGTAGCCAACTGCACATCGCTTTGAGTAGTAACCATCTCATCCGTGGCAATCACATCCTCGCCAGTGATGCCGACCTGGATCTGGGGAAAATCTACCAGGGTTTCAGCAATGAGTTTGCGGGTGAACTCGATGGAATTTTTATAGCCGGTGAAACTGGTTTCGTCTTCATTGAGCTGAACCAGAAGGAACAGTAATCGGCCATCGTCGGAAACAAAATAACCCTCTTCTTTCAAAGATGATTTGCCACTTTTGGAAAACAGGGAGCGCCAGGGCGAATGATAGTCCGTAGCACCCTGCAAATGATTTTTCATGCCGGTAAGGAGCGAGGTCAACAAAGCCAAATCTTCGCTATCATCTTTGACTTCCTGTTCGACGTCATTATCTTCATCTTTGCCGAGAAAATTGCTGAGCAGTGTTTCGACCATGCCGGAACTGATTTCCAGATTGATACTTCTTAGTAGCTGGTTCAGTCCGGGAGATGCGTTGACATCGTCCATAAACTGTTTTCTACTTTTGAGTTGTTCTTCCAGTTCACGGAGTTCATCTTGACCCAGATAAAGCAGGCCTTTACTTTTGAAATATGAGGTATCGATTTTGTAAAACACTTTGGCAAAATAATCCGCCTGTTTTTGTAAACGTTCCGCCAGAGCCTCGGCGTATTTTTTCATCGCCTCTGGATCGTCTGATTCAACGACAATGGTCATGCCATCAAAGTCATCGAACTCTGCCCGGTATTGTTCATGCCGCTGGACATAAGGCAAATCTTTTGATACCAGGTCGCCACGACCAGTCTTGAAAGTCAGCTGGGCAAAAGTGACCCAAACGGACAGTGCCGCGATCACGGTGGCAAGGAAAATGACTTTCCATGGATGAGATGAAACAGAGGTTTCAACCCCTAGAAAAAAACGGTCCAGGAGTGACTGCGGTTGCAGAAGTTTTTGTGAGTCTGGTTGTGAGGAATCTTGCGGCATCGAGTTGAGTCCCGGGTCACGCCCACCCACTCCCGTGGGAGGGAGATAATTGCAGCTTATTGGAGCAAATATCCTTTAGACGTTGTCTGCAGTATTTTTAGAGGTGTCGTGAAATCAAAAGCGGTAGCCCAAAGTAAGAATATGGGAATTCAATCCAATATTAGGCGTTTTGAAACCGGCATTGGAAATATGAAAGAAGCGGTAGTTTAATGAAACAGAGCTTTTATCCAAAAATAATTCCAAGCCTGTACCAATGTGAAGAAGAAACTCCAATTCAGACCCCAACTCGCGCTCGGCAATATCTGTCCAATTGGTATAAGAAAAGCCAGCTCCGATCATGACATTGGGGGCCCAGCCTCGTTTCGGATCGAGAAATTTATACTCGACCATAAGAGGCGACCAGCCAATAAGATATTCATAATCGTGATTCAAGGCGAGAGCTATTCCCAGTTCATTATGCCAATACAGAGCCCCTTTGTACCAGGAATCACCACCGATTAAACCGGTCAGATTTAATTGATAGTTGGGGAAAAAATACAAAAAACTGATGTCAGCGCGATCCACCCCAGTTGGCAAATCGATAGTATAACCAAACCCACCCTGCACTCCATATGAAGAAGTTCCCTTGGCAAATCTGTCAGAAAAGGATTCCGCTTGAGAAAAGGTCGGAGATATCAAATAAGTAAAGAAACCAAATAGCAACAATCTTGTAATTTTGGACAAAGCTATTAGAAACCCCTTCAATTTAGTGGGTATTTACCTGTTAGAAGCTCAACATTTAGATAATCTTAAATCGGCATATTACCACAGAACATATTGATTTTTCATAACTTAATTTAATTTGCCTTCCCCATACTTGGGTGCTATAATCCACAAACCGTAAACAGACAATTGTAAAGGAAATAAGCTTATGATGGGGATCGGTTTTCCAGAATTAATGATCATTTTAGTGATCATCATGATTATTTTCGGAGCGGGTAAACTTCCGGAAATTGGAAGTGCATTTGGTAACAGCATCAAAAATTTCAAAAAATCGATGAAGGAAGCGGAAGAGTTGAAAGATAGCGCCGATGTTTCCGATGTCGTTGCGGAAGTAACCGAGGGTGAAGAAGTAACCGAGGGTGACGAGGTAGCTGAGGGTGAAAAGGTAGCTGGAGATGAAAATGCCGATCCCAGTGACGAGAAAGAGGACAAATCACCCTCCCCGGATACTCAGGAAAATAAGTCCTGAACCCGCCTATTGATTGAAAGGGAGGCCAATACCACCCCTTTTGATGCAACTGCCCTATAGTTTTATGACAGCTTTATCAAGTTCTAACCTGTTTCGTCGAATCGACCTCTAGTGGATTGCATCTAACGAAGGTGGTTACAGATTTTGGGTAACACCGATTGGATGAAGTCTTGAGCAATATGGGTCTTCGGCGACAGCTTCTTAAGAGCCACTCTAATTATGCGGCGTGGTTAGACCAAAGCCTGATATTATAAGGGCTTGGTCGAAGTAAAAGCAGAAACTATCCATTTTTGGAGCCCCCTCTTTAAAGACAATCCACCATGGCGTTTACTCAGGATAAAGAATCCAAGGCGATCGAAGAAGATTTGGTGCGCAAGTTTCAGGGTGGAGACCTCGAGGCTTTCAACAAGCTGGCGGAAATTTATCAGAAAAAGATTTATGGACTCAGCTTCAACCTGACGCGCCATCAAATGGACGCCCAGGATGTCACTCAGGAAGTCCTGTTGACTATTTACAGGAAGATCCACACCTTCCAGGGGAAATCGGCATTTTCCAGCTGGGTCTACCGAGTCACACTGAACGCCACCTACATGAAGTTACGGAGCAAGAAGAAGGATCCCAAAATCTCTATTGAGGACATGCTTCCTTCTTTTAATAGTTCCGGGTATCAACAGGAAAAGATTCAGGATTGGTCGGAAAATACAGAATCCTTATTATTTACCAACGAAACCAAGTCGGTGATTAAAAAAGCCGTTGACCAATTGCCGGAAAAAGAAAAAGTTGTCTTTATGCTTCGCGATGTGGAAGGGCTTTCGACTGAAAAGGTCGGGGAAATCCTTGATCTGACCATTCCCGCAGTTAAATCCAGACTTCACCGAGCGCGGCTATTTTTGAGAAAAAAATTATCGGGTTATTTTGATGAATTCCATACCCGGAGGAAAAGTAAATGATTTGTTGTAAAGAATGCCTGGACCTTCTACACGACTACCTCGATGGGTCTCTGAAACTGGAAACCTCGGAGGCGTTGGAAAATCACTTCCAGGATTGTCCCCCATGCATCGCTTTTATGAATACTTATAAATCCACGTCGTCCCTGTGTAAAAAAACATTGGGGGAAACGGAAGTACCTGATGCGGTAAAATTAAAACTCAAAGAGTTTCTCAAAGAAAACATTCCTAAAAAATAATCGCTCCCCCTTCTCCTGAACAGTTGATTCCAAAGACTTTTGTTTTAGGACACCTAAAATTGGATTTTGATCATGGGCGGCCCTTATGAAATAAGAGCCAGCATGTCGCCTGGTCAGGAAATAATAGTCGACCTCCATCAGCAAGAGGGTAGGGTATCAGATAAGGATTGAATTATTAGGTTCCCTTTTAGCTGTTTTCCCGTAGCGATACCATTGACAAATCGAATTGGTCCTTTATACTTTTAATCAGGACTGTTTTTATGGATGCCTGTAATAAGCATTTGTTTTACAGGATTCCATGCCCCCAAAAAAAAGGTAAATTTCATGGTGGAAATGAAGGTTGAAGGTTTGACTCTGGACCCTCTCACCAATATGCCAATCATAATATTGAAAGACCTGTCCGGAAAACGCGCGTTACCGATTTGGGTTGGGTATTTTGAAGCCAATGCTATTGCACTGGAAATAGAAAAAATTTCCACGCCACGCCCCATGACTCATGATCTAATTCGCAATCTGATAAAAACGATGAATGCGAAGGTCAATCATATTTTGGTAAACGAGCTGAAGGACAACACTTTTTACGCCACTATTTCATTGGTTGTCGGTGGAAATACTATGGCTATCGACTCCAGGCCCAGCGATGCCATAGCTCTGGCGCTCAGAACAAAGTCACCGATTTTCGTTGAAGAAACAGTTATAGAAGCTGCTAAGAGCCTGGAGATCCCGGAAATGGAAACCTCCAAAAAAGATGACAAACAGCAATGGAAAGATTGGTTGGATAAAATTAAACCCGAAGATTTCGGCAAGCTCTAAACAAGAGCTTCTATTGACTATAGGAACCTCTTTAAATTTAGTTTTATTATGAGCTTTAGCCACAAAGTAACCGCTTCCCTCCTGTTGCAACCTCTCTAGAATTTATTTTGCCGTGAAAAATATAGGCATATACTGCAAGCAAAAACCCTCCATCGATCAGGGAGTACTATTGACCTTGACCCGTTGGTTGCGAGATAAACAACTTTCCGTTTTTATGGATAAGGACACCGCTGGAATCATTGGCGAATCCTCCTCATACAGCAGAGAAGACATCCCTGCTCTGGTCGACCTGATCATTGTTCTCGGCGGCGATGGAACATTATTGAGCGTGGCCAGAATCGCGCATCCTCACGATGTTCCGCTGTTGGGGGTCAATCTTGGCAATCTAGGGTTTTTGACCGAAATTTCCCAGGGAGAACTCTATGATACTCTGGAAATAGTCCTAAACGGACAAACCACCATCGAAAAACGCATACTGTTGAACGCCAGTTTATGGCGGGATAAGGTGAAAACGGAAGAGTACAATGTATTAAACGATGTGGTCATCAACAAAGGCGCGCTTGCAAGAATCGTCAACCTGCAGGTGCGGGTAAATAATCAATATATGACATCGTACCGGGCCGATGGCCTGATCATCGCCACGCCCACGGGGTCAACTGCTTACTCTCTTTCCGCAGGGGGGCCCATTATCCATCCCAGTATGCATGCTTTGGTATTGAGCCCCATTTGTCCTTTCACCCTGACCAACCGGTCAATTGTGATCCCCGATGAATCTAAGATACAGGTGGAACTGACGACTCCCGGTGATGAAGTACGCGTTACTCTGGATGGGCAGGATGGTTGTGACATGAAAACCGGTGATGTGCTGGAAATAAAAGTGGCGCAAACCCCGCTGAAGTTGATTCAGGCACCAGGGAAAAATCATTACCAGATCCTGCGCAATAAATTGCGCTGGGGAGATCCTGAGTAAAAAGGTTTAAGCGGCAACGAAAAATACAATCACACCAATAGATCAGATTATTTAGAGCTCCCCAGGGCACCTCTAAAAGTTCAGATTTGCTACGAGCCACCCTTGATTTTTAAGGGTACAGCGAGAGCAAACGCAGTAAAATATCAATTATTAGAGGCCTCTCTTAAAATTGCCTGGCCATTACCTTATGAATCAAAACATCATAGCCTGCGGAAAACCCGTAGACATCGGCACACGAGTCGTTTTGTGGTCGGAAAAAGGTGGTTTTGTTTGCCCCAATAAGCGTGGTCGAATCAACTGCACACAGCACGACCCTGTGCTCAACGATGCTCCCACGTTAGCAGATGAAAAATATTGCATTGAAGATCCAGAGACAGCCTACAAGGAATTGAAACAGGAAGTTTATCAACTGATCCTGCATTACGATGTTTGCTATTGCTCCTGGCAGTGCCATCAGATAATGCAAGACAGTTCGTTTAAAGGCAGCCAATTTTACCTTGATCTCGATGGCACCCTGTACCAAACCTGTGACCTCTACTGGAAAACCAATACCGGCCCGGCAGACGACCGCATTGGCAACGAAAGATCAGTGCATGTAGAAATGGCCAACCTCTCCTGGGAAGCGCGCAAGGAAGAATCCACCTTATACAAGGTGAAGCAGGACCAATATCAAAAAATCGACGGCCAATGGCAATTGCTTCTCCCGGAAAAGTATCAAAACAAAATCCGCACCCCAAACTTTACGGCGATTCCTTCCCGAGCGCATTCAAAGCGCGGGTACTTCAGCCGAAGGGTCAATGATAAAATAGTGCGCATGTGGGACTTTACCGAAGAGCAATACTTTGCGGTGACTCACCTGGCGCGTGGCATCAACAAACTGCTTCCTGGCATCAAACTCAAAGTTCCTTTCGACAAAAAATCCAGCCGTGTTCCTCTGGATAAAATCCGTAATTCTCCTGGTTTCGCAGGCATCCTTGGTCATTGTCACATTCAAAAAGGCGATTCCCCGGGAGTGGGCAAAAAATTTGACCCCGGTTCGGCCTTCAACTGGGGACGACTAAGAAAGGAATTGTTGCAAGAGAAAGCTAAAGAAAACTCTGTTTGAAGCCAAAGTTATTCATTCAGGTTGTATTGAAAATGCCATCCTTTTAACGCCAATTCCTAGCAGAAATAATTAGAGGTTGACCTTTGCCATGGTTTGATGGAATCTTTTATATGAACCAGTCTTAAAGAAGATGAATCAATTAATACAGTCCCCCAAAAATATTATTTTAAACCCGCAATCCATCTTTGAATATCGAACTATGAAATCCAAACGGAAACTCCAAAATAATTTCAGCATCTTTTTGAGTTGCCTTTTCGCATTCGCTTTTATCAGTTTCGTCCTGCCTGGCGAAGGCCACAGCAAAACCATGTACGTCAAAAAATCCGGTACAAAACTACGGTCGGCAGATTCCACCAAATCCAAAGTTTTGGGAAAACTGGGCAAAGGCACCGCCTTGGACGTGACTGAAAAATCCGGAAAGTTTTTAAAGGTTTCTACTCCCGATGGTCAATCAGGATGGATTTTTAAATTCAAATTGACGGCGAAAAAACCCGCAAGTAGCGGTGGTGGCGGAGATTTTCTGGGGGCTCTGGGAGGACAACAAATTGCCGCCAGGGAATCCTCTTCTGGTTCCAGCATTCGTGGCCTCAGCCCAATGTCTGAAAAACTCGCGAAAAACAAAGGCATCTCGCAAAGCAATATCGATGATGTAAAAAAAATGGAGCAGTTTAAATTGTCCGATCAGGAGTTGGATGATTTTCTTTCCCAGGGAAAACTCGGTGAGTATGGTTCCTGATCGGGCCACGCCGGGTGGAAATTAATCATAACTTGCCTGAGCAGATTAAACCCTCAAGCATGCTCATGGTCAATAGCAAGAATTTAGAGGTGCCCTTTAGTTAACAAATCTTTTCGTCTCAGATATCAATTATGAAGTTTTCAAAAAATCTTTTCATTCCCGCGTTCATCATGGTCCTGGGCCTGATATGGGTGCAAACGTCCCATTCCTTTCGGCTGGATGACTTTTTCAAACTCCCGCCGCAGGAAAAACAAACTCAACAGCCCAGCGAAACACAACCCGCGCCCAAGCAGGAACAGGGTGGGTTGATCGGGTTTGGCGAATCCCTTGGATTGTTTGATAAAAAAACCTCAAAAATATTGCAGGGCAGTGTCACCACTCTGCAATCTTTCCAGCCAATTGGCATCGAAGAAGAAAAAGCCATCGGCGGATCGCTGGCCGTCGAAGTCTTCAGCCGTTATGGCGGTATGTTAAAAGACCGCGATTTGCAAAGGTATGTCTCACTGGTGGGACAAGCCGTGGCGGATGTTTCGGATCGATCCGACATTGATTATCACTTTGCGGTATTGGATACCGAGAATCCCAATGCTTTCGCAACCCCAGGAGGTTATGTATTCGTCAGCCTGGGTCTTTTGCGGATGCTGGAAAACGAGGCTCAATTAGGCGGAGTGTTGGGCCACGAGATTGCTCACATCACGCAAAAACATGCGCTGAAAACTTTGCAACGCAGTAAATTATTGCAGGGGGTCAGTTCGGTTACGATGGCGACAATGGACAAAGACTCCAACCTGTTCGATAAAATCATCAACCAGGTTTCAGAAACGCTTTTTACTACCGGCCTGGACAAGGAGTTGGAATTTGAGGCTGATAAATACGGTACCGAGTTTGCGTATCGAACCGGATATTTCCCCGGCGGCCTGCGTGATTTCATTAAAGTTCTGGGAAAATCCGAATCAAAAGACAGATCTATATTTTTGAGCACCCACCCTGGTCCACGGGAAAGGTACAGCAAGCTAAGCAGTCACATGCAGAAATATAAATCTGCACTATTATCCCCGGTTCTTAGCAACCGCTTTAAGGCACAAGTTAAAAGTCGACTATGAAGAAAAAAAACACGCTATTCAGGGATGAGCTCCCTGGTGAGAAAAAGAGCATTATAAATCTATTGATGACGGGTTATATTGTCAGCATTTCCTGTATGGGTTATGCGGCATTTTACATATTCATCCAACTGGGTCAAATCGACCGGATCTCCAGCACCATCACGTCTTCCCATACTGAAGAACAGATCAGCGTCCTCAAAAACCGAATGAACCGCACCACCCATCAGTTGCGTAACGAGATGATCGGCATCGCTATTCTGGGAACCGTGATTTCGTTCATTGGCATGGGCTACACTATCAATATGATCATTAGTCCACTTAGAAAACTCGTGGACTACGCGGAGAAAAAAGGCAAAACCGATCTGCCGGAGTTTAAATCCAATCACGAGATCAAACAGCTTGCCACACAATTGACTGAAATTTTCGGTGACCCTTCAGCCGAACAAAAAGCGGGCGATGGCCACAGGAAAAATGAATAATAAATGTTGTTTGTTGACACAGAACACCCAAGCTGACTATGGGGGTATGTTGAAAGCTTAGATTTAGCCAGCCTCCCATTACTTGAGAGACTTGATAGTGTTTCTGCTCAAACACGTTACGATTATTACCCTCCCACGGGAGTGGGCGGGCTAGCGGGTGGAAAATGCCTGGGTCATGCGATTCAACTTGGAGTCAAAGGCAAAGACCTCGTTTGGTGGGATACCAACTTCTTGCAACAGTCGGTTAAAATAAAAATAATTCATTTGGTTTTTTAAAGCATCCAGAGCCTGATTCGGGGCTTCCGCATCGTGGGTGATAGGAACCAGGCGCGCACAAAGTTCCGCAATGGAATTCCCCTCTTCGCGAGGCGAGGTGGTCAAGCTCGACATCGAGGAAAACTGTCGGGCTTGCAAACGGCGAGCACTTGCCTGTTTTTCCAGGGAAAAAAATTTGATGCATTTTTCTCTCAATAAAGGTCCTTTTTCCCACGGGTTCGCTTTGTCCCAATATTCTTTAAAATAATTCTCCTGCCCTTCCACATGAGAGTGATTAATATCCGTTAGCTTTAGAACCCTTTCTTCTTTTTTGGCGGATAAAGTTTTCCCTCTCAACAAAACCTCTTCGTTCCAAATAAGCCAAATTAAATTCAGCATCATCCTGCATTGTGGCTTTCCATTTTTCGTAACGCATACGATACACTTCTTGCCGAGTCAACTTCTTGATTTCCTGAAATAGTTGTAACGCACCAGTGAGCTTTAGCCCCTTGGCGCTAACAATCATCGATTGAAATCTATCGGGATCCTTTTCCTTCAAAGTTTCCCATTGCGGACTCAGGACATACCACCCCCACCCACCGATGCCGGCAACAGTTACCAATAAAAGTAGGATGACTATTTTGATTATGCGGAACATTGAAGGAATGAGTCAGGAACGGGTTTTCATGGGTGTGCCGATGGACCACCGGGTACGGGTGTTCCTATTTGACTATCTTGTTAAACTTGGTGCCTTCCAGTGTCAGGTTGTACATGAGGCCTTTTTGATCAAAAATAAAAGCCACAACGGGTTCATTGGCGTTTATGGTATCTATAGAGTCCCCCATTCCAATCGAAATGAGCGCCACGGAGCCATCGATGCCGACTTTCCATCCTTCACTATTGCGAAAATTATCTAGAGCCTCGTTGGTATTGAACAACATGACCACCGACTTGGCTTGCGCTCCAAGTTGAAATCCGATGGAAGCCGCCATAGAATTGTAATAATCCACGGTTCTCCCACCAATCCTCAAAGCACCCTCGCCAAACTCACCACCGAGGCCGATTCCGGCTTTGATAATTTCCGGAAATACCAACACTCCTTTGGCCTTTTGTAGCAATTCTTTCGCCGCTGGAACCTTCTCCTTAAACAAGAGCAACGTGGTATCCACCTTGATATTGATGGTCTTGGATGTGGAAGAGGTTGCACAACCGTTTAATCCAATCAAATAATACAAAATCAAAAGAACAAGTCCAATAACCTTAAACTGTCTTTGCATAAGTTTACCTTTAAAAGCCATTGTGCAGAATAATTATCTTTCAGGGGGCCTCTAATAGTTCAACATAAGAGCCGCTCATGGCCATAAGCAAGAATTTAGAGGTGCCCTTCAAATATTCTTATCGGAATCTAGCCTTAGAATCATTTCGAAATAATGAGAATATTAATTCCCAAGACATACACAAGCGAGGAAAGGATTGAATTGAGGGAATTTCCGC
>PVMS01066118.1_pt1 | contig 11349 bp, 10 predicted proteins | sample 1853461 | NCBI WGS metagenome assembly PVMS01 (sample SAMN08582032, study PRJNA380276) | Marine sediment metagenome, whole genome shotgun sequencing project. | isolation source: ocean sediment barecode stripped | collected 2017
CCTCGTCGCAGATGCGGATCGTCCCCATCACCGCGCGGCCGACGGTCCCGGGATGGGCCAGCCAGTCCTCCGGCCCGACGTAGGTCAATCCATTCAGCTCGGTTCCGCCGTAGTACTCGTGCAGGATCGGTCCCCACCACTCGAACATCTGCTCCTTCACCTTTCGCGGGCAGGGAGCCGCGGCGTGGATCGCCACCTGGTGAGCGGAGAGATCGAAGCCGGCGCGCTCCTCCTCCGGGAGCTTCAGCATGCGGCTGAACATGGTGGGCACCCACTGGCTGTGGGTGGCCGCGTATTTCTCCAGGGCCCGCAACGCCTCCAGGGCGTCGAAGCGCTCCATCATGACCACCGTGCCGCCGATCGACTGCATGGACGTGCAGAAGCCGATGGGCGCCGAGTGGTAGAGCGGCGCGGGCGAGAGGTAGACCGAGTCCGCGTCCACGCGGAACAGAGCCTTCAACACGGCGTTCATCGCCAGGCCGCGCGACACCGACCGGCTCGACAGGGGTCGAGTGATTCCCTTCGGCCGCCCGGTGGTCCCCGAGCTGTAGAGCATCAGCTCGCCGAGCGGCTCTTCGTCGAGGGGCTCCGGAGGGTGCTCGTCCAAGGCCTGTTCGTAGCCCTCGAAGCGATCCGAGGCGCCATCGGGCGGGCCGTCGACCACCAGGAAGCGCCGGCAAACCGGGGCGTTGCCGGGGATCTCGGCCGCCGCCTCGTGCAGCGCGCGAGAGGACACCAGCACCTGCGCGCCACAGTCGTCGACGATGTAGCGGGCCTCCGGTGCGGTCAGGTAGCGGTTGACGGTGGTGAGGTAGAGCCCGGATCGGAGCGCGGCCCAGGCGACTTCGAAGTAGCGGAGGTGGTTCTCGAGGAACACCGCGATGTGGTCGCCGCGGCGCAGCCCTTCGGACCACAGGAGCTGGGCCAGCCGGTTGGAGCGTGCGTCGAGCTCGGCGTAGGTGACGACCTCGCCGGTGCGCGCAGAGATGGCGGCGGCCTTGTCCGGGGAGGTCTGGGCGTGGTGTCCCGGGTACATGCTCTCCCCCCACGATACGAGCATTGTGCGGAGCCGTAAAACTATGATACTAGATGGCCAAGGGGAAATGGCCATGGCGACCTACCAGGGCCCCATATTCGACGCCGACAACCACTACTACGAGGCGCACGACGCCTTCATCCGGCACGTGCCGCAGCGCATGCGGCAACGCTGCGTAGAGTGGGTCGAGCTCGAGGACGGTCGCAAGTACCAGGTGGTCGGTGGCAAGATCGATCGCTCGGGGAATCCCACTTTCAACCCGATCTCCAGGCCGGGCGTCCTGCGCGAGTACTTCAGCGGAAACCCGCGTGGCGTGACCAGCGTCGAGCTGATTCGATCCTCGCTCGAGCCGATGCCTCCCGAGTACATGGACCGCGACGCGCGGATCGCGCGGATGGACGAGCAGGGCCTCGAAGGCGCCTGGCTCTTCCCCACACTGGGCGTGCTCTACGAGGAGCCGCTGAAGAAGGACGTGGATGCGTTGTGCGCCACCTTCAGCGCCTTCAACCAGTGGTTGGACGAGGACTGGGGGCTCAACTACAAGGACCGCATCTTCACCTCGCCCTACATCTCGCTGGCCGACGTCGACTGGGCGTGCGCGCAGCTCGAGTGGGCTCTGGAACGCGATGCGCGCATCCTGGTGATGCGCCCGGGCGCGGTGTTCACGCGAAACGGGCCGCGCAATCCGGGCCACAAGGACTTCGACCCCTTCTGGGCCCGAGTGAACGAGGCCGGCATCACCGTCGTAACCCACATCGGCGCCACGCGACACGACAACAACGGCTACGACACCAAGAGCACCGACGTCCTCAGCCTGGGGCCGCGACCGAGCATCAGCAACTTCCATCGTTCACGGAACATCAACGACTTCCTCGCCAGCCTGGTCTTCGATCGGCTGTTCGAGCGCTTCCCCAACCTGCGGGTCGCGTCGGTCGAGAACGGCGCCGAGTTCCTCGGCGACCTGCTGCGCACCTTCGACCGCACCAAAGAACGCCTCCGCGACTACTTCAAAGACGATCCGACCGAGTGCTTCCGGGAGCACGTTTGGATCAATCCCTTCTGGGAGGACGACATCGCCGAGGTGGTCGCGCACATGGGTGCCGACCGGGTGATCCTCGGATCGGACTGGCCCCACATGGAGGGGCTGGCGCAGCCGCGAGACATCCTCGAGGGGGTCGATGGGATTCCGGCTGCTGACCAGGAGAAGATCCTCTACTCCAACGCGACGGCGCTGAACGAGCGGCGGCCCCTCTGAGAGGGTGGGAGACGGCTCCGTGATCGACATCGACGGTTTCGACCTGATCTCACCGCGTGCCTATGGAGAGCGCGGCACCCCCCACGATCAATTGACCGAGCTGCGCCGGCTGGACCACCTGCACCTCTGCGAGCCGCGTGGCTTCGATTCCTTCTATCCCATCGTGCGCCACGAACACATCTGTGAGATCTCGAAGCAGCCCGAACTCTTCTGGAGCCGGTTCGGCATCGTCCTGGAGAGCCAGCAGCAGAAGCTCATCATCAGCGACGAGAAGGGCCTCGGGAGCACGCGCGTGATCATCGCGATGGATCCGCCCGACCACCGCGACTACCGGAAGGTCGCCGCCCCCTGGTTTACGCCGCGAGCCATCCAGCGCGCTGCCGCGGTGGTCGAGGAAAGCGCTCGCCACCTGATAGACGGTCTCGTCGAGAAGGCCAACGGAGGGGGAGGTGAGTGCGAGTTCGCCACCGAGATCGCGGCCGCCCATCCGCTTCGCGTCCTCTCGACCCTCCTCGGCGTGCCTCGCGAGCAGGAGCCCCGGATCCTCTCGCTCACTAACCAGCTCTTTGCGGCGGACGACCCGGATCTCCAGCGCGAAGGGGAGGACCGGAAGAAGGCGGCGGAGGCGCTGGTGGTCGATTTCTTTCAGATGTTCAACGAGATCATCGAGGATCGACGCGCGAACCCCCAGGACGATCTGGCCAGCGTGCTCGCCAATGGTCGGGTGGACGGCGAGCCGATGGGGTTGATGGAGACCCTGGGCTACTTCCTGATCACCTTCAGCGCCGGTCACGACACCACCAAGAACGCCCTGGCCGGCGGGATCTGTGCCCTGGCGCAGCACCCCGAGGAGTTCGAGAAGCTGAAGCGCAATCCGGAGCTGATTCCCAGCGCCGTCGAGGAGATCATTCGCTGGACCTCACCCGTCAACTACATGAAGCGGGTGGTGGGGGAAGCTCTCGAGTTCCACGGCCAGAAGCTCCAGAAGGGCGACAACGTCGTGCTCTTCTACTCTTCGGCGAATCGCGACGAAGTGATCTTCGAAGACGCGTTCAGCTTCCGCGTGGACCGCAAGCCGAATCGCCATCTCGGGTTCGGAATTGGCGAGCACTTCTGCCTCGGCGCCCACTTGGCACGCGAATCACAGCGCGCGCTGCTGCGCGAGCTCGTCGGCCGGATCGACTCCCTCGAGCTCGCCGGCGCGCCTGAGCAAATCGCGTCCAGCTTCGTGGTAGGGCTGAAGAAGCTGCCCCTGCGCTATCGGGTGAGCCGGTCGGCGTAGAGGCTTCATGTCGGACGAAGGTTCCTGCGAGCACATCCTGGTCGACGTCGAGGACAGCGTCGCGTCGTGATCTGATCCCATGCCCGCCAATCCGGAGGCAAACATGACCGATCCCACGGAGAACTCCGAGCCGGTACTCCTCGAAGAGACGAGCGGCGCCGTCCGGATCCTGACGCTGAACCGGCCCTCGAAGAAGAACGCGCTCTCGAGCGATCTCTTGCGGGCGCTCATCGAGGGATTCGCCGCGGCCGCGGCGGACGACGACGTCCGGGTGATCGGACTCACGGGCGCGGGCGACGCTTTCTGCTCCGGTGCGGATCTGACGCGGTCCAATCGTGCGTCCGGCGAATCTCCGGGGCGCCCGATCACGGAAGACGAGGTCGTCCGGCTGGTGACGGGCATCCGCGTCGACTGCGAAAAGCCCGTGATTGCCGGCATCGGCGGAATCGCGATCGGCGGCGGCCTTGCCCTCGCCATGTGCGCCGACATGAGAATCGCCAGCGCAAAGGCGCGCGTCCATCCGGGGTACGCGCGGGCGGGAACCTCACCCGACTGCGGGCTTTCCTGGACCCTGCCCCAGGCGATCGGGCACGAACGCGCGATGCGCTTCCTGCTCGAACCGAAGATGATGGATGCCGACGCGGCGCTCGCTCTCGGTCTGGTGGGCGAGGTGGTTCCCGCCGAGGAATTCGAGGAGGCCTTCCTCGCCTACTGCCGCAAGATCGCAGAGGTCGCTCCGCTGGCTTCGAGACAGACGAAGCGCCTTGTGACCCGGGCCGGCATTCTCGCGGATCTCGAAGACCACCTGCGCGACGAGCTGAAGCTGGCCAGGCGCGCACTGTCCAGTGAGGACGGTCGCGAAGCCGTCAAGGCAATCTTCCAGAAACGGAAGCCCGAATTCACCGGGCGCTAACGGCGCGTCGGGTCAGCGCAGGGGGAGAGCATGGGCACGGACGAGAAGACGGACTACGAAGAGATCCGCTACGAGGTCGAGGACGGCCGAGCGCGCATCACCCTCGCACGTCCCAAGACACACAACGCGATGACGCCGCGGCTCCTGGAGGAGCTCGAGCACTCGCTTTGGGAGGCGGACGAGGACTGCGCCGTGCACAGCGTGATCCTGAGAGGGGAGGGGGCCTCGTTCTGCTCGGGCTACGACCTCACGACGCTCGGCGGAAGGAAGCGGCCCGGGTATCGAACGGGCCGCAGCCATGACGACGACATCTGGCTGATCGAGCAGAGCAACCGCCGTATCCGTCCGCTCTGGGAGATGCACAAGCCATCCATCGCACAGGTTCACGGGAACTGTCTGGCCGGAGGGACCGATCTCGCCCTGGCCTGCGACATCGTGATTGCGGCAGACGACGCCCGCATCGGCTTCCCCGCGGCGCGTGGCCTGGGCGCGCTGCCGAACAATCTCTGGATGTATCACTGCGGCCCGCAGTGGGCGAAACGCCTCCAGCTCACGGGCGACTCCGTGACCGGGGCGGATGCGGAGAAGATCGGCCTGGTGATGAAGGCAGTACCGGCGGACGTGCTCGAGGACGAGGTGGAGGGCCTGGCCGACCGGTTCAGCCTGATCGATTCCGACCTTCTGGCCGCCAACAAGCGCATCACAAACCTCGCTCTCGAGCTGATGGGCGCCCAGACCCTGCAGAGGCTGGCGGGCGAGAACGACGCTCGCGCGCATCGTGCGCAGGCGGTTCGGGACTACGGACGCAGCGTCAAGGAGCACGGCCTCAAGGAGACCCTGCGCCGGCGCGACGAGCCGTTCGGCGAGGGCTTCGCCCGGGTGGGCGAGCCCGAGGGACGCAGCGCGAACGTCCGAGCGGCGCGCGAGAGCTGACGGGGAGGAGTGGACGGCATGAGGACAAAGCGGACCCAGGCACGCGCCGCCGTCCGCATCGCCCGGGAGCTCGTGAACGAGATCCGGCGCCGGCGGCTGCGACCGGGCACGCAGCTCGAATCCGAGCATCGGATGGTGGAGAAGTTCGGAGTGGCACGCGCCACCGTCCGGGAGGCCCTCCGCTTCCTCGAGCTCCAGGGCGCGCTCCGGATCAAGGCCGGCCCCGGCGGCGGCCCCGTCGTGAGCGTTCCGGGAGCCGATCATCTCGCGAGCGTGCTCTCACTCCATCTTCAGTTCGCCGACGCCTCCTTCAGCTCGGTCGTGGACGCGCGCCGCGCGATCTACCCGGTGCTGGCAGCCCAGGCCGCGGAGAACGCGAGCCCCCAGGACATTGCGGCGCTGCAGGAGAGCATCGCCAGGATGCACGCGTGCGCGCACGATTCGGAGCTGTACCAGGAAGAGGCCCGCCGCTTCATGAGTCTCGTCGCCACGGCTTCGGGCAACCAGGTCCTCGGGCTCCTGGTGGACGCGCTGCACCGGATGTCGGAGGGCGCCGGAGCCGCATGGGACGAGCGGCAGCGGCGGTCGGCGCTGCGCAGCTACGAGAGGGCAGTCCAGGCGATCGAGAACGGAGAGCCGGAGGAGGCCCGGTCGATCATGGAGAAGTCGCTGGCTGCCGCCGTGCGAAGCTGGGAACGGACGGATCCCGACGAGCTGAAGCAACCCGTCGCCTGGATCGATTCCGATCATTGACGGCCGTGGATCCCCAGGCATGACTGCATCCGATCCCTCGAGCCCGCACGGCCCGGCTGTGTCGCAGCCGGTTGCACCCGCCGCGGGTCTCCGCCCGGGCGACGTCGACCTGTCCGATCCCAAGACCTTCCTCGCGGGGGTTCCTCACGAGTACTTTCGTGTGCTTCGCGAGGAGGACCCGGTCCATTGGCAGGAGGAGTGCGTACTCCCCGTCTTCCTGCCGGGCCCCGGCTACTGGGCCCTCACGCGCTACCAGGACATCGCGTTCGTGTCGAAGCACCCGGAGATCTTCTCCTCTGCCAAGGGGACCTCCTCGCTCAACGAGCTCCGGCCCCGCGAGCGTGCCATGGCCGGCGAGCAGCTGATCCAGATGGATCCGCCGGGCCATACCGAGCTACGCAACCTGATGAACGTGCAGTTCAAGCCGCGCACCGTTCACGATACCGAAGCGCACATGCGGAAGATCGTCTGCGAGACCCTCGATCGGCTGGAGTCCCGATCGGAATGCGACTTCGTTGACGCGGTCTCGGCGCCGATCGCGCTGCGGGTGCTGACGAACTTCCTGGGCGTCCCCGACAAGTACACGGCGAGGTTCTACCGCTGGACCAACACCACCATGCGCTTCGGCGAGCCGGGCCTCTTCAACCTGCTGCGCACCCGGTTCGCGCTGCTCCAGATCTTTCTCCAATCGACACTCCTGGAGCGAGAGCGCAGGAAGAAGCCCCTCCCCGACGCCTTCTCCAGCCTCGTCAACGGCGAGTTCAAGGGCGAACCCCTCACGCGCCTGATGATCCAGGTGAACTTCTTCCTGCTCATCATCGCCGGCAACGAGACCACACGGAACGCGCTCTCGGGCGGCATAGAAGCCCTCTGCGAGCACCCCGAGCAGCTCGACCGACTGCGGCGCGACCCGACGCTCCTTCCGCAGGCCATCGAAGAGGTGCTGCGCTGGGTCTCCCCGGTCATGCAGTTCCGGAGAACGGCCCTGCGGGACACGACGATCGGCGATCAGGAGGTCCGGAAGGGCGAGAAGGTCGTGATGTACTACGGCGCTGCGAATCGCGACCCGCGGGTCTTCGAGAACCCCGAGCTCTTCGACATCACCCGCACGCCGAACCCGCACCTCGCCTTCGGCATCGGCACGCATTTCTGCATGGGGAGTCACATCGCGCGGCTCGAGATGCGCGTCACCCTGGAGGAGTTCCTGCGACGCTTCCCGAAGGTGAGCCTCGCAGGTCCCCCCGACCGGCAGGAGTCCAACTTCATCAGCGGCATCACGCGACTGCCGCTGCGCCTCGTCTGAGACCCGCGTGGCACAGACCTCTCACGGGCAAGATGGGCGATAGGCCGCTATCGACGGTAGGAGACGCTATGTCGTTCGAAGGTCAGGTGGTGTTCGTTACTGGAGGCGCCAGCGGCATGGGACGGCTCGCCGCCCAGCGCATGGCGGACGCGGGCGCGAAGGTCGCCGCGGTCGACGTGAACGAGGCGGGGCTCGCCGAGACCGCCGAGGGGCGCGAGAGCATCCACACCTGGCGCCTCGACGTCACCGACAACCAAGCGGTGCTCGCCACCGTGAAGGAGGTCGAGAACCGCCTCGGCCCCATCGACCGCGTCTACAACGCCGCCGCCATCATGCCCACCGCACCTCTGATGGAGCAGGACACCGAGACGATCGTGCGCATCATGGACGTCGACTACAACGGCGTCGTCCACGTCGCCAAGGCGATCCTGCCGGGCATGTTCGAGCGCGGGCGCGGCGACCTGATCAACTTCGCCTCGATCGCCGGCTGGGGCCCGACCCTGCATTTCGGCGCCTACAACGCGGCGAAGTTCGCGGTCGTGGCCTTCAGCGAGGTCCTCTACCACGAGAACCGAGGCAAGGGGGTACGCATCATCGCCGTCTGCCCCCCACCGGTGGCCACCCCGCTGCTCGAGCAGGCGACCTCGAAGCCCAAGGTGCTCGAGGTGGGGGGCAAGCCGATCTCGCCGGGTCGGGTCCTCGACGCGATCGAGCGCGACCTCGCCAAGGGCAAGTGCTTCTGCTTCCCCACCGCCCAGACGAAGCTCGCGCAGGTCCTTCGGCGCTTCGTGCCCGGGCTGATGTGGTGGGGGGCCCACCGCATCGAGGGCCAATAGCCGCGGTCTGCTCCTCGACTGCGACTCAGCCATCGGGAGCACCGCCAAACTCACCGTGGAAGTACAGACGCCCGGCCGTCCTGAGACGACCGGCCGTCTGCATTCGGTGGTAGCGGGGGCCCGATCAGACCGATTGCATGCGGCGCCGCGCCGACTCCTCGTTCAAGTCCAGTTCCGTGGGTAAGCGTTGGATATCATTTCGGGTTTTTCGTATCCGCGCCGACCGTTCAGCGCGTCCGGAAGGGCAGGGCGCCACCCGGATGGATTGGATCTTGGCAGCCGATTGGCGATTTCATCTCAATGTCAATTTCGAGCATCGTCCGGGAAACGCGTCGGCGTTCCGGTTTGACGCAGGTGCAGCTCGCCGAGCGGGCGGGGCTCCCAAAGTCCACAGTGGGGCGAATCGAGTCTGGAGCGCGCACGCCCTCGACCGAGAGGGTCGAACGCCTCGTGCGCGCCGCCGGGCTCTCGGTGTCGATCTGTCTCTCGGAGCGCGACCCCGGCACGGATTCGATGTTCGAGCGCACGCTGCGCAGGAGTCCCCCGGAGTGCCTTTCAGACGCGACGCGCGTCACGCGTTTCGTCCTGCGCGGACGGCGGGCAGTCGAAGCGGCGTCCGATGGCTAGCAGCGTTTTCGACTCCGAACGAATGCTCTCAGCGCCGACTGAAGGCGGGGTTCGCTACATCCTGATTGGGGGGACGGCTGCCGTGCTCCACGGTGATGTAGGGGTGACGGTGGACATCGACGTGGTCCCAGAGTGGACGGACGAGAATCTCTAGTGTTGGGCCGAAGCGCTGCGTGGCTTCGGTGCCCGGATCCGAACAGTGGGCGAACCGGATGGACTCTCGTTCGACTGCTCGATGGAGTTCTTCCGCGACGTCCCCGCGGATGCGATCGTGAACATGACCACCGAGGCCGGCGACCTGGACGTCACCTTCTGCCCGAGCGGCACGTCTGGCTTTGCGGATCTGAAGCGCGACGCCATCGAGATCCAGGCGGCAGACTCAGTTTCGAGTGCTTTCGACTTCCGCACGCTCAAGCAGCTTGTGCAGACTCGACGGCGGCGTCCTGCGTCTGTACATCGCTCAACAAATCCGGCGAGGGGATTAGTGTGTCGCGGCAGATGTCGAGTACGGCCAGTTTCTCCAACAAGAGGCACAACCCGTAGCCCAGGTCCACTTCACGGGGCTGATAGGAAAACTTCGCGGAAGTCGCGTAGCGGTGGTGGTTGTTCTGGTATCCCTCGCCGAACACGAGCCAGGCGGCTAGGTGGTTGTTGCGCGAGTCATCGGCGGTTTCAAAATTGCGGCCGCCGACGGCGTGGCCCAGGGTGTTGACGATCCAACCCTCAACGGGGTGGCTCATGATTCCAAAGTAGTAAGCGGCGGCGAGTGTCCACATACCCGTGGGCACTGCGATCACCAGCGCGATCCCCAGATGCAAGAGATAGGGCAGGTACCAGACGCGCTTGCGATTGACCCAGTTGATGGGGAAATCCAGATCTTCGACCTGGCGGGTGAACTCGCTTTCGCCACGCGCCAGGCCCACCAGGGTGCGCTCGTAGGCTTTCAGTTGTCCGAAGAGCACGCCCCACATTCCCAGGTGGACGGGGCTGTGAGGGTCTCGCTCTGTATCGGAATAGGCGTGGTGGCGCCGGTGCATGCAGGCCCAACCCTTGGGGTCGAGGCCCGTGAACCAGATGCCCGTGTGGATGGCCAGCTTTCGCGCCCAAGGGCGAAGGGTTACGGCCCGGTGGGCCAAACCGCGGTGGTAGAAGACCGTGATCATGATCGCGTTAGCGAGATAGGCTGCCAGGAAGACACCGAGGCAGGCTAAGAGGTACATAGGGCTCTCCATTGTTGAGCAAAGTCAATCAGTTACGACAAAATAACTACGTGATAGTAACTTACTATATCGTAACTTACTTGAGCGTAGTAAAATCGTCAACCATGTCGCCCCGGAAAAAACTCACGTCGGCAGCCCGCCGTGCCCAGCTGATCGAAGTGGGCCGCAAGGCCTTCGCCAAGAAGGGCTACGAGGCCATCTCCGTGGAAGAGATCGCCGCGCGCGCCAAGGTCTCGAAGCCAATCGTCTACGAACACTTCGGGGGCAAGGAAGGGCTCTACGCGGTCATCGTCGACCGCGAAGTGGAGTACGTGGTGGCCATGATCTCGGAGGCGATCTCCTCGGGTTCACCCCGCGAGCGCCTGGAAAAGGCGGCTCTGGCGTTCCTCGTCTATGTGAAGAAACACCCGGACGGCTTCGCGGTTCTGACCCACGACGCCCCCGTCACCGCCACTCGCGGCAATCTCTCGAGCTTGTTGAACGATGTGGCCGAACGTGTTGGTCAAGTGTTCGCGGTCGCGTTCAAAGAGGCTGGCTACGACGCCAAGACCGCGCCGATCTATGCCCACGCGCTCGTAGGCATGGTGACCTTCGTGGGTCAATGGTGGACTGAGGCTCGCAAGCCCCCCGTGGAGGAGGTTGCGGGCCACCTGGTCGGCTTGGCGTGGATGGGTTTGCGTCATCTGCCCATCGAATCCACGCCCATCGCCAAGCGCTCAACCTCGTAGCGTCTCCGGAGAAGCCGGGGGGCTTCAACTCGCCCGGCGGGTATTCTTTACATGCCTACGACGCAGGGGTGGACAAAGTGAATTGGTACAGAATCAAGACCGCATTCACCGGATTGAAGCGGCTGGCAACGCTTCCTGAAGAGGACAAGCAAGCGTGCATCGACGCGTACAAGTTCTTTCAGCGTATGCAGGCAGGTGAAGAGACAGAGACGGAGGACGAGACGAAGGCCGTCGCCGACTACTACAAGGTCTTGAACAACATGTTGTCGATCTTCGATCTCGAAAAACTCTACATCCCTCCGCAGCTGAACCCATCGGAGGGACTGTACGGGAACCAGTTGTTGTGCGAGCAAGCGGTGTTGAAGGAGTTGGATCTAGAGGTCCCCGAGGAGTCTCATCTCTTGGACATGGGATGCGGGCGTGGACGAATCGCCCACTACCTCGCCACGATGACCGGTGGCGA
>PVMS01067071.1_pt1 | contig 11349 bp, 16 predicted proteins | sample 1853461 | NCBI WGS metagenome assembly PVMS01 (sample SAMN08582032, study PRJNA380276) | Marine sediment metagenome, whole genome shotgun sequencing project. | isolation source: ocean sediment barecode stripped | collected 2017
CGTGAGGATGTTGACACCCGACGTGCGGGACGCACCCGACGCCGTCGAGTACGAGTTCGCCGGTGGACGCATCGAGTTCGAGCACGTCGACTTCGGCTACGTGCCGGGAAGCCTCGTCCTACGCGACAACACGTTCGCCGTCGCGCCCGGTGAGAGCATCGGCATCTGCGGACCCACCGGCGCCGGTAAGAGCACGCTCGTCAACATCCTCACGAGGTACTACGACATCGACTCGGGGCGCATCCTGATCGACGGCCAGGACCTGTCGACGCTCACCCAGAAGAGCCTGCGCAAGCAGATCGGCGTGGTGTTGCAGGAGGCATTCCTGTTCACCGACACCGTTATGAACAACCTCCTCTATGCCCGCGAGGGCGCGACCGACGAGGAGGCCATCGATGCAGCGAAGCAGGCGAACGCCCACGACTTCATCATGGGCCTGCCCGACGGGTACGACACGATGCTCAGCGAACGTGGCGCCAACCTCAGCCAGGGGCAGCGGCAGATGATCACGATCGCCCGCGCGATGGTCGCCGACCCCAAGATGATGATCCTCGACGAGGCGACGAGCAACGTCGACACGCGGACCGAGAAACTGATCCAGGACGGCATGCGCAAGCTGATGGACGACAAGACGAGCTTCTCGATCGCCCACCGGCTGGCGACGATCCGCGATTCCAACCGGATCATGGTCCTCAACGGCGGTGAGATCGAGGAGATGGCATCACACGACGACCTGATGGCCGAGAAGGGCTTCTACTACGCGCTGTACATGAGCCAGTTCAAGGGCAAGGGTCCGGGCGGCGACGCCGAAGAGATCGGCCTGCGGTTCGTCAGCACCTGACCGCGGCCGCTCCCCGATCGGGTGACGAGGGGGACCTCTCGGATATCGTCCGGCGCGGGAGGATTGACGATGACCGCGACCGACAGAGCACCGATCGAATCGTGGGAGACCGACTTCGATCACGGGCACCCCGACTACGCCGCCCGCGCGCCCGAGATCTGGGAGGAGCTGCGCGAGACGTGCCCGATCGCCCACAGCGATCGCTACGGCGGCACCTGGCTGCCGGTGCGCCACGACGACGTGAGCGAGATCTCCGAGGACACCGACCACTTCAGCTCGGTGAGCGTCCTCGTCGGCGACTTCCGCCCCGACCAGTCGGCCGCTCCCGTCGGCTTCGCTCCCCCGATCACGTCCGACCCGCCCTTCCACCAGGTGGCACGCCGCTTCCTCCTCCCCGCGTTCTCACCGAAGGCGATCGCCGACCTCGAGGACTCGACCCGCTCGCTCTGCCACGACCTGATCGACGAGATCGAGGCGACCGACTCGAAGCTGGTCGACGCGTCGGTGCGGTACACGCAACACATCCCCGTCCGCGTGATCGCGAAGATGCTCGGCGTCCCCGCGGAGGACGGTGACCGGTTCCGCGGGTTCATCCACCGCATCATCGAGACCCCCGGCGTCTCCCACGGTGTCGATTACGAGGACACGCTCGACGCCTACCTGACCCGGATGATCGAAGCCCGCCGCCGGCAGCCGACCGACGACCTCATCACCGTGATGATGAACTCCGAGATCGATGGCGAGCCGCTCACCGAACAGCACGTGCGCGGCACGGTCGCGCTCCTGCTGCTCGCCGGGATCGACACGACGTGGTCGGCGATCGGGGCGAGCTTGTGGCATCTCGCGCAGCACCCCGAGCACCGCCGGCGGTGGATCGAGGAGCCCGAGATCCGGCAGTTCGCGATCGAGGAGTTCCTCCGCTTCTACGCTCCGGTCACCATGGCCCGGGTGGTCGCCGAGGATATCGAGATGCGCGGCTGTCCGATGAGGAAGGGCGACTGGGTGCTCCTGCCCTTCCCGGCCGCCAACCGTGATCCGGAGGTGTTCGACCGGGCCGACGAGTTCGTCATCGACCGCGAGGAGAACCGTCACGGCGCGTTCGGCCTCGGGATCCACCGCTGCGTCGGCTCAAACCTGGCCCGGCTCGAACTCGGCATCGCCATCGAAACGTGGATGGACCGTCTGCCCGACTTCGAACTCGCCGATCCCGACGCGGTCCGCTGGTCCGCCGGCCAGATCCGCGGCCCCCGCCAGCTCCCCCTCCTGATCCACGAGTAGCACTCCACCGCTCCGAACCAGCTCCAGGGAATCGTTCCGGGCGCTCACAGATGGCCGCCGGCCGGCTACGCCAGCTGGCCGGCGACACCGCCGAGGTGGTCTCCGGCGGATCCTCCCGCGGCGCCGGAACCAACAAGGCCGTGGGGCCGAATCCGACGAGAATGGCCGACTCGGCCGTGCTCGACCTCAGGCAGGCTGCCCGAACTCCTCGATCATGCGCCAGGCGTCCTGGCTGAGATGGTGCGCGAGATCGTGGAGGGCGCGGGCTGTGGCCAACTCCTCACCGACCTGCGGCACCGACGGGTCGAGGGGGTTGCGCCTCGACCGCCCGACACCTGCCAGGCTGCGGTCGCCGGTGTCGAGGTGTGCGATCACTTCGCAATGAGCGCCGTCCTCGCGCAGTTCGAGTCGCACATCCCAATGCTGCTGAGCCGTTGTCATACGATCAACTATCTCCTCGAAAGCCGCGCGGGGCAAGGGCCCTTCGTCACGCCTCCATGGTTTCACGTGCCGGTGACAGCAGTGGAGGAGGTGAACTCGCGTCAGCTTCGAGCATCGACGAGCTCGACGTCATAGGCCGACATCGTTTGGTCAGCGGTCACGAGGGCCAATGCCTCGAGCTGGGCTTGCGCCACCAGCATCCGGTCGAAGGGGTCACGGTGATGGGGCGGAAGTAGGGGTGCCCGCTCGGCGTGATCGGCCGAGATGGCCAGCGGAACGAAGCCCCCCGACTCGAGTGCCTGAACGAGCCCGTCAGGCATCGTCAATTTCCCCATCGCCCGCTTGATCCCGAGCTCCCAGGGGGTGACCACGGAGAAGTACACCTCATCGGCATGCTCGATCAGTTGGCGGCACCGTGAACCCAGCGAGTCACTGCCGTCGAGCCACCACAGGGCGACAGGGCTATCCACGAGAAGTCTCACGGCAAGTCCGCCTCGACGGATTCGTCGAACATCACCACGATCTCCTCGTCGGAGCCGACGACGTCCTCGAGGTAGGCGACCCGCCCCGCCCAAGCACCTGGTACCCGCTCGGAGTGGATGGGCCGCCAAGGAACGATCTTGGCGACAGGGTGTCCGTTGCGCGCCACGATCACCTCGACGCCTTCCTCTGCCTCGCGGATCAACTCCGACAGCCGCGACTTCGCCTCGTGCGTATTCACAATGTGAGTCGACATGAACCTAGCTTAGCTAGATCCCAAAGCTGAGGTAGACCCGATCATGGCCGAGATCAGGACCCTCGCGGGGTCGACGGCGTCTGGGAACTCGATTGCATCCCGGGCGGCGGCGGGGCGCGGGTTGCACCGCAACGATGAATTCAGTTTCGCGAAGTCGAACTCTTGGCGGGTGGCGGAACCTTCGGCATCACGACGAGGGCAGTGATGATCGCCGGCCCGGCGGGCGTAAGAGCGCCGCGCGTGCCGATGTGTCAGGCCTCACTCGTGGACTGGGCCGTGCCGGAGGAACTCGGGCGGCTGGTCGAGGCGATTTCGGCCCCATCACCGCCGGAGCTGCGGAACAGTTCGACGGACTCGCGAACCGCTACCAGTGCGAGCGCGATGGCTGCGAGAGGATCGGCCCACCACCAACCCAACGTCGCGGTGAGGACGAGAGCGACGAGGATAGTGGTGGCGAGCCAGCCGTCGAGGAGTGTCATAGGAGCTTCTGCGAAGAATGGGGCACTCCCCAGCCTGGTGCCGATCACCCGCTTTCACCGCGCCAGGCCGAACATCACCAGCGCAGTGACCGACATGTACGCGATTCCGAGCGGCGAAGAACTGGGCTGATCCCCGATCCAGAGAGCCCGCGTGGCGCGGACGATGAGATATCCGGCGAGGAGCGCGAACGCGAGCCCGACGAGCCTGAGCGCCCCTCGATCGGCGGCACCGGTTCGATCGAGATGTCGCATGTGCCACAGCACGACCAGCGATGCGAACACCTCGATCAGCGAGTCGAGTACGAAGGCGACGAGCCACACCGTGATCCCAACCTCGAGTGAGTTCCAGATGATCGTGGCGCGCTGCAAGCGCCTCCCGGTCCGTTCATCGTTGCTCGTGAGGTCGATCTCGAGACCTCCTCGGCCAGCTCCGTGACCTGCGCCCCGGCCTCCACCGGGCCACATCGCAACCTTCGCGTCCCGCGGTCCGGAACCAGGGACGCGGTGGACGCGAGCAGCGAGCCGGACCCGCGCGGTGAGGTACGTTCACGGGGTCGTGCCGGCAATGGACCCGGCGCACCGAGTTGAGACATCGGCCGAGCAGAAGGGCATCATGACCGAGCAGACGTCCTCACCACGGGTCGACACCACACGCCTCCAACATCTGGCGCGGGCATACACAGAGTCGGCGGTGTTGTACGCCGCGATCGACCTCGATCTGTTCACCCACGTCTCGGCCGGGGCCGGCACGGTCACGTCGCTCGCCGACGCGATGGGGATGAGCGAACTGAACACCGAACGACTGGTCGTGGTCGCCCTCGCACTGGGGCTGCTCGAAAAGGATGCGAACGGGGTGCTGGTGAATGCCGCCGACTGCCAGAAGTACCTGGTGAAAGGCAGCGAACGCTACGCCGGATCATGGATGACCTTCACCCGTCGCGAGGTGGGCGACTGGTTCGACCTCACGACGAAGCTGCTCGACCCCCGACCGCCGAGCGAATTGGGCATGTACGACGACCTGACCGTCGAGCGGGCCCGCAAGTACCATGCCGCCACCTACAGCATCGGCATGGGGGCGGCCCGGCGGTTCTGTCGCACCGTTGACCTCGCGGGACGCGCGAAGCTGCTCGACCTCGGTGGGGGTTCGGGCGCGTACTCGATCAACGCGGTGCAGGCGTTCGACGGCTTGGAGGCCGTGGTGTTCGACCTGCCACCTGTGACCGTCGTGACGCAGGAATACATCGAGGTGAACGAGGTGTCGGATCGGGTATCGACGGTTGGCGGTGACTTCATCAACGACGACCTGCCGGACGGATGCGACGTCGCTGTGATGGCATCGAACCTCCCGATCTATGACGCCGAGAACATCTCCAAGGTGGTTCGCAAGACCTTCGATGCACTCGAACCGGGCGGGGAGATGCACCTCATCGGCGAGACGTTGCACAAGGACGGCGTCGGGCCCGTCGACGCCGCGATGTGGGGGATGGCGGAGCTCAACTACGGAAGTGGTGGCCGCGCCCACTCGGTCAGCGAGTGCATCGGCTACTTCGAATCAGCCGGCTTCGTCGACGTCGAAAACGTCGAGTTCGTCCGTGACACGCTCACCCGCACGTCGGGTCGTAAGCCCACGTAGCACCCCCGCCGCCGAGCAGACTCAAACGAGCTAACGGCGCACTCGCGTCAGCCATGCCCGAGTCAGATCCCGGTGGCCGACAAGTACCGAAAAATACTGGACAACGACACTTGGTCGTGGACCGCCTCTCACGACACGACATGGGGCCCCTCCCACGCCGCGTCACTCGGTCGCTTTTGGGTGGCCGACGCTCGCGCTCGTCATCCAGACGGTCGACCGGTCCTCATCGATGCAGTACCAGATACGTCCGACAATGGCGGTCGCTCAACCAGCGGCGCTGCGCCTGCCGTGCCGCTCTCGTCGAACGGTCACGAGCCGAGTCCGATGATCCGACACTCCTCGCCCCCGCTGCCCCATGGCCAGGTGTCGTCGACGGCATGCCGCTCACCGATCCGGTTCAACAATGGTGGGATCTCCTCGACCTCGGCGGAGAAGATCGTCAAGACGCGGCCGATCGTCTCCGCCAAGCCATCGTCGAACGAACCATCGCTCGATGACCGCACCCGCGTCGTTCTCCCCAGTCTGTCGGCGGCGATGGACGGCGGGTTCACAGCGATCGCCGATGTCAGCCGGGCGATGTCGGCGGCAAGCGCGGCAGACGACTATCGGTTGATCGGTGGCGTGGCCGTCATGCTGCACATCCTGCGGCTCGGTTTGGATCTCCCGCTGCGGGCGACCGGCGATGCCGACTTCGGCGTCCCGCCTCACGTCCTCCGACGCCCGGACCTGGTTCAAGCGATCGAGTCACTTCGGTACGGCAAGGCGCTGGGGAATCGATGGGAGCGGCAGCTTGACGATCGGCGCGTCGCCGCGATCGACCTCCTGATTCCGACGTACCGATCGCGGGCCCGAGACACCGTCAACGTCGGCAGCGTCGTCACGACGGAAGTGCCGGGACTCGCGGAGGCGCTCCGCCGCCCGGATGTTGAGATCGAGGCTGAGTTCCGTCTCACCAACGGCGACCGACTTCTGACGACGATCGTGTTTCCTGACGCGGTCGGCACCCTCGCGATGAAGGCACTCGTCGGGTCCGTGCGAACCGAAGGTCGCGACGCCGAGGATCTGTGGCGCTGCCTCGAGATCGCCGCGGCCGACAGCGTGGATCCTCCCGACTTCGACGACGAGTCGTTGCGTCCCGTTCGGGCGATGCTCTGGCGAGAACTCGGTCCCGAGGGCGATGCACTCGGCGAGCTGACCCAGGCACTGCAACCGGACGCTGCGGCTCAACTGCGCACGCGGGTTCGGCCACTACTCGCCGAGCTGGTTGGCACCGACTGAGCAGCCTATGACGGCGAAGTCAAGGGGCCGGCTTTGTGGGTGTCGGGGCGCGTTGCCATAGTGAGGTGTGTCCGAGGAACGACAACTCGCCGGCACCCCAGACTCCGTCACCTCACGCCGAGGATAGACGACAGTGGGAATTGTCGCATCGATGCTACGCTTGTCGCATGATCGCTGTGGCTTCACGGGAACTCCGAAACAACACCCGCGCCCTGCTCGACCGGGTCGACGCCGGCGAAGTGATCACGATCACCGTCAATGGTCGCGAGGTCGCCGAGTTGCACCCCGTGGACCACCGCCGCACATGGATGACCCGCTCGGAGTTCATCGACCGCGTCATGCGACATCGAGCCGACTCGACGATGCGTGCCGATCTCCACGAGCTCTCGCCCGACACGACCGACGACCTGCGCGAACTGTGAGTCGGGCACTCGCCGACACGAGCGTGTTCATCGCCGATGAGACGGGGAGGCCGCTGGATCTCGAGGCGCTCCCCGACGAGATCGCAGTTTCGATCATCACGATCGGCGAACTCCGAGCCGGCGTGTTGGTAGCCGCCGACGTTGCTACCCGTGACCGACGGCTGAGCACCCTCGTGGCAGCACTCGACCTCCAGCCGATTCCCATCGACGAGCGGATTGCCGAGAAATGGGCGTGGCTTCGCGTCGCGCTACGCGACAACCGACAGCGGATGCCCGTCAACGACTCCTGGATCGCGGCCACCGCGTTGGCTCTCGACGTTCCGGTGATGACCCAGGACGCCGACTACGCCGACGTTCCCGGACTGCATGTGATCCGCGTCTGAGTCAGACTCCCGCCCGCCATCCCTGGTGCGCGACGACGATGACCGATCGATGGGCAGTCCTGCCGCATCGCGCCTCGGTCGTGGACCGCCTCTCACGACACCACCCGGGCCCCCACGCCGCGTCACTCGGTCGCTTTTGGGTGGCCGACTCTCGGGTTCGCCATCCGGACGGTCGACCGGTCCTCATCGATGCAGTACCAGATCCGGCCACCGGCGGTGACTTCGTACTGCCACTGTTCCATCCCGATACCGTTGACGGGCCGGTCCGGGCGACGCCTTCAACGGATACTGCCGCGCGTCTCGCCGACGGGGTCACCCGTGATCCGCTCCCACGCGATACGTGCATTGGATTGCGTCCCGGTTGGCGGGGGCGGGCCGAGCAGATCTGCTTCCAGCCCTTGGCGGCTTCACCCGTTGCGAACCTGAAATCCCAGCCACCGCCCGTCGGCGGCGGCGCCACTCGTTCCCTACGCTTTGGCATGCGCCCTCAACCAGTGGGCGCTGGTACCGCATCTCCATCGGCGGTGATCGCATTGCGGAGGCGTCGCGCCAGGCGCGGGTCAGCGTGCAGTTCCGCCGTCGCCTTCCACTCTCTGAGCATCTGCCCCACCGGGGCGTAATGCTCGATGGACGACGCTGCGACCAGTGTTCGGCTCAAGTCATCGACGAACTTCTTGCGTTCCCGCCAGGGCAGGAACGTCACCCACGGGAACACCTCATCGACGGCGGCATCGAGACTTGCGGGGCTGTGAACCAGCAGGTTCCGCATCAGACGAGCGAGCGCGTCGAAGGCATCGTCTCGCTCGTCGTCGCGATCGGCCTCGCTCAGACGCAACGATCGAGCGTCTCGCGCCGCAGCACGACGTCGTGATCGGCGAGTTCTGCGACGACGTGGTTCGGTTGGCGCAGAAACTCCGAGAACGGGCGCTCGACAAGTCGCATGAAGCTCCCAATGTCTGAACTACCTCAGAAGTCAACTTGGTGGACGAGCGACGCGACCTGGTCACTCCTGCTCCCCCTTGGCCGCGGATGGTCGAGGCCACCCCGCTCGCGGATCCAGACCAGCAGTGGTGGGATCTCCCCGACCACGGCGCCGAGTTTCCTCCCCGCCCTCTTCAGGCCGTCTCGGCTTCCAGCTCGTGTTCAACAGCCCGTCGGATCCATGAAGAGACCGAACGATCCTCGGCATCAGCAGCGGTCCGGACCTTCTCGAGCGTGTCGGGCGGGAACCGCACCGGGACCGGCTCGGTCAGTTTCGCTCTACGACCCCGCGCCGGGCCCTGAGGGGCCCGGTTATCGGGGTCGGCGTAGAACTCGCCCTCTTCGGCTCGTGTCATCTTCTTGGTCATCGATCCTCCAGGTAACGATCGGCGAGGTGTTTGCAGCGGTGTAGCACCCGATCGGGCGACACCGCGTCACTTCTCCGCAATGCGGTGGCGCGATCGAAACGACGATCACGTCGGAGCCGATCAGGGCGACCATCAGCGAATGGGCCGGTGGGATGGCCGGGTAGAAGAGCGGGTCGGATTACCAGACTTCGAGCGCATCGATATCGAACAGCTCAGGCACCTCCCAGGAGTGTAATACAAACGGATACGTCCGACAGTGGCGGTCGCTCAACCAGCGGCGCTGGGCCCGCCGTGCCGCTCTCGTCGAACGCTCACGAGCCGAGTCCGATCCGTACGCCGTTTCATCGGCACCCAGCCCGATCGGACCAACTGTTGGTGTCGGAGGGGTTTCTCGCACCTTAGCCCAGATCTTGCGTAGTTGAGGGTTTGGTGGCTCGCGAAAAGCCCTTCGACCTGGGGTGACGGGAGTTCTCACACAACCCGTCAATCTCCAAGTTCCGGAGGGCTTCCGATGCGCAACCATACCCGTCTTGTCCGACCACGATCCGTGACCGCCGACGGGCAGGGGCTGGTGTCGCACGCCGGGATCGCCTGGCTCGCGGAGACCGCCGACCTGGCGGGTCTGACCGTCGGTTTGAGCACCGCAAGGGCCGGAGTGGAGCACCAAAGCAACGACCCTGGCCGCACACTGGTCCACATGGTGCTGGCTCTCGGTGACGGCGCGACATGTCTGTCGGAGCTGGCCGGGTTGTGGAGTCCCTCACGGCCCCACACTCGACAAGAGCTCGAATCTTTAGACATCCACCGATCGGATGTCTAGCGCGAAGGCATGGAAACAACGACTCGTCGAGACGTCATGACACAGGACTTCGGCCGCGACCCCCATGCTGCTAAGTACCGCGGTGAGCTGGACGCTCACCCTGACGCGTTCGAACGGCTTTTCGCGCTCCTGAACGACCCGGCGAATGAGCAACGGCTCATCGATGCCGAGATGCACAACCTCCCCGCACTTTCAGGCGTCGTGAGGTTCATCGAGACAGAGCCCGCGATCGAGCGCGTTCTTGCAGGTGGGTCGTCAGGGTTCCGCTTTCGGCAGACGGTGGGCGTCGCCATAAAGCTCAAGATGGCGAAGCTCGGATGGCGAACGACAGGGCGCAAGGGCACGGTCAAAGGGGCCAAGCACTTCACGAAGGCTGAGCACTACATGGCTGACCCGGGAAGTGAGTCCGACTATGCAGCCAGGGCATCGTCGGTGCTGCACGCAATAGCTGAGATCGGCGACGACGACGAACGCGACCAAACCGGCCGAGAGCTAATGGACGCACTCGCGGCAACCCGGCACGCAGAGGGGCGACCCTTCTGAATGTTGCTGGTCCTGGACAGCGGGCCGCTCGGACTCCTGAGCAATCCCACCACACGAGGTCCCGCGCGCGAGGCCCAGGACTGGGCACGAGCACGACTGGACCGAGGAGATCACTTTGTCGTGCCAGAGATCGCCGATTACGAAGTACGGCGTGAACTGGCCCGTGCCCGCAAAGAACACGGTCTCGCCCGACTCGACGAGCTCTGCGAAGGACTCGGTTACCTGCCACTCTCCACGGCCGCGATGCGCTCGGCCGCCAGTCTGTGGGCCGAAGCACGCAATGCCGGATTCCCGACTGCACACGACGCCGCTCTCGATGGCGACGTCATCCTGGCCGCTCAAGCACAAGGCATCCAAGCCAATCGGCGCGACGAAACTGTCATCGTTGCCACGACCAACGTCTCACACCTCGAGCGCTACGTGGACGCTCGACTCTGGGCGGAGATCTGAACCGGTGACGCACCTCGCGACCACGATGTCGACCCGCCGATCACCCATGAACTCGATCGGACATTCGTTTGGTGTCGGAGGGGGACTTGAACTCCGGTATCTGGAGATCTAGTCGAGTGCTGTCGAGTGACGTTTAGCCTGGTCAGAGCACGTTTTCGACGGTCGCTCGTGTCGGCTGATGTCGTCTGATTCCCGCTAGTTTCGCCCCGTTCGCGGACATTTTGCTGACAAATTGCTGACAAGCGACACCTCGTCTGATCGCCACTCGGCGACCTACTACGGAGCATCGCTGAGCCGCGCGAGATCGTCAGCCGGCGACGGCTCACTCGTTCGTGCTCGACGGTCGGTGAGAGAGCGTTCACGATTCGCATGCCAGCGCGATCGTTCTGATTCGGGCAACCCGCGTGCGGCGACAGCGTTGAGTCGTTCGGCTGCGCGTGCTGATCGCGCGTCGTCCACCGCGTGGAGCCCTTCTCGAACGACGGTGGGGTCGATGAGTCGTTGCACGACGAGGATGTCGACGAATTCGTTGTCCTTCGGTCGACCAGCGATCAGCTTCGCGACAGCGAGGTCGTGCGGATCGAGGCACCATCCGGTCGCCCCCGAGCTGGGATCGACCTCGGGGATGAGTCGATCTACCCAACCGTTTGGGAGGACGGAGGTCTCGATGGAGATCCCATCGACATGGAACCCGAA
>PVMS01055259.1_pt1 | contig 11348 bp, 10 predicted proteins | sample 1853461 | NCBI WGS metagenome assembly PVMS01 (sample SAMN08582032, study PRJNA380276) | Marine sediment metagenome, whole genome shotgun sequencing project. | isolation source: ocean sediment barecode stripped | collected 2017
CATCCTCGTTGACCCGCAAGGTGAAATAGGTGATGTGAACCGGCACTTTCCGACGGAGCGCCACATGCTGGTTGTAGCCGGTCTCCATCGCCGACAGGGTCCGCTGCCGGCTCCAGTTCTGGTCATGCTTCAGGATCACCCCGGCGAGCTGATCGGGATTCTGCACGCGCATGCAGCCATGGCTTTCGGCGCGGACCCGATTGGCGAAGAGATGCTTCTGCGGCGTGTCGTGCATGTAGACGTCGTGCTTGTTGGGGAACACGAACTTGACCTTGCCGAGCACGTTGCGCGGTCCGGGCGGCTGGTAGAGGTGGAGGTTGCGGATATCCACCCGGTTCCAGTCGAGCGAAGCCGGGTCGACTTCGCGGCCGCCATATTTGATGCGGAGGTCGTGGCGCTGGAAGACCGTGGTATTCCAGCCACCGCCGCCGAACCACCCGCCGGAAGCCCGGCGGACATACGGCCTGATCTCGCCCACTTTGATGGAGGTCGGGACGTTCCAATAGGGGCCGAACACGACCGTCTTTATCTCGTTGGAGAACACCGGCGTCTGCTTGTTGGTCTTGCCGACGACCACGCGCGCGGTGTGGATCACCTCGTCCTCTTCGACGATGCGCAGGGTGAACTCAGGAATGTTGACGGTCACGTAGAAGCTGCCCTGGTCATGGGGCAGCCAGCGCCAACGCTCCATGTTGAGCAGGATGGCTTTGATCTGCGAGGGGCTGCCCATGTTGCGTAGATGCGGCTCGTTGAGGAGGCGCCGGGTGCCAGGGCCAACCACGCCGTCGGCATAGCTGTTGTGGTCCGCCTGAAATTGCCGGACCGCCTCGACCACCGCTTGGTCGTACAGGTTGGGGTTTTGTCCCTCCGGCACGTCGAGCCGGATCCTGAGCAATGCGACCTGGGGATCCACGACGCCGGCTTTGAGCAACGGACCGTTCGGGATCTTGACGTTGGGCTTTTCTTGATCGGTCGGTTGGTTGCCGCCGCGAAGCTCGATCAGCTTCTTGCGGAGCAGCTCGAACTGAGGCTGGTCGGGCTGGAAGCTGCGCAAATAGGCCGCCGGGTCGGAGCGGAAGGAGATCGACTCGATCACCTCCAAGGGCTTCGGCAGGGCGAGCGTCGGATCGAGATTTTTTGAAAGCCGTGTGGGCGTGATGCGGCCGCCGCGGGCGTCGTAGGTGTAGTCGATCGCGGCATGGCTGATCTTGATCTCGGCGTCGGCGAGTTGCTCGGTCGCGTCTGCGTCACCGGCATTGAAGCTCGCCATATCGGGCAGGGCGTAGTCGGACGCGCGCAGCCCATAGTCGTCGGCCTTGGCGATCTCGGCGGCCGCGGCCTTGCCGCGCGCGGTTAAGCCGTTCGCGTCAACCCAGAGAAGGCGCTGGCCCGGCGTGGAGTAATACTCCACCAGGGCGCCCTTCTCTTCTTTCTTGTGTTTCGAGGCCGCCGAGAATTTCACCGACAGGCGGTCCAGCACGGCCATGCGGATCGTCTCGGCTTTGGTGATCAGGGCGCTGGGGGCGTCAGGCTCGAGCGCTAACACTGGCGCGCTCAGTGGCGCGGCCAGAAACAAAGTCACCGCAAAAAGGTAGATAGGCCTCATGAAATTTCAGTTCCCTCTGGCCGGATCACCTGACCCGGCAAGCGCCCGGACCGTAGCTCGCAGCCCTAAATTGGCCAACGATGTTGGGGACAAAAACGTCCCCGATCTTGCGTTTTTTTGCTCAGTGTGACTTTCGTGCCGATTCTTCCGATCCTGGGGCAATCGCCATAATCGCCCATGTCTTCAGCGAGTTAGGTTTGGCCTCTGCTAGTGCGGCCTGGCTTCGAGTCCGATTTCCCGCATCTTCCGGTAGAGCGTGGAGCGGCCAATGCCGAGCCTTTTGGCAATCTCCGTCATCCGGCCCCGGTAACGGCCAAAGGCCAGCCGGATCATGTCGGCTTCAACGGCTTCCAGCGAACGGATGTCGCCGGAGTCGCTCAAGGCGGGGATGCCTAAGGCGTCTTTGCCGTTGCCGGCTGAGACGTGGATCGTGGCCGGAGTGCTGGCGGACTGACCGAGCATGACCGGCCCGTTGATCCGGGGCATCGGATCTTTCGGCGCGGGCGCCGGCGGCACGGTGACGGCATAGCCTTCCACATGGGCCGCGATCTGGGGGAACTCGTTCACGCTCAGCAGGGGCGCGTCGGCCAGAACCACGGCGCGGAACACCGCGTTCTCGAGCTGGCGAATATTGCCCGGCCAGGAATAGCGCTGGAGCATGGCGCTCGCGTCGGCGTCGAGGCCATCGATGCGCTTGCCTTCTTCGGCGGCGAAGCGCGCCGAGAAGTTGCGGATGAGCTCCGGCACGTCTTCAAGGCGCTGCCTCAACGGGGGCACCCAAACCGGGAAGACGTTTAGCTTGTAAAAGAGATCTTCCCGGAAGCGGCCTTCCTGCACGAGGCTGATCAGATTCTGGTTGGTCGTCGCGATCATGCGGATGTCGACATAGACCGGCTGCTTGGCGCCGGTTGGAACGATCGCGCCGTCTTCGAGCGCACGAAGCAATTTTGCCTGGGTGTCGAGGGACAGCGCGCCGATCTCGTCGAGAAACAGCGTGCCGCCGTCGGCTTCGACGAACTTTCCGATGCGCTTCTCGTTCGCGCCGTTGAGGGAGCTTCCCGCATGGCCGAACAGGATGGCATCAACCAGATGGGCTGGGATTGCCCCGCAATTGACGGTGACGAAGGGTTTGGATTTCCGCTGGCTTTCGCCTCGGATGGCGCGGGCGATCAGCTCCTTGCCGACGCCCGGTTCGCCCTCGATGAGGACGGGGATGTTGGAATTGCTGGCGCGCTTGCCGAGCTTGATGACCCGCTGCATGGCCGCGGCGCCAGCGATGAGATCGGCAAAGCCGAGATCGCCGTCGGTGGCGAATTTCATGCGGGTGATTTCACCAGCCAAAGCTTCGATCTTGAGCGCGTTCTTGATGGAGACTTCGAGCCGCTCGCGGCTGACCGGTTTGACCACGAAGTCGACGGCGCCGGCGCGCATCGCCCTAATCGCGGCATCGATGCTGCCATGGGCAGTCTGGACGATGGCGGGAGGGTTGCGCGGCAAGGATCGCATGGCGGACAACACGGCCATGCCGTCGGTGTCGGGCATGAAGAGGTCGAGAAGGATGAGACCAATATCGCCTGAGGCATCCGCCTTCAGCGCGGCGAGGGCGGAGACGCCGCTGTCCGCGGTTTCGACATTGTAGCCGAACTGCTGGATGGTCTCTTCGAGAATACGACGTTGTTCTGGGTCGTCATCGACGACCAATACCCGTTTTGGCATGACGCAAGACTCACTACAGTTACACAAACACTAACGAGGCAGAGGCATTCCCAAGATCGACTACTTCGTCTTGGGCGATCCCTGCTGTGCCAAAACAGTACAGTCGAAGGGTAAACAGCCTCTTTATTTCAGTTCGATTTTGGGGAGGCTGTCGCCGAGCCGCCATCGGAAGTGGCCAAACTCAAATCAGTTTGGACCTTGCGGGCGCGCTCGCGCGTTCCCACACTAGACGCTGGCCATTCGCTAACGAGGAATTACGTGTCGATGCTCCGAACACAGATCAATTGGCTTCCCGACCCCGTCTATGCCGCGCGCGCAGCGGCCAAGGCTAAAGGCAAGCGTGGCGCCAGCGCCAAGAGCGCGCGTAAGGGCACAAATAAGGGCGCGAGCAAAAGGGCAGGTAAGACGAAGGTCGGCAAACTGCCGGAGTGGAATCTCGGTGATCTCTATGACGCGCTCGAAGCGCCGGAGCTGAAATCCGACCTCGAAATGTCGGAGCGTGCCGCCGAGGCATTTAACGAACGCTACGCCGGCAAGCTTGCCGAAACTCTCGACGAGGGGAGGGGCGGCCCGGCGCTGGCGGAGGCCTTGCAGCAGTTCGAGGCGTTGAACGACGTGATGGGCCGCATCGTGTCCTATGCCAGCCTGCTCTATGCCGCCAACACGGCCGACCCTACGCGTCAGAAGTTCTATGGCGACATACAGGAGAAGATCACCGCCATATCGTCCCAGCTTTTGTTCTTCCCGCTCGAACTCAACCGGCTCGACGATGACGCGCTCGAAAGCGCGATGGTCAATTCGGAGCTCGGCCATTTCCGTCCGTGGCTTGAGGATCTCCGGAAGGAGAAGCCCTACCAGCTCGACGATAAGCTCGAGCAATTGTTCCACGAGAAGGCGGTGACCGGGCGGGGCTCTTGGGACCGGTTATTCAACGAGACCATGACGGCGCTCAGGTTCAAGGTCGGCGGCAAGGAGCTCAGTCTTGAGCCCGTGCTGAACCTGATGCTTGATCCGAATGAGAAGAAGCGGAAGCAAGCTGCCGAAGCCATGACCAAGGTGTTCAGTGAGAATGTGCGGCTGTTCACGCTGATCACCAACACGCTGGCCAAGGACAAGGAAATTTCCGACCGCTGGCGTGGGTTTTCCGACGTCGCCGATTCTCGCCATCTCGCCAACCGGGTCGAGAAGGACGTGGTGGATGCGTTGGTCGCCGCCGTGCGCGATGCTTATCCGCGTCTGTCACATCGCTATTACGCCATGAAGGCGAAATGGCTCGGCAAGAAGACGCTCAAATATTGGGACCGTAATGCGCCCCTGCCCGAAGAGCCCAAGCGGGTGATCGGCTGGGACGACGCGCGGGAGACGGTGCTGACGGCTTACGGCGACTTCTCGCCGCGCATGGCCGACATCGCCGGCAAGTTTTTCACGGACAGTTGGATCGACGCGGCGATGCGGGAAGGGAAGTCGCAAGGCGCCTTCTCCCATCCCACGGTGCCGAGCGCGCACCCATACATTTTGCTCAACTATCAGGGTAAGCCGCGCGACGTGATGACGCTCGCGCATGAACTCGGCCATGGCGTCCATCAGGTACTCGCCAACGCGCAAGGCCCGCTGATGGCGCCGACACCGCTGACCCTGGCCGAGACGGCGAGCGTGTTCGGCGAGATGTTGACCTTCCGCAAGCTGCTGGATCAGGCGCCGTCAAAGCGGGAGCGCAAAGCCCTGCTCGCGGCCAAGGTCGAGGACATGCTCAACACCGTGGTGCGCCAGATCGCGTTCTACACATTCGAGCGCAAGGTGCATGAGGAGCGCCGCGAAGGTGAGCTCACCTCCGAGCGGCTCGGCGAGTTATGGCTCGACGTGCAGCGCGAGAGCCTGGGACCGGCCATCGACATCAAGCCGGGTTACGAGACCTTTTGGTGCTATATCCCGCACTTCATCCACGCGCCGTTCTACGTCTACGCCTATGCGTTTGGCGATTGCTTGGTGAACTCGCTCTACGCGGTTTACGAGAATGCGGACGAGGGCTTCGCCGAGCGCTATCTCGACATGCTCGCGGCGGGCGGCACCAAGCATCACAAGGAGCTTCTGGCGCCGTTCGGTCTGGATGCGACCGAGCCGCATTTCTGGTCCATGGGCCTTAAGATGATCGAAGGAATGATCGACGAGCTTGAGGCCATGGATGGAAAGAAAACCGATAGAAAAAAATCGGGCAGAAAGAAAGCGGTGAGGGCTTAAACCATGTCTCAGGTCTCGTGGATTCCCGTTCTGGCCTGGGCTGTGGCGCTTCTGTTCTGGTCCGTGGCTGTGGCGCAGGCGGCGCGGCCAATGACGCAGGCCTTCCTCGTCGACCGGGCGCTGCGCTATCTGTTTATTTTCCCCCTTGGGCTGATGGGGCTTTGGGCCTTTGTCGCGCATGTCTTCTTCACAGAGCAGGCCGCCGCGGCAATCGGCTGGGCGCCGAGCCCGTTTCAGTTCGAGGTGGGCTACGCCAATCTCGGCATTGGGCTGGCCAGCCTCTATGCGGCTTACACTGGGTTCTACGCGCGGGTTGCCGTGGCGATCGCCGCGTCCAGCTTCCTGATTGGCGCGGGCATCGGCCATGTCATGGATATTTCCGAGCACGGCAATCTCGCGCCGGGCAATGCCGGGCCAATCCTAGTCACCGACTTCCTCACGCCGATGGTCGTGCTTGCTCTTCTCATCGTGGCGTCGCGGCGGCCGCAGCCGAAATCGCCGGACACATTGGCGCTGGAGGCAGAGCTTGTGGTCGCGCGGCGCGCCATGGATTCCTACCAAGACGCGCTCGGCAAATTCAAAAAGTAGGACTGGCGGCTAGTGACTGGCGAACACGCCGGTCGAGCCGTCCTTCTTCACCAGCAGCACATCGTAAGGCTCGCTCTCGCCGCTCGGATGCTCCATGCCCGGCGAGCCGATGGGCATTTTGGGCACGGTGAGGCCGATGGCGTCGGGATGTTCCTCCACCAGGCGCTTGATGTCGGCGGCGGGCACATGGCCTTCGATGACATAGCCGCCGATCTTGGCGGTGTGGCAGGAGGAGAGCTTTTTCTCGATGCCGGCTTGGCGCTTGATCTGCGCGAGCGTCGACGATCTAGCATTGTTGACCTTCACGACGAAGCCATTGTCCTCAAGGTGCTTCACCCATTTTCCGCAGCAGCCGCAGGTGGACGACTTCCACACTTCGATGGAGGATTGCTCGTCCGTTGCGCCAAGCGCCGGCGATGCCAGCAGGAGCGTAAAACAACACGCAAAGATCGTTCGCAAGGACATCAAGGACTTTCTCCTAAGCGGGACAATGACTCTGCCTCACGCGCAGAGCAATTCTAATCACCTGTGGATTTAGACAGCGCAATATCGGCGATCACAGGGCGGTGGTCGGAGCCGAGCCGCGGGCCCATTGCCGTGCCGATGGAGGTGAAGTGGTTCGAGGCGAAAACATTATCGATCGGAATGAGCGGGAGGAGTGGCAGATTCATCCAGCGCATCGGCTAGGTCGGATGGAAGGTGTTGAAGCGCCCGAGACCCGTCGCCTGGGTGAAGCGCTTCAGCTTCCAGGTCCACGGTGCCATGTTGAAGTCCCCGGCAAGGATCAGGGAACCAGATCGCGTCTTCACGAAGTTGGTTAGGCCGATGATGTCGGCCTGTTGAAGCTCCGGGTAAAACGGCCTGGCCAGGTGAACCCCGGCGAGTTCGACGGGCGTGCCATTCACGTCGAGCCTGGCCCAGCGGATGATGAGCGACATGCGAGGCGGTTGGCCTTCGCGATCGATGCGGCCGTCGGCCAGGATCTTGTGCTTCGACATGATGACGAGACCGTGCTGTTCGCCGACCCGGTGTGGATAGAGCGCGCCGAGCTTCGCCAGCAGGTCGTCGTGATGGGGCCGCACCTCTTCCAGCACGACGGCGTCGGCGAGGCCGAGAAGAGCCAGACAGCCGGTAGCGAGGAAGGGGAGGCCGTTATTGATAATGTCGAGCGCTGGCCACCAATTGGCTAATACGCCGAGCGCCGTCGTAAGGGTGCCGAGGCAGAGCCCCGTCACGACGAGCGCCTTGAGCGGATTGGACACTGGGGGCGGACTCTATTTGAATTTTCCCAAAGGGGAGAAAAGGGGAGAGGCATGAGCGCTGTGGGCTCCTATATGAGAGAACACTGCAGCTGTGAAGGCTAGATGCTGACCTATGACTGACGGCCCCATCGATCGTGAGAAGAACCGCTTCAGCGCCCGCGCCGCGCGCTATGCCTCCGTCGGCGCCAATGTCGGCGGTGTTGCCGCGCGCATTGCCGGGCGGCGCCTGTTCGGCCTCGGCTCCGATCGCGATAAGGATGCGGCTTCGCTCGCCGCTGCACTCGGCGGGCTAAAGGGTCCGATCATGAAAGTGGCGCAGCTGCTCGCCACGATCCCCGAGGCGCTACCGGCTGAATATGCGGCGGAGCTTGGGCAGCTCCAGAGCCAGGCTCCATCCATGGGCTGGCCATTTGTGCGCCGGCGCATGGCGGCCGAGCTTGGGCCCGATTGGGAGGCGAGGTTCGCAAGCTTCGAGCATGAGGCCGCCGCCTCCGCTTCGCTTGGCCAGGTGCATCGCGCCACGGCGCATGACGGGCGGCGGCTTGCGGCCAAGCTGCAATATCCGGACATGCAGTCGGCGGTCGAGGCCGACCTCGCCCAGCTCGGCGTGCTCTTTTCCATCCATCGCCGCATGGGCCCCGCCGTCGAGACCTCGGAGATTTTGAAGGAGATCGGCGCGCGGCTTCGCGAGGAGCTGGACTACGAGCTGGAGGCGAAACACACGCGGGCTTACGGGCTCATTTTTGAGAACGATGCGCTGATCCGGGTGCCTGAGATTGTGCCGGAGCTATCGACGCGGCGGCTTCTCAGCATGACCTGGCTCGATGGCAAACGGGTGCTCGATTACACTGGCCACCCGCTCGAAGAGCGCAACCAAATCGCCCGCGCCATGTTCCGCGCGTGGTGGCTCCCGTTCAGCCAATATGGCGTGATCCACGGCGACCCGCATCTCGGCAACTACACCGTGTTCGAGGATGACGACGGCAAGGCGGCCGGCATCAATCTTCTCGACTATGGCTGCATGCGGACCTTCGCCCCGAAATTCATCCAAGGCGTGTTCGACCTCTATCATGGCCTGTTGCACGACGACCGGGCCCTCGTGGTCCACGCCTATGAGACCTGGGGCTTCGCCGGGCTCTCCAACGAGCTGATCGACATTCTCAATATCTGGGCGAAGTTCATCTACGGCCCCATGCTCGAGGACCGCGTGCGCACCATCGCCGAACACGAGAAGCCTGGCACTTATGGCCGCCGCGAGGCGTTCAAGGTGCATCAGGGCTTGCGCGAGAAGGGGCCGGTTAGGGTGCCGCGCGAGTTCGTATTTATGGACCGGGCGGCCATCGGACTTGGCGCCGTGTTCCTGCACCTCGACGCCAAGCTCAACTTTTTTGAATTGTTCAATGAAGCGATCGCCGGGGCCGACTTGGCAGAGGTGACCCGGCACCAGGCCGAGGTTTTCGCCGCCACTGGCGTGCCTTTGCCAGAAGACTTGTGATCGGCGGCCACTTCGTTGAGGCTCTGACTCTATTCTCGAGGGGAGGGGCTGACGATGGATTGGCTGATCGATGACGGGCTGCCGGTGCTGGCGCGGATTTTTATCGTCTGGATCTTCCCGTTCAGCTTTCTCGACAAGCTCTTCAACTGGGACAACGCCCTCAAACAGGCGACCTCGGGGGCTCTTCCGGGCGGCGCGATCCTGCTGATCCTGGCCATGGCGGTGGAGCTGCTGACGCCGCCGATGATCGTGTTTGGCTTCTTTGATGGGATCGCCGCGTTCGTCCTCGCCGGCTATTGCGCCGTCACCGCGGTCGTCTATCACAACTTCTGGAGCTATCCGCGCTTCTGGTCGCCCAAGAGCGATGGCTATTCCCATGTCTGGGACTTCTTCAAGAATTTCGGCCTGGTCGGCGGGTTGATCTTCGTCATGTATGCGAGCGGCTTCATCCAAGACGTTGGCGGTGACATCGAGAAAATGTCCGCGGTGACTGAAGTCGAGACCGCGATGGGTGGGCGCGAATGAACGCGGACCCTGACGCGCCGAACATCCCCTATTGGCATGTGTGGACCGACGATGAAGGTGTGACCCACCAGACCCGCAGTGCGCTCACCCAGTTTCAGATGCAAAGCATGGGGGGCAAGGCGGCGGCTCAGTGGAACGACCACCTGCTCTCCGGGGAGACGAACATTCTATTCTGCGTTCTGCCCGTCGGCTGGACCGGGGACTGGCATGAGAACCCCAAGCCCCAATGGATCACCGTGTTGTCGGGCCGCTGGTTCGTAGAGACCATGGACGGCACGTGCGTGGAGATGGGCCCCGGCGAGCTTTCCTTCGGTGGCGATCAGAACGCCAAGGTGGATGGGAAAGGCCGGATGGGACATCGCTCGGGCACGGTCGGCGATGAGCCCTGTTCGCTGATGCTCGTCCAGCTCGACCCCAAGCTTTGGGCGGGCGCTTCGCCTGGCGCCTTTAAATAGAGGGAGCCGAGCCGATGTCCGTCACGCGGCTTTTAAGAGTGAGCATCACGGTCGCCGACCTGGCGGGGATGGCCGCCTTCTATCGCGATTGGCTCGGGCTCGATGTGGGGCAGGAACAGAGCCTAGGCGATCCGGCCTGGGCGAGCTTGCTCGGGTTGACGCCAGGGAGCACTGCGCGCGCCGTCGATGTCATGGTTGGACAGCACGCCATCAGACTGGTGGCCTTCGATCCGCCGGGTCAGCCTTATCCGGCCGAGCGCGCCTCGAACGATCAGTGGTTTGAGCATGTGGCGCTGGTCACCGGCGACATGACCAAGCTGTGGCAGCAGCTGGAGCGCGGGTCGCCGGGCGAGATCACCAAGGGCACCCCGGTGCTTCTGCCGCCGAATACCGGCGGCGTCACCGCGTTCAAGTTTCGCGATCCGGAAGGCCACCCGCTGGAGCTGATCTCTTTTCCTAAAGGCATTGGCGCACCAGTCTGGCATCGGACGCCAGGCTCAGGGATCCTCGGCTATGACCACACGGCCATCTCGGTGATGGATATTGACCGGAGCGTCGCCTTTTATACGGGCCTGCTCGGCTTCAAGATCAGCGGGCGTTCGCTCAATCAGGGCCCCGAGCAGGACCGTCTCGATGACCTATCGGCCTGCCAAGTGGACGTAGTGGCGCTCCAGCCATCGGAAGTGGCGACGCCCCATGTGGAGCTTTTGCACTATCGGACGCCGCCGGGGCGGACTTTGACGGCGCAAATCAACGCCAACGACGTTGCCTCAATTCGCCAGGTCCATGAGGTCGACGACCTCGATGCCCTTACGAAACGGCTGAAAGAGGCGGGTGTGGCCTTTGTTTCAACCGGCATCGTGACGTTGAAGGCTGGCGGGCGGGCGGCTTCGATCCGCGACCCCGACGGCCACATGATCGTGCTCAAGGGGAATTAGGGCCAATCGTCTCGTTTCCGCAGCAATTATTGCGGGATGGGCCAGATTTTGCTATTTCGCTGGGGCGCGTTAAGTCGCAGCCAACAATGAACGACCCTGGGGGGAGTGGAATGCATATCGATCCTAACGAGTGTAGTCCGGATATGGACTATGCCCAGCACATGCGGACTTACAGCATGTTCTGTAAGTTGACGCTGTGGAGCGTGATCATTTTGGTCGTGATCATGGGGCTCATGGCCTACTTCTTGACCTAAGCTAAGTTTGCACTCGCGGCAGACTTCACCTTAGCTCATCCCTAAACTTCAGAAATAACCCACGCAGGCGATTGACCGCGGTGCGGCCGGTTTGCCAGCTGACGGAGCCACGATGATAACGATTGGCGTGCCCGCCGAAGGCAAGGACGAGCCACGGATCGGGCTTACTCCCGAGACGGTCAAGACGCTCGTCAAAGCTGGGGCCCAGAGCACCGCGCGCGCCGGCACCGGCGCACGGGCCCATTCCACCGATGAGGACTACAGCGCCGCC
>PVMS01127567.1_pt1 | contig 11348 bp, 11 predicted proteins | sample 1853461 | NCBI WGS metagenome assembly PVMS01 (sample SAMN08582032, study PRJNA380276) | Marine sediment metagenome, whole genome shotgun sequencing project. | isolation source: ocean sediment barecode stripped | collected 2017
GTACTCACCTGACTCAAGGTATTTGATGGCGGTGGCCTCATCCGGTTTTTCAACAAATACTGCAACCCTGTAGCCGCCACTCATGGTCAATGCCTCACCCTGACGAATATAGCCATAGCCTGGCTCGGCATGCGTCGGATGAATACCAAAAGTCACCAGGAAACCCTGGTTCGAAAGCTAAACGGCTTCATTCACAGAAGCCTCGAAATTTCGCTGATCCGCAATCAAATGATCTGCAGGCATCACCAGCAAAGAAGCATTTTCGCCAACATTTTCCTGCACGCACAACGCCGCCAGGGCAATTGCGGGTGCGGTGTTTCTGCCCATGGGCTCGAGCAGGAATTTTTCGTTACCATTGCTGCCCTTCAAGTTGGCATAAAGATCGCGGGTGTAAAAATAATAGTCACGGGAGGTGACGGTGATCACCGGTGCGTTAACAGCGACCGCTTTTGCCCGTAGTAAGGTTTTTTCAGCCAGTGTTTCACCATCCAGCAACTCCATAAATGGTTTGGGATGTGCGCGCCTCGAAACCGGCCACAGACGTGTACCGGCGCCGCCGGATAAAATGACGGGAATCAGGGGGGATTGCAAGTCACTCTGGTTCATTGTTTATGCTCTTGTTTGTAGTTCGCCGATGACGGCTTGTAAAGACCGCTCAAAGGAGGCGGCCTGAATATCAAAAACATCTGCAATTCTGCCGGTATTCAGAACTGACCATTTTGGTCGTTCAGCTGGCTGCGGGAATTCTGACCCGGGTACTGGAATCAGATCAGGTTCTTTTTCCAGCAAACCTGCTTTTACCGCCAGGCGAAAAATCGCCAGCGCAAAGTCATACCAACTAAGGTCGCGATCATCACAATAATGAAAAACTCCATCAGGGGTCCCTGTCACTGAGGTCTGCCAGGTGTCGATAACTTTATCGCTGGCCAACGCCAGGTTTCGCGCCCAGGTCGGGCAGCCCCGCTGATCGTCAACCACACTTAGAGAAAGTCCTTTACGCGCCAGTTCCAGCATACTCAAAACGAAGTTTTTCCCGTGGGATGAATATACCCAGGAAGTCCGCAGGATCGCGTAGCGGCAACCACTGGACTGGATAACGCGTTCACCCTCCAACTTGCTTTCACCGTAAACATTCTGTGGGTCTGGAAGGTCTGTTTCCAGGTAAGGCATGGTGGATTCGCCATTGAAAATATAATCGGTGGAGTAATGCATCAGGCGGGCGTTATTTTGTTTTGCCCAATTCGCCAGTCGCTCAGGCAAGGTCGCATTGACGACAAACGCTGTTTCTGAAGCCGTCTCAGCTGCATCCACCGCTGTGAACGCTGCCGTGTTGACAATCAATTCGGGGTTAACTACGTGTAGCAGGTTTTCCAGTTTCTCGGCGTTGCTGATATCAAGCTTGACCCAACGGGTCGATGAAACTGCTGGTACGGCCAGGTCGGTGGCGGTGACATTGCCGCGGGCAGAAAGTAACGGCAGTAATTCATTGCCTAGTTGGCCGGCAGCGCCTGTTAAGAGAATATTCAAATCACATATTCCGGTAGTCGATCCTTCGGCGCATCGCGTAGTAATGGCGCAAGCTGATCTTTGGCGGAAATTGTATCCGGCTCGCACGGCCACTTCACCGCGATATCGGGGTCATTCCACGCGATCGCGGCATCAAATTCTGCGGCGTACTCGGTGGTGCAATGGTAATGAAACAATGCCGATCTGCTTAGCACCAGAAACCCATGGGCAAAGCCCGCAGGAACATACAGTTGACGGTGGTTTTCAGCACTTAGTTCAACACCTGCCCATTGCCCGAACGAGGGAGAACCCTGGCGGATGTCCACTGCGACATCAAAAATCCGACCTTCCATCACCGATACCAGCTTGCCCTGTGGTTGCCGATACTGGTAGTGCAAACCACGCAATACTCCTTTCACCGAACGGGAAACATTTGCCTGTTCGAACGCGACGGGTAAACCATGCTGACCATAACTGCTGGCTTTCCAACTTTCCTGAAAAAAGCCCCGGTCATCGCCATGCACGCGGGGTTCGATAATCACGACACCATCAAGACCGGTATCCAGTACCCTCAACCGTCTGGTCCCCGCTGTAACAATTGAATCAGATATTCACCATAACCGCTATTGCGCAGCGGTTCCGCCAATGCCATTACCTGCTCCTTATCAATCCAGCCATGAAAAAAGGCGATCTCTTCGGGACATGCGACTTTAAGCCCCTGGCGGGCTTCAATGGTTTCAATAAAACTCGAGGCCTGTTGCAGTGATTCGTGTGTGCCGGTGTCCAGCCAGGCATAACCACGCCCCAAGCGCTCAAGATGCAGGCTGCCATCTTCAAGATAGCAACGATTCAGATCAGTGATTTCAAGCTCTCCGCGTGGGGATGGCTCTAGCTGGCGGGCGAATTCACTGGCACGGCCATCATAAAAATACAGCCCGGTGACAGCGTAATTCGAACGTGGCTCAATTGGCTTTTCCTCCAGGTTCAGAACCCGCATGGAATCATCGAATTCAACCACACCATAACGTTCCGGATCGCGTACCCAGTAGCCGAAAACGGTGCTGCCTTCAACCCGCTGCATACAACGGGCAAGCAGTTCCTGCAGACCACCACCGTGAAAAATATTGTCACCCAGGATAAGACAGGAAGGGCTGCCAGCGAGGAATTCCTCACCGATAATAAAGGCCTGTGCCAGACCATCGGGCGATTCCTGAACCGCAAATGTCAGTTCTATGCCCCACTGGCTGCCGTCACCCAATAACTGTACGAAAAGTGACTGCTCATGGGGGGTGGTGATGATGAGTATTTCCCGGATGCCGGCCTGCATTAAGGTGGACAGCGGATAATAAATCATCGGTTTGTCATAGATCGGCAACAGCTGCTTGCTGATTACCTGGGTGATAGGATACAAACGGGTGCCACTGCCCCCGGCCAGGATGATGCCTTTTCTATCTTGTGCCATTTAAGCGTTTACCGACCTGGGGTGGCCTATTTTTTGGGCAACGCCCGTCAAAAAGGAATATCGTCGTCATCAAAGCTATTGTCGGGACCAGACTGCGCCGGCGCATTTTGTGCGGGTGGATTGCTACGGAAACCACCGCCACCACCGCCACCTTGTGGTCGACCACCGCCGTCACCGGCACGACCGCCGAGCATCTGCATCTCGCTGGCGACGATTTCCGTTGTGTAACGATCCTGGCCGTTCTGATCCTGCCATTTGCGTGTTTGCAGTTTACCTTCGATATAAACCTGCGAACCCTTGCGCAGATATTCACCAACGATCTCAGCCAGGCGTCTGAAAAACACCACCCGGTGCCACTCGGTTTTTTCTACTTTTTCATTGGTTTGCTTGTCGGTCCAACTCTCGCTGGTCGCCACGGTTATATTGGCGATTGCTGCGCCACTGGCGGTATACTTCATGTCTGGGTCTTTGCCCAGATTACCCACCAGAATTACTTTATTTACACCTCTTGCCATCTAGCATCTCCTGCTTTGCGAAGCCTTGCTCCGCAGTTGAAATTCTGACCGTAAAGTGTAGCAGGTCTACTGCCACCTATCATCGGCTCTCGAGCATAAATTCACCAAATCCGGATAATTTAACCACACTCTGCTTGTGCTGTAAGCATAGCGAAAATCACGGCTTTAAAACAGTCGGAAAGCACCCTCGAGATTGTAGGGATTCTGCCATCATTTTTGTGCATGATTAATTAAGCATATTTGCCAACGTAAGGAACACAATCATTTATAATCCTCGAAACATCAGAGCACCCGTATGACCGTCAGCCTCGAATCAACCCCCGAATCCACCAACAAATCTTTTGGCGAAGACCATCAGTCCACGCTTGAAAACATCGTCTCATTGAGCGCTGAGGATATGGCGCAGGTTGATACCTGCATCCACAAAAGTCTGCAATCTGATGTCGTTCTGATCAATCAGATAGCAAATTACATTGTCTCCAGTGGCGGCAAGCGCTTACGCCCGATGTTATTAACCCTCGGCGCGCATGCCTGTGGGTATGATGGCAAAGAGCATATCCCGCTCGCTGCAATTATTGAATTCATTCATACCGCGACCTTGCTGCATGATGATGTGGTGGATGAATCAGACCTGCGACGTGGTCAGCAAAGCGCCCACGCGGTGTGGGGCAATGCCGCCAGCGTGCTGGTTGGTGATTTTTTGTATTCACGCAGTTTCCAGATGATGGTTGGGCTGGATTCGATGCGCATCATGGAAGTGCTGGCGGATACCACCAACACCATCGCTGAAGGAGAGGTCCAGCAACTACTGAACATGGGTGACCCGGAAGTCGATCAACAGCGTTACATGCAGGTCATTGAGAACAAGACCGCCAAATTATTCGAAGCTGCCTGCAGGCTGGCCGCCATTATCAGTGAACAGCCAATAGAAATTGAAACCGCATTAGCAACTTACGGTAACTCGCTGGGAGCCGCTTTCCAGGTGGCTGACGATGTGCTCGATTACACCGGTGAGGCTGACACCATGGGCAAAAATGCCGGTGATGACCTGGCCGAAGGCAAACCGACATTACCACTGATTTTTGCCCGTGAGCGCTGCAGTGAAACGGAGCGGGAACTGCTGGATACTGCAATACGAAATGGTGGCGGCGATAATCTGGGGGCTATATTGGCCATTATCCGCAAGACTGATTCATTGGACGCTGCGATGGTTATTGCCAAGGCGCAGGCGGTAAAAGCCAGGCATGCAATAACCGCGTTACCTGAATCTCCATGGCGGGCAGCGCTTGAAGCGTTGGCGGATTACAGCGTTAATCGTGACCGGTAGAGATGGTGGGCAATGAATTGCCCACCAATTAAGATCAACCACCCAGTTGAGCATTCCACTCAGTAACCCGGCCCGCCTGCTGTTCCAGCAGGTCATCACCGCCGCTAATCGTCACCGAAATAATATCGTCACCACCGGCAATCGCATTAACCACGGCCATATCTTCAGCCGAAACCACACTGCCAAACACGGTATGTTTGCCATCCAGCCATGAAGTTTCAATATGGGTGATAAAGAATTGGCTACCATTGGTACCAGGTCCGGCATTGGCCATTGACAATTTGCCCGGTTCATCATGACTTAGCTCGGCACAACACTCGTCCTCAAAGCGATAACCCGGACCACCGGTACCTGATCCAAGCGGGCACCCACCCTGAATCATAAAATTATCGATCACCCGGTGGAAGCTGAGGCCGTCATAAAACCCACGCTTGGCCAGGTTGACAAAATTGGCCACCGTTACCGGTGCCTGTTGCGGGTAAAGGCGAATATGAATTGAACCCTTATTGGTTTTCATTTCCGCGAGAATTTCATTTGCTGTATCGGTCATCTTTTGACTCCATTTGGAAGTTTTATTGAAACTTTTTGCGCACACTTACTGTCTACTACCACGAAGGCCGCGGGCAATGGTCTCTCCCTCATACCATACGGGTAATATGCACTCCTCACCCTCTGACCCGCGGCCTTTTTTAATGGGCGCCACAAGTGGTATTTTCAAGTTTTTTTAAATTTTTTCGATCGCTGCGTATTCTTCAAATTTCCTGCCACGATCTGCATAGTCTTTAAAATGGGGGAAACTGGGCGCTCCGGGGGACAACAGGATACAACCATCTGGCGGCACAATTTCCTCCGCCAGTTCGACGGCATCCGACAGCTGCGCTACTGTATGCAAGCCCCCCGGTGGCTTGACGCCAGCCGTTTTGAGACAGGCGAAAATTTTCGGGCCATTATCCGGCATGGTAATAATTGCATGGGGTGTTTGCTCGGCAAGTTGTGTGGCAAATTCATTCCAATCAAGCCCGCGGTCCAGGCCGCCCAGCAGTAACACCACGTCAGCTGTGCCAATGGTGTGCAGCGCAGCCGACACCGACACCGGTGTGGTGGAGATGCTGTCATTGATATAGCGAATACCACTCTTCTCGCCGATAAATTGCTGTCTGTGAGGCAGGCCGCGAAAAGATGACAAGGCTGAATCAATATCTTTTATCTTGAAACCCAGTTTGTCCACCACTGTCAGTGCAGCAGCGAGGTTGTGCATATTGTGGGCACCCGGTAATGCGACTGGTGCTGACACACGTCCGGCTTGGCTCCCGATTACAGCATTCTCGCCAGCCTGCCATGTCTGCTCATGGTTAAACCAGCCAAGCCCGGGATGACCTGCCAGTCTTTCTGCCAGCGTTGCATCTGCGAAATTGGCAATCACAAGCCCACCTCTGGCCAATTCAGCCAACCTCAACTTGTCAGCCCTATAGCGCTCAACACCACCATGCCAGTCAACATGCTCCTCGCTGATGTTCAACAACAGCGCCACGTCGGGTTTTGCCTCCAGATCTGACAGTTGGTAACTGGAAAGCTCTATGACCCACCAATCAATGTCTGTTTCTTCCGAATCCAGCATATGTTGACCAATGTTTCCGGCCAGGCAGACCTTAACACCAGCGTGGCCTAACAAGTGAGCCAACAACTTGGCGGTGGTACTTTTGCCCATGGTGCCACTGATACAAATGGTCTTTGTATCCGGGTTTTCGGCAAACCAGAGACTGCTGGCGCTGGTGAATCGTTTACCCGCCGAGCGTAGTCGCTGTAGCTCCTGCCGATAGGGGCTGATTCCAGCCGAACGGACCAACACCTCGAAATTCTTCAGGATGTCAAAATCAAGAGGGGCAACATGGTAGTCATCCAGTAGCGGGTCCAGAACCTGCAGAAATTCAACGTCGATTTCCGCTTCTGCAAACAGTGATATGGGCTTGGACGGAAATCGCCGCCGAATCTGGCGCCAGACAGCCTGTCCTTCCCTGCCCGCCCCAAGGATTGCAACACGGCAGTTTTCAAGCTCACTAAAACGCATCAAGTTTTGCCATGATGGATGTGGGGATGCAATGCTCAGCTGCGGCATCCGCTTGCAGCTCAAGTTCACCGGCTTGCTGTATCTCCGGCATCTCTGCCAAAGCCTTCACAATTTCCTTGTTTTGCCAATCACTGTTGCCGCCAAGAAATTTCATCGCAGCGCGACTTTCGGCAATGCTTCCCACACATTCAAAAGGCTTATCTTCACCAAGCCCGCATAGTTCTTTGAAGCCCTGTAGTTGGTTTTCCTGATCAAGTAAATCAACGCCCTGTATGTCCAGTAACTGCTTTGGTGACATGAATGGCGCCAAGGCCAAAGCCGCAAAACGGCACTTGGGACAATCCTGGCACCAGCGACCATCAATATGTGAGCCATCCAGATGAAAATTCCGGTTACAACTTGAGAACACCGAATGGAATTTGGTCATGTCAGAGAATCGCCGGGCAATGGCGATTTCGCTGAATGATCGTAACAATGAAAAAAACTCTACACCCTCTGCAACACGCTGCTCGATCACCAGACGAAAGGCCTTCTCAAAGGCAATACTTTTGCTGTATTGATGGTTGATTTCCTTGCCCTGAGAATCCTTCAAAGTTGCCTCGTTGGCAGATGATTCATTGGCAAATACGATATAGCGATAGCCATACAGTATGGAGGCACACAAAAGAATGGCCGAGTTGATCGCGGTGACGGGCACATGACCGTTCCAGGCGCCTGCACGGTTCATATCTTGCAATTCGGGTGACAATGCACGCTGGATACGTATCAATGGCAATCCTGCGGCTTTGGCGGTCTCACCGATCAGCACAGAGCCTCCAACACAGGCCGGTTGAACTTCGATACCCGCATGCTGGAGCATTTGCAGGCAAACCAGGCTGTCCTTGCCGCCACCCATGGCCACCAATGCACGCTCGGGCAGATCAATATCCAGTGCTTCTGCTGGTTCGCTGCCCGCGGCGTGAAAATTGATCAAACCGGACATATCCAACTCATTGACGTAGGCAAATTCGCCCAGTCCCTGAACATATAACTCGTTCAGGAAACCAGCCACTACCTCGTCAAGATTGCTATCACGCGTGTCAATCGCTTTGGCCAAACCGGCTTTGTAGTAACTGATTCCGGCAATCAGGTGCAATATTTCCAGCGCCCTGAAAAAAGCTGCCTGACGAGACGCATCGACCGGCCAGGGCGCCCATGGAAAAGTGATTTCCTCGTTTAGTTCACGACCATCGACTGCATATGACAATGTAGCCCGGCCACTGATGGCATCATAGTGGTAACCGGTGAAGCTGAAGCGGCTTGCCTGTTTTTCCTTGTTGATGGTGTTATTCACGATGAGTGTAGAATTTCCCGCCGGCTGAACCTGATTTTACTATTTTAATGATGTGTTGAAACGTTACCCGATGCAGTAAATAGTGTACAGCGTAACAAGAAAAAGGCGGCACCAACCTTGGTGCCGCCGATTAATACAGTTCACGGAGGAGGAACCGGAACCGCAGGAGTGTTTTGTGACCGGGTTACGGGTAAACGGGATCGACGTTAACCCGTACCCGGATACGCTCACCCGGTGGTTCGTCCATGCGACTGTGATAAATCCGGCCGCGATATTTCCAGCTGACATCCCATGCAATGACCCTTTCCTCAGTGCGCCAACTGGTTTGCGTACTGCACACTTGAGTGACGTCACTGTAGTACCTTGCCGGATACTTCTGATATTGAACCCCGGTTGCAATGACACTGCCGATCGCGGCACCTGCAACAGTCGCCACGGCACGGTTGTTATGGTGCCCACGCCGGTGACCGTGCCCATGCTTATGACCATGACCGCGGCTTAGCTGATTGCCGATTACACCACCAAGGATTGCGCCAAAAATTGCCGGTGCCGGCGAGCGGTATTCGGCAACGCGTCTTTGAACGGGCACTTCCCGGCAAACCTGCTGATTTTCCGGTATTTGAACGGTCTCAGTCACCGGAATAACGTCCACGACCTTTGCATAGTCATATTGGCCGCTGTCGTATACGGGTTCTGAGTAACGTGAATCGTTATGACCGGCCCATGCCGGTAAGCTTATTACGGCAAGTACCACCGCAACGGTTATGCGCAAATAAGTAGCCATCTCAATCTCCTTTTGTGTCGCTTCAAAAGCCATTTTCCTGACCATGGAAAACAGCTTAGCGCCTGTACGATGAATCAGAACTGAATGACAAGAAATTCTTCCTGGACGACCTATGTCATTTGCCGCCCCCACACAAACGTACTAGGATTACTGTCCCAATCGCTTTTCAGCCAAAGAGAAAAGGACTGCAGCATGCCAACATATCGAACCAGGGATATCCGCAATATCGCTCTTGCCGGCCACTCGGGGTCAGGGAAAACCACCCTGGCCGAAGCATTGCTGGTCAAGGCCGGTGTCAAAGGTGAGGCCGGTACGGTTGAGCGTGGCTCGACCATCATGGATCACGACCCGCTGGAACGGAAATACCAGCATTCACTCGATTCCTCTGTCGCCAGTCTTAACTACAAGGGCATGCACCTGAATTTAATTGACACCGCCGGCATTCCCGATTTTCGCGGCACCACATTGGCCAGTTTGACCGCAGTGGAGACCACCGCCATTGTCATCAATGCCCACTCAGGTATCGAGATGTCCACCCGTCGGTTGATGCGCCGGGCCAAGCAACGGCGTTTATGCCGCATGATTATCATTAATCGCATTGATGCCGATGACGTTGACCTGGCCCAGATCGTAAAAGACCTGCGGACAGAATTCGGTCCGGAATGCCTGCCGGTTAATTTGCCAGCCGAAAACCTCAGCAAGGTTCGTGATTGTTTTTTTCACACCGAAGGTGAGACAGACATTTTTTCATTGGCCGAGGCCCACGACGCCATCATCGATCAGGTCGTTGAAGTCAATGAAGACCTGATGGAAAAATTTCTTGAAGGTGAGGATCTTACCCGTGAAGACCTGCATGCAGCATTTGAGCAGGCGCTACGTGAAGGTCACCTGGTTCCTATCTGTTTTGTATCTGCGCTGACCGGTGCGGGCATTGAAGAGTTACTGGATTTTTTCAACCAGCTGGCACCAAGCCCGCGAGAAGGCAATCCACCGCCCTTTTTCAAGGGCGAAGGCGAGGATGAGGTTGAGGTAACTGCCACGGGTACAGCGACTGATCATGTCATCGCGCACGTCTTCAAAATCACCAATGATCCGTTTGTAGGCAAGCTCAGTGTTTTCCGGATTTACCAGGGAACTATTCGGCCCGATTCGCAGTTGCTGATCGGCGATGCCCGCAAACCATTCAAGGTCGGGCATCTGTTCAAGATCCAGGGCAACAAGCATGTTGAGATCAAAGAGGGCATTCCCGGTGATATCTGTGCTGTGGCCAAAATCGACGACATCCACTATGACGCGGTGCTGCACGATTCACATGATGAGGACCGCTACCACCTGAAACCACTGGATTTCCCAAAACCCATGTATGGACTGGCAGTGAATACCAAGAGTCGGGGTCAGGAGCAAAAGCTCTCCACCGCACTGCATCACCTGCAGGAAGAAGACCCCTGTTTCAGGGTTGAACACAACCAGGAACTAAACGAGACCATTATGCGTGGTCTTGGTGAATTGCATATGCGGGTCACGCTGGAGCGTATGCAGGAAAGGTATAAAGTCGAAGTTACCACCCGCCCGCCCCGTATTGCCTACCGGGAGACCATTACCCGCCCGGCAGAGGGTCACTACCGGCACAAGAAGCAGACCGGTGGTGCCGGACAGTTTGGCGAGGTGTTTTTGCGCATACAGCCAAAGGCGCGGGGAGAGGGCTTCGAGTTCATCAATAAAGTGGTTGGCGGTGCGATCCCGTACAACCTGATTCCGGCCGTCGAGAAAGGTATCAAGCAGATTATGCGCGATGGCGCAGTTGCGGGTTACGCCATGCAGGATCTTGAAGTTACGGTTTATGATGGCAAATACCACCCGGTAGACTCCAAGGAAATTGCCTTTGTCTTTGCCGGTCGCAACGCATTTCTGGATGCCATCAAGAATGCCGGTCCGCAGATCCTTGAACCCATCGTCAGCGTGGATGTAACCGTTCCGGATGGGGATATGGGTGATATTACCGGCAACCTTGCCGGCCGGCGGGCACGTATCAGTGGTACCGAAAGCCTGCGTGGCGGGCTGGTTACCATCCGCGCCGATGTGCCGCTAAGCTCCCTGTCTGACTACCATACGGAATTGAAAAGTCTGACCCAGGGCCAGGGCAGCTACGCCATGGAATTCAGCCATTACGACCCGGTACCGTCAAATGTTCAACAGCAACTGGTGAGAGAGCACAGTCCACAACCCAATCACTACCGGTCTTTAGTCATTGTGTTGTGGACTGTGCTCTCTCACCAGTTGCTGTTGAACATTTGACGGTACCGGGTCGTAATGGCTGAATTCCATGGCGTAGCTGCCCTGGCCCTGGGTCAGA
>PVMS01092919.1_pt1 | contig 11345 bp, 11 predicted proteins | sample 1853461 | NCBI WGS metagenome assembly PVMS01 (sample SAMN08582032, study PRJNA380276) | Marine sediment metagenome, whole genome shotgun sequencing project. | isolation source: ocean sediment barecode stripped | collected 2017
ATTTTATAATTGCTTTTTTTAATAAAATACAATTACTATTTGCTTTTCGATGACCTTTCATTCTTTGGTTGAAAGTTTGAATAGTTTGTCCTATATAAGATTTGCCGTTTGGGGAAGTAATTTTATAAATAATGCCTTTCATTATTTATTTATTTACAATATATATTTAAATCACTCCCAAAACAATCATATATCACTTTAACAAAAATTTGTATATTTATTTTATTTCATTTAAGTAATATTTAAATAAAAATTGAGTTGTTTAAATAAAAATGAAAAGTCGTAAACCCAGAAAATCGCGTAAATGTCGACGGGGTCGCCGTAAGTCAGATGGTAAATGTAAACGGAAACCTGGTCCAAAATCAAAACGCCGTAGAAAACCTAGAAAGTCGCATAAATGTAGTAGAAAAACTAGAAAGTCGCATAAATGTAGTAGAAAAACTAGAAAGTTTGATATAAAAAAAAGTAATAATTCATCATTTAAATTTCCGTGGAGCAAGAAGAAAAAAATTAAACCTGCTTCTAAATCAAAACTTGATAAGGATAAACGCGAGCGCAAAATAGCTGAATACAATGCCAATTTTCAACCGACTATTAATAGTATGGAGGATAATTACTACAAAGAATATCTTAAAATGTCGAATAATGCTAAGAATTATAATTATCGACAACGTCTTGAAAAAAGAAATTATATCAAGTCTACGGGTGGTCGTATAAAAGAAAAATTAGATGATGGAACTACCGAGGTTGTACCTCAACCAGGGTATATTACTCGCCGTAATAGAATAAAAAGTATTAAATTTAGAATGTCTGATGTAGGAGAAGAGGTTGACGAGGTTCATATATGGGGTCATGGTTGGGATATTGGAGAAGTTTTTCAAATTCCCGAAGGAATTCAAAGTATAACATATTTGAAAGATATAGATTCCAGATATTATGAGGATCATCAAGCAAATTATATGGAAACTAAATATACAAATGACTATATACCAAATATGCTAATTGCTTTTTTGGGAGCGAGTGATTCATTTCCTATGAAAATAACAATCAATGATAAATCTATAGCTATTCCTGATAGTTTAGAGCCATTATCTAATTTAAGTACGTATATTTTAAACATTGCGAAACATAAAGTAAAAATTATTGTACATGCTTGTAGAGTTTCAGATATATCTGGATTAGATGGGTTACCAATATCTAAAAATGCTAAAGATCTTTTTAAGCGGGCTGGTAAGTTACAAGAAATTAGGAAAGAAAAAACGAGAGATATAGTATCTAAAGCAAAGATATTATCATCTTCTTCTACTCCTAAATATGTTCCTCCTCATTTACGTTTTGTGTAATATATAATAGATTTTGTTTATTTATTGCTCGGTCAACAATAAATGTAAGAATGTCAAATTTATTTTAAAATGATTTTAAAATAATTCTGTAACAAACTAGAATGAATTATTTCAATTTTCCAAAAGATATTACCCTAATTAGATATTCCGAAAGAGGTATCAATTCTGAACTTGTCATAAATTATAAAGAATATGAAAATCGTTCTGAACTAGATAAACTATTAAACTTTGGTAATATTTTTAAAACACCGTTTATCAATAGATACTATAGTAAAAATCCAGATATACTTAGATACTTTGAAGTTTATCACCAAGATGATAAACTTCAAAGTAAAGATTGTATAAAACTCAAAAAGTCATTTAATTTTGATGACGGTAAAATAAAAGAGCCTGATTTTTTATGTGAAAATAGTCGTTTAGAAATCTATAAATATTTGGATATCGAAGATATCAAAAATCTAAGTTTAGCCTCCAAGGAATTTTTATCTGATTTACGTAAAAACAAAACTATCAAGTTTTTGAAAACAAATAGTAAACTTAAGTTTTTTAAAATTATGAATCATATATACTTACAGACGATTGATATAAATTGTAATCGTAAAGAATATGAACTTTGGTGGTTATATTCTATGAATAGTTACTTTAATGTTATCAGAAAAAGATGGTTAGAATTTATTCAAGATATACAGGATATTTATCAGGATGAGTTGGAAAGTTTGAATATGATGGAAAGAATGATAAATAGTCGCTTTTAAAATACAAATTTATATAAAGTTTTATATAAATTGAAATTCTGACATACTCACTCACGCTTATCCGTCAATAAATTCCCAATTACAATCACAGTTCAACTATCGTATCTCCAATTACAATCACAGTTCAATTTACCAACGATTTTAAATTCATTTGGTACGTCCGGAAAAAACACATAATAAGTATGTGTTAATTTATTAAACACATATAATTCTACATCACTAAAAGAATCATTAAAAAAAAACCCTTCGGTATAGTTTGTGGTTATTCCATTATCTGTTATTGTTAGGATGGGTGGTGAGTATGCAATGCTAAACAGACTATTTTCACATATATCACTACCACTGGTGAAGTCACCGCCTGTAGGTTGAATAGTACTAGCAGATAACGAAGATGGCTCTATAAATTCATAATCGATAGAATCAGGAATAGAAGACCCCTCTAGTGTGAATTTATTATTACTTGTTATTGTTAATGTGAATGATAATAATGACGACTCTATATTCCATATACATTCAGTACCAGACCATGATACGCTAAAGATAACATCAGAAGACCCTTGAGGTGGTATGCAAATTTCACAATTATTTTTAACAATAATCGGTATAAAATTAAATGAACCTTGTTGTGGAGGATTTGATTGATATACACCACTAGTTAATTCAAAATTACAACAAGTGTTATTGTTATTATTAATTATATTATTTTTTTCAGTAACTCTATATTGTTGATACAACTGATAATCACTAGTAGTAATTCGTGGATACATGGGATTACCTAAAACATCAATCTTATTTTTGGCGTCCGTATATCCGGTAACTGAGTATTTATCTAAAGAGCATGGATAAATAGTCTTATCTGTGACTGATGGTACAGACACAATTTGGCAATTTTGACAATCCAGCGAAATCAATGGACTGGGTCTATCAAAACGCTTAAAAGTAGATATATATGGGGTTGAAATAGTTTTAGTACCGGTTTGGGTATCTAAAACTGACGTAGCACCTTTCTCGGTGTACTTCCTCGCTATTTTTCTATTATCACAATTCTTAGACGGGATAAGAACGCGTCCCATTTGAGAATAGGTGCTTGGAAATAAACCGTCTGGTTATATAATGAAATCGTTGGGCATTAATTTATAAACTTATAAATAAAATGTATAGTTTTGTAATTTTTTTTTAAAATGAGTAAAAAATATTTTGATTTCATTGAGATTGGTGTAAGCGATTTTAATTACAATAAAAATAAAAATAAAAAAGGTATATTAATTGAACCTCTAAGTGAATATTTTAATAAATTAGTTCACGGAGAAAGAACTATAACCATTAAAGCCGCTATTACGCATAATAAAAAAATGCCTGAAGGAGATATGTACTATATTCCAAGTGATATTATTATCAAGAAAAAGTTACCTTCATGGTTACGCGGTTGTAATCGAATCCACCAATATCATCCACTTCATTCTAAATATCAAAATTTGGTTGAAACTGAAAAAGTTTCTCTTTTGAATATTTCTGAGTTGTATGATAATTATAATATAGGTAAAGTAGGATATTTAAAATGTATTTGCGAAGGTCATGATATTGTTATTATGAATGGGTTGTATGAGTTGTTAAGTAATCGAAATAATATATTTTGGCCCGTTAAAATCGACTTTTTAAGTAATAAAAATTGTAGTAAAAAGGATGTAAATTCTGTTATTAAAAAATTTAGATCATTAGGTTATAAACTTAATAAAACTAATGATGTTACTAGTATGTCTTTACCTTTACCAAAAATTATGATATGGAGTGATGCAGTATGGGCTTTAGGTAGATTTCACTCTACTTTATCTAAATATACTAAACATCTTTATGAATATAAGATGATCGATTGGACTAAACCTTCTGAAAACATTGTGTTTTCAAATACTTGGAAACAGTATGATATATTGTTTGGTAATACCCCCATTGCTTATCAACCATTAAAACATTTTGCTATTGATAATAAAGATGAATATTTGAGTAAATGTATTTCGGTATTTCATTCGGAGTTGGTTAATCATAGTTATTTCAGCGAAAAATTAGAGCATAAAGAAGGCCCCATGTTTATTGGTATAAGTGAATATGTTAGCAAAGCGATTAATGATACTTATGATATAGATGCTAAAGTGTGTTTAACAGGTGTAGACACTGAATGTTTTTATCCGAATCGAGATATTGCAACTATAAAAAATATAGGATTTATCAGAGATATAAGAAATAATAGCGATAAAAATTGGTGTGAGATTAAACGACCTGATATGTTTAGTCGTATATGTGAGTTGGGTAATTTTAATCCGGTTTATATTAAGGGTAAACATTATAGTCTTAATGCTGAATTATATGATGGTATAGATATGTTAATTTACACCTCTACGTCTGAATCAGTTGGTCAAGGTATTTTAGAAGCAGGTGCGTGTAATATACCTGTAATTAGTACACATGTAGGTGTTAGTAAAAAGTTACAGAATATAAAAACGTTTGAGACAGTTGATGAAGCAGTGTCTATAATTAATGAATTAAATGATACAAATACTGTTCTTGATTATGCTAAAACACTTGGTGATGAAATTCGGAAAAATTGGAATTGGTTTTCGTTAATGGAAAATTGGGTGAATGCGTTTGATGATAAATTATTAAGTCAGACAAAAGAACAACCTATAAGTACTAAAGTTTCTATAAAAAAGTATAATAGAAATATAAATAAAGCTAGAGATAAAAAACCTTTTTCATTCGATGATAAAAAACATGGTTTTAATGTATCTAAAAGTTTATACAAAAAATTATAATCTAATCTAAACATCTTAATTTGGTGGAACACGCTACTATAATTAATTGATATATAATATTATATATCAATCATATTTACAAATTACTTTAATTTAATCTATCTTAATATCTTTTATTTTATTTATTTTTTTATATATAACTTCCCATATATTATACTCATCTAATATTAACTGTCTTGCTTTACTTAAATCTTCAATATTGATAGGTTTATTTAATATATTATTAATATTATCATTTTCAGTATCAATTAAATTATATGATTTAGATGGAAAAAAATTGTTTATGTTTGGACACCCTTTATAAATTGGAACACACCATGATAAATAAGCATCTGCTATTTTTTCTGTAAAATAGTTAGTCTGAGATGAATTTTCTAGTACAATAGAATATTTATATTCTATTAGTCCTCTTATTTTACATTTACCATCGTAGTTTAACTCGCCTTTATAACTATTTCCATAAAATTCTTTATTATGACCTTTCCCATACAAATCAATATAAGGATATTTTTTTATTATTTTCTTTACAAAATTATTACGGTGAATATGCTTTGAAGATACAACACAACTTATTTTTTTATTTTTATTTGGATATGGCATATTTTTTAATTCATCATAAGTTTTATTAACCCACCATGTAATTCCGCAATTTGTTTCTTTCCAATCAATGCTATGTTTATATGTTTCTTTTTGTTTAGTTATAAAATCAGGTTCTCTTTTTACAAAAATAGTTTTATCTTCAGGGAATTTTTTGTTATATCCTCCTAATACTATATAAAAATCAGCATCTTTTATATCTGTAACACCTATTAAGTTTTTCCAAATTCCTTTATTATTTGGCGTTTGTTTGGAATATCTTTTTAGTAATTCATAACATGGTTCTCCCCAATTATTTAGAAATATTATTTTTAACATTTCATCTTGACATACATTTAACTTTTGAATTGCTAATTGGTATTCTTTATGGATAATTTTATATTGATTTTTATATTTATATAAAAAATTATCCATAGGTATCTTACACAAATTTGGAGCATTTCCTCCACCATAATTATCCATCCACATAATTCCTCCATTTTCTAAACATCTAAATGAATTTTCCATATCATTTTTTATAAATTTTGGTTCATGGCAACCATCAATATAAACAAAATTATATTTTTTTTTATTAGATTCAAAAAATTTATCACTTGTCATTTTATAAAAATTAATTTTTTTACTATTTTTACTTTTTGATATATTTGATTTAAACCTTTCTTCTGTTTTATTTGTAACATTTAATGAAGAAATTTCAGGATCAGTACCACTTTCAATATACGGATCGACACAGTCTAAGGTCGAATCATGATTATTTAATAAAATATCTGAAAAAAAACACGCCGATAAACCTTCAAAGGAACCTATTTCTAATATATTATACGTTTTATTACTTATATATTTATAAATATATTGATTTATTTCACTGTTAATGAACCAAGATTGAGTATAATTATATTTTGATAATTTATAATCTTTGTATAATAAATCTTTATATATTTCAAAATCTTTTTTATACTTTTTATAAACAATTTCTTTTAATTCTTTTGTGTAATACTTATCATGACATTCATTATCGTTTTCTGAACTATTAATTTTCATTAAATTAATATTTTTACCTAATATTTCAGACAGATCTTCATTTAAATTTTCAAATCTAACCAATTTTGATACTATTTTATTTTCATCTGTTAATATCCAATGAGATTGAGGTTTAAGATGTACAATATGATCAAATTTATTACTATTACATAATTCTTTAATAAAAGTCTCGAATGTATTCCTATTACAATAATCATGTAATTCGTGTAATTTATACGTAGTACTATTATCATCACTATGCCAATAATTTTTTGTCATTTTAACATAATTATAAAAAGACATAATACGACTATAAGGATTTCTTATTATAGCAATTGTTTTACTATATAATCTTTTATCAATTGATCTTATTGTATAATGTCCTTTATTTTCTTTACAAAATTCCTTTTCAAATGATGTTCCTGCGTTTTTTGGTATATGTATAAAATATAAATCATAATTTACTAATTTATTTAACATTTATATAACTTAGTAAATTTATAAATTAACTAAATTATTTTGTATAATTAGTTATAACAGATATATTAGTTTTATTTATAAATCTATACGGAATTTTTTTACTAGTGAATCTTTCATTTTCATAATTAATTTTTGTTTCTTTTTCTGAACCATTTAGATATTTAGATTGATAAAATAAAGGTTCTTTGAGAGCAAATACATTTAAATATGGTTGCATTTCTGTAATAGAAATATCCCATCCTCTATTTTTGTAAAAATCTTCCATTAAACATTTTTGTAAACATAACATTCCTCTAATAGAGCATATAACCATACTATGAGTTGATAACATATTATAAATTTTTATTAGATTATCAAAAGATTCCGCATTTTGATAATATACTGGAGAGGAGTAATTATTAATAGAATTATCGACTACCGTCCATCCACAACTTGATAGACCAGTATATAGTATATCGCAGTTATTAGGTATATCAATATATTCAGGAAATTTTCTATATTTTGCTATATCGTCTTCTAATATAACAAACGGTTTAAATACTTTATTCATATTTTGACTTGCTAAATCTAGTATTTTTAAGAATCCTGTTGCTCCAGATTTATTTTTTTTTTGGTAATCTGCTAGTTTAGTACTAAAATTATTAAAATGTACAGGATTTACTTCATGTAAATCATATCCATCTAATTCTTTCAACAAATGTTTTTTACGATTATTATCATTTGATGATTGAACTGTTAAATAATAATATTTAGAATCTTTTAAGTATAGTTTCATTTATAACTTAAATTTATAATCATAAATTAAAATTTAAGTTATAAATTTAAATTGAAAATAATATTAAAAATTATAAAACAATTAAACAAAACGTTTATTTTAAAGATTCAATTGTTGATAAAAGTATTAACTGGCAAGATATTAAATACATGGGTCATGAATCCTAGAAGACCAATGTCATTGGTTGTTGATTGCTATAAATGACTTGTAATATAATTGATTCTTATAGTATATAACAAAAACATTTACTTTGCTTTTTATGAAAGGATTGCCATTCTGTAATTGTATATTGGGATCCCATAGAATGGTTACATCTAGCGCAAATTGGTTTTAGGTTCTCTAGACACAAAGTTCCTCCTTTAGATTCCGGTATATTGTGACCTACATGAAAATCAAAGACATTTATTTTATTGGAACACCATTTAATATAACATTTGTGTTGAAATACTTTTCCAAAGTTTTGAATCCAAACTTGTTCTTTTAATGCTTTGGGTATTGCCTTTTTCATTTATTTTTGTTCTAAATTTTTAAAGTTGTATTTTAAAAATTTAAAATTCCAAAAGTGTATCTTCACTATATTCCACTCCACCCCCCCATTTGACGAAATTATTTGTTGAACGACACGATAAATCGTTCGGGGTTATTTCACTAAAGTCTATATCTTCTTCCATGAGCTTAAGTTTTATACACATAAACCCAACCAACGCCGAACAAAACATAGCATATGTATGTTGATAGCGAGGATCCGGTTGACGATGGAAAACAGCGTTCAATAAATCTATAGGAAAAAAGTCGTATATAGTATTATAGGTAATTCGATGGATTTCAGATAGACGATCTCTTGTAATATGCTCGCTTCCTTTTAACAAACGACGTACATAAATATCTGAAGAACCTGTTTCTAAAACGACATTGATAGGTGTCAATTGCACACCAAATTTCTTTACACCGTCTTCTGCATCAGAAGACGTTTCTAAGCCTGATTCATAGATGTATATACCTTTTAATTCAGGTTTTATCCAAACAGGATCTCTTAAAACCATCGCTACATGAGTATATGTACTGGATGTGAATTTTTTGATGAGCCATGCATACAATGATTCATACCAAGTATTGTGACTTGAGTTTTCAAAAAGAAGAATATCACCGGTTGAAAGATCTAGATGGTTGTATTGATTTGTTGATAAAGTATACATTTATTTTAGAAATTTATTTTTTTCCCAATATATTCCGAAACGATTTCTCCATAATATGACATTTTGTCATCTATATCAAACTTTGTATTATTTTTAGTATATAAATCTGAATTTGAAAAATCTTGTAATAATGGTTTTAAAATCGTTTCATCATATGTATCTGAAAGATAATCATATCCATTTTCTTTATGAAAGGCATAAAATGAATGAAAACGAACTATATTCCTATAATTTTCATTCAATACGTCATTTGATTTGAGTACATCGTATAAAAACCAGTCATGACCAAACGACATGTATAAATTTCTCAATCCGCAATTTTTTTCATAAATTCCCAACAACGAATAATCATCTGGATTATTTTTAAAAAAATCATGGTATATAATTTTCTCGCTAAATTTACATCCTACTGGAAAGATATCGCCAACTACAGAATATTGTGGTAATGTGCCAAACTCATCTAATGCTAAAACTTTTCCTAGATCGTGAATGAGTCCAATTATTTGAAGTTCTTTATCATCTGGGTATTTTTCTTTGAGAGAATCTGCTGTTTGTATGCAATGATAGATTTGCGGTAGTTCGGTATCTGGATCAGATTCATCCTTAATTTCGCTTAGTTCATAAAGAAGATCTATAATATCATATTTTTTTGTGTCATGTACAGAGTATTTTGTTATCATATTCTGTACATAATCCAAAGTTTGGATTTCATGATTCTTTTTATAAAATTGAGCTATTGATGAATTCACATCATATAATCTAAAAGTCATTTATTAAATCAAAAAAAAATACCATTTAAAATAATTATTTTTACAATAAAATGGACGATGAAATACATACACCATTACTGGATTCCAATGATATTCCATCTTGGGATCAAATTCGAAATATTTATTCTGAAAAATGGGAGGAAGAAAAACAAAAATTTTATGATCAATTGAAAAAAAATTTCAAAGAAAAAGTTAGTAGTTTTAAAAGTGGCAAAATAGAAATTTATCAACTTCACGATGGACCATACGCTTTACATTATGAAAAAGCCTTTCGTGAATTATTTTCGGATACTGGATATCAGGCATCAGTCGGTTGTACCGAAACTAGCCCGTCGGGCAATAAAAAATATAAACCATTGTATATAACATTACCAGATTGCTTTAGCAGTAAATGACTATCATTGGTTATGAAAGAAAATTGCTGTAATATTCTGTAAATTTTAATATATGATATATTAAAATCGTTTGATATTTTTAAACATTACACAACAAAAATCATTTTTATTTCTTCAAGTAACTTATCTATAGTAGAATTATTTATCAATTCAATATCACCATTCATTACTTTAACGGGATTTTCAGAGATATGATCGTTTATTCTCTTGATATTTGGGCGTTTTAAATGGATTACAATTCCTCCAATGTCTCGAATTAATTGAGTTTCATTTTCGAATCTGCAATCTGTAACAATAATAATTTTATGTTCTTGTGATAATTTTTTTATTTTTTCTCGTGTAGATTTTATAAAGATATCTTCATCAAAACGATCTCTTAGTAGATCAGATCCAATTATTTGAAATAATTCTCTCGGACTTTTATTCCATCTAGGGTCAATTTTTTCTTTTTCTTGCCTTACATATAGTTGGTCGCATGATAATTGAAATAATTCTTTACACGCCAATTTAAGTGGATCTGCAAATGCAATTTTAATAGCCCCTGAATATTTGTTAATAATTTTATCTGCTAGTGAATCTTTTCCGCTTCCTGCCGAACCAGTAATACCTATTAATATCATTATGTTTATTATAAAGTTGTATCTCTTAATTAATCATTTTATATAATAAAAATATTACTAATAGTAATATTTTTATATTTCCCAAAGTCCTATATAACGAAACAACGATTCATGAGTCCATGCCGCTTCTGGATCATCTGGGTGATCGTAAGTTTTATCTTTATCATGATTTATGCTATTCAAAAATCGACATACAAAACGCAGATTTCCTTTGACATGTCGTTTTCGAGAAACAATCGCATCTAAGGACGGTTTAAAAAAATCTGGAGAGTTAGGATCATTATCCATCAAAATATTGGAAAGCGGACATGATGCGATCGATTCTCGAAATAATTTAAGTCCGCATTGAAACATATCATTTCGAGTAGGAAAATCTTTACGAAGTTGCTCCATTGCTTCGATATCGTCTTTTTCAGGTTTTTCAGGGTTTTTCAGGTATTTTTTATAGTCATTTTTTTCATGTTGAAAAGCACTCTTACATGTTTGATAGATAATATTACTATTGTCCTTACTCATTGTCTCTGCTCTATTTAAAATCTGTTTTACTTTGTTTTTATCGTGTTTTTTGTTGACTTCATTACGTAAAA
>PVMS01068027.1_pt1 | contig 11344 bp, 5 predicted proteins | sample 1853461 | NCBI WGS metagenome assembly PVMS01 (sample SAMN08582032, study PRJNA380276) | Marine sediment metagenome, whole genome shotgun sequencing project. | isolation source: ocean sediment barecode stripped | collected 2017
CGGCGCCAGCGCAGGCAGCGGCGCCACGTATACGAATGTCGTGTCGCCTCCGCCCGTGAGGCCCCGGAGGTTGCTCACTCCCGTGACTGCGACCCGGAAGGTGTCCTCCGTCAGCGCCTGCTCCAGTGTCACGATGAGAAACGGGAATGGACGCTCCCGGGCTTCTGTGCCTGCAAGGCCCGGTCGGCCCGGCTGACCCGGTTGACCGGGCTCACCGCGTTCCCGTGCGCCCACGCCAAGCGAATCGGCGACCGCGATTGAGTCCGTTGCGGCGCTGATACTGTCGGCTGCGCCCGGGAGGGAGTCGGCCGCCTCCACTTCCTCCAGTATATTCAGCGTATCCGTCCGGATCTCCGGTTCTTCATCATCCCGCAATGAATCGGGAGACTGCCCGCCAGGCGCCGCTCGGCCCGCTGGCAGGTCTGCCTGAGGCCCCGGCTGGCCGACCCGCAGATCCACAACCCGAATCTCCGCGCCCCCGAATTCCGGCACCACGCTGATCCTGACGCTGTCGAGCGGTGCCTCCGGCTCCAGCGGGTCGTCAAACTCCAGCACCACCGTAATCGTGTCGAACGCGACTGCCCCCACCAGCACGGGCGGCGTGCTGTCGGGCGGGATCATCCACAGATCCAGGGCGTGCCGACTGGTCGATTCCGGCAGCGATACCAGGGCGCTGTCGTACGTCTCCATGTCGCGGTCGAGGCGGCGGTTTCTGTTCTGGTCCAGGAAGCCGAGCACGACATATTCTCCGGGCGGCAGCGAGCGCATGCTGAACACACCGCCGGTGTCGCTCACGGTGCTGTACGGAATTGAGTCCGGGGGGAGAAACAGGATCCGGGCATCTCTCACACCCGTTCCCTGGATCCGGTCGTAAATCGTCCCATCGATCCGGGTCTCGGAGATCTCCGGCCCGGTGCTGAACGTCCACTCGATCGACTCGCGCGTCCTGTTGCGCAGGAGATCGGACACACCTCGCGGTACCCGCACGTGATAAACGACCCCCGGCTGCCAGCCTTCCCGGGGTCGGACCGAGAAACCACTTCTGCGCGGGTTGAATTTCCAGTCCCACGCCGGTGACAGATCCAGGCCACGTTCGAGGTTGCGCGGACTCTGAATCGGTTCATCGAACCGGAGCCAGGCATCCTCATCGAGGCCCGGAACGACTGCGCCCGGGGCAGGAAAACGCTCGAGAACCGCGGGGGGATCGAAATCCGGCCCTGAGCCGGGTGGAGCCTCCACATTCGCGCACGCCGAAGCCAGCGAGGCCAGCGCGATCACCACGCTCATCGAGCCGCTCCGGTACCACCCGGCCTGGAGGGGATTCATGCTCAGTCGAGTCCGAATGCCGCCTTCTTCTCGAGCAGGCGTTCGTACCGCTGCTCGAGCGACGTGGCCTTCTCGCGCTCCCGCGCCACGACATCCGCCGGCGCACGCTCGAGGAATCCCGGGTTTTCGAGCTTGCTCCGGGCCGCCGAGAGCAGCGAGGCGAGGTGGTCGAACTCTGCGACCAGCCGTTGCTTCTCGCGATCGAGATCGATCACGTCACGCAGGGGCAGAAACAGCTCGCCTCCCGTTCGCAGGATCGCGTGCGCTCCCGGTTCGCCCTCCGGAGAGGCGTCCGCCGTCTCCAGCTTGTCCAGCCGGGCCAGCAGCCTCAGCCCGTCCGACTCGGCTTCGAGAGCGGCGGCCAGCCCCGGGGGAGGATCGACGAGGACGAGATCGATGCGCCGGCCTGGATCGATTGAATACTCGGCTCGCAGGTTGCGGACCGTGCCGACGACGTCCTGCAGCGCCTCGATCGCCAATTCGGCCTGTGCGTCGAGTTCATCCGGCACCGAATCCGGCCACGGGCCGCGCAGCAACGTGTCATCGGAACTGCGTCCGGGCATGTGGCAGAACAGTTCCTCGGTGATGAACGGCATGATCGGATGCAGCAGCCTGAGCCATCCATCCATCACAGTCGCGAGAGTAGCCGCGGCCGCATTCCTGCTCTCCTCGCCCCTGTCACCTCTCAATCGCGGTTTCACCAGTTCGACGTACCAGTCGGCGAATTCGCTCCACACGAAATGGTAGGCGGACTCGGCGGCTTCATGAAGTCGAAACCTCGTCAGGCCATCCGTGACCGTCCGGGTCGCCTCGGAGAGTCGTGTCAGGATCCAGCGGTCGGCAATTTCGAGTTCGAGGGTGCGCGGGTCGCGAGCCACGTCCTCTGCAGTCAGGTATCCGAGGGCGAACCTCGCCACATTCCATATCTTGTTGGCGAAATTCCGTCCCACGCGGAACGACGACTCGAGGTCCTCGTGATCGAGTTGCAGGTCCGTGCCGAGGGCGGCGGCGCTGACGAGCGTGTATCGCATCGCGTCGGCGCCGAACATCTCGACCACCCGCAGCGGATCGATCCCGTTTCCCAGAGACTTCGACATGCGCCGTCCCTGCGCGTCCCGGACCGTACCGTGGAGCAGCACGTCGGTGAACGGAAGCTCCCCGCGGAATTCGATCCCGGCCATGACCATTCGCGCAACCCAGAAGAACAGGATCTCGGGAGCAGTGCTCAGAGTGCTGGTCGGGTAGAAAACCCGGACATCCTCTGTCTCGTCCGGCCAGCCGAGCGTGCTGAACGGCCACAACCACGAGCTGAACCACGTATCGAGAACATCGGGATCCTGCTCGACCTTCCCGCCGCACGCCGGGCACGATTCCAGCTCCTCCCGGGACACGGAGATCTCTCCACATGCCGCATTCCGGCAATACCAGACCGGGATCCGATGTCCCCACCACAGCTGCCGACTGATGCACCAGTCCCGGACATTCGTCATCCAGTGTTCGTACGTCGCGCCGAAACGCTCCGGATGGAACCGGAGATCCCCCTCTCTGAATGCAGCCAGGGCCGGCTCTGCCAGCGGCTTCATGCGGACGAACCACTGAAGACTCAGGCGTGGCTCCACGATCGTGTCGCAACGATAGCAGTGGCCCACGGCGTGAACGTGCTTCTCGACCTTCTCCAGCAGGCCTGCCGTCTCGAGGTCCGAGATGATCCGGTTCCTCGCTTCGAACCGATCCAGGCCGCGATACGCCTCCGGCGCGTTCTCGTTCAGAGTCGCATCGCCGTGCATCACGTTGAGCTCTGCAAGGCCGTGCCGCTTGCCGATCTCGAAATCGTTCGGGTCGTGGGCAGGCGTGACCTTGACGAACCCGGATCCGAATTCCGGATCGACGAATTCGTCCGCCACGATCGGGATCCGACGTCCGGTGAGCGGAAGCTCGACCTCTCTGCCGACCAGATCGGCGTTCTTCCCGTCAGCGGGATGGACGGCCACGGCCGTGTCACCCAGCATCGTCTCCGGACGTGTGGTGGCGACCGTGATCCAGCGCCCGGGATCATCGGCCAGGGGGTAGCGAATATGCCACAGCTTCCCCTCTACCTCCTGGTGCTCCGCCTCTTCGTTGGACAGGGCCGTATGGCAGCGGGGACACCAGTTGATGATGTAGTTGCCCCGATAGATCAGCCCCTTTTCGTACAGCCGCACAAACACCTCGCGTACGGCCCGCGACAGACTCGGGTCGAGAGTGAACCGGGTGCGGTCCCAGTCGCACGAACAGCCGATCGTCTTGAGCTGCTCGATAATCGTGTTTCCGTACGTGTCCACCCATTCCCACACACGCGCCACGAACGCCTCTCGTCCGAGGTCCTGCCGCGTCAGTCCGTCCTTCTCGAGCTGGCGCTCCACGACGTTCTGGGTCGCGATCCCGGCGTGGTCGGTGCCCGGTATCCACATCGCATCCCGGCCCCGCATTCGCTCGAATCGAATGAGGACGTCCTGGATCGTGTTGTTCAGCCCATGGCCCATGTGCAGGGCGGCAGTGACGTTCGGCGGAGGGATCGCGATCACGTACGGATCCTCCGCATCGGATGCCTCGACATGGAACGCGCCTCGATCGAGCCACCGCTTGTACAGCGCAGGTTCGATCCCCGATGGGTCGTAACGGGATTGGAGGATGGGGCCGACAGGTGGTTCGTTCATCGACTCGGGGGTTCAGGAAGCAGGACCGGACAACGGTTCGATAGTCTAACCGGATGCGCAGACAGTCGCGAGGCGACCCGGCGTCGTCAGGGATTCAGCCCGCCGGTGGAGCCCGCTGACACGGTGGAATCCGCCGCAGCCGCAGAGTCTATCGCCGCCTGCCTGGCACGCTCTCTGGCCATCCGCTCCTCGATCAACTGGTTCCGCTCCTCCATCGTCTCCTCGATGTCGGCCATCATGTCCTGTCGTCGGATCAGCCCCAGGTCCCGCAGCGCCGCCCGGGATTCCCGGCCATTCGGCCCCTCTTCGGCAAACATGGCCCCGACATTCATCGGAATCACGATACCGCCGAGCACGAGACCGTCCGGCGTGACTCCCCATTCATCATCGCTTTCTCCGGTCAGCCAGTCCGTCGCCTTTCGACGCTGCTCCTCGGTCAATGCCAGGCTGTCGAGCATCTGGGAGAGTCTAGCGCGGATCGCGCCCTCGGCGCGCGCCCAGCGGTTCTGGATGTACTCCGGCATCTGCTCCTGCTCGAAGTCCTTCCACAGCCGCTCATCCCCTTCGTGCGGCTGGAGCTTCTCGGCGTTGCTCATCCCGACTCTATCCTCGTCTCCCCTCGCGCCCGTAACCGGTCTGGGGACTCCCATCGGACCGGCTTCCCGATCCGGCTGCGGCGCCCGGTCTTCAGGCTCCGGGGGCAGCTGGATCAGACGCTGCTCCTCGCGCACCTCCTCTTCCTCGGGAGAAATCGGACGGACCGTGACGACCTGCATTCCTTCCGGAGTTCGGACGATACGGGGCACGGAGTCGAATCGTGCTGCACGCAGGCGGAGCTCCTGTGCAGCCCAGAAGAACAGAATTGCGTGGACGAGAGCGGACAGAACGAGCCCGATCCACCAGGCACGCCTGTACCTTCGCTTGGCCTCGGATACGAGACTCGGGGACGGATGCTCGGTCACGCGCCCGTTCCGCTCACAACGCCTGCCTCACCCGTTCGCATGCCAGTTCGTAGGAGTCCGGAGGGAGGGTCAGAGAAGCGCGGACGTACCCTTCCCCACCCTGTCCCATGGCGGACCCCGGCAGGAACACGACATGCGCATCCTGCAGCATCCGGCGGCAGAACGACTCGGATGTCTCATCTCCGGGGACGCGCAGCCACAGGTACAACGTGGCCTTCGGACTCTCCAGCTCGAATCCCGCCGCGCGGAACGCTCGCACGGCCGCATCTCGACGCGCACGCAGCCGATCCACGGTGTCGCGGATCCATGGATCCGGATCCCGCAGCACGGCGGCCCCCGCCGCCTGGATCGCGAGATACGATCCGGAATCGAAAAATGTCTTCACGCGCCGGAGTGCATCGATCAGCGCCGGGCTGCCGGTGGCCCAGCCCAGTCGCCAGCCAGTCATATTGTACGTCTTGGAGAACGAATGGAGCTCGATTCCGATCTCCCGGCCGCCGGGCACCTCGAGCAGGCCGGGAGCCCGATAGCCGTCGAACGTCACCTCTGAATAGGCGTTGTCCCACAGAAGTGCTGCCCCTCGCTGCGCGCACGCATCTACGACTTCCTCCAGGTACGAGATCCCGGGCGCGGCCGAGGTCGGGTTGTTCGGATAATTGAGGTAGACGAGCCGGAGTCGACCGGGTGCCGCGAGGATCCGTTCCGGGGGCACGAGCCACCCGTTCTCGGCCCGCAGCGTCTCGCGAACGATCCGCGCTGAGGCGAAGAACGACCCGCCGAAGTATGGGGCATAGCCCGGATCCGGCACCAGAGCGGTATCACCCGGATCGAGAACGGCGAACGCAAACAGCGCGATTGCTTCTTTGGTGCCGATCACCGGGAGAATCTCCGACTCCGGGTCCACCGGCGTGCCGAATCGTCTTTCCAGCCAGGCGGCCGCCGATTCGCGGAATTCCGGCAGGCCCCGCTGGAATCCGTAACCCTGGAGTGTCGGATCCCCGGCGGCCAGTCTCAATCTCTCTACTGCTGGAGCGGGAACCGGAAGCCCTGCATCGCCCACGCCGAGATCGTATACCGTACAGCCCTCTTTTCGGAGCCGAGCCTTGATGTCGGGCACGTCGGCAAGCGGATACCGCGGGAGCTCAAGAAGTCGCCCCGGCGGAGTGAATCCGGATCGCCCGCTGGTCCCGCCCGGCTGTCCAGGGCTCATGTCTTCAACGCCTTTTTCTTTGCCGCCGGATACAGAACGTTGTTCAGGATGAGTCGATACCCCGGAGAGTTCCGACGGAGCGCCAGGTCCGTGGCCTGGTCCCCGATCAGATGCTGCGGATCTTCGGGATCATGCCCACCAAGGAAGGTAAAACTCCCTTCGCCCAGCGACCCGTGCAAGTATTTGACAACCCCCGCCGACCGATCCTTCCCGAGGATCGTGACACCTGACTTGATACGGTCCGGGTTGAAGCTCGTCGTCAGTCCATAGAAGTCAGGTACGACACGCTCGTGGCTCTGGGTGAGCATCGCCGGGACCGGATCGATCTTCGCGCTGAAGTCGAACAAGGCGAAGCTGCCGAGCGGAAGGCGCCACGGTGTATTCACCTGGTGCCCGTCGATGTCCGAGAACGCGCTGAGGCTGGCATCGAGGACCACCTCGGCATCCGTGAAGGCCAGCGTCGCATCCCAACGGAGCCGGTCCGTGGCGTCGGCGGCAGGCGGAGTCCCATCCGCGAACGCCGCCGCGATATCCGTGTCAACGGCCGCCAGAGCCAGGTCGAGGGTCTCCGTCGCGGTGCACATCGCGAACAGGAGTCCCCCGGCTTCGACGTACGAGCGGATAGATCGGGCCACGGCTTTCTTGAGAGCTGGCACGTCTGGAAGACCGAACTCTGCCGCAACCGCCGAGTTGCGCTCCACCTCTTCCTGCAACCAGGCGGTACCGGCATAGTTGAGATAGAACTTCGAGTACTGGCCGGTAAAGTCCTCGTGGTGCAGATGCAGCCAGTCGTATTGCGACAGACCACCACGCAGGACCTCCCGGTCCCAGACCCGTTCGTAGGGGATTCCCGCGTACTCCAGAGCGAGCGTCACGGCGTCGTCCCACGGAGAGCTGTTGGGTGGTGTGTACACGGCAATCCGAGGCGCCTTCTCGAGTGGAATCGACTCCATGTTCGCCGACTCGATCTCGGATCGAATCCTCGCCAGCTCCGGTCCCGTGATCCGTTCAACGCTGACGCCGAGAAGTGCCGCCCGTTCCTCGACCCTCCGGAGCGCGGGGAGCAGAAACGAGCCAGCCCGGTAGTTCAGAAACCACTCCGCGGACTCACCAGCATCGATCGTCTCGTACACCAGACCGTACGCCCGGAGGTGATCCGATTGCGACCCGTCCATCGGCACGAGCAGGCTCTGCCCGGCCAACTCTCCACCGCTGGCGAACGCGAGTGCGAGTGCGAAACCCAAACTGGCCACAATGAAGCGCCGGCGACCGTCGTCGACCCGGACGCACATCCTCACCCCCGGGCGCCTGCACCTCATGCTGCTCACGCGGTCTCTTCCAGTATGGCCAGCTCCTGGCGAGCCACGGGTGCCAGGGCGTGGTCTGGATGCTCTATCACCAACCGCTCGAACCAGACCCGAGCCTCGGCAGGATCCCGCGACAACGCATCCCGTCCAAGCTCCAGCATCGCTGCCGGCGCCTCGGCCGTGGCAGGGTACGTCGAGACAAGAAGCAGACGTACCTGCCGGGCCTCCGAAGAGAATCCCGCGTTTTCGAGCGCCCCGGCTGCGAGTGCGAGCAGCGTCGGCGAGGCCTCCGGAGCGCCGCTGCTCGTCCAGACCTCCGCGTTGATCAGCATCGGTTGGGGATCACGATCCGACAGGAGAATCAGCATCCCCCGGCCGAGCGCCACCGCCGAGACCGAGTCCGATCGATCCAGCGCGTCGGCGAGCAGCAGAGCGTCGGTCCGTCTCACCGGATCCCCCCCGGGAATGAACGCCGCCGTCTCGAGATGGCTCAGAGCCACCGCCGGACGGCCGTCGAACAGGGCCAGGACCCCTCGCTGTCCTTCGACACGCGAAGCCAGTGACGGATCGGACGGATCGGGAAGCAGATCGAGCGCCGCCATCGCTCCTGCAAGGTCGCCGGCCGTCACCCTGGCGATCGACAGCTCGACCCTCATCTCAACCGCCTCGACGCTGTCTTGCGGATACTCCGCCGCGTAGGCCAGGAGAAGCGATTCGGCCTCCGGCGAACCTTCCGCCGCGCGAATGGAGAACAGACGACGCAAAGAACGCCGGTGCGTCTCTGTGCCCGGCTCCGCGGACCGAGCCAACACGGAAAAAGTCCGCTCAGCCTCGACGGAATCTCCGGCCAGGAAAGCGACGTCCGCACGCATCGCGCGCCAGTGGCGCCGCTCGGCGTCGCTGACGGATTCCTCCTCCAGGCGACGCGCCGCCCATGCTGCGTCGTCCGACCAGGACCGATTCCGGGCCTGGACGTAGTAGTCGCGCAGCACGAGCCGCCGCATCTGGGAGGGAACCGATTCCACGATCTGCTCGGCGATGCCCCGCGACCATTCCCTCTCCTGCAGCTGCAGGGCCAGAGACAGGGCTCCGCGGCGCACGTGGACCGGATACTCCCCGTCGGTCATGACTTCCTTCAGAGCGCCGATGGCCAGATCAGAATCGACCCCCGGACTCTGGATCCGATCGATCACGGCCGAGACGCCGGCTTTACCCCAGCCGAGAAGCTGAGTCCACTCCTGGGCAGCGCCGGTATAGTCACCCGCAGTCGCGAGCAGGGCAGACAGCTCCTGGGCGAACGCAGCCGGATTCCCGGTCGCTTCGCGTCCAACGACGAGAACGCTGGCAGCCTCGTCGTCCCGGCCGGAAGCCGACAGGGCCTGGGCCCATTCGCTGTATGTCGCGGGCTTCCCCGGACGCTCTGTGGCCCAGCGCTCGGCTGACGCAACGGCGCTGTCTGCCAGTCCCACCGCGCGCAGGGTTCGGATCCATACCACCATCGTGACGATATCATCCGGGCCGTTGACCTCGACAGCGTGTTCCGCACGAAGCAGGACCTCCGCTGCCCGCCCCCTGGGAGTCAGCAACTGCGAGTACATTGCGAGGGCGGTCGACGATCCGGGGTTTCCGTCCAGCACTGCCTCGAGTTCCTCACGCGCTTCCTCGATCCGCCCCGCTCGCTCCGCGCTCGCCGCACGGGACAGAGCCCGGCTCTCGGTCGAAGTGGACGGGCCGGCCTGTGCCCTGAGCGAACCCGACCCGAAACACACGGCGGTCACCGCAAGAGACACGACGATCCGCTCCACGACGGTCGGGCCTGTCCGGTCGAAGTGCCTCACGGACTCGTGCTCCCACTTCGGTTCAGACGGTCGAAGTAGTCCAGAATCAGCCTGCGAGTCGTTGGGGACACGCTGCGCAGGGCCGCTTCATCCGGATACGGGTAGCGAGGCCCGGCCAGGGCTCCCGCCGGCGGCTCCGGTGGAACGGCGTACTCACCCGCGGCTGCCGTCCTGGACTCCCGGCGGTTCGGGTCCGGATCGCGCTCCAATGTCCGGCCTGCATCGAGAAGACGCCGGAACAGCCGCTCCTGGCGCTGCAAGGTCTTACGGTCGATTCCGGACTCTCTCAGCGTCCGGGAGATCTCGTCAGCCTCTTCAGCCAGCGCCTCGGGTCGAGCAGGCAGCGACTCCGCCCCGGCTCGCTCGGCAAGATCGTGCAACTGCTCAGCAATCCGCTGTTGACGAGCGGCGATCGCCTCCATCTCCGCCGGAATCGGTGAGCCGGTGCCGAGCAGCATCAGCAGCCCTCCCGCATCCCGGTTCAGCCCTGCCTGCGCCTCGCTCAATCGAGACAACCGCTCCAGTGCTTCCTCCATTCCCGTCCCGGACTCGGCTCCTTCCATTGCCCTGCGGCTCGCGCGAAGGCGGCCGGCCAGCTCATTCAGTTCCTCGGCCAGCTGGCGGCCCTCGGCGGAAGCTGCTGCCGGTGTGGCCAGTCCGTCGGACATCTCTCGCCCCAGAGTCTGCATTCTCTCGCGTGCCCGCCCGGCGGTCGGTCCGACGTTCCGGTCTACGAGAGCGGACTTCCGGGAGGCATCGGATAGCGCGGCAAGCACCTGGTCAAGTCCCCGGGCGATCGCGTCCTGCCGGCCTGCCATCTCACGCCCGATACTGCCGGATTGCATCCGCTCTGCCAGTTGGGCCTGCTCCCGCGCCAGGTCCAGCGCCTGCCGCGACGCCCCGTCCAGCGCCTCGACAGCTTCCTGCTTCCAGTCTGTGCTGAGCGAGCGAGCGGCTTCTTCCATCTGGCGTGCCGCGTCCTTCATCGAAGAGGCCGCGTCCCGCGCGGCCTGGCTTCGGTCCCGAGACGACTCTCCCCGCACGCCGCCCACCGCCTCGCGCATCGCATCCACCGCTTCGCGGACTTCCGACTCCGCGGCGGCGACGGAATCCGCGGATCGATCAGCAGCATTGGCCTCGAGGCGGTCTTTCACTTCCTGCAACCGCTCCGCCAGTTCTTCGGCCTCCGCGGCCAGATCGGCCTCGGCCACCGCCCAACGCTCCGAGTCCGCATAGCTCTCCGCGGCCCGTGCCTGCCGCTCAGCCAGCTCCACCGCCTCGAGAGCGGCATCCCGCGTCGCCTGTTCCGTGGCCACCCGCTCCATCAGGTCGGCCGCCTCGTCCACCCGGCGCCCCAGCTCCGTGGCCTGGTCCGACACGGCTTCCAGGGCATCTCTCACGGCACCGGGATCGAGACCCCTCAGGGCCTCTTCCAGCGCCCGCAACCGTTCGGCCAGACCCGACTCACGCAGTTCCCGGAACAGCGACTCCAGCTCCTCGAGCCGGTGCCGCAGCGACGGCTCACTTATGGGCGACGACTCGAGTCCCCGCTTGAGTTCCGCGAGTTCCTGCTCGAGCTCTTCCATGTGACGCACCACGTCCCGGCCGAGTTCTTCGACCGCTCGAGCCTCCTCCGTCGCCTCGAATCGGATCTCACCGACGTCAACAGCAGAAGCCATGCTTGCTGACGCCTCCCGGGCCCGCTCACCAAGGTCCCGGACCTCGTCGGCGAGGACACCGGCTTCCTCGGCCAGCTCACCCGTCTGCTCGGTAGCGCTTCGTCGCAGCTCCTCGATCGACGGCATCACGACACGCCAGATCCGCGAGGAGCCGACCGCCGTCGCTGGATTTCCATCTCGAGCATGGACCTGGTAGAACAGCGTATCACCCGGCGCGAGCGACAGCTCGGCCAGCCGAAGCTCCGACTCAACGATTCGCCTGGGCTGTCCGGATCCGTCGGCCAGCTTCGAGTGAACCGGATCTTCCCGGACGCCGGCCGCCGAAA
>PVMS01028287.1_pt1 | contig 11343 bp, 6 predicted proteins | sample 1853461 | NCBI WGS metagenome assembly PVMS01 (sample SAMN08582032, study PRJNA380276) | Marine sediment metagenome, whole genome shotgun sequencing project. | isolation source: ocean sediment barecode stripped | collected 2017
ACCATCGTGCCCGGGTAGTTGCCGGGCTTGAAAATCAGGACTTAGGAGCTTTTAGCTGGCTTCGTGACAACTGGCGCTACGTGCTGGTCGTTGAACTTTTCTTCGTCATCATCTTTGGCTTATGGATATGGGTTCGTGCTCAAAATCCGGCCATCGCAGGTACTGAAAAAACCGATGGAATTCGCCTTTTTAAATTCCATCGGCCGCAGCCCAACTTTCCCGCCGCTGGACCCATGGTTATCTGGTTTTGGAATCAGCTACTATTACTTTGGCTACGTCATGACTTCGGTTCTGACCCGCCTCGCAGCCGTACCTGAGCAGATTGGTTTCAACCTTGCGATTGCCTGGCTCGTGGCTGGAACGGCCGTCGGGGCGTTTGGTTTGGTTTACAATCTCATCGCGGCACAGAGAGATACGAACCGGGTAAAAGCCGTAATCTTCGGATTTGTGGCAGCCATAGCCATTGCCATTGCCGGCAATAGCGAGATGCTGCTTGAAGTCCTACATGCGAACAACCTCGGCAGCGAGGGATTTTGGACCTGGTTGGATATTCGCGAATTGAATGGGCCACCTGGACAAGATGAGGAAGCCCGCTATCAAAGTTCGGGATGGTGGTGGTGGCGTTCGTCTCGGGTCATCCATGAGTATCATTTGTCAGGACGTCCGGAGGAAGGCCTGGAGCCAATCGTTGAGACTCCGGTTTTCAGCTTCGTGCTGGGAGATTTACATCCTCACGTATTAACCCTGCCCTTTGCCTTCTTAAGCCTTGCCGTGGCCTTTTCCTGGTGGTTGATACCAAACCCGCCAACATTCGATTTTCGGAAATGGTTCACCAAGCGAGGGGTGAGATCTCAGCTAGGAGGCCTGCGTCGGGGGGATGTGGCATTGTTTTTCTTCACAGTGTTGCTCCTCGGTGGGATGTCGTTTCTGAATACCTGGGATGTCTTAATCCATCTAATCATCGTTGTCAGCGCCTATTTGCTTGCTCGTTGGCGAAGCCGTAAAGCCTGGAAACGAGATTTATTATTTGAGGCTGCAACTCTCGCCATCGTTCTGGCGCTACTGGCGATCATTAGTTACCTGCCTTTCTATCTCGGATTTCGCTCTCAAGCCGGCGCACCATTTCTTCTACCCATGGCAATGCAGCCAACTCGCCTGGTCCATGCCTTAACCATATTTATAATGCCTCTTATCAGCATCTTGCTGTTAGTGGGCTCGCTGCTACTTTGGACCTCACGCCAACCTAAAAACTTGATGCCCCGGCGCCCGTGGCTTTCGGCAGCCGCTCTCACAGTCGGCCTAATCATAGGCCTCTTTTTGCTCATGCTTGCTCTCGGATGGATTATAGCTGTGAGTCCTGAAGGCGAAGGCAGAATCGTCAACTTGGCCGATGAACTAAATCTCGGACTCGCCTCACCGCCTGGGAGCCGGGAAATTGGTGCACGGATTATTTGGGCAACCTCGGCCGTCGCCGCCTTGGCGCCCACCTTCCTGACTTCCCGTCTTGGGCAACCGGCGCTCATATTGTTTCTATCGATCTTAGTTGCCGCTGTTATTTTTTTGCTAATTCGCTTCCTAAACAGGGTGGAGGAAATAGAAGCTGGGCCGGTTCAGATTAGCACCGGTGACTCTTTACCCTTTGTTTTGTTACTGATTGGCGGTGCCGCATTGCTCGTGCTTGTACCAGAATTCGTCTATTTGCGCGACAATTTTGGCCAGCGGCTCAATACGATATTTAAGTTTTACTACCAGGCCTGGGTTCTATTCGGCGTCGCGGCCGTATTCGGACTCGAATATTTGCTGCGCAAGTTTCGGGTCCCAGGAGCTATCGCTGCCATAACCTATGGAATCCTTCTTTTTGTCGCATTGCTTTTCCCCTATTTCGCCGTCCAATCACGGGCCATCGAGTACCAGGGCCAACCTACAAGCGAATATCGACGACCAGCCACACTGGATGGTCTGGCAAATCGCGACCCGGCCGAACTTGATGCCTTATTGTGGCTCCGCGACAACATCGAGGGAACGCCGGTCATCGTGGAAGCAGTTGGCGGTCAATATTCTGCCTACGGACGAGTGGCCGCTGCGACAGGTCTTCCATCTGTATTAGGCTGGGCCGGCCATGAATACCAGTGGCGTGGTTACACGGACGAACCCGGCCAACGCGATCCCGATATCAGCGCAATTTACAGCTCTGGGGATTGGGACAAAACCGCTCTAATCCTGGACGAATACGATGTTTCATTGATTTATTTTGGCCCGCTCGAGCGGCAGGACTTCGGACCGCGTGCTCAAGAAAAGTTGGATCAGAATTTGGAAGTTGCATATCGCAATGAAGGTGTAACGATATATCGCTGGCAACCAACGGAAATAATAAAATGATAGATTAGTTGGTTTCAACCTTACATCACTTTAAAATATTGCTCGTGAAACTCTGTAAACTATTTCATTTAATCGGACTGAGTGACAGCATCTTTCTGAGGCGTCTCTGGTGGAACTTGATTTAATGTCATCAAACGAAGAAGATAACCACAACGACCAAGAAGGATTGCTCTCTCGGATAACGGTAGCGCACGCGATCTACTTCCTGATTATTCTTGTTGCTGCTGTCCTAAGGTTATCGGACCTTGGATTCGCGCCTTTGTCCCCAACCGAGGCAACAGAAGCCTTGGCGACCTGGGATTTCTGGCAGCCCGACTCCAGCACTGTCACATATTCCAGCCCGATCTATTTCAGTACGACCGTATTCCTCACCCAGGTACTGGGCTTTGAAGATGCCATTATGCGACTTGTTCCCGTCTTGTTCGGAATTGGCCTGGTAATCCTACCTTGGATCTTGCGCCACAGGATTGGGATTTTAGGGGCCCTTCTTGCCGGCCTGCTTATCGCCCTCTCCCCAAGCTTAACCGTAGTATCTCGCACGGCCGGAGGAGAGTCCGCGGCCTTATTTGCCGGGCTGTTCTGCTTCATTGCCTGGCTGCGCTACCAGGAAACAACCGACAAATATTGGTTTTTTACCCTGGCTGGCGCCTTAGGTCTGGGTTTGCTTAGCGCGCCGGTTTACTATGGCCTTGTCCTGATCTTCGGCCTGGCCTGGGTTACCCATATGGTGGTGGGTCCGGCTCTGTTGCGTGATGAAGAAGGACAGCGATTGGCTACTCGGTGGCCAGATCGGCAAACTATTAGAGATAGCGCCCTGGTTCTGGTCGGTGTTCTGATAGTCGGGGCGACTGCATTTCTGCTATCACCTGGCGGCATCGGAGCGACGGCCGACATGATCGCCGTCTGGACCGGTCGGATCCTCGATATTGTTAGCGCGCAACTCTGGTTATCACCGTACCTGGCGATCGGGCGTTATGAAATAACCCTGATTATCCTTGGATTGCCGGCCATCTTTTGGGCGACCCGAAGTGAATCCAGCTTTCCGACCTACCTCGTGTACGCTATCTGCTGGGCTTTTTTACTCGTCTTGGTACAACCTGGAGAAATGAGCAACCTGCTTGTACTGACCGTTCCGGGATACCTGCTTATTGGTAATTTTACCGGCCATATTTTAGGCAAGATTCCCAGGGGGCATGATATTGCAGTGATGCTTATTGTACTCCTTGCCGGGGGCGTTGTAGTCGCGAATGTGGTTCGTTTTGGCCGTCTGGCTGCCTTCGAATCCTCCCAAACTGGCACCTACCACCTCCTACTGGCTTTAACGGCAATCGTTTTGGCTATTATCGCAATTACTATGATTTGGAGTTGGAGCGAACATAGCATCACCATGGGCGTGACTGCCGGATTGCTCCTGTTGTTATTCATATCGATGTGGAGCAGCGCCTGGTGGTTGAGCCGAGACGGGCGCAATGATACCCGCGAACTTTGGACCGAGGTCGCTACTCATAGCGACGTTCGTCTGTTAACCGAAAGTATTAAAGAGATCTCATGGCAAGTTACAAATTCCGAGACAGATCTGAAGATCAAAAGCACCATCGATAATCCGAGCCTCAGGTGGCATTTACGAGATATGGTTGATTTTGAAATTGTATCCACATTGCCGAAAACAGATTTCAGCCAGGCCCTGATTACGCCAATATCACAAATTCCGCCACTGACAAACGATTATATTGGGATGGATTTTTCCTTTCTCAGGACTGAAACGAGTCATATATTGGAGGCCCAACAAGCATTAACATGGTGGCTATTTCGTGAATCGCCGGTACCAATCAATGAGGAACGAGTAATCTTATGGTTGCGCGCCGATCTCGTCGGAGGATCCTCGTGAGCAAGTCGCTCGTTCCTGCTTCGATTCCGCCGGCATACCAAAACGCGTCGGCGACTGAGATATTGATAAGTCGCTGCCTTTCTGGTGAGGAGGAAGCCTATGTGGAAGTGTATAACCACTATGCAGCGCCGATCTACCGTTTATGTCTTAGCGTCTTACAGCACCGTGAAGATGCCGAAGAAGTAATGCAAGATTCTTTCGAGTACGCATTTCGACGGATCAATCACTATGATGCTTCCAGGTCCGCTTTCAAAACGTGGCTATATCAAATCGCGATTAGTCGCTGTCGTAATAAGCGACGCAGGAAATGGCTGCCGACGATTCCCTTCAGCCAACTCCTTGGAGATCGTCTAATAGACAACAACGTTATCCATCCCGATGAACAGATCAATCTGAATGAGAGACAGCAAAAGGTCTGGGCTGCGCTCGGCCAATTATCGCCAAAGCTCAGGGAGACCGCCGTACTTCGTTATTATGAAGGTCTGACCTATTCAGAGATTGGACAGATATTGGCCATTCCGCCAAAAACTGCGGAATCCCGAATGCGCCTGGCCCACAAGGCGCTCGCCAAACTCTTAGAAGGAGAATTTGGTCAATCCGAAAGCGGAGGGTTCGATGTTACTTGAATCGGAACAAAAGCATATCAACAACTTGATAACTGATTATGTACTCGAACTGCTACCATCGGCAGAACACGAGTCGGCCACGCGGCATATCGCCACTTGCGAGAGTTGCCGGCAAGCAGTTATGCGTGAGCGGCAGATAGGCAAAGCGGTGAGACATACGCTGACCCAGGCAACCGCTGTGGAGCGAAGATCACTAATCAGCACGAGGCCGACGGTGGTCCGTTTTGATGGATTCAGGAGCACGCTCAACCAGGGAAAAAGACAGATAGTGGTGGCTTGTTGCCTGCTTATCCTGGCCTTAGCCAGCGTAGGATTACAATTGAGGTTGCAACAAAACAGCTGGCTGGCCACGGCACCAGCGATTTTGTCACCAACCGTAATAATCAGTAAAACACCAACTGCCACACTCCTGGCTACATCCGAAGGTAGCGAAATATCCGGGTTCACTTCCCCAACGCCTAACTCAATGAAAACAAAGCTACTGCCAAAGGCAGTCCTGGCGCCGGCGGCCGTTTACCCGGCACAACTATCATCATTGTCATTGCAGTGATTATCTCGAATAACCTGATTCCTAACCGCTACGCCACCGATAATACCGAGGAACTTGATGAGTGAATTGAGCGATAAAACTGAAAAGCCTGCAGACGATATCCTTAGCCGGCCGCTGGTAAGCGCGATTAACCTGGATGTTGAAAAAACAATCTACCTGGCAATCATTTTACTGGCCCTGGCCACGCGGCTGTGGGGGCTTGGAGATCGCGTAGTTAGTCATGATGAAAGCCTTCACACCCAATATTCTTATCTCTATTACAACGGCGATGGCTACCAGCACACGCCGTTGATGCATGGCCCTACTCTTTTCCATGTTACTGCCCTATCGTTTTGGTTGCTTGGAGACAATGATACAAGCGCAAGAATTCCGGTGGCCGTTATTGGCATATTACTGGTAATTTTGCCCTACTTCCTCCGGGGTTGGATCGGGAAAGTAGGCGCCATAATAGCTAGTATTCTGCTCCTTATCTCGCCCTACATCACTTATTATTCACGATACATAAGGCATGACATACTGATCATTACCTCGGGATTAATTGTGTTCATGGCGATCCTGCATTATCTCCGAGATCGCAAAGATAAATACATTTGGTGGTTTGCGTTGGGCATGGCCCTAATGTTTACAACCATGGAGACGTCATTCATCTACGTTGCCATATTCGGAAGCTTTCTGGCTTTGGCTCTTGCGGCCAAGATCTTTACTGCGCCCTGGTTTCTTGGAAAGTGGCGACGGGTAATGCTCCCCCTGGGTATTATAATCGCTGCCTTGGTACTCTTTGCTTTTGGCATATTAGGGCAGCGCGTTCTCGAGAAGGGTGCCGCTACAGAGAGCGATGCAACCGCTGTCGTTACCGACGAGGGATTTGCCGCTGATCCTGACCAGGAGCTTGTTACCGAAGCCGAAGAAGCGCCCCCCTCGGCCGACGACACATTGTATCGATGGTTGCAGATTGGTGGGATTGTCTTACTTGCAGGGGGGCTGTTTCTAATCGCCTTCAGGCTTCGCCCCTATATAGATGATATTCCTGAATTCGATCTGGTTGTCCTGTTGACAACACTGACGTTGCCAACGGCTACAGCATTCCTAATTGTCCTAGCCGGGGAGAACCCCCTGGCCTACACAATCAACACATGTGAATTGGCAGGCCAGGAGACCATGTCAACTTTGCAGCTATTCTTTAATCGGGCGCTCAATGAAACATGCCGGTCTGCCTTCTTTTCGTCTTCAGTCCTGGTATCGGCCGGATTTTTGATTTTCACCCTGGTTGTGTCGTTGCTGGTAGGTTTATGGTGGAATCGCCGGCGGTGGCTTATCGCGGCGATCATCTATCACGGAATATTTTTACTTCTCTATTCCTCACTATTCTCCAATCCTTCAGGGTGGACAAGCGGCATGGTTGGCTCCCTCGGCTACTGGCTGGAACAACAAGTTGTACAAAGGGCCAACCAACCACCTTACTTTTATCTCATTGTATTACCGCTCTATGAATTTTTACCTTTGTTGTTCACGCTGCTTGCCGGATTCTACTGGGCTGCCAAAAGTCGGCTTAACAGGATCTACGGACTCCTGATTGGAACGGCTCTCTTAGCTACGATCACCTATTACCTGACAAACAATTTCTTTAATCAGGATGTCGCCCTTCCAGAAGAAATGTCCAGGACACCGGCTATAATCGCCTCGCTTATCGTCGTAGCCCTGGCCCTACTCTTATTTATTGTACTCCTCATTCGCTGGATTCAGACCGAGCGCATTGGCGACGAAGACGAGGATGGGGATGAGATTGAAGGCGTTTGGAATCAGATGAACAGCGCCGTTGATGAACTCTTTAGCTTTGTACCCTATCTCATCTGGTGGTTTCTCATTACTTGGGTTATATACAGTTACGCTGGCGAAAAAATGGCCTGGCTCAGCAGCCATTTTATCGTCCCCATGGTATTACTCGCCGGTTGGTATCTCAATGAAAAGCTTGTAACTGCCAATCTTGGGGAGATCCGAACCAGGCGTTTTGCCCTCCTGACAGCACTTGATCTTCTCTTCTTGATCGCTCTGGGCGTCGCGCTGGCGCCACTGCTGCTTGGGGATATTTCTCTTCGAGGCCAGGATTTAGACAATCTGACCAACCTCAGCCGGCTTATTGGCAGCCTCATTATTCTTGGATCAGTTGCCTATTTCCTACACCGGATTGGTCGAATATTTGAGCCAGGAACTCGCGGCCGGGGCTGGATTTTCGCCATCTTTTTATTCCTGGCTCTACTTACGGTCCGTTTTACTTATATGTCCAGCTTTACCAATGCCGAATCAGTGACCGAGTTTCTTGTCTATGCGCATGGCGCCCCGGCAACTAAAAATGAGGTCCTGAGCCAGTTAGAAGAGTTATCGCTACGACTGCATGGTGATAAAAGCATAAAAGTAGCATTCGATAATGATTCCTCGTGGCCCTTTACCTGGTATTTGCGAGATTATCCAAACCGAATCTACTTTGGAGAAGAGCCCGGTCGTAACGTCACCGAGGCGCCGGTTGTCATTGCCGGAAGCCTTAATTGGAGCAAGGTCGAACCTATTCTCGGAGACGAATACGAGGAGAGAACCTATACCTTCCTATGGTGGCCAATGGAGCAATATCGGAACATCTCTTGGAATTCGATCATCGGCGATCCTGATGCGGAAGACGGAACCCGTCGCGGTCTAGGCAATTCTGATGTCAGGAAAGCGCTATGGGATATCTTCTTTTACCGCGATTATGAGAAGTATAGCCAGGTGTACGGTGGCACCTATACAGCAGGCGAATGGCCACTTCGCCATGATCTACGGATGTATATTAGAAAAGATGCATTGACTACCATCTGGGATCATGGTGTGGATGTATTGGCTGCCGAACCCCCCATAGATCCCTATGCAGAGGGCGAGTTATTGCTGTCGCCATCGCTTTCAATTGGAACGACCGGCTCTGATGCAGGCCAGTTGCTCCAACCCAGGAACGTGGCCATTGGCCACGATGGGATGATCTTCGTGACCGATTCGGGCAACCATCGAATCCAGGTATTCGATCAGAATGGCTTCTATCAACATGGTTGGGGAGAATTTGGAACAGAGCCAGGTCAATTCAATGAGCCCTGGGGCGTGACCGTTGACAGCGATTATGTGTACGTCGCGGACACTTGGAATCACAGAATTCAGAAGTTTACCCATGAGGGCGAACTCGTCGACGTTTTCGGCCAGAGTGGCTCGCCTGCCCAGGGCCAGGTCGGCGGCGGCCTGTTCTTCGGACCGCGAGACATTACCTTCAATCCTGATGGCCATCTTGTGGTTACAGATACAGGGAATCATCGCCTCCAGATTTTCGATACCGACGGCAATTTCATTGAAACCTTTGGTTTTGAAGGCAATCTGCCAGGTCAATTCTATGAGCCTGTTGGTGTTACTTCGACTGGTACCGGCTCCCTCCTGGTAGTGGACACATGGAACGGCCGCATCCAACGAATTGGAAACAATTTGCTACCTGAAGGTGAATGGGAGGTCGATGCCTGGTATGGTGAGTCGATTGAAAACAAACCGTATATTGCCGCGGATCAGGCTGACCGGATTTATGTCACCGACCCTGAGGGGTACCGTGTTTTGATTTTCGACACAGCTGGACAGTATCTTGGTAGATTTGGTCAATTCAGCCTCGATCTAGACGGATTCGGGCTTCCTAATGGCATTGCCGTTGGTCCAGATGGCAGCATCTATATCGCCGATGCCGGTAACAACCACATTCTCAGGTTCGAGATCGACTTCAGCCAGGTACCGTTGCCAAAGAACGATCAGTAGCTTGCACTCCCATTTGGCAGAGTGGCATCCCATGCAATCTAGCCAAATTACACAGATCGTGATAGAAATCGTGCCGAATCGTTAGCGCCGTAATCAAGGTTGGGCCGCTACCAGTAAGGGTTGTGTGTCGTCAGGTCGGAGGTGCTTGTGAAACTCGTGCCTATTTTCTTGCTGGCTTAATATTTGTGCTCGGGTTAGTATTCATCATCGGCTGGCAAAATCAGGCCTCACGACTCATCATTGGGATCATCCTAATCGGAACGGCCTTCGTCATCGTCTATTTAAGCCGAATCCAACCCAAATCCTCCTCAACAACAACCATCCAACAGATCGATTTGAGTGGCGATGTAAATCTAGAAGAGATACGTTGTAATTCCTGCAACGCACCCCTCAGTAAGGATGATATCGATGTTAAGGCTGGGGCCATCTTCGTAAATTGTGCCCACTGTGGCGCGACATATCAGTTTGAGGAGGAGCCAAAATGGTAACCACCCAGGTTTCCAACATTGGCCGCCGGCTGCTATCCTCTCTTCGCCAGGATCTATCAGGCTTTGTCACCCGCATCTCCCAGGATTCTTCTATCAGCCCAGGATTATATACCTACCCCATCCCACTATCCGGCGGCAAGCGGCGCTTTCACTTGCGAATCGAGGAAGGCGGTCAAGGGATATTGTTTGTCGACGTGACCGATGTCATACATTTGAATACAACGGCTGCTGAAATAGCTAAGAATGCTTTAGATGGTCTGCCTATAAGGGTGACCAAAGCCCAACAAGCCGCCAGGTATGTCAAATCTGGTGCCACTGATAGTCAGGTAGAAGTTGATCGCATTTATGAGATGATCGACCGATTTGGCGATCCCGGAGCTGATTGTCCTACCTGTGCGGTTGCTTCTCTTGAGAGGGCCCCCTTGTTCAGCTTGCGAGCCCATGCGCCGTATAAGGCTGATCTCGCTCTGACCTATGGCTGCAATAATCAGTGCGCTCATTGTTACAACGAACCGGATCGCTTCAGCATGGCTTCTCTGAGTGCAAGGGATTGGCGCACGGTTTTGGACCGGCTATATGAGGTCGGCGTCCCTCATATCATTTTCACGGGTGGCGAAGCAACCCTCCATCCTGATTTACTCGAATTGATTAATTATGCAAACTCTCTCGGCATGGTAGCCGGCCTCAATTCAAACGGCCGGCGAATGGCCAGACAATCCTACGCCCAATTGCTTGTTAACTCTGGGCTAAATCACGTCCAGATAACCCTTGGCTCTCATCAAGCTTCGCGACATGATGCGATTATGGGTGCCAACTCTTATCATCAGACAGTGGCGGGCATAAAAAATGCATTGTCCGCAGGTCTACATTGCATAACCAATACGACGCTGATGCGCTGTAACATGAATCATGTCGAGGAGATCATCGACTTCATCTATGAGCTTGGCATCAGAACCTTCGCCATGAACGGCATGATTTACTCAGGTGGGGGCTTCTCAGATCCCAATGCCATCCCCGAAAGAGAAATGCCGCCACTACTGATCCGGGTACGCGACCATGCGGCCGCTAAGAGCATGCGCTTTCTGTGGTATACGCCAACTGAGTACTGTCGCATGTCTCCGGTAGAGCTAGATATCGGTGCAAAACGATGCAACGCCGGCGAGTATTCAATTTGCATTGAACCTAATGGCGATGTGCTTCCTTGCCAATCCTTTTATACCGCGGCCGGAAACATCCTGCGGGACAGTTGGAGCGACATCTGGCAGGGGGACCTTTTCTTGAGCTTCAGGGACAGAGAAGCAGATCCCCGATTGGCCGGCCTGCCTGAAAAATGTTGGGACTGTCCAGATTTGCCCTTGTGCGGCGGTGGTTGCCGCATTGAACGCGAAGCACGAGAGGGAAATCGCACGGCCATTGGAGTGGATAGTTACTTAGCCTGCGGCGGCGGTTGCGGTTCTGGTCAAGCATCATTATCGGTAAAAGGGAAATTTGGCTTCACACCGCCGCCAGGAGCGACGAAACCCAAATTGCGGTCGACAGGGCGAGGAACTGCACTGATTCCGCTGCCCGACCTCACGAATGGTCAGAATGGATATTCCG
>PVMS01028330.1_pt1 | contig 11342 bp, 7 predicted proteins | sample 1853461 | NCBI WGS metagenome assembly PVMS01 (sample SAMN08582032, study PRJNA380276) | Marine sediment metagenome, whole genome shotgun sequencing project. | isolation source: ocean sediment barecode stripped | collected 2017
CTGAGTGCCGAGGTCGCCCCGGATTGCACATAGGCTATCAATTGGTCGGGGACGGTTGGTGTGATCACTGGCGGAAACAGGGCCCCCACACTGCCAGTAACAATCAACAGCATGGATGCGATAACGATTCGCTTGAGCAGGCGCTCGGAAACAAACGGCATCGTCATCAATACCGGCATGGTTGCGGTGACGATTAATACCCCGTACAGACGGGAGCCGACCACTATCATACCAACGGCGATGAGGTACCAAACTGTAGTGAGTAAAAGGACTGAGCGCTCAATTCGCTCCCGGCGGATCTCGCGGTGCGCGAGCAATGAAAGAGGGAACAGTGCGAACCCAATGAGAACCGCCAACCCCGTTGCCACCGGACTTTGATACAAGGCCCCGAGGACAAGAGCGATAGAACCGACCGCCAGAAACAGGAGCGTGGTGGCCAGGGTGAGCCTGGAAAACAGCTGAGCTTCCAGGCTCAATTCTTTACGTTGTTTTTCCACTGCGCTGACACCTTATTATTATTCAAGAGGCAGAATGGAATATTAGTATAGTGCATAAAGTGGCAAAGCCTGCGTTTATCGGCTAGGGTAACTGCTATGGTGCCTACCCCAGATAAAAAGAGCCGGGTCCTGATCGTCGACGACGAACCGGGTAATATAAAAATCCTGTCCAATGTGCTGGCCCAGGACTACGCCCTGAGCGTGGCGACTAATGGCAGGCAGGCGCTGGAGATTGCCCGGGTGCAATCACCCGAGATTATTCTGCTGGATATGATCATGCCGGAAATGGATGGTATTGAGGTGTGCCAGGCACTAAAGGCCAGCGAAGACACCAAAGACATTCCAGTAATATTCGTTACCAGCATGAGCGACACCGCCAACGAGGAGCGGGGACTGGATGCCGGCGCCGTGGACTACATCAGTAAACCCATCAGCCCCCCGATCGTGAAGGCGCGGGTGAAAATCCATATCCAGAACTATCTCTCCAAGTGCTTTCTGGAGAACCTGTTGTCATCACAGGCCACCACACTGGATGACGTCAAAGACCAGGCCAAGTCGCTGCTGGTTTTTGTGTAGCGGCGTCAGGCGTTGGTCTGAATCAACCTATCGATGTATTCAACAAAGCTGTTCCGATAGCCGGTTTTTGTTTTTGCCCAAAATTGCTGTATACGGGCAACAGAGACAGCCGCCCGGGTGCGACGTTCCCAGGCTTCAAAATACTCCGGATCCAGCTTATTTTTCTGGTACTGCACAAATACCAGTTCGTTTAATTCAAACAGGGCGGACAGGTAGCCCTCGAACTTCAAAACTTCAAGCGCCGTGAGCGATTCATTGAGTGCAGCCTTCATGCGAATGTCCGCCAGCTCACCGTGATAGGATTCGGCACGAAACTGAATCGCCAATTGCATCACTGAATGGATACTGGCATCGCGGGTCTCAGACGCGCTGTTTTTCATTTGGATAGCCAGGTAAACCAGGGAAATAAATACTCCGAGGGAGCCAAATATCTCTCCCATGGCCCCCAGTGCATCCCAGTTGACAGTGTCCATCCGGTTTAACCTCCCGTGCCGATACTATGATTTCATGTATTGAGTATAGTCATCATTGAAGGGGTACTGCGAGAAAATCTACTCGCACCACCCCGATGTGTGCTTGAATATGGCGCACTATATTCATTGAACCGCTCGGAATCGCACTCGCATCGCTCCCATCACAAATCATTTTTGCCCGTTCCCTGACGGGGGCATACAGGATGCTATGCCAATCTAGCGTTCAGCTGTTACCACGCGCTGGCGTCCCTGCTGGTTGAACTCTGACAACGCGGGTTCCTTCCCCGCGAAAAGAGATAGCGTGCCCGGTGGGGCTCTGGTGGGTGGTACCAGGAGCGGCCGCGTAGGGGTGTCCTTGAGCTCACCCGTGGGGGGTGCTCGAAGCACCGGGTGTGGGTTTTTAACAGCCCTGGTGATACTGGGGCGAGAACTCCTGCACAGCGTCGACAAAGGCTGTCACATGGTCAGGGTCAACCCCGGGTGTGATGCCGTGGCCCAGGTTGAACACGTGACCCGTGCCATGACCGTAAGCGGCCAAAATGGAAGCGACTTCACTGCGAATACGCTGCGGTGAGGCGAACAACATGCTGGGGTCCATATTGCCCTGCAGGGCGACCCGATCAGCCGCCAGATCCCTGGCTACGCCGATGTCGGTGGTCCAGTCGATGCCCACTGCCTGCGCTCCGCAGTCAGCGATAGCATTCAACCACTGGCCGCCTCCCTTGGTGAAAACGATCACCGGCACTTTGCGTCCATCGGCCTCCGACGGCAGTCTGGAAATTATCCGCTGCATATATTTGAGGGAGAACTCCTTGTAGCCCGCGGCGCTGAGACTGCCACCCCAGGTATCGAAAATCTGTACAGCCTGGGCTCCCGCGCGCACCTGGGCCGTCAGGTAATCCGCCACGGCATCGGCCAACAGCGACAGCAACTGATGCATAAGCTCCGGCTGGTCATAGGCCATGGTTTTGATGTGAGCAAAGTCTTTTGACGAGCCGCCCTCGACCATATAGGTTGCCAGCGTCCAGGGACTGCCGGAAAAACCGATAAGCGGCACCTGGCCGTTCAGCTCCCGGCGAATCGTACTCACCGCAGACATCACATAGGCCAGATCATCCTCGGCTTTAATCTTATTGAGGCCCGCCAGATCTGCCTCACTGCGCACGGTCTTGCGGAACCGCGGCCCCTCTCCCTCTTCAAAATACAGTCCAAGGCCCAGTGCATCGGGCACGGTGAGGATATCCGAAAACAGAATGGCCGCGTCCATCGGGTAGCGGCGCAGTGGTTGTAGCGTCACTTCACAGGCCAGTTCAGCGTTTTTACACAGGTCCAGGAAAGATCCCGCCTGCTGACGGGTGGCCCGGTATTCAGGCAGGTAACGGCCCGCCTGGCGCATCATCCACACCGGCGTGCGATCCACGGGCTGGCGCAACAAGGCGCGCAGGAAGCGGTCGTTCTTGAGCTCACTCATGAAGGTTTGCCTTGTACAAGTGTAGTGTCCTGTATAAACCGTGTATTCAGGACACTACACTATGATTATAGATTCAGGTAGTCGAGGATGCCCTCGGCCGCCTCTCGTCCTTCCCAGATGGCAGTCACCACCAGGTCGGAACCACGAACCATGTCACCACCGGCAAAGATCTTCGGATTGGTAGTCTGGAACTTGAACGGCTGGAATTCCTCGGCAATCACGCCATCCCAGTCGTTGGTCTGTACACTTATCTCCCCCAGCCACTCGGGTGGGCTGGGCTGGAAACCGAAGGCGATAATCACTGCATCCGCCTCCATGACTTCCTCGCTGCCGGGAATCGGCTCGGGGCGGCGCCGGCCATCGGCTCCCGGCTCACCCAGTTCAGTCTGTATCATCTTGACGCCACAGGCCTGGCCGAAGTATTCCACCACTTCAATCGGTTGTCGGTTGTAGAGAAATTCAACACCCTCCTCCATCGCGTTTTTCACTTCGCGCCTGGAGCCGGGCATATTTTCCGCATCCCGTCGGTAAGCGCAGATCACGTGCTCGGCCTGTTGCCGCACGGCGGTGCGCACACAGTCCATGGCTGTGTCGCCACCGCCCATCACCACCACCCGCTTACCTTTGAGGTTCACATAGGCCTCGGCATCCTGCTCGAAACCCAGGTTGTGGTTTACGCTGCCAATCAGGTAAGGCAGCGCCTCGTATACACCAGGCAGGTCTTCACCGGGGAAATTCCCCCGTATATAAGTATAGGTGCCCATGCCCATGAATACCGCGTCGTACTGCTCCAGAATTTCGTCGATGGTGATATCCACACCCACCTCGGTATTCAGGCGGAATTCGATACCCATACCCTGGAATATCTCCCGGCGACGGCTCATTACCTGTTTCTCGAGTTTAAATTCGGGGATACCGAAAGTGAGCAGGCCCCCAATTTCCGGGTGACGATCAAACACCACCGGCTGCACGCCATTGCGCGTCAGGATATCGGCGCAGCCCAGGCCCGCCGGCCCGGCACCGATAATTGCCACCTTCGCGCCCGTTGGCACCACGTGCGACAAATCCGGCCGCCAGCCCATGGCCAGCGCCGTGTCGGTGATGTATTTTTCAGAGGCCCCGATGGTAACCGCGCCGAAGCCATCATCCAGGGTGCAGGCGCCCTCACACAGGCGGTCCTGGGGGCATACCCGGCCACAGACTTCCGGCAGGGTATTGGTCTGGTGACTCAGCTCCGCCGCCTCAAACAGGTTGCCATCACTAACCAGCTTGAGCCAGTTGGGGATGTAGTTGTGTACCGGGCACTTCCACTCACAATAGGGGTTGCCACACTCCAGGCAGCGGTGGGATTGCTCCGCTGCCTGGCCCCTGGTGAACGGGTTGTAGATTTCCACGTACTCCTGCTTGCGTGTCTGCAGGGTCTTCTTATCCGGTTCGCCACGACCGACATCGATAAACTGGAAATTATTGGCCAAACGCTTATTCATAGTTCGCTCCCGTTCTCCCTAGTCCGTGTTGCGCAAGCGCGACAACAAATGATCCAGGTCCGCCGCCTTGGGCTTGACCAACCAGAACTTACCGACATAGTCCTCAAAATTATCCAGCAACTGCGCGCCCCATTCAGAGCCCGTCTCAGCGGCAAACTCCTTTATTTCACTGCGCAGGTGGTTGCGATAGGGCTCCATGTACTCGGCGCTGACCCGGTGAATCTCCACCAACTCACTGTTGTACTTGTCGATAAAGCCGCGATCCTGATCCAGCACGTAGGCGAAGCCACCGGTCATGCCCGCCCCGAAATTCACTCCCGTGGGGCCCAGTACCGTGATAGTGCCACCCGTCATATATTCACAGCAGTGGTCGCCAGCGCCTTCGACCACCGCGCGACAACCGCTGTTGCGCACACCGAAACGCTCTCCGGCAATACCCGCCGCTAACAATCGCCCGCCAGTCGCTCCATACAGGCAGGTGTTACCGATAATCACCGTATCCTGGGATTTGAACTCGCTGTTGCGCGGCGGGTAAATCACCAGCTTGCCGCCGGCCATACCCTTGCCGACATAGTCGTTGGAGTCCCCCTCGAGGTACATATGCAAGCCTCCCGCATTCCACACACCGAAACTTTGACCCGCAGTGCCGGTCACTCGCAGAATAATGGGGCTGGTCTCCATGCCGGTATTGCCGTAGCGCCTGGCTATCTCGCCCGACAGCCTGGCACCTATTGAGCGGTCACAGTTGGTGACTTCAAATTCGAACTCACCACCGGATTGCGCCTCAATGGCCGGCAGGGTCGCCGCCACCATCAATTCCGCCTTCTCACCCTTGTCGAAGGGATCGTTGGACTGCACCTGGCAAAACTCGGGTTGCCCCGCTGCATCGGCATCTTTATGCAGGATGCAGCTGAGATCCAGCCCGGCCTGTTTCTCGGTATCCCCAGGCAAACACTGCAGCAGGTCGGTACGGCCAATCAACGCTTCCAGCGATGGCACCCCCAACCGCGCCAGCCACTCGCGTGTTTCCGTGGCGACGAAAGTAAAGAAATTCACCACCATATCCACCGTGCCGTTGAAGTGCTCGTCGCGCAGCTTCTGGTTCTGCGTGGCAATCCCTGTAGCGCAGTTATTGAGGTGACAGATACGTAAGTACTTACACCCCAGGGCGACCATGGGAGCTGTACCAAAGCCAAAGCTCTCGGCGCCCAGGATGGCGGCCTTGATCACATCGAGGCCGGTCTTCAGGCCGCCGTCCGCCTGCAGACGGATGGCACCGCGCAGATGGTTACCGCGCAGGGTCTGTTGCACTTCGGCCAGACCCAGCTCAAACGGCGAGCCGGCGTAGCGGATCGACGTCAACGGACTGGCCGCGGTACCGCCGTCGTAGCCGGAGATGGTAATCAGATCCGCGTAGGCCTTGACCACGCCCGCCGCGATGGTACCCACTCCCGGTTCAGATACCAGTTTTACCGATACCAGGGCCTGTGGGTTGACCTGCTTGAGGTCGTAAATCAGCTGGGCCAGATCTTCGATGGAATAAATATCATGGTGTGGCGGCGGTGAAATAAGGGTCACCCCGGGTACGGAATAACGCAGCCTGGCGATCAGGTCATTCACTTTACCCCCGGGCAATTGGCCACCCTCTCCGGGCTTGGCGCCCTGGGCTATCTTGATCTGCAACACCTCGGCATTGACCAGGTAGTGAGGAGTGACACCAAAACGACCCGAGGCAATCTGCTTGATCTTGGACATGCGCTCGGTGCCGAAGCGCTCGGGGTCCTCGCCGCCCTCACCGGAATTGGAGCGCGCGCCGATGCGATTCATCGCCGCCGCCAGTGACTGGTGCGCCTCGGGGCTAAGGGCGCCCAATGACATTCCCGCCGAGTCAAAACGCGGCAGGATATTTTCTATGGGCTCCACTTCATCGAGCGCCAGCGGCTGGGCAGCGTCGATAAGCCCCAGCAAATCCCGCAGTGTAGTGACCGGCCGCTCGTTGACCAACTTCGCGTAGCGCTGGTACACCGCGTAATCGCCGCTGGCAACAGCCTGCTGCAGGGTCATGACGACATCCGGGTTGAACGCGTGGTATTCCTGCCCGTGCACATATTTGAGCAGGCCGCCCGGCTCGATGCCTTTACGCGAAGACCAGGCCCTGCCGCCCAGGGTTTTCAGTTCCTGCTCCAGTTCATTGAAGCCACTGCCCTCGATGCGCGAAGCAACACCGCAGAAGGCCAGATCCACAACCTCTCGCGCCAGCCCCACCGCCTCGAACAACTGGGCTCCACGGTAAGAACTCACAGCGGAAATGCCCATTTTCGACATGATTTTGAGCAGGCCCTTGTTGATGCCCTTGCGATAATTCTTGTAGCAGGCGCTGGGCTCACCCAGAACCTCGCCCGTGCGAATCAACTCCTCCAGCACACTGTAGGCCAGATAGGGATACACGGCGGTGGCGCCAAAACCCAGCAGGCAGGCTACCTGGTGAGAATCCCGGGCGCTGGCGGACTCCACCACAATATTGGCGTCGATACGCAGGCCCTGTTTAATCAGGTGGTGATGCACCGCCCCAGTCGCCAGCAGGCTGTGAATCGGCAGGCTGTCACGCTCTATTGCGCGGTCTGACAAAACCAGAATAGTCTTACCACTGCGCACGGACTGCTCGGCCGCCGCCACCATATCCTCTACCGCCTGGCGCAGGTCTTTCTCTTGCGGCTGGTAAGTGCAGTCAATGTCCCCGATCAAAAATCCCGGGCGATCCAGCTGTAACAGAGTGGTAAATTTACCCTGGGATAGCACCGGAGACGTCAAAATGACCCGGTCCGCATACTCCGGCCCTTCCATGAAGACGTTCTTCTCACCACCGAGATCCGTCTCCAGAGACATGACTATGGTCTCCCTGAGAGGGTCAATCGGCGGGTTGGTTACCTGGGCGAATTTCTGGCGAAAATAGTCGTACAGGGAACGCTCGTGCCTGGACAACACCGCCATGGGCGTGTCGTCCCCCATGGAGCCCACGGCCTCGTTGCCGGATTCCGCCAACGGGCGCAGTACCTGGTCACGCTCCTCAAAGCTGACCTGGAACATTTTCATATAGGTATCCAGCTGCCCGGGCTCGATTCCCGGAGTCATCTCCCCACCAAAAGTGCCCTCTATGCGCTGAGCCTTCTCCTTGAGCCAGCGCTTGTAGGGCTGGCGGGACTTGAGACGATTGTTGATTTCGTCATCCTCCAGCACCTCCCCGGTCTGGGTATCCACCATCAGGATCTGACCGGGACCGACACGACCCTTGGCCACTACATCCTCACTCTTGTAGTTGTAGGTACCAATTTCCGAGGCCAGAGTGATAAAGCCGTCCTTGGTCTTCACCCAACGAGCCGGGCGCAGGCCGTTGCGATCCAACAGGCACACGGCGTAGCGGCCATCGGTGAGAACTACACCGGCGGGGCCATCCCAGGGCTCCATATGCATGGAGTGGTATTCGTAAAAGGCTCTCAGGTCCGGATCAATAGACTTCATATTCTGCCACGCGGGGGGCACCAGCATACGCAGGGCCCGCGCCATATCCACACCACCGGTCAGCAGTACATCCAGCATATTATCCAGGCTGGAAGAATCAGACCCGGTGCGATTCACCAGCGGGGCGATGTCCTTGATATTGGGCAGCCGGTCGGTCTCGAAACGAGCGGTGCGGGCTTCCACCCAGTTGCGATTGCCGTCAATGGTGTTGATTTCACCGTTATGGGCCAGCAGGCGAAACGGCTGGGCCAGGGGCCAACGCGGCATGGTGTTGGTCGAAAAACGCTGGTGGAACACGCAGATGGCGGTTTCCAGGCGCTGGTCGCTCAGGTCGCTGTAGAAGCGCGGCAAATCCACCGGCATTACCAGCCCCTTGTAGGCAATAACCCGACCCGAGAGGCTGCAGATGTAGTATTCCTCATCTCCTTCATTGGCTATTTCCGCCTTGCGCCGGGCCACAAACAGCCGGGTGGACAGTTCATTCTCGGATAGCCCGGAGGCATCGACAAATACCTGCTCAATCACAGGCTGGCTCGCCGGGGCGCTCTCACCGCAGACTGAGCTATCGGTGGGTACTACCCGCCAGCCCAGGACCTTGAGGCCCTGCTCGGTGAGCGCCTGCTCGGTAGCACTACGGGAGAACGCGGCGCGCTCGGGGTCTGTACTCAGGAAAATTTGGCCAACCCCGAAGTGGTCACCCAGTTCTGTGTCAAAGCATTCACGGACAAGCGTGCGCATAACTGCGCCGGCATCTGCATTAACAGGCCGCAACCGTCACCGGTCTTGCCGTCAGCTGCGATGCCACCGCGGTGCGTCATGCAGGTAAGCGATTCGATGGCGGTCTGCAACAGCCGGTGACTGACGTCGCCAGAAGTGTGTGCAATCAAACCGAAGCCGCAATTGTCGCGGAATTCTTCAGGTCTAAACAGGCCTGCGCTCATAGTAAATCCAGAATAATAAATAAAAACAATAACTTAGATTGAAACACCCGACGCCACGGCAGTGCCCGGACAAAAGGGGGAGTGTATTTTACACAGATGACCACAGCTGGACAAACACCCGAATCAGGCGCCCCGGGGAAACCCCTGTAGCAAATCCATCAATTCGGATTCCGAGACATCGTCGACAATACGTGCATCACCGATAGCCTTGAGCAGGATGAGCCGCAATCTGCCGTCGACCACCTTTTTATCCCGCCCCATGAGCTCCAGAAAAGCCCGGGCAGTCATATCGGCGGGGGCGTGAACGGGAAGATGCATACCCAGCAGTAATTCCCGAAAATCTTCCACTTCACCGGCGGCGATCCAGCCGCGCCGGGCGGACAATTCCAGGGCCAGCAGCATACCCGTCGCCACCGCCTCGCCATGCAGCCACTGACCATAGCCCTGAGCGGTCTCAATAGCGTGGCCGAAGGTATGGCCAAAATTCAGAATGGCGCGGATCCCGCCCTCGCGCTCATCAGCCGCCACCACCAGCGCCTTGCTGGTACAGCTGCGCTCTATCGCCTCCGCCAGGGCCGCTTCCTCACGGGCCAGCAACCGCGGCATTTGCTCCTGCAGCCAGCGGTAGAATGGTTCATCACAGATCAGGCCGTATTTAAGCACTTCAGCCAGGCCGGCCGACAGTTCCCGGGCTGGCAAGGTGTGCAGGGTATTGGTGTCGATCAATACGGCGCGAGGCTGGTGAAACGCCCCTATCATATTTTTACCCAGGGGGTGGTTGACGGCCGTCTTGCCGCCCACCGAGGAATCCACCTGGGCCAACAGGGTGGTGGGCACCTGGATAAAATTGACGCCCCGCTGATAGCAGGCGGCGGCGAACCCGGTAATATCACCCACCACACCGCCACCCACGGCAATAAATGTTGTGCTGCGATTGTGGTTTTCCACCATCACCCGGTCGAAGATGCTCGAAAGGGTGTCCAGCGTTTTGTACTGCTCACCGTCGGGCAGCACAACCTCGGTGACCAGCTTGCGCTGCCCGAGTAAAGCCCGCACCTTCTCCACATACAGGGGCGCTACGGTTTCATTGCTGACAATAACCACCTGGGAGCCGGTGATATGCCGCTCCAACAGTTGCGAATCGGCCAACAGGTCGCGGCCGATGTACACCGGGTAGCTGCGCTCCCCCAGTTCCACATGCAGGGTATGCATTAACAGGGACACATCAATTCCTTGGGTTCTACTCTGGAGGGGCCTATCATACCGCTACACCAGCGGTGCTGTCTTTCCCGGCGGCTGCTATTAAGCGTCTTCCACTAACTCTCGCATAAGGCGCTGGGCCACGGTTCTGGGGCTGCAGGTGTCAGTCTCAATAATATGATCGGCGACCTCACGATACAGGGGGTCGCGTTCAACCATCAGGGAACGCAGCACCTGCTGCGGGTCACCATTTTGTAACAGGGGTCTGCGCCGGTCACGGCGGGTTCGCCGCACCTGCTCGTCTATGGTTGCGTAGAGGTAAATTACAAAGCCCCGGCTGGCGAGTGCCCGGCGATTTTCCGGGCGCACTACGACACCGCCACCGGTGGCGAGTACGATATCGTCCCACTGCGTCATTTGGGCCACCACCTGCTGTTCCCGATCCCGGAAACCCTCCTCGCCCTCCACATCGAAAATCCAGGGTATATCAGCCCCGGTTCGCTGCTCGATCTCGGCATCCGTATCGGCAAACTGTAACTTCAGGTGTTGGGCAAGGTATTTGCCAATGGTAGTCTTGCCGGCCCCCATGGGGCCGACCAGAAAGACTCTGTGCAGGGCTGGCATCTAGCTACATGCAACCCTAGTCAAGCAGGGTGTCAGCCAGAATTCGCGGCGTGATGAAAATAAGCAGTTCTGTTTTCTTGTGGGTGTTTGATTGACTTCTGAAAAAGGCGCCTATATAAGGGATATCACCAAAGAAAGGCACCTTGTTCACCGACTCAATGTCTTCGGTTTTAAACACCCCACCCAAAACCACGGTCTCCCCGTTGCCTACCAATACCTGGGTATCCAACTGGGTGGTATCGATGGAGGGGATAAAGCCGCCACGGCCACTGGGAACCAGTTCACCGACGGAGTCCTGGTTAATTTGCAGGTCCAGCAAAATCCGGTCGTCTGGCGTGATATTTGGCGTCACATCCAGCGACAACACCGCTTCCTTGAATGCTGTGGTCGTTTCACCGGAGGCAGACGACTCCTGGTAGGGGATTTCCGTACCCGATTTGATTGAGGCCTGTTGCTTGTCGCCGGTAATCACCTTGGGCTGGGACACGACTTCACCTTGGCCTTCCGCCTCCAGCGCTGAAAGTTCCGCCGTCAGAAACAGGTTATCACTGGTA
>PVMS01174093.1_pt1 | contig 11342 bp, 8 predicted proteins | sample 1853461 | NCBI WGS metagenome assembly PVMS01 (sample SAMN08582032, study PRJNA380276) | Marine sediment metagenome, whole genome shotgun sequencing project. | isolation source: ocean sediment barecode stripped | collected 2017
CAGGGCCTGGAAGATCGTCACACCGACGACTGCGACCAGGATGCGGATGGCCCGACGGCGAGAAGACGCCAGGTGGTACGACGCGATGAAGAGCCCCGCATAGAGGGTGGCCCGCAGCCGACCGCGCTCGGCTCCGGCAACCTCGAACTCCGAGAGGTCCAGCGCATTGACGAAAGGCGCGGCCAGGAAGGCGACCACGAGCGCGACGCCGAGCACCGATACCACGCCGATAGGGAACGGCAGCGGGGCGGTCACCATCCACAGCAGCCAGACTCCGAGGAGGGCAGCGAGAATGAGGTCGGTCGGATGGAGAGACACCCCAATCGGCAATGTGTAGATGTCTGCGATGAGGCGGCTGGCGACGAGGTAAGCCACGACCAGCACGAAAGCAAGTCGCACAACGCCGCCGGCATCCTGATCATCGTTGACGCGTTGCACCGGGAAATGAGCGACCGGATTTCCTCGCCCTTGGATCATGTCTCGGCCCACCCGGATCGTCCCGGCGAGGCCGGACTCTCACCACGGCACCATGGCGCACGACGCCGACGATCGGCACGAACGCGACCGACGAGACCCTCGCTACCAACCCTGGGCCCGAAGACGCCCATATCACCCCAAATCGTGTGCAATCCACCAGCCGAACCCGCGCGGTCGGCGCCCTCGCCATCTCAACCCTACCAAGGCTGGCCTCTTTGCAGCAGCGAGCCGACCGCCGGGCGACACATCGCGCCGGCTCCGGCTTGGACGTGACCACAGCACGCTGCGACACGGTAGGCTCGCTTCGTCACCGGTGGGGCGGCACGATGGAGCGCGCCACCCGTGCCAATGTGGTGTAAATGGGGGACAGGGTGAGTAGGTACAACATGCGACTCAGCGTATCGCCGCAGGTCGCACCAGATCGATTCAAGCCCGAGCCTGAGGTCACGTGGACTCACGAACGGAACGGACGTCGATGATCGGTCGCTACGTCGTGGTGACGCCTGCGAGGAACGAGGCCGAGCATATCGGGCGAACCATTGCGTCGATGCTCCAGCAAACCGTTCTGCCGCAGCGCTGGGTGATCGTGGACGACGGATCGCGCGACGATACCGCGGGCATCGTCGCGCGTTCGACCGAAGGAGTCGATTGGGTGGAGCTGGTCAAGCGACCCGACCGCGGTCACCGATCCGCCGGTACCGGGGTCATGGAAGCATTCGGCGAGGGTCGGGCTCGAATCGCTGATATTGATTGGGACTACCTCGTCAAACTGGACGGCGATCTCAGATTCGAGGATGACTACTTCGAACGCTGCCTCGCCGAATTCGATTCGGATCCAAGACTCGGCATCGCGGGAGGAACGGTCTACGACGTCTACCCCGACCGCGTCACGCACGACCCGCATCCCCGGTTCCACGTTCGCGGCGCGACCAAGATCTACCGGCGTGCCTGTTGGCGCGAGATCGGCGGGGTGATCGAAGCCCCGGGCTGGGACACGATGGACGAGGTCAAGGCGAACCAACTCGGGTGGACAACCCGGACCCTCGCCGAACCACCGATCTACCAACTTCGACCAACCGGTGAGGCTGCCGGGGTTTGGTCGAACTGGGTGAAGAACGGCGCCGCGGCCTATCGAACCGGCTATCACCCCGTCTTCGTGATGGCCCGGGCTGGACGCCGCTTCGTCCAACCACTCGGCATCGTCGCGCCGATGGGTCTGATCTGGGGGTATCTCAGGGCCTGGCTCACCAAAGCGGGCCAAGTCGACGATCCCGAGCTCCGGCGCTACGCCAGACAACAACAGTGGAACCGTCTGATCGGCCGCGATTCCATGTGGAGATAGCGCCATGACCGAGAGGCCTACCAAGGAGTCCAACGAGCCGTGTGCGGCGTAGCAGGCAAGGTCGCGGCAAGCGCGGGCGCGCCACCCGACGTCCCGATGTTGCAGAGGATGGCCGATTCCCTCGCGCACCGAGGTCCCGACGACGAGGGCCTCTTGGTGTGTGGTCGGGCCGGCCTTGCTTTTCGCCGCCTGAGCATCATCGACCTCGACGGAGGGCATCAACCGCTGGCCAACACCGACGAGTCGGTGTGGACCGTGTTCAATGGTGAGATCTACAACTACCGAGAGCTCCGGCGGACGCTGGTCGGCAGGGGGACACACTTTCCGCACCGAATCGGACACCGAGGTCATCGTCCACTGCTATGAGGAATACGGAGACGGTTTCGTTCACCACCTCCGAGGCATGTTCGGCCTCGCCATCTGGGATGTGAAACGGGAGCGTCTCGTTCTGGCTCGCGACCGCACCGGGATCAAGCCGATGTACTACGCGGAGACATCGGGCGGCCTCACCTTTGGGTCCGAGATCAAGGCCGTGCTGGAGGACCCATCGGTTCCTCGGGCCGTCGACGTGCAAGCGCTGGACCGATTCCTCACGTTCTCGTATCTGCCGGGGCGCGACACCCTGATGAGCGCGGTCAAGAAGCTGGAACCGGGCCACCTCCTCATCTATGAGAACGGAGCCGCCACGACGAAGCGGTACTGGGATCTGGAGTTCGCACCTGCAGGGGGGCGCTCACCCGCTCGAGACCGCGAGGCACTCGTGGATCTGCTCGATCAGGTTGTCGCCGATCATCTGATCGCCGACGTGCCGGTCGGTCTGTTCTTGAGCGGAGGCCTCGATTCGACCGCGGTGCTCTCTCTCGCAGCGGCGCAAGGAGCCGACCTCTCGACCTTCACCATCGGATTCTCCCGCGAGGAGTTCGCGGACGAACGAACCTACGCCAAACTCGCTGCAGACCGATACGGCACCGACCACCACGAAACATCGATGAGCCGGTCGGACTTTCTCGCGACCCTGCCGAAGTACGTGTGGCACATGGAGGAGCCGGTATGCGAACCGCCCGCCATTGCCCTGTACTTCCTCGCCGGCCTCGCGTCCGAACACGTCAAGGTCGTACTCTCCGGGGAGGGGGGCGACGAAGCGTTCGCCGGTTATCCGAACTATCGCAACAACACCTGGTACGAACGCGCCAAGATGGCGGCAGGGCCCGCACGCCCCGCCATCTCCAACCTCCTCGGTCGGGTCCCCGACCAGGGCCCTCGCCTCGACAAGTACCTACGCAGCTTCAACGTCCCCCTCGCCGACTATTACTACAGCAGGAGCGCCACGCCCTACACCTACCTCAACGCGAACCGCAGCGAGCTCTACAGCCCCGAGATGTCGGCGCGCGTCGCGTCAGAATCTCGGGAAGATCCGCTCGCGCGGCTCTGGGCGACCTCCGCAGGTCACTCGGTGCTGAACCAGATGCTCTACGTCGACACGAAGACCTGGCTGCCCGACGACCTCCTGGTGAAGGCCGACAAGATGACCATGGCGAGATCGCTCGAATTGCGAGTCCCGTTCCTGGACCATCGTGTGCTCGAGTTCGCGGCACGCCTGCCGACCTCGCGGAAACTCCGCGGCTTCGAGACCAAGCACATCCTCAAGAGCGCGCTCGAGGCTCAGGTGCCGAAAGCGATTCGCAAGCGAAAGAAGACCGGCTTCCCCGTCCCCTACGAGCGCTGGCTCGCCGAGGTTTCACAGGGGTCGGTGCGCGAACTGTTACTCGACGAGACCGCGATCGGGCGCGGCTATTTCCGTCGGCGGGAGGTCGAATCGATGCTCCAGCGCAATGCGGAACAACGCGATCTGCCGCGAGAAGTCTTCGGCCTCGTCGTGCTGGAATTGTGGCACCGGCTCTTCGTCGACGGTTCGCCGCTCTCGAGCCTGACGCTGTAGCCGGAATCGTCCTCGCCGTGCCTCAGCGAAGTCGGTTTCGGGCCCGCCGCAGTACGGGGAGTATCTCGAGATCCGCGAAGAGGTCGGGAGTATCGACGGTGCCGACAGAAATGCGGGCGATGCGCATCGGGTCCGGCTGCACACGATTCGCCTCGGATTCGACGAGGAAGGCAGCCTCACAATCAAAGCGAACCAGGTCCGAGACCACCGAGTCGGTCGCATCCAACGCCGAGCCATACGGATAGCTGAACGCGTTCACCGGATATCCCACGGTCGACTCCAGGAATCGACGGTTGGCAGCGATCTCGCTCTCTCCAGACTCCGCATCGAGCCTCCGGCAATGCACGTGAGACCAGGTGTGGTTTCCCACGGCCATCCTCTTCTCTCGGAGCAGCTTCAGACTCGATGATGTCACATAGAGCGAAGCATCCGTCGCGATCTGCGCGGGTTGTTCCGGCAGCAACGCGGCGAAATCGGCGTAGACGCGACCACGTTCATCGAGCGTGATCGAGGGCAGATAGGAGCCAAAGAACTCAGCGAGGTCGGCGAAATCGTGCCCCGCGATCCTCGCGACGGGTGCCATCCCGACAGTGTTGACGATCCAGGCCACGATGTTGTCCAACGCCATCGCCCGGTTGTCCACGAAAGCTCCGTTGACGAAGAAGACAGAAGGGACCCCAGCGCGGTCGCAGATGTCGGCTGCCGTGGTCGCCACACTCGCGTAGGCGTCGTCGAAGGTCACCAGCAGGGGGGGGCGGCCACCATCGGCTTCCCGTGCCTCGTCGAGAACGTCGTCCAAAGAGACGAACTCGTAGTCTCGAGCCAACCACTCGAGATGGTCGCTCAACATCGCGGGCGTCGTCGTGACGTTCAAGCCGGCAGTGAACACCGAAGGAGACTCCGCGATCTCGTGGTACAAGATGCAGCGGAGCCCATGATCCCGGCTCATGCGCCGAACTGCCCTCCGAACCGCGCCCGAACCGCCGACGGATCGGGTAGCTCTTCTGATCGTCGCCTTCACCCAGCCTCCTCGCCGCCGTGTCCACGGGCCCGCCCGGCAAGAGCCCACGCGACTCGACGGAAGGCGGCATCCTACCTGGGGAGAAGCCGACATCTGGGAACGAGCCACCGATGAGCCTCGCGGCCGGAGAGACAATGCCCCGAAACGAGGGCTAGCCTGGTGCCTTGTAGGGTGAAAGTCGGCTCACGCAGTGCGAGCTGTGGTGGAATTGGCGACGGCCGACAGGGGGAACGGATGAGCCGGTCGGAACAAAGCACGCCGTCACTGAGGCTCGTGATGATCACGAGTGATGGACCCGAACATCACTACGTGGCGAATCGAATCCTCGACGATTTCGACCTCGAAGCCATCATCGTCGACCGAGGTCTGCCACAAGGGCGGGCCGATCGCATTCGATACCTGGTCGATCGCTACACGGTCCGCCAGCTCGTTTCACGCCTGCTGCTCCGTGTCACCTCCGCCTTGCTCAGGGACAACGTCCGTCGACGTCGAGCGCTGCTGGAGGTCTTCGGCGACGAGGCACGCGGTTTCAGCCGACCCGACCTGGTCCGAGAGGTCGACGGGATCAACACCGACGAAGGCCGATCGGCTGTGCGCGAGGCCTCTCCCGACCTGCTGTTGATCTACGGCACCGGCATCGTCGGCCGGAGGGTGCTCTCAATGGCGAGTGACACTGCCCTCAACCTCCACACGGGAATGTCGCCCGAGTACCGCGGAACGGATTGTGCCTTCTGGCCTTTGTACAACCACGAGTTCGATCTCGTGGGGGCAACGATCCACCAATGCACTCCGCGAGTGGATGGTGGTGCCATCTATGCGCGTGAGCGCGCAGACCTTCGCCCCGACGATGGACAGTTCTCCGTATTCGCACGCTGCGTCGAGGTCGGCGCTGAGGCGTACGTGGCCACGATCCATCGGGCGCTCGGCGGCCAACTCACCGGAGAGAAGCAGGACCCCGCCGTCGGCCGTGAGTACCGGGCTGCGGACAAGCGATTGAGACACGATCTCTCCGTCCGATGGCTTCTCCGGTCGGGAAGAGTTCGCCGGGCCGGGCGCGTCGCAGCGCCCCGGAGGATCTGAATGCCACCGGCAGCGATCCAAGAGGTGCGCGCCGAACCGACCGTCCCGTCCGGACCGGCCCTCCTCGCGCCGATGGTCAGCGTGACCATCGTCAATCACCGTTCGCGTGATCTGTTGCGAGCCTGCCTCATATCGTTACGCCGCTTCCCGTACACCCTCGCAACCACCGAGATCGTGGTCCTCGACAACGCCTCGGGCGACGGCTCGGTGGAAATGCTCCGGAACGAATTCCCGGAGGTCGCGGTCCTCGCCGAGAACATCCGGCGTGGTTATGGCACCAACCAGAACCGGGCGGTGGCGGCCTCGCACGGTGAAGTGATCTTCATGCTCAACCCCGACGCCACGGTGCACGAGCATACGATCGACCACCTCGTCGAGGCGCTCCAGTGGCGGGACCGGGTGGCGATCGCCGGCGGACCCATCGGCAACGCGGACGGCAGCCTGCGCCAAGATCGACCGCACGCGTTCCCAACACCGCGGAGCCCGTACGAGAGAGCCCTGGGGGTGCAACGCCTCCGCTCCCAACGCCCCATGCCTGCGGGCGTGATCCGCGACGGCTGGCCGAGCGGCGGCGCCTATCTGATCGAGCGGAAGTCGTTCGATGCAGTCGGGGGGTTCGACGAAGACTTCTTCATGTATTCGGAGGATGCCGACCTGTTTTTGCGGCTCCGCGCCCAAGGGAACCTCGTCGCATGGGTGCCGAACGCGATCGTGACGCACCCGTTCCGGGACGAATCCGCTGCGATGTCCTCCCGTCGCGAGACTGAGATCGTGACCGCCGAACTGCAATACATGCGGAAACACTTCGGTGGGACGCTCGTGTATCGCACCGGTGTTGTGATGGACTCCGGGATCAGACTCGCAGCACTGTCGATCCCAGGAATCTCCAGGTTCGTCAAACAACACGGCAAGACACCCGCCTACAACCGGCGCGTGCAACGAGCACGTTTCCTTGCCGCGATCGGGGGGAGTCGCAGACCGCGGCTGGGCGACCTGGCCCGCGACTGGAATCGGCAGAACGCAGCGGCGGGGGAAATGCTGCCGGGAACGCTCGCCGCCGGGAACGACGGGAAGATGCCCGCCCTTCCCGGTCTCATCGTCTTCGACTCGAGCACGACGTGGGATGGTCCCTGGATGGCGTTCCAGCACATCGCGATCCACCTCGCGAAGCGGGCTCCGGTCCTGTTCGTCGATTCGCCGGAGTCGCCGGTCTACAGCTACCGCACGCGCGGCAAACCCGTATTCCGGTCGCAACTCACGCGCATCTCCGACAATCTCTACCGCCTGACCCCCGTCGCTCCTCCCGGCCTGACGCGGCCAGGCATCAATCGCCTGACCGCCGTCGCCGTGCGACGGGCGGTGGCACGGGCGATCTCCGAACTCGACGCCGACGTCCACGCCTTCTTCTGTAGCCTGTCCGCCGCGAACCTCTTCGATGTGGCCGACGCCGAGGTACGGGTGTTCTACGCGTCCGATGACTTCCAGGCCGGAGCCGAACTGATGGGAAGACCGCCGAATCGTATTCGAAGACTCGACCAGGAACTGGCCGCCCAAGCGGACACGATCGTCGCGATCTCTCCGGCTATCGCCGACTCGTACCGGGCGTGCGGGTACGACCCGCTCGTTGTTCCCAACGGCGTCGAGAGTGCGGCCTTCGCAGCCATCGAAGATGCACCACTGCCGAGCGATGTGACGCTGCCGAATCCGATCGCCGGTTACATCGGGCACATCTCCGACCGGATGAATCTCGGCCTCGTCGAGGCAATCGCGGAGTCGGGGATGTCGCTCCTCCTCGTCGGACCCCGTCAGATCACGTTCGGCGACGACGGGCGACTCTCCCGCCTCCTTTCGAGACCGAATGTGCAATGGGTTGGGACGAAACCGTTCGACGAGTTGCCCTCGTACCTCCGGATCATCGATGTCGGTTTGTTGCCATACACCGACTCCGAATTCAACCGCGCCAGCTTCCCACTGAAGACCCTGGAGTACCTCGCCGCCGGCCGTCCCGTGGTGGCAACCAATCTGCCGGCCATCGAGTGGCTCGACACCGACCTCATCACGGTCGCCAAGGGCCCGGCTGAGTTCGCCAGACGCACCGCTGAAGAGGCCACCTCCCCACGATCGCCCGAACTCATGGAACGTCGCCGAGCCTTCGCCGCGGCGCACTCGTGGGCCAAGCGGGTGGACCAACTCGCTGAGATCCTCCGGATCGACGGCTCATGAGACCGGTCGCCGCAGCACATCGGTCGAGGTCGACGCGGACGCCCGATCAGGCGGCTAACTTTTCCTCGATGAAGCGGGTCAGGCTGCCAAGTGTTTCGAATGTCTCTGCGCCGACCTCGTCGTCCTCGATGACGATGTCGAACCGTTCCTCGAGTCCGAGCATCACCGTGACGATCGCCATCGAGTCGAGCTCGAGGAGACTTTCGAACAACGGTGTGCTCGCATCGAAGTCGTCGACACGGTCCCCGAGCTCGAGCGTCTCGCGCAGTACATCCCTGACGCCGCTGTTGACTTCCATGACACCTTCCATCGTTCGCTCCACCCTGTATCGATTCTGGCCTCCACCGATCCAGCCGCCCGACCGGACCGCCCTGCTGTGAAGGTACTGGTCCATCAACTGATCGAGGCGTCGGCACGCCGGCACGCGAACAACCACGCGCTCGTGTACAAGGATCAGGCCGTATCTTATCGCGAGCTGTGGGACCTCGTCGTGTCAGCTTCCGAGGGTTTCCAAGAGCTCGGCATCACACCGCGTGATCGAGTCGCGATCTACCTCGAGAAGCGCATCGAGACGGTCGTTGCTCTCTTCGGCGCCGCAGCCTCCGGTGGTGTGTTCGTACCGGTCAATCCCGTCCTGCGGGCCGGCCAGGTGGCACACATCCTGAGCGACTCCAACACCAAGATCCTCGTGACGTCCCCGGCACGTTTGGCGTCACTCACGTCGGAGCTGAGCACCTGTCCCGAACTCGAAACCATCGTCGTGGTCGGCGACTCCTCCGAAACGAGCCTCATTGCCGGACGACCGGTCGTTCCGTGGTCTGACATGATGGTCGGCGGCGAAGAAGGAGGCGCTGCCCGCTCGATCGACGCGGACATGGCAGCGATCCTCTACACCTCGGGGAGCACCGGCTTGCCGAAGGGCGTCGTCCTTTCCCACCGGAACCTCGTTTCGGGGGCCGAAAGCGTCAGCCACTACATCGGCAACGTCCCCGAGGACCGCATCCTCGCCCTCCTGCCACTCAGCTTCGACGCCGGCCTGAGTCAACTCACGACGGCATTCAACGTCGGCGCAACGGCGGTGCTCATGAACTTCCTCCTGGGGAGAGACGTCGTCCGGGTGTGCGCGAAGGAGCGGATCACCGGCCTGACCTGCGTCCCACCATTGTGGATCAAGGTGGCCGCCGAGGAATGGCCACAAGACGTCGGTGAACGAATGCGCTACGTCGCCAACACGGGCGGACACATGCCGCGGCCCCTGCTGACGAAGCTACGGAGGGCCTTTCCTCGTGCAAGGCCGTATCTGATGTACGGGTTGACCGAGGCCTTCCGCTCTACGTACCTCGACCCCGAGCAGGTCGACGTCCGTCCCGGTTCCATCGGCAAAGCCATCCCGAACGCCGAGGTTCTGGTGGTCCGCGGGAACGGCGAAGAGTGCGAACCCGGCGAGACCGGCGAACTCGTGCATCGTGGTGCGCTTGTCAGCATGGGTTACTGGAACGCACCCGAACTGACCACCGAACGGTTCAAGCCGGCGCCGGGACAGCCACCCGAGGAACCGTTTCCCGAGATCGCGGTCTGGTCGGGCGACCTCGTGCGCAAGGACGAAGATGGCTTCATCTATTTCGTCGGCCGAAACGACGAGATGATCAAGACCTCGGGCTATCGCGTCAGTCCGACCGAGGTCGAAGAGGTCGTGTTCCAGACCGGCTTGGTGTCGGAAGTCGCCGCGGTGGGAGTGCCCGATGACGAACTGGGCCAAGCCATCGTGGTCATCGCCGTCCCCCTCCCGGGCCAAACCCTCGACGCCGACCGGATCAACGAGGGGTGTCGCAAGCTCCTTCCCCCCTTCATGGTGCCGCGGGAGATCATCGGTAGCGAAACCCTGCCCCGGAACCCGAACGGCAAGATCGACCGACCACGAGTTCACCGGGAGATGGTCGAACGACGGAACGAGGCAACCAGTGACGGATGAGGCGGTGCCCCACCACTCCGCGATCGCTCGCTTTCCCGTCGAAGCGGGGAACCTCTTGGTCGCCGGCATCCCGCTGCACGCGTTGGCTGGCCGGGTCGGCACCACGCCCTTCTTCGCTTACGACCGCCGACTCATCACCGAGCGCATCGACCATCTCCGTGCGTATCTCCCCGACCGAGTGGCGATCAGCTACGCGATCAAGGCCAACCCCATGCCGGCGGTGGTGCAACATCTGGCCGGCATCGTGGATGGCTTCGACGTGGCGTCTGCCTTCGAGCTCAGGACGGCGCTCGATACACCGACGGCAACCGACAGGATCGGCTTCGCCGGTCCGGGGAAGACCGACGACGAGCTCGCCCAAGCGATCGCTGCGGCGATCATGATCGAGATGGAATCTGAGGGTGAGATGCGGCGTCTCGCCTCTCTCGCCGAACACGCCGACAGCAGGCCGACGGTGGCGATTCGGGTCAATCCGGACTTCGTGCTCAAGGGTTCGGGTATGCGGATGGGCGGAGGCAGCGGCCAGTTCGGCGTCGACGCCGAACGTGTCCCCGCGATGCTGCAAGAACTCGCGACGCTTGGTCTCGACTTCGCCGGGTTCCACATCTTCTCTGGGTCACAGAACCTGAATCAAGAGGTGCTCTCAGCTACGCAAGAAAGCACCATCGACCTCGCGCTTCGATTGGCCGAGGACGCGCCGGGACCTCTCCGACATCTGAACATCGGCGGCGGCCTCGGGATCCCCTATTTCCCGAAGGATCAGCCGCTGGATCTGGAGCCAATCGGAACCGGGCTCGGTGAACTCATCGAAGTTCGCAACGACGCCCTCGCCGGAACCCGGATCATCATCGAACTCGGCCGCTACATCGTCGGCGAGGCGGGGGTCTACGTGTCCCGCATCATCGACCGCAAGGAATCGAGAGGCCACACCTACCTGATCACCGACGGCGGCCTCCACCACCAGTTGGCGGCCTCGGGGAACTTTGGCCAGGTGATACGGCGCAACTACCCGGTAGCGATCGGCAACCGCATGGAGACCGGTCCCCAAGAAACCGTGAGCGTCGTCGGTTGCCTTTGTACACCTCTGGATCTGCTGGCCGATCGGGTCGAGTTACCCCAGGCCGAGGTCGGCGACCTCGTCGTGGTTTTCCAGTCGGGCGCCTACGGGCTGAGCGCCAGCCCGACCGCCTTCCTCGGGCACCCCGAGCCGGTCGAGGTACTGGTCTGAGTCGACTGTGCTCGCGAGCGGGATCCGCCCGCGAGCGGGATCCCTCAACCGCGTTGGTGA
>PVMS01011235.1_pt1 | contig 11341 bp, 10 predicted proteins | sample 1853461 | NCBI WGS metagenome assembly PVMS01 (sample SAMN08582032, study PRJNA380276) | Marine sediment metagenome, whole genome shotgun sequencing project. | isolation source: ocean sediment barecode stripped | collected 2017
ACCGAATATGCTTGGTCAGATTTCGACGACGCTCGCGGATGCGGGACTCAACATTATCGATATGTTGAACAAGTCCCGCGGCGAAATTGCCTACACTCTCGCCGACGTGGACGAGCCGATTCCGGCGGCGGTGATTGGGAGGCTCGCGGCGATCGACGGCGTCATCGTCGCGCGCGCGCTATAGTTGCGCGCTACCAGGTGAGCGGTCCGGACGATGAACGATGCAAACAAGAATCTCGAAGCCATTCGACGTGAGATCGATGAGCTGGACAGCCAGCTTCTCGCGCTGGTAAATCGGCGGGCAGATCTGGCGAAGAAGGTCGCCGAGGTCAAGAACGACGCGGGCAGCGCCCGCTACTACCGTCCGGAACGAGAAGCCGAGGTGCTGCGCTCGCTGGTGGAGGGCAACGACGGTCCTTTACCCGGTGAGCATATCGCACGGATTTTTCAGGAAATCGTGTCGGCTTGCCGGGCATTGCAAAAGCCTCTGGCCGTCGCCTACCTGGGACCTGAGGGTACATTCAGCGAAGGCGCCGCCTTGAAACACTTCGGGCACGCCATCGATTCCCGGCCCGTGGACAGCATTGCTGATGTCTTCCGTCAGGTGGAGTCCGGTGGTGGTGACTACGGCGTGGTCCCCATCGAAAACTCCACCGAAGGCGTCGTAGGTCAGACCCTGGATATGTTCGTGTCCTCCGAGCTCTCCATTTGCGGCGAGGTGGAGCTGCGCATCCATCATTGTCTGATGGCCGGCCAGGGCAGTCTGGCGGACGTCGCGAAGATCTATTCCCACCAGCAGTCGTTCGCCCAGTGCCGGCGCTGGCTGGCCGCGAATCTACCGCAAGCGGAGCGCGAGGCCGTCAGCAGCAATGCCGAGGCCGCCCGCCGCGCCGCGGAATCGGGCTGCGCCGCCATCGCCGGGGAGGGCGCTGCCGACGACTACCGGCTTCGAGTGCTGGCCAGCAATATCGAGGACGAGCCGGGCAACACCACGCGGTTCGTGGTCATCGGTCGCCAAGTGGCCGGTGCCACGGGCAGGGACAAGACGTCGGTGCTGTTTTCCAGCAAGGATCGGCCGGGGGCGCTCTATGAGTTGTTGCAGTCGTTCAAGAAGCGCGATATCAACATGACCCGCATCGAGTCGCGGCCGTCCCGCCGTGGCAATTGGAGCTACCTGTTCTACGTGGACTTCGATGGGCATGTGGCGGACGCCAACGTGGGCGCGGCGCTGGCGGAGCTTCGGGAGCTTGCGCCTTTTTTCAAGTCTCTCGGCTCTTACCCGCGCTGCGACCCGTCGGCGGCGCAATGAGCTGTGATCCCTTTGCGTTGGTCAACGAAGGTGTGGCCGGGCTGACACCGTACCAACCGGGCAAACCCATCGAGGAGCTGGAGCGCGAGCTGGGGCTCACCCACATCATCAAGCTGGCGTCCAACGAGAGCCCTCTGGGTCCCAGCCCGAAGGCACGGGCCATGGCGCTGGTGGGTCTCGACGAGATGTCGCGCTATCCCGATGGCGGCGGTACCGATCTGCGGGCCGCCCTCGCCCGGGCCCACGCAGTATCAGGGGAATGCCTGACGCTGGGCAACGGTTCCAACGACGTCCTGGAGTTGATCGCCAGGCTGTTCGTCAGCAGCGATCACGAGGTGGTGTTCTCCCAGCACGCCTTCGCCGTCTATCCCCTGGTCACCCGTGCCATGGGCGCCCGTGCCGTGGAGGTTCCGGCGCGAGATTGGGGGCACGATCTGGCGGCCATGGCCGACGCTATCAGCGAACGCACGCGGCTCGTGTTCATCGCCAATCCCAACAATCCCACCGGTACCTGGAACGATGCCGCGGCGCTGGAGGGTTTTCTCGCCCGGGTGCCCGAGCGGGTCATCGTCGTGATCGATCAGGCCTACGCCGAGTACGTGGATGAGCCCGGCTACCCGGACTGTATTGCCTGGTTGCCCAGGCACTCGAACCTCATCGTAACGCGCACCTTTTCCAAGGCCCACGGACTGGCGGGCCTGCGCGTCGGCTATTGCGTGTCCAGCGCCGACATCGCGCAGTTGCTGAACCGTGTGCGCCAACCTTTCAATGTGAACAGCCTGGCGCTGGCGGCGGCGGCCGCATCCCTGGAAGACGATGAGCACTTGAGCCGCAGCGTCGACACTAACCGCGACGGTAAACGGCAACTGTGTGCCGGCTTCGACGCGTCAGGCATCGAGTACATTCCGTCGGTGGCGAATTTCCTGTGCTTCGCGGTGCCCGGCGACGCGGCCCATGTCTACAACGGCTTGCTTCGCGAAGGCGTCATCGTGCGTCCGTTGGGCGTCTACGGTTTGCCCGGACATTTGCGCGTTACCGTGGGGCTGGAAGACGAGAACGCGCGATTTCTGCACGCTCTGGACAAAGTGATCGACCGCCCATGATCGATCGCCTGTGCATCGTCGGAGTCGGTCTGATCGGCGGCTCGTTGGCGAAAGACCTGCGTCGCCTGGGTCTGTGCGGTGAAATCATCGGATGCAGCCGCAAGCGCGAACATCTGGCGCGGGCCCGGGAGCTCGGTATCATCGACGCCTACTATCTGGACCCGGCGAAGGCCGTGGAAGGCGCGGATCTGGTGGTTCTGGCGGTGCCCCTGGGCGCCATGGCGCCGGTGCTGACGGCCATGAGCCCCGGTCTTGGCGCCGGCACGGTGCTCACCGATGTGGGCAGCGCCAAGTGCAGCGTCGTCGAGGCGGCACGCTCGGCCTTCGGCGCCGTGCCGGAAAACTTCGTTCCCGCCCATCCCATTGCGGGCACCGAGCACAGCGGTGTCGAGGCCGCGGTGCAGGGACTGTTCCAGGGCTGCCGCGTCATATTGACTCCCACCGGCGAGACCCGACCCGAGGCCGTGAATCGGGTGCGCCACATGTGGCAGGCGGTGGGTGCCGAGGTCCTGGAGATGGATCCTGCCCACCACGACCAGGTGCTGGCCGCCACCAGTCACCTGCCGCACATGCTCGCCTACACCCTGGTGGATATGCTCGGACAGATGGAAGAGCGGGTCGAGATGTTCCGCTACGCCGCCGGTGGTTTCCGGGATTTCACACGCATCGCCTACAGCGATCCGCAGATGTGGCACGATATATGTGTTGTCAACCGCGATGTCCTGGTGGAAGCTCTGGATCGATTCCAGGAGAATCTGGCGGTGGCCGTCGACGCCATTCGCGACGGCGACGGCAAGACCATCAAGGAAATTTTCACCCGGGCAAAGGCACTGCGGGATCGTTACGCCGCCGAGTCCGACCCGAGTTGATGGGTGAGTCGGCAACATTCACCATCGATCCCGGCGGCTGCTTGCGCGGCACTATCGCCGTGCCTGGCGACAAGTCCATCTCCCATCGCTCTGTCATCTTCGCATCCATTGCCGACGGCAATAGCGAGATAAGCGGCTTTCTCGAGGGCGAGGATACTCTGGCCACTGCGGCGGCTCTGGCCGCCATGGGCGTGACCATCCAGGGGCCTCGCAACGGCAGGCTGGAGGTACGCGGTGTGGGGCTGCGAGGTTTACGGGCGCCGGCGAGCAGCCTGGATCTGGGCAACTCGGGCACCGCCATGCGCCTGTTGCCGGGAATTCTCGCCGGCCAGGATTTCCCGGTCACATTGCGCGGCGACGCATCCCTCAGCCGTAGGCCCATGGCGCGCATCATCACGCCGCTGGCGTCCATGGGTGCGCGCATCGAGTCAGGCGAGTCGGCGACTCCGCCGCTCACCATCCACGGCCGCGGCGCACCGTTATCCGCCATGGATTACGATTTGCCGGTGGCCAGCGCCCAGGTGAAATCCTGCCTGCTGCTGGCGGGTCTGTACGCCGACGGCGTCACCCGCATCCGCGAGCCGGCGCCCAGCCGCGACCACACGGAGCGCATGCTGGCGGCATTCGGTCATGGGGTCCATCGCAGCGGCGATGTGCTCAGCATCGAAGCGTGTGCCGGTCTGCGCGCTACCTCGGTGGAAGTGCCCGGTGATATTTCTTCCGCGGCCTTTTTCCTGGTGGGCGCGAGCATCGCGCCGGGCTCGGATCTGCGCATGGAAGGCGTGGGAATGAACCCCACCCGCACGGGTGTCATCCAGGTGTTGCGCGCCATGGGCGCGCATATCGATGTGGAGAACGAGCGCAGCGCCGGCGGCGAGCCGCTGGCGGATCTACGGGTGCGCGCCGCGCCGTTGCATGGCATCGACATACCATCGTCACTGGTGCCGCTGACCATCGACGAGTTTCCGGCGCTGTTCGTAGCCGCGGCCTGCGCCGATGGTGAGACCCTGCTCACCGGCGCCCGGGAGCTGCGGGTCAAGGAAAGCGATCGCATTGCCGCCATGGCGGCCGCGCTGGCGGTGCTGGGCGTGGACGCGCAGGCGCGGGACGATGGCATGCGCATCCGCGGCGGTACCCTGGGCGGCGGCCGGGTGAAAAGCCGCGGGGATCACCGCATCGCCATGGCTCTGGCCATGGCCGGCCTGCGGGCCAGCCAGGCGGTGGTGATTGCCGATTGCGACAACGTGGCGACGTCCTTTCCGGGCTTCGCGGATCTCGCCCGGGGCGCCGGCCTGCGCATACACGAGACCCGCGGCCGGTGACCCAGGTGGCCGGCGAAGGCGCGCCGGTGCCCGTTATCGCCGTGGACGGGCCCGGCGGGGTAGGCAAGGGCACGCTCAGCCGGCGCCTGGCGGCGCATCTGGGATTCCATCTTCTCGACAGCGGCGCGCTCTACCGCTTGGTGGCGCTGGCTGCCCGGGCGCAGTCCGTGCCCCTGGACGGCGAGGAGGCTCTTGCCGGTCTGGCCGCACGGTTGGAGGTGGAATTTCGCCTGGTCGACCGTGAGGACCTGGCGCGCCCTGTCCTGGATGGCCGTTTGGTGGGAGAGGAGCTGCGCAGTGAGCGCTGCGGCGACAATGCATCACGGATCGCGGGCTATCCGCGGGTGCGCCAGGCGTTGCTGGCGCGCCAACGCGGGTTCCGCCGCCCGCCGGGTCTGGTAGCCGACGGCCGGGACATGGGCACCGTCGTTTTTCCTGATTCCGAGCTCAAAATCTTCCTCACGGCGAGCCTGGAAGAGCGCGCCCAGAGGCGTTATAAACAGTTGATAGCTAAAGGAATTGGTGTTAATCTCGCGCCCCTTCTTGGGGAAATCTCCACGCGAGACAAACGCGATCGCGAACGCAGTGTCGCTCCCATGAAGCCGGCATCGGATGCCGTGGTCATCGATACGACTGCGCTTGGCATCGATGAGGTATTCGAGCACGTGGTGAAAATCGCCAGCGAGCGTGGAGTTTCGGGGCCCTAGAGGGGCACCCTATCAGGTCCGGAGTTCGGCGCTAAGCCCGCGAAGCCGAACGGTACGGTTGACAGATCAACAGTGGATCGGCGGGCGATCCCGGCAGGGCCGAAAGGCCCGGAAGGTATGGAAAGTTTCGCAGAATTACTCGCGCAAAGCGAAGTCGAAAAAAAGATGCGCCCCGGCGCCATTCTCACCGGAACGGTGGTGGCAATCGGAGGCGAATACGTTACCGTCACCGCAGGCCTCAAGTCTGAATCCACGATTCCCCTGGAGCAGTTCAAGAACGAGTCAGGTGAAATCGAAGTTATCGTCGGCGACAGCGTCGAGGTGGCACTGGACACGGTGGAAGACGGTTTCGGGGCAACCAAGCTGTCCCGGGACAAGGCGAAACGGGCCCAGGCCTGGACCCGTCTGGAGAAAGCCTTCGAAGACTCGGACACCATCATCGGTTTCATCAACGGCAAGGTGAAGGGCGGGTTCACCGTCGACATCGACGATATCCGCGCCTTTCTGCCCGGATCGCTGGTGGATGTACGACCGGTACGCGACACCTCGTATCTGGAAGGCAAGCCCCTGGAATTCAAGGTCATCAAGCTCGACCGGCGTCGCAATAACGTGGTCGTGTCACGCCGCGCGGTGGTCGAAGAAGAGAATTCGGCGGAGCGCGACCAGCTGCTGTCCAACCTGCAGGAAGGTGCGGTCATAAAAGGTGTGGTCAAGAATCTCACCGACTATGGCGCGTTTGTGGATCTTGGCGGCATCGACGGCTTGTTGCACATCACCGACATGGCCTGGAAACGGGTCAAGCACCCCACGGAAATCGTCAACGTCGGCGACGAGATCGACGTCAAGGTTCTGAAATTCGATCGCGAACGCAACCGCGTGTCCCTGGGGCTGAAGCAATTGGGCGCGGATCCGTGGGTCGACATCGCGCGGCGTTACCCCGAGGGAACGCGGCTGTTCGGCAAGGTCACGAATATCGCCGACTACGGATGCTTCGCCGAGATCGAAGAGGGTGTCGAGGGCCTGGTGCACGTTTCGGAGATGGACTGGACCAACAAAAACATCCATCCCACCAAGATTGTTCAGCTCGGTGACGAGATTGAAGTGATGGTTCTCGACGTGGACGAGGAGCGCCGCCGGATTTCCCTGGGCGTCAAACAATGCAAGCCCAACCCCTGGGAAGAGTTCGCGGCCACCCACAAGAAGGGTGATCAGGTGGTCGGCAGCATCAAGTCGATTACCGACTTCGGTGTTTTCGTCGGGCTCGACGGCGGCATCGACGGACTGGTGCATCTGTCCGACATTTCCTGGAATCAGACGGGCGAAGAGGCAATCCACAATTTCAAGAAGGGTGACGAAATCGAAACCATCGTGCTGTCCGTGGATGCCGAACGCGAAAGAATTTCCCTCGGCGTCAAGCAGCTCGATCAGGATCCCTTCTCGTCCTTTCTTTCAGAGCACTCGAAGGGCAGCATCGTGGTCGGCGAGATCAGCGAGGTGGATGCCCGCGGCGCTGTCGTGATGCTAGGCGACGGTGTCGAGGGACACATCCGGGCGTCGGAGCTCGATCGCGAGCGCGTCGAGGATGCGCGCACGGTGCTCAAGGTGGGTGACAAGCTCGAAGCCAAGTTCGTCGGCGTGGATCGTAAGAAGCGCACCATTTCCCTCTCCGTGAAGGCCAAGGATAGCGATGAGGAGGCAACGGCGATGGAGGAGTATTCCTCCAGTGTTGCCGGTGTCGGCGCAACGCTGGGCGATATCATGAAGGCGCAGATGGAGACCAGCGACGGGGATGACGGGGATGACGGGGACGGCGCGCAAGACGACGACAAGTAACACAAAGAATTACGGGCCGTTCGGGGAACGACTGACAACCGAGTGAGACAACAAGAACCGTAACAATGCGGCGCCGCGCATTCCTCTCGTGGCCCGAGGGGGTAAGCGTGGTAAAGGTACCATGACCAAATCGGAACTCATCGAGCGTATTGCGCAAAAGCAATCGCAGCTGGCCTATCGGGATGTGGAGCTCGCCGTAAAGACGGTCCTCGAGCACATGGCCGATCGCCTGGCGAGTGGAGAGCGCATCGAAATTCGCGGCTTCGGCAGCTTTTCTCTGCATTTCCGCCCTGGACGCGTGGGGCGAAACCCCAAGACCGGAGCACCGGTGTCCCTGCCGGCCAAGTACGTTCCGCACTTCAAGCCCGGCAAGGAGCTGCGTGAGCGCGTGGACGGACGTGGCAAGGCTCAGCAAGCGCGCGCCTCGTCTGCAGAGCCGAGCGAGTCGGAGTAGAGCGGCCTAGCGCGCCGGAACCCCTTCAATTCCCGGTCGAGGTCGGCATTGGCGCCCTTTGATTTCCTCTGGTTACTGCTCCCCGTGGCGGCGGCCTCGGGCTGGTTCGTCGGCCGCTATGGGAAACACCGCCGGGAGTCTGCCGCGGCCGCGGACGATCTGCGATCCAACTACTTCAAGGGCATCAACTATCTGCTCAACGAGCAGCCCGACAAGGCTATCGAGGCCTTCATCAAGGTATTGGAGGTCGACAGCGAGACCGTCGAGACCCATCTGGCACTGGGGAATCTCTATCGCCGCCGGGGTGAAGTCGACCGTGCCATCCGTATTCATCAGAATCTCATCGCCCGCCCGCGCCTGGAGAGCGAGCAGCGAAGCGAAGCCCTGCTGGAGCTGGGACACGATTATCTGAGCGCCGGCCTTCTTGACCGGGCGGAAAATCTTCTACAGGAGCTGGCCGACAACGGCGACTACCGGGTCCAGGCACTCAGGCAGCTCATCGACATTTACGAGCAGGAAAAGGACTGGGACAAGGCCATCGATTCCGCGCGTCTGCTGGAGAAGGTCACCGGCAACCACCTGGGCCCCGTCATTGCCCACTATCAGTGTGAGCTCGCCGAGCGCTTTCGGGATTCCGAGCAAACGGATCGCGCACTGGAGCTGGTCAAAAAGGCGCGCGCCACCCACGAGGCTTGTGTGCGGGCGAGTATTCTGGAAGGCGATATTCTGACCGACATCCACGAGTACGAGCGCGCCATTCGCGCCTATCGACGGGTGGAGGAGCAGGATGCGGATTACGTGCCGGAGACCATCGCGCGTATGCAGTATTGCTATCGCGCTCTCCATCGGCCGGAGGAAATGGACGAGTATCTCAGTGGCTTGATGGCGCGTTACGGTTGGATAACACCGATGCTGGCGCTGGCGGATCTCAAGCGCGATCGCCACGGCACCCAGGGCGCTATCGACTTCATTTCCGACCAGCTCCGCCGCCGCACGTCGGTGCGCGGCCTGGATCGTCTGCTGGAGCTGGAGCTCGCGAGCGGCGATGCCGAGAAGGGCGCTCACGTCTCCATTCTCAAGGACTTGACCGGCGAGCTGCTGGCGGATCGACCGAAATACAAGTGTCTGCATTGCGGTTTTCCGGCCAAGCTGCTGCATTGGCAGTGTCCCAGCTGTAAGCATTGGAACACCATCAAGCCCATCCAGGGAGTAGAGGGTGAGTGACGCGGGGCCGCCTATCATCGTGGCGCTGGACTACGGGCAAGCTGCGCCGGCGCTGGCCTTGGCGCGGCGCCTGGATCCTGCACGCTGCCGGCTGAAAGTCGGCAAGCAGCTGTTCACCCGCGAAGGCCCGAAGATCGTCGGCCGGCTGCAGGAGCTGGGATTCGCGATCTTTCTCGATCTCAAGTTCCACGATATTCCCAACACCGTTGCCGGTGCCTGCCGCGCCGCCGCCGAGTTAGGCGTGTGGATGGTCAACGTGCACGCAAGCGGCGGGCGGCGGATGCTGGAAGCAGCGCGGGAATCCGTGCATAGGATCGCCAGGCCGCCGCTGCTGATAGCCGTGACTGTGCTCACCAGCCTCGATGCCGGGGATCTCCACGACACCGGCGTCGGCGGCGAGCCGGCGGAGCAGGTGACGCGGCTTGCCAGGCTCGCCCACGGGTGTGGCCTGGACGGGGTGGTGTGCTCGCCCACCGATCTCCAGGTCCTCGCCGCTGCGCTGCCCCCGGAATTCCTCAGGGTAACCCCCGGCGTGCGCCCCTCGGGGGAAGATGACGGTGATCAGAAGCGCGTGGCGACGCCGGCGCGGGCGATTGCCGACGGCGCCCACTATCTGGTGATCGGGCGGCCCATCACGCAAGCGGCCGACCCGGCGGCGGCTCTCGCCGCCATCGAGGCTCAAGTGTCTGCGCCACTGTAGGAGTGAGCAAATTCCCTCGATAGTGATCAACTCCACCATCTTCGGTGAAATGTTCGGAAGCGACGAGATGCGGGCGCTATTCTCCGATACTGCGCTCGTCCAGAGGTATCTCGACGTGGAAGCTGCCCTGGCACGGGCGCAGGCGAAGATTGGACTTATTCCCATGGAAGCCGCTGATGCTATTGCCGCAGCGGCTTCAGCCGAACGCATCGACTTCGAGAAGCTATCGCAGAGAACTCAAATCGTCGGCTACCCCATCTTGCCGCTGGTCGAACAACTTTCAGAGTGCACCGAAAACGGTTTAGGGCAGTACTGTCACTGGGGCGCGACTACACAAGACATCATGGATACCGCGGATGTTCTTCAAGTACGCTCCGCACTCGAGCTCGTAGGAGCCGATCTGGAGGTCGTTGCCGAAGCGCTTGCACGACTGGCGAAAGACCACGCCGCGACACCGATGGCAGGGCGCACACATTTGCAACATGCGTTGCCAATCACTTTCGGGTACAAGTGTGCGACGTGGCTATCGGCGGTGGATCGACACCGGTCCCGCCTTGCGGAATTGCGAGGCAGGGTAGAGGTTGTTGAATTTTCAGGTGCCGCCGGGACGTTGGCGTCGCTGGGCGATGATGGTCTTGCGACGCAACGAGGGTTGGCTGAAGAGCTGAGTCTGGGTATTCCCGACATTACCTGGCATACCATCCGTGACGGTTTTGCCGAGGTCACCGGCTTCCTGGCACTTGTATGTGGAACCATCGGCAAGATTGGTTACGATATCATGTTGATGATGCAATCGGAGATCGGTGAGGTTTTCGAGCCTTTCGTGGCCGGGCGTGGGGCCAGTTCAACCATGCCGCAGAAGCGCAATCCGATTGCGTCCGAGATGATGTTGGCGTCCGCCAAGATTGTCCGCGCGCAACATTCGGTGATGCTCGATGCCATGGTCCAGGATCACGAGCGTGCCACCGGGCAGTGGCATGTGGAGTGGCATGCGTTGCCTACTGCTTTCATTGTTGCTTCCGGCGGACTGCGAGCGGCGTGCGAAGCGTTGGGAGGCTTGGATGTTCGACCGGATGCAATGTCACGCACGCTGAAGGTGACCAAGGGACTGATAGTTGCGGAGGCGGTGATGATGGGACTTGCGCCCCGCCTTGGACGGCAACGCGCGCACGATATTGTCACCGGGTGTTGCCGGGCGAGTTTGACGAAAGGTATCCCCTTTGAGGAGGCTCTCATGAATGAGCCTGAAATCTCGTCTGTTTACAAACGTTCCGAAATCCTCCATTTGATCGCACCAGAGAATTACCTTGGATCCGCACCAAAAATGACGAGGGAATTTCTCAGTAAAAGACTGCAGTCTCAATAAGAAACGCGCGTATCAAAGACTCTTGATCAAAACCTTCGAGCCGCGCTCGTAATTGTAGAGCTCTTGCCGGCTTACGGGCAGATCGTCGATGCGCGCGTCCTCGAAGCCTCGCTCCTTGAACCAGTGGGTTGCCCGGGTGGTCAGCACGAACAATCGTTGGATGCCGCAGGCCCGCGACTCTCTCTCCACCTCGCCGAGTAAGAGATCGCCACGCCCGCCTTTGCGGTAGGCGTCGTCCACCGCCACGCAGGCGAGCTCCGCGACGCCGCCCTCGGGAAAGGGATGCATGGCGGCGCAGGCGATGATCGCGCCGTCGCGCTCCAGCACCAGGAAATCATTAATGGCCGTTTCCAACTTGTCCCGGGAGCGGCGCACCAACGCGCCTTGTTCCTCCAGCGGCTGGATCAGCTCGAGGATGCCGCCGATGTCCTCCACGGTGGCGCGCCGGGTGGGA
>PVMS01016717.1_pt1 | contig 11339 bp, 13 predicted proteins | sample 1853461 | NCBI WGS metagenome assembly PVMS01 (sample SAMN08582032, study PRJNA380276) | Marine sediment metagenome, whole genome shotgun sequencing project. | isolation source: ocean sediment barecode stripped | collected 2017
CGACCGGGCACGGCCGCTCTTCGGTGGCGGTCGCCGCCGGCATCTGGACCGAAGGCGGCTTCGTCGCCACGACGCCGACCACGGCGTCTCTCTCGGCGACGGCGGTTCCGGCAACGGGCCCCGACGACTGGTCCCCGGCCGGTTGATCAGCTCGCGGGATCCTGCGCGTTGCCAACCGCCGGGCGAAAGGCCACGACGACCCCGCTCTCCGCGAGGGCCCGGCGGGAAACGTCGGTGAAATCGTAACCCTCGTACATGCGACGGAAGAACAACGTTTCCTCGCGATCTCCTTCGGGCTCACCCGGCATCTCCCGGAACGGACACCCCTGCGGTGACGACCGAGATGTCCGGGATCCCATCCTCGTCGAGTCCCTCGGCGTAGACCTCCATCGGGGGGCATGAGCAGAAGACGTGCCGGTCTCCCCAGGTGTTGTCGATGCGACCCACCGGCACCCAGTACTTGTCGCGGCGGAGCGAGTCCACCGGGTAGGCGGCGGTCTCACGGGCGTACGGACGGTCCCAGACGTCGCCGACGAGGTCTTCGGCGGGATGCGGCGAGCGACGGAGGACACTTTCGTCGAGGGCGACCTCTCCGGCAGCGACCGTATCGATCTCCGCCTTGATCGCGATCATCGCGTCGCAGAACCGATCGAGCTCTGCCTTCGACTCCGACTCGGTCGGTTCGATCATGAGCGTTCCCGCCACCGGGAACGACATCGTGGGGGCGTGGAAGCCGTAGTCGATGAGGCGCTTGGCCACATCCTCGTTGGTCACCCCGACATCGTGCTGGATGTCGCGGATGTCGATGATGCACTCGTGGGCGACGAACCCGCTCGTGCCCGTGTAGAGAACCGGGTAGTGCGGTGCCAGACGGGCCGCGATGTAGTTGGCACTCAGGATCGCGACCTCGGTGGCTCTGCGCAGGCCGTCGGCGCCCATCATCGCGATGTACGCCCACGAGATCGGGAGCACGCCGGCCGAGCCCCACGGGGCAGCCGAGACCGCACCGATGCTGTCCTCGTGCCCGGGAAGGAAGGGGGCCAGATGGGCGACGACACCGACCGGACCCACTCCGGGACCGCCCCCACCGTGCGGGATCGCGAACGTCTTGTGCAGGTTCAGATGCGATACGTCGCTGCCGAACCGTCCGGGTTCGGCGAGGCCCACCATCGCGTTGAGATTGGCGCCGTCGAGGTACACCTGCCCGCCGTTGTCGTGCACGATGCGGCACACCTCCACGATGCGTTCCTCGAAGACACCGTGAGTCGATGGGTAGGTGACCATGATCGAGGCCAGCCGATCCCGGTGCTGTTCGGCTTTGGTACGCAGGTCGTCGACGTCGATGTTGCCGTCGTCGTCGGTCGCCACGACCACGACCTCGAGGCCGGCCATGGACGCGGACGCGGGGTTCGTGCCGTGCGCCGAGGCAGGGATGAGGCAGATGTCGCGATCGCCCTCACCATGACTCTGGTGGTAGGCGCGGATGGTGAGCAGGCCGGTGAACTCGCCCTGGGCGCCGGAGTTCGGCTGTACGGAGACCGCGTCGTAGCCGGTCAACGCCGCCAACCAGGCTTCGATGTTCCCGATGAGCTCGAGGTAGCCGTGGGCTTGATCGAGGGGACCGAATGGGTGGATCTCACTGAACCCGGGCCAGGTGACGGGGATCATCTCCGTGGCGGCGTTCAGCTTCATCGTGCACGACCCGAGCGGGATCATCGAACGATCCAGCGCGATGTCCTTACCCTGGAGATGGCGCAGGTAGCGCATCATGTCGGTCTCGGAGTGGTACGTGTCGAACACCGGATGGGTGAGATAGTCGGACGTTCGTTGCAGGCGGGCGGGGATCCCCGAGCAAGCGTCATCGAGAAGGGCAGCGGTGTCGCCCTCGACACCGAAGATCTCGAAGAGGGCGTCGACGTACGCCGGGGTGATGGTCTCGTCGAGGGAGATGCCGACGGTCGTTCGATCGACCGGGCGCAGGTTGATCCGCCGCTGACGCGCGGCGGCGAGGGTCTCCTCCGCGTCGGGGACCTCGATCGTGATGGTGTCGAACCACGAATCGTTGCGCACCGAGATCCCTCCGGCACGGAGCCCTTCCGCGAGCGCCGAGGTGAGCCGATGCACTCGCTGCGCGATGCGACGCAGCCCATCCGGTCCGTGATACGTCGCGTACATGCCGGCGATCACGGCGAGCAGCACTTGAGCGGTGCAGATGTTCGAGGTGGCCTTCTCCCGCCGGATGTGCTGTTCACGGGTCTGGAGGGTGAGCCGCAGCGCCATGCGTCCTTCGCTGTCGCGCGAGACCCCGGCCACCCGACCGGGCAACTGCCGTTTGTACTCCTCCCGGGTGGCCATGAACGCGGCGTGCGGACCGCCGAACATCATCGGAACTCCGAAACGTTGAGACGAGCCGACCACCGCGTCGGCACCGAACTCTCCGGGAGGCGTCAACAGGGTGAGCGCGAGGAGGTCGGCAGCGACGACGGCGAGGCCGCCCGCTTCGTGGACACGCTCGACGATGTCTTCCAAGTCGTTGATCTCGCCGTGGGTCCCCGGGTACTGGAGCAGCACACCGAACGGGTCGATCCCCTCGAGATCGGTGGTGGGATCGCCGACCCGGACCTCGAAGCCGAGCGGGTTGGCTCTGGTCTTGATGACCTCGATCGTCTGGGGATGGGTGGCCGAATCCACGAAGAACACGTTCCCCGACCGGCGGTTGACCCGCTTGAACATCGCCATCGCCTCAGCCGCGGCGGTGGCCTCATCGAGCAAGGAGGAGTTCGCGATCTCCATGCCGGTGAGGTCGCTCACCATCGTCTGGAAATTCAGCAGCGCCTCGAGGCGACCCTGGGAGATCTCGGGCTGGTAGGGGGTATACGACGTGTACCACCCCGGGTTCTCCAACAGGTTGCGACGGATCACCGACGGAAGCACGGTGCCGTAGTACCCCATACCGATGAGCGATTTGTAGACCTCGTTCTGGCCGGCGATTCGCTCGAGCCGTTCCAGCGCTTCGGTCTCGCTCATCGGCCCCGGCACGTCCGGCTGATCGTCGGTTCTGATCACCCCGGGCACCGCACGATCGATCAGCTCGTCCATGCTGCCGAGACCGAGCTCCCCCAACATCTCCCGGATGTCGGAGTCGCGGGGTCCGATGTGCCGGCCGATGAACTCGGTGGCTGGATCGAGATGACGGTACGGGGTCATGGTCGGCTCCTCGGTCGGGGGCGCGGTGCTGCGTCCAACCCCGTCTGTCGTCCGACCTGAGAGATTCACCGCGGCAGCGGCTTTCCCCTTCGGTGAGGGCTCCCGCCCTGCTCTCCAGATGTGCCTCGCCCCCGCGGTCCTGGTGCCTGCGAGATTCCCGGGTGTTGCCCCTTCGGCGCCCGATCGGTCGAGCTCTCCCGCGGAGGGTCGATAGCCTGAGAGAAGGCTACCAGGGCCACGAGTCGAGAGTCACGAGTCACGAGTCACGAGTCACGAGCCCATCGGACCCGTGATCCCCGACCTGCTCGCAAGTACTTGATACTCGACCCGTCGGCTGCAGGCAGGCTCGTGATACGTAGTACGTGATACGTGATACTCCGAGCGCAGCGAGGTCGAGCGAAGCGAGGTCGAGAGCTTTCGGCCCTAGACAGGAGCCCTGGTCTGGCGCGACGCTCGGGTCAGAACAGGAGGTGACGCGATGATCTCTCAGATCCTCGTTGCTGTGGACGGGTCCGAACACGCGGACCGAGCGGTCGACTTCGCAGCGGAACTTGCGGCCAAGTTCGATGCTGCGCTGACCATCCTCAACGTCGTGTCGTACGTCTCGACGGTGCCGCTGGCTCTGGGCGCCTACGCCGAGTTGGAGGGGTTGTACGCGGAGTCGCGCGACGTTCTCGAAGAGGCGGGGAGGGAGATCATCGACGTTGCCGCGCAGCGGGCACGTCGGATCGGCGCGACCAAGGTCGACACCCGAGTCGAGTTCGGTTCGCCGGCGGGAGCGATCTGTGAGGTCGCCGAAGCCGTGTCGGCCGACGTTGTAGTGATGGGTCGCCGGGGCCTCGGTGACTTCGGGGGGTTCTTCCTCGGCAGCGTCACCCACAGGGTCGCCCACAACGCCGACTGCTCCGTGGTGACGGTGCGCTGATCCTCAGCTCGAGTTGAGACTGCCCGAGATGGCGGCCACGACGATGAAGATGACCATCAGGCCCCAGAACGCCACACCGATGAGGGCGACGACCCCGTAGATGGTGATCATCGTCTTGAGCTTCGTGAGCGACACGACGGCGATCGCCTCATCTCCCGCTTCGCGCGCCTTTCGCGCACTGTCTGCGCTCTGCCACAGCAGCACGCCGAGCCAGATCGGGAGCCAGGCGATGAGCAGTCCGATGATCGTGATGGCCAGGAACACGCCCTGAACGATCATCACCACGGCGAGGAGCTTCATCCATCCGCGGGACTCGTCGATAGGGCGGATGATCTTCCGTACGGTCTCGTCTGCGGCGCCCGGCAGTTCCCCGAACGTCATGGCCTTCTCCCTTCGCCGACTCGTATCAGCCACCGTAGTGGATGACCCCCGGCGCACGAAGCACGGTGCCGATACACTCCGCCGCAGATCAGCGGGAGGAGGATCCATGGACTTCGGCGGCGTCCGGCTGACGACCGATGGTTCGATCGCAACCGTGACCCTGGCCAACCCGGACAAGCGCAACGCGTTGAGCCTCGAGATGCTCCGCGCCCTCTCGGCGGCGCTGGTCGCCGTGCCCGACGAGGCCGGGGTCGTGATCCTCGACGCCGAAGGGCCCGTCTTTTCGGCCGGTCACGACATGGGAGAGATGATCGACCGGCCCGACGAGTTCTTCGCCGATCTGTTCAACAGCTGCACCGACACCACGAACACCATCCACCGGATCCCGCAGCCGGTGATCGCCAAGGTCCACGGACCCGCCACCGCCGCCGGCTGCCAACTCGTGGCCTCATGCGACCTGGCGGTCGCGTCGGACGAGGCCTGGTTCGCGACCCCGGGGGTGAAGATCGGGCTGTTCTGCACCACTCCGATGGTGCCCGTGAGCCGGGCCGTCGGACAGAAACGCGCGCTGCAGATGCTGCTCACCGGCGAGCCCATCTCCGCGCAGACCGCGGTCGAGTGGGGGTTGATCAACGAAGCCGTGCCCACCGACCGGCTCGACGAGGCCACCGTCACCCTGGCGAACAAGATCCTGCGCTACTCGACCGACACGATCGCGATCGGGAAGGAAGCGTTCTACGCCCAGCTCGGGCTGACATCGGCAGGTGCGTATGAGGTCGCCTCCCCGATCATGGCCGGCAACGCGGCGAGCGTGGACGCCCAGGAGGGGATGACTGCGTTCCTCGAGAAGCGCGATCCGCAATGGACGGGCAGGAGCGGATAGGACGCCACCATGAGCGATGTTCACCGGTCCGAACTCACTCCTCTGGCGTTCCTCGAGCGTGCCGGTGACGTGTTCGCCGACAAGACGGCGATCGTGCACCGGGATCGGCGCTGGACGTATGGCGAGATGGCGGCCGAGGTGCAACACATCGCCGGTGCCCTCACCGCTTCGGGTATCGAACCGGGTGATCGGGTAGCGTTCCTTTGCCCGAACATTCCCCCGATGCTCATGGCTCACTTCGCCGTCCCCCTCGTCCCGGCGGTGTTGGTCGCCATCAACACGAGACTGTCCCCGGCCGAGATCAAGCAGATCTGCGACCACTCCGGGGCCAAACTCCTGGTGGCCGACACCCAGTTGCTGGCCACCCTGTCCCCGATCATCGAAGATCTCGCCACCGTCACCGAGATCGTCGCCGTGGACGACACTGGGGAGGGCTGGCCGTCGTCGGCGACATCGTGGGAAGAGTTCTTGGCCCGCGCCGGTGACGACCGTTTCCCGTGGACGGTCGACGACGAGGAGCGCACGATCTCGATCAACTACACCTCGGGGACCACCGGCACGCCGAAGGGAGTGATGTACACCCACCGGGGGGCCTACCTCAACGCTCTCGCCGAAGTCATCCATTCCGGGCACACCCCCGAGTCGGTCTACCTGTGGACCCTGCCGATGTTCCACTGCAACGGCTGGTGCACGACGTGGGGAGTCACCGCCGTCGGAGGGCGGCACGTCTGCCTTCGCCACGTCGAGGCCGCCGAGATCTGGCGTCTCGTCGACGACGAGGCCGTGACCCATCTCAACGCCGCCCCGACGGTTCTCATCGGCATGGCGAACTCAGCGGAGGCTCACCCGTTCCCGACGGAGATGACCATCACCACCGCGGGAGCGCCGCCCAGTCCGACGATCATCGAGGCCATGGAAGACCTCGGGGCGAGGATCGTGCATGTCTACGGCCTCACCGAGACCTACGGGCCGCACACCGTGTGCGAGTGGAGGGAAGACCTTGCCGCCGAACCGAGCCGCACGAGGGCCCGGTTCCTCGCCCGTCAGGGGGTCGCCTACGTCCACGCCGATCCGATTCGGGTGGTCGACGCGGAGATGATGGACGTACCACGTGACGGAGAGTCGATGGGCGAGGTCATCATGCGGGGCAACAACGTGATGAAGGGCTACTACGACAACGAGCGGGGAACCGACGATGCCTTCGCCGGCGGGTGGTTCCACTCCGGCGACATCGCGGTGTGGCACGCCGACGGCTACATCGAGCTCCGCGACCGGGCGAAGGACATCATCATCTCCGGCGGAGAGAACATCTCCACGATCGAGGTCGAACAGGTCATCGTGAGCCATCCGGCCGTCCTGGAATGTGCCGTCATCGCCGTGCCGGATGACACGTGGGGTGAACGCCCGAAGGCTTTCGTCGTCCTCAAGGGCGGCGAGACAGCCACCGGCCCGGAGCTCATCGAGCACGTCCGGGAGCGGATCGCCCACTTCAAGGCCCCGGACACCGTCGCCCTCGTCGCCGAGTTGCCGAAGACGTCGACCGGCAAGATCCAGAAGTACGTCCTGCGCGAGAAGGAGTGGCAGGGCCACGAAGCCCGCATCTACGGCGGAAGGTGAGCCGCGAGCCGCGAGCCCTGTGGGCGGCGATGCGGAGCTGTATCGGAATCCAGGGGTGCTCGGCTTGGTTGGACGACAGCATGGGTGCTGTGCGCACATCCGTCGGCTTCTTCGCCGCTTTCGCACTGGTCGCGTCGGCATGCACATCCGAGAGCGCGCAACAGTCGACGACGAGCGCGCCCGCAACGACGATCAACGCGACCGGCCTCGGAGTGCTGGCCTCGGGGAGCTTCGATCTCCCGGCGGCCGACTCCTTCGACGCACCGGGGTTCCACGAGGTGCTGGAGTTCACGACGGCGATCCCCGCTGCCTCGGCCGGCGGCAGCCTCATCGTCCGGCTTCGAGACGTGTCGCGCCCGAACCAGACCTGCGACAGCGAGCACCCGCTGTCGGGATGCGCCACGGTCGACTGGTCGGATTTCGAGGATCGTCCGGCCGTGCCCTCCGGCGGCGTCTTCGACAACCGCCTCTCGATCGACCTCGCCGATGGAACCCGCACCTGGTACCTGAGCGAGACGGGCGCTCTCGCCGACACGCCCGATGACTACTCACCCGGTTGACCGCACACAGCCGTGGGCGGGTCCGCCCTCGAATGGAGCACTGCGATCGACGTCGACGTACCGGCCGACGCCGCGCTGACGCTCCGACTGGTCATGACGAAGTTCGATGGCACCGGGGTCGAGATCGGTTACGAGATCGCCATCGCATCCTGACACCGGGTAGCACGAGGCCGCGCGATCCGTTTCTAGGTCGCGAAACAATTGGAAGAATCCGGAATGGACCTCTTGATTCGTTGTCCTCAATCGTGTTGTGTAGGTGATGAGGGACAACCGAAGCGTTTCCGGGGGGAGACTCAGAGCGACATGGATCCGCTGCGACACCCCGACCTCGAGCAGTTGGGCCGCTCACTTCGCCACCGTCTCGATGACACCCTCGAGGCGGAGCAGCTCGCCGCACGAGCCTCGGCACGACGGCGACGGACCCTCCGGGATCGCCTCATCGAAGCCGAGGATCGGGTCGAGCAGATCGTTCTCTTCTGCGCCGACGGACATGCCTACCGCGGCACCGTCGATGCCGTCGGTGTCGATCATGTCGTGATCCTCGACGGTGACGCCGAGCGGTACGTCGCAACCGCCCACGTCACCGCCCTGGAGGTTCGCTGATGGCGTTCGGTGTCGAACTGAGACGGTTGTCCGTGCCGTCGGTCGACCGCCGCATGATGCTCGGAATCGGCCTGGCGGCCGCCGCCGCGCTGCTGGTGCTGGCCGTGACCCGCCCGGCACCGACAGTGTCCGTACTCGTCGCCGGCGCCGACCTGCCGGCGGGAACACCGCTCTCACAACTCGATGTCGCCGTGAAGAGCGTCCCGGACGCAACGGGGTTCGTCGCTGGGAACGAACTCGGTGAGCTTTCCGACTGGAGCCTCCGGATTCCCATCAGCCGCGGCGAACCCCTCGTACCGAGCCTCCTCCAATCCCCGCATCGAGTCGCGGCACCCGATGTCATGGCGTTCGAGGTCGATGCGTCCCACGCCGTGCTCGGCCAGCTCTCCGCCGGAGATCTCGTCGACGTCTACGTGACGACCGGTGGCGGACCCGGGGCGACGCCATCGACGGCGCTCGTTGCGAGCCGCGTCTTCATCATCGACGCCTCGATGGCGGACACCTCCGGAGCGATCGATCGTGCCGAACTGCTCGTGGCTGTGGACACAGAACTGGCCGAGACGCTGACCTCGGCCCTGCACCAGGGAGAGATCGATCTCGTGCAGGTGGGCCCATGACCCTGCGGGTCGCGACCGTGCTCTCGGCGCGCGAGTGGGAACCCGACCTGGTGGCGCACGCGCGGGAAACCGCCGCCGTGCGGGTCGTGCTGCGGGCCTACCAGCCACAGGAAATCGAGGAACGGGCCGAGGAGATCGACATCGTGATCGCCGGTGCAGAGGTCGCGTGGGTGACACCCGGCCGGATCGCGACCTGGCGCAGGATGGGCCTCGGGGTCGTCGGCATCTTCCCCGTCGGTGATGGACCGGCGGCTCGCATGCTCGAAGGTGCCGGAGCCGACGAGGCGTTGCCCGACGACACATCGATGGAGTCCCTCGTACAGGCCGTCCGCTTCCTTGCTCCCGCGGTCGACCATGCGCAGCTCGATGCATTCGGAACCATCGTTGCGGTGATCGGCCCCAGGGGAGCCGCTGGCTGCACCGAGGTGGCCCTGGCACATGCCTGGAACCTCGCACGCCGATACGACACGGTGTTGATCGACCTGGATCTGGAAGCCCCTGCACTCGCGATCCGCCTCGGGCTCCCGCCCCGCCCGGACCTCACCGATGCCGCGGACGGCGTACGCACCGATGGGGAGATCCCGACCTCGACCCTCCACGCCGTCGGGAAGCTGTCGGTGGTCACCGGGTCTCACCGCGTCGGAGAACCTGGATTGCGGCCCGCGATGGTTGCAGACGTCGTGGCGGCCGCGACCGCTGGTTTCGAGCGCATCGTGCTCGATCTGGGCGCCGCACCACCCGACGATCCCATGCTCAAGGGCGCCGACGAGGCCGTCCTCGTAGCCGAAGGCAGCGCCGTGGGAGTCGTACGGGCTGCAAGGCTTGCAGCGGAATGGTCGGGACCGCCCCCGAGCTTGTTGCTCAACCGTGTCGATCGAAGCGATCGCAACCAGGCCGTGGACGCCGCCCGCAAGTGGACCGGGCTCGAGCCGGCTGTGGTCATCACCGAACGACGAGCGATTCGCCTCGCCTCGCTCTCGGCTCGACCGCCGGACCGTCGCTTCTGCCGGGCACTCGCCAGAGAAGGAGCGCTTCGATGACGGCTCTCTCGACGGCACGGAAGTTCGGGTTCGTAGGCGCTCTCCTCGACGACCCCACGGTCGAAGAGATCATCGTGCTCGGTGGCCACCGTACGTTCGTGGTGCGCGACGGCGTGAAAGAGCTCCTGCCCGAGGTGGTCGACACCCCGACCGTGCGGCGCATCGCAGATCAGCTCCTCGCCGGTACCGGCCGACGCCTGGACCTGGCCTCTCCGATCGTGTCGGCCCAACTCCCGGACGGCAGCCGCGTCCACATCACGGGACCCCCGGTCACCCACCCGGATCGGTTGAACATCCAGATCCGCAAGTTCGTGGTCACCGCGACCGGTCTCTCGGAGCTCACCGACCGCGGGACCCTGACACCGAACGCGGCGCAGCTCTTGGGTTTGGCGATGCGCAACGATGCCACCGTCCTCGTCGCCGGTGCCCCCCGGAGCGGGGAAGACCACCCTCATCAATTGTCTCCTGCGCGAGACGCTTCCCGACCGAAGGATCGTGACCTGCGAGGAAGTCTTCGAGATCGACGCGGACCTGCCGGACATGACCCAGATGCAGACCCGCTCCGAGGGTCTCGATGGAGGAGCATCGATCACGCTCCGTGACCTCGTGCGAGAGGCGCTCCGGCAGCGGCCCGACCGCATCGTGGTCGGCGAGGTTCGGGGACCCGAAGCACTCGACATGTTGATGGCGCTCAACGCAGGATGCTCAGGACTCGCCACGCTGCACGCCAATTCGGCACGGGATGCTCTCGAGAAATTGGTGTCCTACAGCGTCCTCGCGGGCCAGAACGTCGCGATCCCGTTCATCCGACGGACGGTTGCATCGGTGATCGACCTCGTCGTGTTCCTCAGGCGAACGGGTCGAAGCCGCCTGGTCGAGGAGATCGCTTACGTACCGGATCAGCTGACCGGTGACGTGTTCACCGTGGAGTCCGTGTTCGTCCGCAACGGCGACCAACTCGCGTGGAGCGGGACGCGGCCCGACGACCCCCGGCTCGATCCGGACCACTGGCTCCCATGAGGGGCTTGGCCGCACTCGTCGCCGGTGCCGCCGCGTGGGTGGTCGTCACCAGACGCGTGCCCACGATCAGACTGCCATCCCTCCGCTTGCCCCCGGTCTGGGTCGCTCCGGCGGCGATCGGATCCGGGATCATCGCCGCCGGACTCGCACTCGGAATCCTGGGAGTCCCCGCAGCCGCGGCAGCCATCGGCGTCCTCGCCGCCACCATCCCGATCGCGGTCTTCGCGTCCCACTACCGGGCGAGGCGAGAGGCTCTCGCCGATGCGTGGCCCGACCTCCTCGCCTTCCTTCGTGCACGAGTGGTCTCGGGCGCCACCTTGCCGGAAGCGTTCCTCGACGCAGCCGATCGATCGCCCGAGCCGCTTCGCACCGCGACGACGGGAGTCGAAACGGAGGTGATGTTCGGGTACGGATTCGCCGCAGCTCTTCAACAGCTTCGCTCCACCTTGGGAGATCCCACGCTCGATCGTGTCCCGGCCACCATCG